>Ga0209375_1003662_pt1 | contig 10658 bp, 10 predicted proteins | sample GraSoiAngelo_131_FD_185888 | JGI IMG/M metagenome (GOLD analysis project Ga0209375, IMG submission 185888) | Grasslands soil microbial communities from the Angelo Coastal Reserve, California, USA - 14_0929_02_30cm (SPAdes) (version 2) | ecosystem: Environmental > Terrestrial > Soil > Grasslands ...
GGCTTCGGCGCCGAGGTCGGCATCAGCACGAACCGCTTGCACGCGCGCGGGCCGATGGGGCTGCGCGAGCTCACCACCTACAAGTACCAGGTGCAGGGGAGCGGCCAGATCCGCGCGTGAGCGGCATCGGCATCTTCGGCGGGACGTTCGACCCGATCCATCTGGGGCACCTGCGCGCCGCAGAGGAGGTGCGCGAGGCGGAGGAGCTGGACGAGATGTGGCTCGTGCCCGCGGCGCTCCCGCCCCACAAGGAGGGCGAGCGGCTCGCCGCGGCGGCCGATCGGCTGCGCATGGTCGAGCTCGCCGTGGCCGGCGTGCCCGGCTTCCGCGTCTCGCGCCTCGAGCTCGATCGGCCCGGCGCGTCCTACTCGGTCGACACGCTGCGCACGCTGCGGGCCGAGGTGAGCGCGGCGACGCGGCTCGTCTTCGTGCTCGGCCGCGATGCGTTTCGCGACTTCCACCTCTGGAAGGAGCACGCGGCGATCTTCGCGCTCGCGGACGTCGTCGTCGTGACGCGCCCGCCCGCCCCGGCCCGCCTCACCGCGGATGAAATTCCCCTTGCGGCTCGGGAGGCCTTCTGGTACGACTCGGGCAGTGGGGTATTCCACCACCAGTCGGGGCACGTGCTGAAGCTCCAGCACATCACGGCCCTCGACATCTCGGCGGCCAGGGTCCGCGCCTCCGTCGCCGCCGGCCGCTCGATCCGCTTCCTGGTGCCGCCGCCGGTCGAAGCGTACATCGCGGCGCACCGGCTCTACCACGAGGAGGACGCCCGGCGTTGACCCGTCTCGGCGGCTGGGAGCGGGCGCTCGAGTGCACCCGCGCCGCCCTCGACCACAAGGCCTACGACCTGGTGGTGCTGGAGACGGGCCGGCTCACCTCGATCGCCGACTACTTCGTCATCTGCAGCGGCCGCTCCGACACGCAGGTGCAGGCGATCGCGCAGGCCGTCGAGGAGCACCTTCTGGGGACGCTCGGCGAGCGGCCGCTCTCGATCGAGGGACTGCCGCACGCGCAGTGGGTGCTGCTGGACTACGGCGACGTCGTGGTCCACGTCTTCTACGTGCCGGTGCGGGAGTTCTACGACCTCGAGCGCCTGTGGATGCGCGCGCCGCGCGTCGAGCTGCCCGAGCCCTTCCAGAGCCAGGCGCGCAGCCAGAAGACCGGCACCGAAGGCCGCTGACGGCGCGCCGCTCATGACGCGCTGGCTGTGGCTGCTGGTCGGCGCGCTGGTCGTCCTCGGCGCCGCCTACTTCGCGTTCCTGAATCCCGACGGGGTCGAGCTCCATCTCACCCCCGGGCGCACCATGAGCCTGCCGCTCGCGGCGGCGCTCCTCGGCGCCTTCGCGGCGGGCGGCGTGCTCGTCGGCTCGTTCGCCGGCGTGCGCGCCGGTGCGCGCGGCTGGCGGCGCTGGCGCACGGCGCGGCGGGCGCGGCGCGAGGGGAGGCGCGCGGCAGCGGTGGCGCGCGCGCAGCACCTCGTGTGGGCGGGCGACTATCGGAAGGCGCGCCGCGAGCTCCTGCGCGTCGAGCGCGGCGCCGTGCCGAGCGACGCGACCCGGCTGGCCCTCCTCGCCGAGGCGCATTTGAACGACGACGATCCCGCCGGCGCACGAAGTATCCTCGAAGACGGGCTCCACCAGGCCGGGCCCGAGCCGCGGCTCCTCGTTCTCCTCGCCGAGGTGGCCGAGCGCATGGGCGACCTCGCCGCCGCCGCCGACGCGCTCGAGCGCGCGCGGGCGGCGCATCCCGAGAGCCCGCGCCTCGCGCGCCGCCTGCGCGACGTGCACGCGGCCGCCGGCCGCTGGTCCGAGGCGGTCGCCGTGCAGGGCGAGATCCTGCTCCGCGTCCACGACCCGACGACGCTCGCGCGCGAGGAGCGGGTGCTGCGCGGGCTCCGCTATCAGGCGGCGCTGGCCGAGAGCGAGCCGCGGCGGGCGGCGCGCCTCTGCCTCGCGATCGCGCGCGAGGACCCGGACTTCGTGCCCGCGTGGGTGAGCGCGGGCGAGCTCTTCGAGCGTGCGGGCCGCCGCTTCACGGCGCGGCGCGTGTGGGAGCGCGGCGCGCGGCGGCGGCCGGCGGTCGTCCTCCTCGAGCGCCTCGAGCGCCTGAACGCCAGCGAGGGCAAGCCCGAGCGCACCACCCGGCTCTACCGGCGTCTCCGCCGGCGCCATCCCGAGAGCGCCGCGGTCGCGCTCCTCCTCGCGCGCCACCTGATCGCGCAGGGCCAGCTCGACGAGGCCGAGGCGGCGCTGAACGCGCTCCCCGCGGACGCGGCGGGCCACCGCCTCGTGCACGTCCTCTGGGCCGAGGTGCACCGGCAACGCGGCAACTCGAGCCTCGCGGCGGAGACCTACGCGCGCGCCTTCGGCGCCGACCTGGGCCTGGCGGCGCCGTTCCGCTGCGCCGCCTGCCGGCGCGAGGTCGCGACCTGGAGCGGCTACTGCGAGGAGTGTCGGCGGTGGGGGACGCTCGAGGCGGAGGTGGAGCAGGCGTCTTGACCCAGCTCGGCGCGCGCTCCATGGTCGCGCGCATGTCGAAGCTCACGCTGATCGAGCTCTATCCCTCGCCGTGGTCGGAGCGCCTGCGCTGGGCGCTCGAGTGGAAGCGGGTGCCCTACGCGCGGCGGGCGTACCAGCCGCTCGCGGGCGAGGAGGAGCTGCGCCGCGCCACGGGGCTCTCGACCGTGCCGGTGCTGCTCGCCGACGGCGAGGTCGTGGGCGACTCCGACGCTGCCCTCGCCTGGCTCGAGGAGCGCCACCCCTCGCCCGCGCTGCTGCCCGAGGACCCGCGCCTGCGGGCGCAGGTGCGCACGTGGGAGATCGCGGCGACGGAGACCCTGGCACCGGCAGCGCGGCTCGTCATGATCGGGCGCTGGAAGGCGCGCGGCATGCAGCCCTTCGCGGACCACTTCGCCGCCAAGTACGGCTGGTCGCCGGCGGAGGAGGCCCGCACGGAGCGGCTCCTCGGCGCGCTGGTCGCCGACCTCGCGCGCGCGGTCGCGTCGTCGCCCTATCTCGTGGGCGAGCGGTTCACGCGCGCGGACCTGACCGTGGCGAGCATGCTGGCGGGACTGGTCGGTATCCCCGGGGACGACCTCTTCGCGCTCGACGAGAGCATGCGTGCGATGTTCGGGTTGCTGGAGGAAAAGGACCCCGTCGTCGCGCCGCTGCGGGCGTGGCGGGACGGGATCTACCGCCGCCATCGCGGGGGCCGGGTCACGCCGGCCGCCGAGTGACGCGGCGGCGGAGCTGCTGGTGCAGGCGACGGCAGCCGCTGTTTTTCTCCCCCGGTCGAAAATACCCGTGAGTCTTTTTCACCCGCTGGAAAAGTCCGCCGATACCACCCTCTACGCTCCGGCCTCTGGTCAGGCGTACAGATCCTATCCCCTCCTAAAGCGGGGCCCGGAAGATTCTCCAGGCAAACATCGATTTGTGGAGAGCAATGGCCACGCCAGAGAGAACGATGCCGGTAGCGAACCAGAATCCCCAGTCCTTGCTGGGATCCGGATAGAAGAGAAATAGGAGAAGACCGGCGAGGACAGAGAAGCACGCCGAGCCGAATAGGAAGCTGATGGCTACCCACAGGTGAGACCTCTTCGCGGCTGACATGTAGAAGGCAAGCAGCTCGTCCTCACCGAGAGCGCGGGCGATCCAACCGAAACGAAGGTTCTCCGCAGTCACAACCAGTGACATGACCGCGATCGGGACCGCGAGGGGAGTGTTCCAGTACGGGACCAGACAAACAAGGACTGTCAGCAGGGCGAATGGCCAGCGAAGCTTCCGGGCAACCGGGTTCGCCTCGAGCCGAAGCCCAGGGGTCACGAGGTAGGTGCTGCCTATGTCCCCAATGCGCCCGATGAGGATCACGACGCACAGGATGTGCTCAAGTGCTGGCATGGCCTCCAGGCGGATTCGCCGATGCAGCCCTCAGGCCGACGCCTTCCCCCCGAACAGATGCCCATGCATCTCCGCCAAGCTCGCCAGATCGTGCACGTCCCGCGCGAAGTTCGGCACCTGCACGACCGGCACGGCACGCGGGAGGCCCGCACGGAACATCTCCAGGCGCAGCGACTCGCCGCGCGCCAGCGCCTGGTAGTCGACGAAGTTCGCCGCCAGCTCGCCCGCCTCGCCGGTCGCGCCGCCGAGCGCCGTCGCGACGGCGCGCGCCACCTGCTCGGCGTCCTCGGGCTCGAGCTCGCCGCGGCGCGCGCCGCGCCCCGCAGGCCGGTACTCGTGGTGGACGCGGTTGAGCACCACGCCCTTGAGCGGCATGTGCAGCTCCGCCATCTTGGTCGAGAGGTACTCGGCGTCGCCCAGGACCTGCTCCTCGGGGCCCGTCACCAGCACGAAGGCGGTCTCCGCGCCGCGCAGCACCTTGTAGGCGTGCTCGACGCGCGGCTGGAAGTTCTCGAAGAGCCCGCTCATGCTGGTGAAGAAGTCCGAGATCTCCGCCAGCGCCGAGATGCCGGTCGCCTGCTCGAGGCGGCGGAGGAGAAAACCCACCGTCCGGTTCATGGCGCGCAGCGCCGACCAGCCGGCCGAGAAGTACGGGCGCACGAACCACTTGACGACCTTGCGGTCGAGGAAGTCGCCGATCCGCTTGGGCGCCTCCAGGAAGTCGAGCGCGTGGCGCGTGGGCGGCGTGTCGACCACGATGAGGTCGTAGGCGCCGCTCTCGGCCAGCAGGCAGAGCTGCTCGATCGCCATGTACTCCTGCGAGCCGGCGAAGGTCTGCGAGAGGTGCTGGTAGAAGGGGTTCTGGAGGATGCGGGCGCGCGCCTCGGCCGGCGCGTGGCGCTCGACGAGCGCGTCCCACGCGCCCTTCTGGTCGAGCATCATGGCGGCGAGGCTCCCGCGCGGCGCCGCGAGGCCCTGCGCGGCGAAGTACGCGGCGGGAATCTCGCGCGCCTCGCTCCCGAGCGTCTCGAGACCGAGCGAGCTCGCGAGCCGCCGCGCCGGGTCGATCGTGATCACGACCGCCCGGCGTCCCGCCAGCGCGCCCCAGAGCGCGATCGACGCCGCCACGGTCGTCTTCCCCACTCCGCCGCTCCCGGCCGAGATGACGATCTGGTGCTGCTCGACCAGCTCGCGCAGCGTCACGACGACCTCGAGCGCCGGCGCGCCGCGGCCTCGGCGCGCCCCGCCATCCCGGCCTCCAGCAGGCGCGCCACCTGCTCCAGCTCCGCGGCCCCGAACTCCTCGACGAAGAGGAACGGGAGCTCGACGAGGGGCGCCTCGCCGATGCCGGCGTGCAGGCGGGCCAGGTTGGCGGCGTTGATGTCCGACCACCCGCTCTCCTCGGCGGCCCGCTCGACGACGCAGCGAAGGAGCGCCTGCTCGGGGGCGGGCGCCGTCTTCGCCGCCGCGCGCAGGCGCTCGACCGCGGCCGGATCGAAGCGCCGCCGGTGGAGCCGGTTCACGATCACGTAGCCGAGCGGGAGCCCGAGGGCGCCCGTGAGCTGCGCGCGCATCTCGAGCGTCTCGATGACCGGCATCTCCTCGGCGAGCGTCACCAGGTGCACCGCGGTCGCACGCCGGTCGCGCAGCAGCTCGGTGATCTTGCTCGCCTCGCGCTGCACGAGGCCGGCGCCGAAGGTCTCGCGCGCCGCCTGCGGCATGCGCAGATACTGGAGGCTGTGGCCCGTCGCGGGCGCGTCCACCACGATCGCGTCCCACGCCGGCCCCCCGCCCTCGCTGCGCGTCGCCTCGTACCAGATCTTCCCGACCGTCATCAGCTCCTTCAGCCCGGGCGCGGCGGCGACGAAGTACTGATAGATCTTGCTGGCGAAGACGGTGGCGAGGAGGCGCTTCACCGGGATGACGAGGTTCAGGTACTCCTCGAGCGCGGCGCGCCCGTCGACGTGGAGCACGGAGAGGCGCGGGTCCGCCTCCCGACCGAGCAGGCCTGCGAGCCGCCCCCCCGGCTCCATCTCGACCGCCAGCGTGCGCCGCCCGCGGCGGGCGAGCATGAGGGCGAGCGCCGCGGCGACGGTCGTCTTCCCCACCCCGCCCTTGCCGACGACGAAATGCAGCCGGCGCTCGAGGAGCGAGGCCGGCATGGGCTAGGAGGCTGCCCGAGTAGCCATGCCGGCTGCGGCGAACGATCCGGGGGAGCGCGGCGGTAGCCGCGCTGCCAGATGGCTGCTCGCTCCTCCCTCCTGCGGCGACCAACTCCCGGCGCGCATCCTGCGCGCCGCACCTCGTCGGTCGTCGCTGCGCTTCCCGCTCTCGCTCCCCGGCTCGTTCGCCTCGCTCGCCATGGCTACTCGGACAGACTCCTAGGTGTCGGCGCGCCGGAAGGCGAGCACGGCGTTGGTGCCGCCGAAGCCGAAGGAGTTGGAGAGCGCGGCGTCGATGCGGGCGGGCCGCGCCTCGCGCGCGACATAATCCAGGTCGCAGGCCTTGTCCGGCTCCTCGAGGTTGATGGTCGGCGGCAGGACGCCGCGCGCCAGCGCGAGCACGGTGTAGGCCGCCTCGATCGTGCCCGCCGCGCCGAGCAGGTGCCCAGTCATCGACTTGGTCGAGCTGATCGGGAGCCGCGCTGCATGCGTGCCGAAGACGCGCTTCACGGCGAGCGTCTCCGCCTCGTCGTTGAACGGTGTGCCGGTGCCGTGCGCGTTGATGTAGCCGATCGCGCCGGGCTCGATGCCGGCGTCGTCGAGGGCGTGGCGCATGCACTCGGCCGCGCCCGCGCCCTCGGGCGCGGGCTGCGTCATGTGGTACGCGTCGCAGGTGGCGCCGTAGCCGACCAGCTCGGCGTAGATGCGTGCGCCGCGCCGGCGCGCGTGCTCGAGCTCCTCGAGGACCAGGACGCCGGCGCCCTCGGCGATCACGAAGCCGTCGCGCCTGGCATCGAAGGGGCGGCTCGCCCGCGTGGGCTCATCGTTGAAGTTGGTGGCGAGCGCACGCATGGCGCTGAAGCCGCCCACGCCGAGGAGGCAGATGGGCGCCTCCGCGCCGCCCGCCAGCATGACGTCCTGGCGGCCGTCGCGGATCAGCACCAGCGCCTCGCCGAGCGCGTGCGCACCCGAGGCGCACGCGCTGGTGGTGGCGTAGTTCGGGCCGCGCGCGCCGTAGCGGATCGCGATCTGTCCCGAGGCCATGTTCGGGATGATGCGCGGGATCAGGAACGGGGAGACGCGGCGCACGGCATGCGTGGTCAGGTTGAGGTAGGCCTCCTCGACGCTCGAGATGCCGCCTATGCCGACGCCGACGATGACGCCCGTCCGCTCCGGCGCGGCGAGCGGCAGCGAGAGGCCCGCGTCCTGCACGGCCAGCTCGGCGGCGCCGACGGTGTACTGGATGAAGATGTCCATCTTCTTCAAGTCCTTGCGCTCGATGAAGAGCTCGGGCTCGAAGTCGCGCACCTCGCCGGCGACACGCGCCGGGAGGGCCGAGGCGTCGAAGCGGGTGATCGGGCCGATGCCGGAGCGGCCGGCGACCAGGCTCTCCCAGTTCGCCTCGATGCCGGTGCCGAGCGGGGTCACGAGGCCGAGCCCCGTCACCACCACCCGGCGGCGTGTGCCGTTCGGCGCGCTCAAGGCGCGCAATGCTAGCGCCGCGCGCGGGGGAGTCAAGGTCGCTTTCGACGCGCGACTCGTGCTAGCCGGGAGCCACGATGAGCAGGCCGCCGCGGCTCGCCGCCATCACCTCCGGCACGCTCTTGCTCATGGCCGGCCGCCCCTCGCGACCCGCGACCGCCGTCTCCGACCTCGAGCTGCACCGGCGCGCCATCGTCATCGACACGCACTCCGACTGCACCCAGCGCATCGCCTACGACGGGATCGACTTCGCCAGCGCTCAGGCCGACATGCAGGTCGATCTCCCGAAGATGCGCGCCGGCGGCCTCGACGCGCAGTTCTTCTCGATCTTCGTGGGTCCCTGGCGGGCCAGGCCGGAGGGCTACTACGCCGAGGCGCTCAAGCAGTTCGACGCCGTCCACGCGATGATCCGGGCGAACCCCGACACGATCGCATGGGCCAGGACCGCCGCCGACATCCGGGCCAACGCCGAGCGCGGGCGCATCTCGGCCCTCTTCGGCGTGGAAGGCGGGCACGCCCTGCTGCCGGGGGGCGAGGCGGAGATGCTCGAGCACCTGCGCACGTTTCACGCGCGCGGCGCCCGCTACCTGACCCTCACCTGGTCCATCGCCAGCCCGCTCGGCGGCTCCTCGAGCGACGACAGCGACGGCCAGGGACTGACCGACGTCGGTCGCCGGATCATCGACGAGATGGAGCGTCTCGGCATGATGGTCGACGTCTCGCACGTCTCCGATCCGCTCTTCTGGGACGTCATTCGCTACGCGCGAAAGCCGGTCATCGCCTCCCACTCCTCGGCCCGGGAGCTGGCGAACATTCCGCGCAACCTGAGCGACGCCATGCTGCGGGCGGTGGCGCGGAACGGCGGCGCGGTGTGCGTGAACTACGGCTGCGCCTTTCTCGACCAGGACTTCTACGCGATCGAGCAGGCCATCTGGGCGCGCGTGCGAGGGCTCGGCCTCCCGCCGAAGGAGCTGTGGCGCACCGTGCGCGAGCAGACGGCCCGGCTGCCGCCCGTGCCGCTCGCGCGACTCGTCGATCACATCGACCACGTCGCCAAGGTGGCGGGCATCGATCACGTCTGCCTCGGCAGCGACTTCGACGGGGTCCCCGCGACGCCGGCGGGGCTGGAGGACACCTCCAAGCTGCCCGCCCTCACCGCCGAGCTACGCCGGCGCGGCTACGGCCCGGCCGACGTCGAGAAGATCCTGGGCGGCAACGTCCTGCGCGTGCTCGCGGCCAACGAGCCGCCGGCGCTCTCCCCATCATGATGAGCTCAGGCAGCCGCCAAACCAAAGGGCAGGAACTCGGATCGGTCCCGGCGTCGAGGACGTCGTTTGACATCCCAGATGATCCCGAGCTGTTCCAGCACGAGCAGGACGAGATACACGACGTCCACCTGATACCATCGGTAGAACCCGTGGTGAGCGTAGGTCGGATGCGCGTGATGGTTGTTGTGCCACCCTTCCCCCAGGTCGAGGAGGGCGACGAGCGCGTTGTTGCGCGCCGCGCACGACCCACGCGGCGGACACTCGGCGGGGTGCGAACCGACCGCATGGGCGAAGTAGTTCGTGCCCAGCGAGGTGTGCCAGCACAAGACCATCGGGACGAGGTAATAGGTGAGGATGCCGGACCATCCGAACAGCAGCGCCAGCGATGCAGCATAGGCGACCCTGATGCGGAGGTCATTGCGCTCGACCCAGAACGTCTCCGCGTAGTCGATGTACCTGGGGTACGTGTGCGGCGACGAGGTGCGCCTCAGGTGACGATCCGCTTCCGCATCGCGAAGCGGACCAGCCCGGCGGTGTTGTGAACGTCGAGCTTCTCCATGATGCGCTTGCGGTGCGTCTCGACGGTGTTGGCGCTGATCGAGAGCGCGGCCGCGATCTCCTTGTTGACCTTGCCCTCGGCGATGTGCTGAAGGACCTCGCGCTCGCGCTCGGTGAGCAGCGCCAGGTCGTCCTCGACCGCCCGCCCGCTCTGGCTTCCGAGATAGCCCCTGAGGAGCATCTGCGAGACCGCGGGGCTGAAGGAGGACGCGCCGCGAGCGACCGCCCTGACGGCCTTCACGAGGTCCAGGTCCTCCGAGGCCTTGAGGAGGTAGCCGGACGCCCCCGCCTTGAGTCCCCGGCGGACGGCCATGTCGTCAGCCACCGTGGTGAAGATGAGTACCTTGGCGCGCTTGGCGCGCTCCACGATCCAGCGAGTCGCGTCGATGCCATTCAGCTCGGGGAGTGCTATGTCCATGACGACGACGTCGGGGTGCAGCTGCTCCGCCATCTCGACGGCGCTGCGCCCGTCTCCGGTCTCGCCCACGATCTCGATCGTGTCGTCCGTCGCCAGGATGCGTCGGAGGCCCTGGCGCACGACGGTCTGGGCATCGACGAGCAGGACCCGTAGGCGCGTCGGCTCGAGACGCGCAACCGGCCTCATGGACCGACGAGAGCCGCCCCGACGCAACCTTCCGTGCTCGGGCGCAGAGCTATCTGCTGGGCGTCGCTTGCTCGGAAGGCCGCCCTCGATCATCCGGAGGCTGGCTCGTGCTGGCGGTCGAGTGGTTTCCGCAGACAAGGTAGCTGCCCCGCCCCGTCGGCACCCGGCTCTGACGCGTCATTGACTCCCAGACCGACGATCACAGGGGTGTCCGGCCCGCGCAGGGGCTCCTGTGTTCCCCTACTCTCCGCCGCGCGACCGCTCAATAACCCCTTTCCGGTACGGGGCGGCGCGCCAACGCGCTCCGTCCGAGCCGTCGACCTGCGGCGCATCGAATGGGCCGGAACGCCAAGGGGGGCGGGTCCGCGCATGGGACGTCGGCCTTCGCCGGCCGCCAGGCAGCCTGCCGGGCTGATCCGCGGACGAATCCCGCAGACTCATCTCGCGAGCAGCCCCAGACCCGTCCCCCAGAGGGCGACATAGGCGACCGTCGTCACCACCAGCACAGCCCCCGCCAGCGCGTCCCCTCGGCCGGCCTGCGCCCGCAGGTACGTCGTGCGCGGGCGCCCCGAGTTGAAGCCGCGCAGCTCGAGCGCCATCGCCATGCGGTCGGCGCGGCGGAGCGCGCCGATCAGGACGGGGACGAGGATGGGGACGAAGCGGCGGAGCCGGGCCACGATCCCGC
>Ga0209375_1003667_pt1 | contig 10651 bp, 9 predicted proteins | sample GraSoiAngelo_131_FD_185888 | JGI IMG/M metagenome (GOLD analysis project Ga0209375, IMG submission 185888) | Grasslands soil microbial communities from the Angelo Coastal Reserve, California, USA - 14_0929_02_30cm (SPAdes) (version 2) | ecosystem: Environmental > Terrestrial > Soil > Grasslands ...
CCACCTCGGGCGCCGTGCCCCAGGGGAGGATCGCCGCGGTGCGGTCGACGGCCGCGTGGCAGAGCCACGACTTGGAGGAGGCCACCAGGCGCCCGGGCACGCGCGCGCCCTGCTCGCGCGCGAAGAGTCCGACGCACCAGTCGCGGCCCGTCGCCCACGGCGGGTCGAGGCTGCCCGCGGGCAGCTCGTGCGCGCCCGCCAGGTAGAGGAACGAGGGCAGGGTCGGGCGCGCGCCCACCTCGCCCGGCGCGACCAGCTGCGGCACCTCGAAGACATGGAGCGTGCGCCCGGCCGCCGTGTCGACGAAGGCGCAGGCGGTGTTGGTCGTCCCGAGGTCGATGCCGACGATGAAGCGGGCGGCCATCGACTGTCTACGCGATCTCCACCTCGGCCGGCGCGATGAGGTGCGGGTCCCGGCCGCGGCGCGCGGGGAACGTGGCGCGCGTCACGCGCCAGCCCGCGTGGCGGAGCACGCCGCGGAAGGGCGGTCCGCCGCCGACCTTGCCCGTGAGCCGGATCGCCGCCGGATCGAAGCCGGCCTCGATCGTCACCATCTCGCCTTCGGCGGCGCGCAGCACCGGCTCGAACGCGACCCGCTCGTCGAGCACCTTGCGGCAGCCCTCGTGGATGCCGCGCACGGCCGCGCCGATCTGCTCGTCCGGGTAGGGCGCGAGGTCCTCGGTCACGAAGTCGACGAAGCGGCCTTCCTCCTGGAGGAGTCCGAGGAGACCGAGCGCCTCGGCGCCCGCCGGCTCGGCGGGCGGCGGGGGCGGCGGCGCGACCGGCTCCCGCGCGGGCGGCGCCGCCCGCCGCGCGGGCAGGAGCGCGACCACCAGCGCCAGCGCGAACGGTGCGCCGAGGCGCCAGGCGAGCGCCTCGTCGGTGACGAAGAAGAAGTTCCCCGCGGCGACCGCCGCCGCGAGCACGAGCCCGAGGAGGAGACGAGTGAGGACCATGCACGCCTTGCTATCACACGGCGGTGCGGCAAGCATGCGACGCCGGCTTGCATCGCCAGCGAGGACGCGGGAAAGAACAGCGCGTCATGCCCCGGCTCGAGCGCTACGCGCGCCTCCTCACCGGGCACGCCTGGGCGGTGCTGATCGCCGTCGGCGTGGTGACGGCGGCGCTCGCCGCGGGCATGGGCCGCCTGCGCGTCTCGATCGACTTCGAGGCCAGCATGCCCGCGAACCATCCCTTCGTGCAGATCGACCACCAGATCCGCCGCGAGTTCGGCGGGCGCAACACCATGATCGTCGCCGTCGTGCCGCGCGACGGCGAGGTGTGGCGGCCCGACGTGCTCCGGGTCGTGCAGGAGGTGACGCTCGCGGCCCTCCGCCTCCCGGACGTGATCGCGCCGAACGTGGTGAGCCTCGCCGCGCCGAGCGTGCGCCACGCCGAGGAGGAGGGCGGCACGATCCGCGTCGACTACCTCATGCGCGACGTGCCCGAGACGCCGGAGGAGATCGCTACCCTGCGCGCCCGGCTGGACGATGACCCGGCGCTCCGCGGCGTGCTGGTCACGCCGGACCAGCGCGCCGCGCTCGTCATGCTGGACTTCTACGACGGCGTCTCCGGCCAGGACGTGTTCGCACGCACGGCGAGCCTGGCCGCGCCGTACCGCGACCGGCCGCTCGACTTCTACTTCGCGGGCGAGCCCATGTTCGTCATGGCCAGCCTGGAGCAGTCGCGCGAGGTCGCCTGGCGCATCCCGCTCACCTTCCTGGTGATCGCGGGCATGCTGCTCGTCTCGTTCCGCAGCGTGCAGGGCATGCTCGTCCCCATGCTGACCGCGACCCTCAGCACGCTCTGGGGTCTCGGGCTCATGGGCTGGACCGGCATCGTCATCGACGGCTGGAACGTCGCCGTGCCGATCCTCCTCATCGCGGTCGCGGCCGCGCACTCGGCGCAGATGCTCAAGCGCTACGGCGAGGAGGTCGAGCGCACGCGCGACAACCGCGCGGCGGTGGTCGCCTCGACCGTGTCGATGGGGCCCGTGATGGTGGCCGCCGGCTCGACCGCCGCGCTCGGCTTCGCCTCGCTCGCGCTCTTCGGCGTGCGCTCGATCGGGAACTTCGGCCTCTCGTGCGCGTACGGCATCGCGAGCGCCGTGGTCCTCGAGATGACCTTCATCCCAGCGCTGCGCGCGCTGCTGCCCGCGCCGCGGCGGGTCCCGGGGGAAGGCGGGCCCACCCACTGGGTGCTCTCCACGCTGCACGTCGCGATCTTCCATGCGGGCGGACGGCGTATCCTGGTCGCCACCGTGGTGGCGCTCGCGGGCGCCGCTCTCGGCGCCGTCTTCATTCGCACCTACGGCTCGACGCGCGAGTACATGCCGCCCGACGGCATGGCGCGCGTCCACCTGGCCGAGATCGAGAAGCACTTCCCCGGCACCGTCACCATGACGATCCTCTACCAGGGGCCGCCGGGGAGCGTCCGCACGCTCGGGCTCGTGCGGCACCTGGCCGCCCTGCAGGACGAGATCGCGGGCGACCCGCTCGTGCTGCGCACGGCGTCGCTCGCCGACCTGGTGAAGGCGCTGCACAGGACCTTCAACGCAGACGACCCGCACCCCTATCGCCTGCCCGACAGCCAGGAGCTGCTGGCGCAGCTCATGTTCCTCGGCGAGTCGCCCGCCTTCGAGCGCTTCACCGACCGCGCGCTCGCGAAGGCGGTGCTGGTCGCCTACCTGCGCGACGACGACTCCGCGCGCGTCGGCCCGCTCGTCCGCCGCGCGCAGGCGTGGGTCGATGCGCATCCGGCGCCCGAGGGCGTCCGGGTGCTGATCGCGGGCGGGGTGGGGCCCACCATCCTGGCCGTCAACGAGCACACCACGCACGGGAAGCTCTTGAACACGCTGGTCGTGCTGTGCGTGATCTATCTCGTGTCCTCGCTCGTGCTGCGCTCGGCCCTGGGCGGGCTGTACGTGGTCTCCCCGATCGTCGCCACGGTCGCGATCCTCTTCGGCGTGCTCGGCTGGACCGGCATCCGCCTCGACATGGGCTCGGCGTCGGTGATCGCCATGGCGGCGGGCATCGGCGCCGACTACGCCATCTACTTCCTCTACCGGCTGCGCGAGGAGCACGCGCGCCTGCCCACCGACGAGGCCGCGTTCGGCGCGGCGCTGCACACCTCCGGGCGCGCGGTCCTCTTCGTGGCGGCGAGCATCGGGGCCGGGTTCTCGGTGATGGGGTTCTCCAAGTTTCTCGGCATGCGGCTCTTCGGCACCCTCATGCCGATCGCGATGGCGGTGTCGTGCCTGGCCGCGCTCTCGCTCATGCCGGTGCTCGTGCTGCGCACGCGGCCGAGGTTCGTCTTCGGGCACGCCGGCGGGGGCGGCGACGTCGCCGCCGGCGCCGCGGCCGGCGTCAACTCGAGCCGCCCGTGGCGAGCAGGGCGGCCAGCTCCTTCGCGTTCTGCACGGCGTAGTGGCGGTGGCAGTTGTTCATGAGCACGTGCACCTGGCGGGTGCTGGCGGCGAGGTGGCGGAGCCTCGGCACCCACTCGCGCAGCTCGTCCTCGCGATAGGCGTACCCGAAGCGCTCCGCCGTGCCGACGCCGGGCCTGTCCCACGCCGCCGCGTTGCGGCCGTGGAAGCGGACCACGGCGAGCGCGTCGGAGGTCGGCGCCGCCACCGGCGGCACGCTCGCGCGCGTGCCTTGCGGCTCGTCGACCGACACGTACACGAAGCCGCCGCGGCGGAGGAAATCGAGCGTGCGCGCTCGGCGCGCTTCCGCCATCCAGCGCGCCTCGCGGAACTCGACCGCGATCGGCGCACCGGGGAGCCTCGCCGGCACCTGCTCCAGGTAGGCCTCGCTCGCGCGCGAGGGCGTGAACCACTTCGGCATCTGGAAGAGGACGTAGACGAGCTTCCCCGCGGCGCGGAGCGGCTCGAGCGCGGCGTGAAAGCGCCGCCAGAGCTCGTCGCGCACCGCCTCCGGCAGCTGGTTCGCGTACACGTTCCGCTTGCGACGCAGCTCGCGCGGCAGCTCGCGCTGGAGGTCCTGGTCCAGACGGGCGGGCTCGAGCGGATGCTGCGTGAGCGCGGCGTAGGCCTTCACGCCGAAGGCGAAGTCGGCGGGCGTGCGCGCGGCCCAGGCGCGCGCGTTCGCCGCCGACGGCAGCGCGTAGTAGGTCGCGTCCACCTCGACCACGGGAAAATGACGCGCGTAGTAGCGCAGCCGGCGCTCGGGCGTGCTCGCCGCCGGCGGATAGAAGGCGCGGCTCGCGAGCAGCGACCGGTCGGTCCACGAGGCCGTGCCGAAGCCGACGTTGCCGACGCGCGCGGGCAGGGGCCCACGGTCGAGCGCGGCGAGCGGCGGCACGGCCGCGAGCCAGTCGTCGCCGGGCGCGGTCAGGCGAAAGCTCACCGCCCGTCCAGGGCCGCGGCCAGGGCGCGGAGCGCCGGCGCGACGGTCGCCGGGTAGGCGGCGCCGGGCTCGAGGCGGCGGAGCACTTCGGGAAGCCGCCCGAGCTCGGCGGCGGCGTGCGCGCGCGACGCGGCGAGCGACGGCGAGAGACCGAGGCGCCGCCCGGCGCGCATGACGGGCACGAGGAGCGCCGTGCCGGCCTGCGCGTCGTCCTCGAGCGCGAGCACGTCCCCGCACATGCGGCCGTCGTCCCCGTGGCGCCGCCAGACCTGCTTGCGGCCCGGCCAGCTCGCCTTGCCCTCGGAGCGCTTGCGCCGCGGCCGCCCCGCGTACTCGACCAGCTTGTAGGCGCAGTCGAGGTAGGGCGCGTCGGCCGAGGTGACGAGGCGCGTGCCGAGGCCGAAGCCGTCGATCGGCGCGCCGCTGGCGACCAGATCACGCAGCGCGTCCTCGTCGAGGTTGCCGCTCGCGAAGATGGTGACCTCGCGCAGCCCGCCCGCGTCGAGGATGCGCCGGACGCGGCGCGCGTGCTCGGCAAGGTCCCCGCTGTCGAGCCGCACCCCCCTGACCGCGACGCCCTCGCGCGCCAGCGCGACCACCTTCGCCGCCGCCTCCTCCGTGTCGTAGGTGTCGAGCAGGAGCACCGCGTGCTCGGGATCGTCGGCGGCGAAGTGGGCGAACGCTTCCGCCTCGTCGTCGTGCGCCTGCACGAAGGAGTGCGCCATGGTGCCGTAGACCGGGATGCCGAAGTGCAGGTTCGCGAGCACGGTCGCGCTCCCGGCGAGCCCGGCGAGGTAGCTCGCGCGCGCCGCGAGCCGCGCCGCCTCCGCGCCGTGCGCGCGCCGCATCCCGAAGTCGACGAGCAGCTTCCCGGGCGCTGCCAGCACCGCGCGCGCCGCCTTGGAGGCGACCAGCGTCTGGAAATGCAGCAGGTTGAGCAGCCGGCTCTCCACGAGCTGCGCCTCGGGGAGCGGCGCCGTCACGCGCAGGATCGGCTCGTCCGCGAAGAAGACGGTGCCCTCGGGCATGGCGTGGACGTCGCCCGTGAAGCGCAGGCGCGCCAGGTAGTCGACGAAGGCGCGGTCGAAGCGGCCCTCGCGCGCCACCCACGCCAGGTCCTCGGCGGTGAAGCGCAGCGTCGAGAGGTAGTCGAGCGCCTGCTCGAGCCCCGCGGCGAGGAGGAAGCCGCGCGCGGGCGGCAGGGTGCGCACGAAGAGCTCGAACACGGCCGTCTCGCCCATGCCGCGTCGGACGTACGCGTGCAGCATGGTGAGCTGGTAGAGGTCGGTGAGGAGGACGCCGGGCCCGGCGCTCATGCGGCGAGCAGGTCGCGGCGGATCGGGACCGCGCCCAGGCGGACCATCTCCGCCTCCGCCCGGCGCCCGTCGTCCGGCCGCACGTTGACGGCGCGGATCGCGTCGCCGAGCAGCACCGCGGCGTAGCCGCGCGCGAGCGCGTCCTTGACGGTGTGGAAGACGCAGTAGTCGGTGGCGAGGCCGCCCACGAACACGCGCCGTACGCCGGCCTCCCGCACTCGCGCGTCGAGCTCGCCCCCCTGGAACCCGGAGTAGGTGTCCTGGTCGGGGAGCGTGTCCTTCGACACCACCACGGTCGAGGGCGGGAGCGCGAGGCCGGGCGCGAAGCGCGCGCCCTCGCTGCCGGCCACGCAGTGGGGAGGCCACGGCCCCCCGTGCGCGCGGAACGAGCAGTGGTTCGGCGGATGCCAGTCGCGCGTCGCGAGGATCGGCAGGCCGGCGCGGACGAAGGCCGCGATGTAGGCGTTCAGCGGCGGCACGACCTCGTCGCCGCCCGCGACGGCGAGGCTGCCGCCGGGGAGGAAGTCGTTCTGCACGTCCACCACGATGAGGCCGTCGCCCGGGTGGAGGGTCACGGGCCCAGTCTGGCGCGGATCGGCGGCTCGCGCCACCCCTTTTTGCCGGGCGTAGTGGGGGTGTATGCGTTGCCGGAGGGAGGCGCCGGTGGCAGCACGAGACGCGATGGGCTTGGTCTACGTCGAGATGGGCGTGGCCCGTGAGGGCGGGCCGGAGCAGACGGTCCGCTTCCTGATCGACAGCGGCGCGGCCTACTCCGTCCTTCCCTGGCGCGTCTGGCGCGCGCTCGGTCTCAAGCCCAAGCGCCGGCTCGAGTTCACGCTCGCCGACGGAACGATCATCCGCCGGCGGCTCTCGGACTGCCGCTTCACCTACCAGGACATCGACGTGCCGGGCCCGGTCGTCCTCGGCGAGCGCAACGATGCCGCGCTGCTCGGCGTCCTCACCCTGGAGGGCATGGGCCTGGTGCTCAATCCCTTCGAGCGGACACTCAAGCCGATGCGCCTGATGCTCGCCGCCTCCCCCTAAGACCGCACGAAGCGCGGGTTCGCGACGCGGAGCTTGTCCTCCACCGTCGCCCGCACGTGCGCACGCGCCGCGTCCCGGAACGGGCCGGCGTCGGCGTCGCCGCGGCGGATGCGCTCGGCGAGGGCCGCCGTCCGCTCGCGCACCGCGCCGCGGAGCGCCTCCAGGCGCGCCGGCGGCGCGCTCGCGTCCTCGCCCAGGACCACGGCCAGCCGCTGCCACTCGGCGAGCAGGCTCGCCTCCTCGCCGGCCAGCTCGCGCCCGACGATGGCGAGCACGTTGGCCGCGACGCGCGCGTGGAACTGCCGCGGGCCCTCGAGCGCCGGCACCACGTCCTCCTCGAGGAACGCGCGCACGGCGTCGAGCAGCTCGCTCACGCTGGGCCGGTCCTGCACGCTCACGTCTCCGTCAGCGAGAGCAGCTCGAGCTCCATCTCGGCGACGCGGCGGCCGAGGCTCGCCAGCTCGACACTCCGCGCGCCGTCGACGAAGCTCCGCGCCTGCATCACGCAGATGATCGCCCACTTCCAGTTCCCGAACACCTCCCACCAGCGCGCCGCGGCCGGGTCGACGGGCGCGCCCCCGGCGCGCGCGTAGGCCGCGAAGAACTCCTCGCGCTGGCAGAGGCCGCCGACCGGTTGCGCGTCCGCGCCGAAGCGCCACGAGCGCACGCAGAGCCAGCCCAGGTCCTCCATCGGATCGCCGACGTGGGCGAGCTCCCAGTCGAGGACGGCGCGCAGGCCCTCGGGACCGAAGATGACGTTGCCGATGCGGAAGTCGCCGTGCACGAGGGCCTCGGCGCGCGGCGCGGGCGGCGCGGCCGCGAGCCAGCGGAGCGCCAGCTCGAGCGCCGGGTGCGGATCGAGCGTGACCGCGCGGTAGAGCTGCTCGTGGCGCGCGAGCTCGGCGGCGGCGGGCGTCTCACCCGCGGGCGGGCGCGGCAAGAAGGCGAGCCCCGGCGCGCGCACGTCGAGGGCGTGGATGCCGGCCAGCGCCGCGGCGAGCTGGCCGGGCAGCGCGGCGCGCGCGGGCGCGTACTCGGCGTCGCGCAGCAGGCGGCGCGCGAGCGTCTCGCCCGGGACGAAGTCCATGACGAAGAACGGCGTGCCGAGGACGGCCGGGTCCTCCTCGCACCAGCGCACGCGCGGCACGCGCAGCCCGGCCGCGTGCGCCGCGGCGAGGAGGGCGAACTCGTCGCGCCGGCTCGAGTGCACGTGGTGCCCGGGCGGATCGCGGCGCAGCACGAGGCGCTCGACGCCGCCGCCCGGCAGCACGGCATCGAAGGCCCATATCTCGCGCGACGCGCCGCCGGCCAGGCGGTGCAGCTTCTCGATCGTGACCGTCTCGGCGCCGAGCCGGCGCGCGACGTCGCGGGCGAGCCGCTCGGCGAGCTCGGCCGACGTGATCCCGCCCCCCCTCAGCCCGCGGTCCCGAGCCGCTCGGCCACGCCGCGCTGAACGTCGCCGAAGGTGGTGAACTCCGCGCAGGGAATGCCGCGCGCCCGGCACCAGTCCACCAGGCTTCCCCCGCGCCGCGCGAAGACGACGTCGGCGACGGCGGCCGGCTCCCGGTCCGAAAAGCCGTCGCCGACCAGGATCGTACGGCGGCCCTCGGCGCGCGCGCTCCGCAGCGCGGCCGCCTTGTCGTGCCCGTGCGGCGAGTCGTCCCGGAAGCGGCACTCCCAGGTGCCGGGACGGAAGCGATTGGCCCGCACGTCGTGCACGGGCGCGCCCGTGGGCCCGAGGAGCAGCTCCACGATCTCCTCGAAGCCCCCGCTCAGGATGGTGAGCGGGACGGCGTGCGCCGCGCACCAGCGGGCGAAGGGCGCGAAGCCCGGGTCGACCGCGACGTGCGCGCGCAGGAGCGCCGCCGCCTCGGCGAACGGCGCGCGGATGGTGCCGACATCACGCGCGACGGCCTCGCGCAGGCTGAGCGCGCCCGCGCAGAGGAGCCGGCCCGTCTCGCGGTAGTGCTCGGGCCCGGCCCCGAGGCGCTCGGTCAGGAAGCGGAGCGTGTCGGGCTCGGTGATGGTGCCGTCGAAGTCGCAGAAGACGTGCAGCATGGTTTCCTAGCGCGGGAACGCGTCCGGCACGCCCCCGTCGACGGGCAGCGTCGCGCCGGTGGTGGGCGTCAGGTTGGAGGCGAAGAACACGACCGCGTTGCCGACGTGCTCGGGGGTGACCCGGGCCTTGAGCAGGTTGCGCTGCCGGTAGTAGTCCGGCAGCTCGGCGGGATCGAGGCCGCGCGAGCGCGCGCGCGCCGGGCCGACCGCCTGCCACAGGCCCGAGGGCCGCTTCGCGTCGCCGAAGACCGCGTCGGCGTTCACCATGTTGACGCGCACGCCAGCGGCGGCCAGCTCGAGCGCGGCCACCTTGCCGAGCTGGTGCGCGCCCGCCTTGGAGGCGCTGTAGGCGCCGAAGTCGGCGCCCGGCGCGAAGACGTTCTTCGAGGAGTTGACGATCACGTTGCCGCCCGTGCCCTGGCGGCGGAAGAGCGCCGCAGCCTCGCGCAGGACGAGGAAGTAGCCGACCAGGTTCACCTCCATGACCCGCCGGAAAGCGGCCGGATCGGTCGCCTCGATCGGGCTCACGTGCGCGACCCCGGCATTGAGCACGAGGATGTCGACGCCCCCATAGAGCCGGCACGTCTCCGCGAAGCCGGCGGCGACGGAGTGCTCCTCGGTCACGTCCATCATCACGCCGGCGGCGAGGCCGCGCCGCCGGGGATCGAGCTCGCCGACCGCGGCGTCCAGGCGCTCGCCGTCCCGGTCGGCCGCCACCACGTGCGCTCCGGCGTCGATCAGCTTCCGGCAGATGGCGAAGCCGATCGCGCCCGCGGCCCCGGTGACCAGCGCCACCTGCCCGGCGAGCGCCGCCTCCTTCGCCCCTCCGAGCTTCGCCTGCTCGAGGCTCCAGTACTCCATGTCGAAGAGGTCCGCGTCGCCGAGCGCGGTGTAGCGGCCGATCGCGTTGGCGAGCGCCTTGGCGCCGAGCGTGTGCTCGGCGATGTCGGCCGCGATGCGCGCGTCCTGCTTGGTGCGCCCGGCGGTGAAGAGGCCGACGCCGGGCACGAGGATGACGCGCGGGAGGGAATCGAGCTTCGTCACCCCGGTGCGCGCGCGCGGGCGGTTGGTCTCGAAGTAGGCGTCGTACGCCGCGCGGTAGTTCGCCACGGCGGCGTCGACGCGCTCGCGCAAGGCCTTCGCATCGTCGAGCGGCAGGCCGGCGGGCAGGAGGAGCGCCGGCCCCTTGGTGCGGATCACGTGGTCGGGAGTGAGCGGGTTCGCGTCCGCGATGCGCGCCGCATCGGGCCCGGCCAGGATGTCGAGCGTCTCCTCGCGCGCGCGATGCTCGAGGATCATGCGGCGCCACGGGCGGTCCGGGTCGCCGGTCGCCTCGGCGAGCGCGCCGCGCAGCACGGGGGCGAGCCGTGCCCCGTCCTCGGCCGACCGGGCGCCGCCGCCGACCGGGCGGGGCGCGCGCGCTCGCGCGCGCACGAAGCGCTCGGCGCGGTCGACGCCCGCGATCATCCGCTCGTAGGCGGTGCGCGCGTCGTCGGCGAAGGTGAAGAGCCCATGGTTCACGAGCACCAGCCCCTCGACCGACGGGTCGCGCTCGTAGACCTCGGCCGCCAGCTTGGCGAGCGCGAAGCCGGGCATGACGTACGGCACGATCGCCCAGCGCGGGCCGAAGGCCTCGCGCACCATCGCCTGCACCGCGTCGCGCGGCTGGTTGGTCACCACCAGCGCGATGTCGGCGTGCGTGTGGTCGATGAAGCGATGCGGCAGGAAGGCGTGGAGCAGCGTCTCGACCGAGGGATTCGGCGCGCCCGCGTCGAAGAGGTGCGTGCGGAGCTGGTTCATCATCTCCTCGTCCGACAGCTCGCGGAGCGCGCGCAGCTTGCGCAGGTGCGCCAGGTCCACCGCCGG
>Ga0209375_1003668_pt1 | contig 10649 bp, 8 predicted proteins | sample GraSoiAngelo_131_FD_185888 | JGI IMG/M metagenome (GOLD analysis project Ga0209375, IMG submission 185888) | Grasslands soil microbial communities from the Angelo Coastal Reserve, California, USA - 14_0929_02_30cm (SPAdes) (version 2) | ecosystem: Environmental > Terrestrial > Soil > Grasslands ...
CGGCGCGGACGTAGGCGGCGTTCACGTAGGCGCGCTCGGGAGAGCTGCCGAACGTGACGGACGTCGTCAGGCCGACCAGCGGACGGGAGACCATGGCCCATTGTATGATGTGCCCACTATGTCACTCGACTCCGCGTCCTCCCAGCGCTCGGCACCCGCGTACTCGCCCACTCATACCGTCCAGGCCATCGGCCGCTCGTGGGCGGTCGCTGCCGGACATGCGCTGGCCTCGGAGGCCGCCGCCCGCGTGTTGAGCGCCGGCGGCAACGCGATCGATGCCGGCGTCGCCGCCGGGATCACGCTCGGCGTCGTCCATCCCGACATGGTCAGCGTCGCCGGGGTGGCGCCGATCCTCGTCCACGTCGCTGGTACCGGCCAGACGTGGCAGGTCTCCGGCGTCGGTCCCTACCCGCGTGTCTCCACGGTCGAGTACTTCGAGCGGCGTCACGGAGCCCAGATTCCTCCGGGCCTCGGGCGCACCGTCGTCCCGGCGGCGCCGGCAGCATGGTGCGCCGCCCTCGAGCGCTGGGGAACGATGTCGTTCGCCGACGTTGCGGCGCCCGCCACCGAGCACGCTGCACAGGGCTTCCCCGTGTCGAGCTTCTCGGCCTACCAGCTCGGCGCCAACACCGCGAAGTACTCGCGCTGGGAGACGTCGAAGGCGCTCTACCTCAAGGACGGCCGCGCGCTCCAGGCCGGTGAGAGGCTCGTCCAGCGGGAGCTCGCCGACACGCTCGGGCGCATGGCCGCGGCCGAGAAGCGCGCCGGTGGTGATCGGGCCGCGGGCATCCGCGCCGCGCGCGACGAGTTCTATCGCGGCGAGACGGCGAAGCGCATCGCGGAGTTCCACCGGAAGGAAGAGGGCCCGCTGACGCTCGCCGACCTCGAGGGCTTCGCGGTGGACGTGGCTCCGGCCCTGACCACGACGTTCGGCCGCTGGCAGCTCGCGGCCTGCGGCTTCTGGTGCCAGGGCCCGGTGCTGCTCCAGATGCTGAACATGCTGGAAGGCATCGACCTCGCCGCGCTCGGCCACAACTCGCCCGCGTATCTGCATCGGCTGGTCGAGACGATCAAGCTCGCGTTCGCCGATCGCGACGCCTATTTCGGTGACCCGGCCTTCGTCGCGGTCCCCGAAAACTTGTTGTCGAAGGCCTACGCGCGCGCTCGCCGCGAGCTGGTCGGTGACCGCGCGTGGAAGGAGATGCCGCCGCCCGGCGACCCGACGCGCATGGAGGCCTCGAAGGCGCGCGAGGTCCTGCCGGTGGCCGGTGGCTCGAGCGACTCACTCGACACGAGCTACGTGGCCGTCGTTGACGGCGCGGGGAACGCGTTCTCGGCGACGCCGAGCGATCCGAACGCCGACTCGCCGGTCGTGGCCGGTGTCGGATGCGTCGTGTCTCCGCGTGGCTCGCAGGGTTGGCTCGACCGCAGTCATCCCAGCGTCGTGGCGCCGGGCAAGCGCCCGCGTCTCACACCCGCGCCCGCCATCGCCTTCGAGGACGGCCGGCCGCTGCCGTTCGGCACTCCGGGTGGCGACGTCCAGCAGCAGGCGATGCTCCAGGTGTTCCTCAACATGGCCGTGTTCGGCATGCCGATCCAGCAGGCGATCGAGATGCCGCGGGTCGCCTCCCGCAGCTTCCCCGACTCGTTCTGGCCGCACGTGATGTCGCCGGGCAAGGTCGAGGCGGAGAGTCGGCTGCCGCGTGAGACGCGCGACGGCCTCGCGGCGCTCGGCCACGACGTCGCTGCGTGGCCCGAATGGGAGTGGCGCGCCGGCGCCGTGTGCGGCGTGCGCGTCAGCGCCGAGGGTGCCCGCTGGGCGGGAGCCGATCCCCGTCGCGGCGCGCACCCGATCGCCCGCTAAAGGTCTCGGAGGCGGGCTTCGGCGCGAACCACCAGCCGAGGCCCACCATCGTCATGCCGAGGAGCGTCGGCAGCACGTCGAGCGTCTCCAGTGCCTCACCAAGAAAGCCCTTGAGCGCGGGGTCGGCCAGCATCATCTGGGCCGCCACGTAGCCCAGGATTCCGCCGCCGATCCAGACGATCCAGCCGAAGCGCATCATCAACCGCGCGAGCAACCCGCTGCCCCAGACGACCAGGGGCAGGGAGAGCGCGATGCCGAAGACCACCAGCAGCAGATCGCCACGGGCCGCGGCCGCCACCGCAAGGACGTTGTCGAGGCTCATCACGGCGTCGGCCACCACGATGATCCACACGGCCTCGCGCAGCGATGAGCCTTCGCGAACGTGACCGGGCCGGGCGCCGGTCGGCTGGCGCACGAGCTTCACGGCGATCCACACCAGCAGCAGCCCGCCCACGAGTTGCAGGAACGGGATGCGGAGCAGAAACGTCGCCACGACGATGAAGCCGAGGCGAAGGGCCACGGCGCCCGCGGTGCCCCACACGCGCCCACGCCACTGCTGCTTCAGGGGGAGCGTGCGCACGGCGAGCGCGATGACGAGGGCGTTGTCGCCGGCCAGCGTGAGGTCGATGACGACGATGCTGAGCCAGCGCGCCCAGAATTCGGGGTCGAGCAGCGCGTCCATGGCGTCAGCCGCCGATCAGCTTGAATAGCGCGATCACGATCTTGCCGAACACGAGGAGGGCCACGGTGATGGCCAGGCCCTCGTACTTGTTGATACGCATCCCGCGTCTCCTTGGTGGCGAGCCTCCGCCACGCGCGGAGACTCGGCAGAGGGTTCCCGTCGGTCACACCGGGACGGGGAGAGCCCGCGGGCAGGCTAGTGGTCTTCGCCGGAAGCGGACGGAGCGAGCGGCGGATCGGCGACGAGACGGATGCGCGGGGCGTACGCGGGTCGCGCGGTCAGCAGAGCGCGGAGCGCATGAGCCGCCCCGACGGGCGCCGCGTCGAGCCGCGGTGCTGCGGCGACGTCACGTCGGCCGGCAGCTTCGGCTGGCCGGGACAGTCGGAAGCCTCCGAGATGGAGAACCTCCTCGTCCTCCTCGAACTCCACGCCACGCGGCGTCGGCGCCACCGGCATGGCGAGATCGAGACAACACAAGAGGATCAGCACGGGAAGAAATCGACAGCGCATGCTCTCGAAAGTCTACACCTTCAGACCTTTGACGACGTACTCCTGGGCGAACAGCGTGACAATGAGCGCCAAAGGCCTCGCCGCGAGCCCAGTCGCGACCGTCAGTAGCGAACGGCGAACCCGGTGCCGGCGATGACGTCGTTGGCCTGTCGGTTCAGGCCGACGCCGGCCCGGACGTCGACGGCGAGATTCTTCGTGAAGAAGTAGATGAGCCCGCCCACGGCGTAGTGCCGCGTGCCGGTGTCGGCGCCGGATCCCACCGGGTAGAAGGCGTCCCACTCGACGAATGCCTGGAGCTTTCGCGTGAGGGCCACGGCCGCCGTGAGCCCCGTCGCCACTTCGACGTGGGACTCGAGGTTCCCGTCGGCCACCGAGTTGGTCGCGATGAGCAACTCGACGTCGAAGAGATCCTTGACGATTTCCCAGCTGAAGTCGACGTTGACGCCGGGCAGTACTCTGCCGGCCGTGACGCCCTTGCTGCCGGTCGGCACGGTCATCTGGGGAATCAGGGCGATCTGCGGCACGTACCCGTCTTGCTCGATCAGCGCCAGCTTCACGCCGAGATAGAGATCCTGGGCCCCACTCTCGCGGGTCGTCGTCCCCGCCACCGTCTGTTCTTGGCGCAGGAAGTTCTGGCCGACCCGGAACTCGAACCACTCGGCGAACATCCCGACGCGCAGCAACGCCTCGGGATACGTCTGCGACGAAAACGACGAGCGTTTCTCCGTGAACGTGTACCCCGACTCCAGGATGACGCGGCCCTTCCCCACGGTCGTGGTTGCCTCGGGGAAGTGGGGCCGATCAGGATCGAGGCGCTCTTCCTCTTCGTGACCGTCCTGACGTCCGCTGCTGCCGAAGATGGATCCGAGGAGCGTCTTCGGGCCTTTCGAGTCCGCTGCGTCGGCCGAAGGCGTCACCGGGCCGGAGAGAGCCGCGATCAGCGCGATCGCGATCAGCAGGAGTGCGATCACGCGGCGGCGGTGTCCTCTACGACGTGGCGGGCACGGGAGCGGCGGTGGGCCGAGAGACGAGCGGCTCTTCCCGAATCATCATCGCGAGGCCCGCGGCGACGAACGCCAGCACCGCGGCCGAGACGAAGGCGCTCGAGTAGGTGCCGGTCAGCTCGAACACCCAGCCGGCGAGCGCGGCGCCGAGGGCGGAACCGACCTGATGGGCGAAGAAGATCCAGCCGGAGAGCTCGCCGACCGAGTAGCGCCCGTAGATGTTGGCGGTGAGCGTCGTCGTGGGCGGGACGGTGGAGATGTAGTTGAGGCCGAAGAGCGCGGCCCACAGGTGCAGCGAGGGCACGTTCCACACGTAGAGCAAGAATAGCAACGACACTCCGCGCACGAAGTAATACGTGGCGAGCGGGCCCCGTCGCCCGAAGCGATCGCAGATCCAGCCCGACGCCAGCGTTCCCATGATGTTCATCGCGCCCATCACGCCCAGCGCCGACGAGGCCTGGAAGGCGGTGAAGTTGTGTTCGAGGGCGTGCGGCATGAAGTGGGTGAGGACCATGCCGTTCGACGTATATCCGCAGACGAAAAACGTGCCCATGAGCAGCCAGAAGGGGAGGGTCTGGGCCGCCTCGCTGACCCCGACGCGCCCGGCCACCCTCGTGGCCTCCGCTTCGGCCCTCGTCGGCGCCGGACCCGTGGCGCCGTAGGGACGCGCGCCGCGGTCTTCGGGATTGTTCCGGATCAGTGCGAGGCAGACGGGCAGGACCAGCACCAGGAGCCCGATACCGAGCCACAGAAAGCTCGTGCGCCAGCCGAACCAGACCGTCAGTGCCGTGGCGAGCGGGATGACGATGAGCTGGCCGGCCGACATGCCGCCGGCGGCGATCCCGATGGCCAATCCGCGCCGCGCCTCGAACCAGCGTGCGACGACGGTGGACCCGGTCGTCAGCGCGACCCCGCCGGCGCCGAGAGCCATGAAGACGCCGGTCATCACGTAGACGTGCCAGAGCTTCTGAATGAACGACGATCCGATGGCGCCCAGGGCCAGCACGAACAGCGAGATCGCGATGACGTTGCGTGGCCCCCAGCGGTCGGCCAGGCGCCCGACGAACGGCCCGACGGCGCCGAGGAGCAGGAGCGAGACGGCGGCGGCGCCCGACAGCGCGCCTCGGGTCCAGCCGAATTCCGCCTCCATCGGCTTGATGTAGACGCCGAACACTGATCGGAGACCGGAGCCGGCCAGCATACAGACGGTGAGGGCACCCAGCACAATCCACGCCGGGTGCACCCGGGGCGCGCGGCTCATGGCCATTCGATGATACTGGGCGGCCGACCGATTCTCCTAGCCGACGATCTCCCCCGTCACGCTTCGGCGGAAGACGAGGTGATCGCCTTCCGCGTCCACCGTGACGGTGTCACCGTCCTTGAACTCGCGCTCGAGCAGCTTCAGGGCGAGCGGGTCCTGGACGAGGCGTTGCACGGTCCGCTTGAGCGGCCGCGCGCCGAACGTGGGGTCGTAGCCCTCGCGCGCGAGCAGCGCCTTGGCCGCGGACGTGACGTCGAGGCCGATGCGCCGGTCGCTGAGCCGCTTGCGCAGGTGACCGAGCTGGATGTCCACGATCCGGTCGAGGTCCTGACGACCGAGCGGCCGGAAGATCACGACCTCGTCGATGCGGTTCAGGAACTCGGGCCGCAGCGTGGTCCGCAGCTCTTGCATGATGAGCGGGCGGACTTTGTCGGGCTGCTCGTAGTCGCGGAAGATGTGGGCGCCCAGGTTGGACGTCATGATCACGACGGTGTTGCGGAAATCCACCGTGCGCCCCTGGCCATCCGTCAGTCGGCCGTCGTCGAGAAGCTGGAGCAGCACGTTGAAGACATCTCCGTGCGCCTTTTCGATTTCATCAAAGAGGATGACTGCGTAAGGACGACGCCGAACCGCTTCAGTCAGCTGGCCGCCCTCTTCGTAGCCAATATATCCGGGAGGCGCGCCGATGAGACGAGCCACCGTGTGGCGCTCCATGTACTCGGACATGTCGATGCGGATCATCGCCCGCTCGTCGTCGAAGAGGAACTCGGCGAGCGCGCGCGCCGTCTCGGTCTTGCCGACGCCGGTCGGCCCGAGGAAGAGGAACGAGCCGATGGGCCGGTTCGGGTCCGACAGGCCGGAGCGAGCCCTCCGCACCGCGTTGGCGACGGCTCGGATCGCCTCGTCCTGCCCGACGACGCGCTGAGCGAGCCGCTGCTCCATCTGGAGGAGCTTCTGCGTCTCGCCCTCGAGCAGCCGCGTGACCGGGATCCCGGTCCACTTCGCCACGGTGGCCGCGATGTCCTCCTCGTCGACCTCGTTGGGGACCATCGGCGCGCCGTCCTTCTGCTGGACCGCGCGAGCTTCGAGCTCGGCCCGTTCCTTCTCCAGGCGCGGGAGCACGCTGTGCTGGATCTCGGCGGCGCGGCTCCAGTCGGCCCGGCCGAGCTGCGCCTCGCGCTGGGCCTCGGCCAGCGTCTGCTGGGCGCTCTCGATCTCCGTCTTCACCTTGGTCAGGCGCTCCATGCCGCCCTTCTCGGCCTGCCAGCGCGCCTTGAGCGCGTCGGCCTTCTCCTTGAGCCCGGCCAGCTCGGCGTCGATGCGGGCCAGGCGGTCCCGCGCGACAGCGTCGTCGGTGTCGCGGGCGACCGAGACCCGGTCGATCTCGAGCTGCATGATCCTTCGCTCGACGTCGTCGAGCTCCTGGGGCTTGGACTCCATCTGCATGCGGATGCGGGCGGCCGACTCGTCCACGAGGTCGATGGCCTTGTCGGGCAGGAAGCGGTCGGTGATGTACCGATGTGACAGCACGGCCGCGGCGACCAGCGCGGCGTCCTTGATCCGGATGTTGTGGTGCTGCTCGTACCTCGGCTTGAGGCCGCGGAGGATCGAGATGGTGTCCTCCACCGAGGGCTCGCGCACCATGACCGGCTGGAAGCGCCGCTCGAGCGCGGCGTCCTTCTCGATGTGCTTGCGGTACTCGTCGAGCGTGGTGGCGCCGATGCAGCGCAGATCACCGCGCGCGAGCTGGGGCTTGAGGAGATTCGCCGCGTCCACCGCGCCTTCGGCGGCGCCGGCGCCGACGATCGTGTGCAGCTCGTCGATGAAGCAGATGATCTGGCCGTCCGACTCCGTGATCTCCTTGAGCACGGCCTTCAGCCGGTCCTCGAACTCGCCGCGATACTTCGAGCCGGCGATGATGGCGCCGATGTCGAGCGCGACCAGCCGCTTGTTCTTGAGCGTCTCGGGCACGTCGCCCGTCACGATGCGCAGGGCCAGGCCCTCGACGATGGCGGTCTTGCCGACGCCGGGCTCACCGATGAGGACCGGGTTGTTCTTCGTGCGGCGCGAGAGCACCTGGATGACGCGGCGGATCTCCTCGTCACGGCCGATGACGGGATCGAGCTTGCCCTTGCGCGCCAGCTCGGTGAGGTCGCGGGAGTAGCGCTGGAGCGCCTGGTACTTCTCCTCCGGATTCTCATCGGTGACCCGCTGGCCGCCGCGTACTTCCTTCAGCGCCTTGTAGATACCGTCGGGCGTGACACCGTTCTGGGCGAGCACGCGACCGACGCCGTCGCGCTCGCCGGCAAGCGCCCACAGCAGGTGCTCCGTCGACACGTACTCGTCCTTGAGGCGCTCGGCCTCGGCCTGGGCGCGCTCGAGCGCCGCGCGCAGCCGCTCGCCGAGGTAGTGCTGGCCACCGCCGCCCCGCACGGTGGGCAGGCGCTCGAGCGCCTGCTCGAGCGCACGCTGGATGACCTCGGGGCGCGCGGCGCCGAGCTTGGCGAGGACCGGGCCGACCACACCCTCGCGCTGCTGGAGCAGCGCCAGCAGCAGGTGCTCCGGCTCCATCGACTGGTGGTTGTGCTGGTCGGCCAGCGACTGCGCCGCCTGCATCGCCTCCTGGGCCTTGACGGTGAATTTTTCGAATCTGATCACGGTTCCCTCGTTATCCGAGATACGCGCGGGGATTGTCACTCCGCAGCGTCTTGAGTTTTTCGTAGAGCTCGCGCTCGGCCGTCGTGAGATCGGACGGCATGACGATCTTGACCTTCACGAGCTGATCCCCGCTGCCGCCGCCGCTGGTGCGGACCCGCGGCATCCCATAGCCGGGCAACCGGAACGTCCGCCCGCTCGACGTGGCCGGCAGGATCTTCATCGAGACTTTGCCTCGCAGCGTCGGCACCTCGACGTTCGCGCCCAGCGCCGCCTCGGGCGCCGTGATCGGCAGCTCGAGCTGGATGTCGTCGCCCGTCCGCTCGAAGAGCGGGTGCGGGGCGACCGTCACGGCGAGATAGAGGTCGCCGCGGCCGCCGCCGACGCCGGTGCCCTCGCCGGCCACGCGCACGCGTTGTCCCGTCTTCACACCGGCCGGGATCTTGACGTCGAGCTGTCGCCGTCCCCGCTGCCAGCCGGTGCCGCCGCAGGTCGTGCAGGGCTTGCCGCCCACGTTGCCGGAGCCGTGACAGGTCGGGCAGGGCTCGTCCATCTCCATCGTGAACGTCTTGCGGGCGCCAGCGAACGCCTCTTCCAGTGTGATCTCGACGCCGGCCTGAACGTCGTCGCCGCGGCTGCGCGCCTGGCGGCCGCCGAGGCCGCCGCCACCACCCAGCAGGTCCTCGAGATTCACGCCACCGCGATCGCCGCGCCCGCCCCGCGCGCCGGGTCGGCCGCCGCCGCCAAGATCCCCGAAGATCGTGCGGAAGAAGTCGGAGAAATCGCCGCCATCGCCGCCCTGGTACTCGACGCGGAACCCGCCGCCCGGCTGACCGGGAGCCTGCTGGGCGTAGCGCTGCCAGTCGGAGCCGAGCGTGTCGTAGCGGCGGCGCTTCTCCGGATCGGAGAGCACCTCGTTCGCCTCGTTGATCTCCTTGAAGCGGTCGGTCGCGTCCTTGCCCTTGGCGACGTCGGGATGGTACTTGCGGGCCAGCCGGCGGAAGGCGGACTTGATCGTCTTGTCGTCGGCCTTCCGATCGACGCCGAGGATCTTGTAGTAGTCCTTGAACTCGACGGCCATATTTGAAAGAAGTGTAGCAGACGATCTGAGTGCCGCCGGCGGAGGGGCCCATGAACAAAACGACCAGGTTGCCGATGCTGCTAGGCGCCCTGCTGATCTGCCTTCTCTGCGTGAGCCCCGACGGGACGACGTGGGGCCAGCGCCCGCCGATCAAGATCGGCTTCGTCACGGATCTCACCGGCACCGCCGCCCAGGCGGCCAAGGACATGGTCAACGGTCTGACGATGTACCTCGACGAGATCGGCTACCAGATGGCCGGTCGAAAGGTCGAGCTGATCGTCGAGGACAGCCAGTCGCGGCCGGACATGGCGATCAGCAAGGTCCGCAAGCTGGTCGAGCACGACAACGTCCACATCCTGGCCGGCCTGCTCTTCGGTCACATCGGCTACGCCGTCGCGGCCAAGGCCGAGGAGTTCAAGATCCCGCTGCTCGTCACAGTCGCCGCCTCCGACGATCTCACCCAGCGGCTGAAATACCACTGGGTCATCCGGACCGGCTGGACGTCGAGCCAGCCGTCCCATCCCTTCGGCGAGTACGTCGCCAAGACCATGGGTTATCGGAAGGTCGCGGTCATCGCCTCCGACTACGCCTTCGGCTGGGAGGTGGTGGGAGGATTCCAGAAGACCTTCGAGGAATCCGGCGGTCAGGTCGTCCAGAAGCTGTGGGCGCCGCTCGGAGCCATGGACCTGGCGCCGTACCTCTCACGGATCCGGCGCGACGCCGACGCGGTGCTGACGATGGTAGCCGGCGCGTCGACGCTTCAGCTCGTCAAGCAGTATCAGGACGCGGGACTGAAGTCGCGGATCCCGCTGATCGCAGGCGGCCCCGCCGTCGACGAGTCGTTCCTGCCGGCGATGGGCGACGAGGCGCTCGGCATCGTCAGCCCGCTCATCTACAGCGCGGCGCTCGACACGCCGGAGAATCGCCGCTTCGTCAAGGAGTACCGGACGCGCTTCGACAAGGTGCCGTCGTACTTCTCGGAGACCAACTACACCAGCGGGCGCTGGATCAACGAGGCGGTCAAGAGCCTCGGCGGCGCCGTCGAGGATCGCGAGAAGCTGCTGGCCGCGCTCCGGAAGGTGGAGCTCAGCGATACGCCCCGCGGACCCGTGAAGCTCGACGGCTACAACAATCCGATCCAGAACGTCTACGTCCGCAAGGTAGAACGCAAGGGCGACGGCGAGCTGCAGAACACCGTCATCATGACGGTGCCGGCCGTCTCCCAGTTCTGGAAGTACAACCCGGAAGAATTTCTCAAGCAGCCCGTCTACAGCCGGGACTTTCCTCCCTGTAAATTCTGCTGAGCGGCCTGCCGGGGCTCGAGCCGCACGAGTGACTGGACGATCCACTCGGGCCGCGCGAGGCTGGCGCAGGCGGCCCAGCGCTCGAGCGGCTCAATGCCCATGCGCAGCATCCCGATGTGCTGGGACCGGTCCTTGTCCTCGACGGGGTCGGGGCTGACGTAGCCGAGGTTCCGCCGCAGCGCCTCGACGTCGGCCGCGTCGCCGGTGAGGAAGAGCCAGCCGGGTCCCACCCCGAACGCCTTGGCGTATTTGTCCAGGACCTTCGGAGTGTCGTGGGCCGGATCCAGG
>Ga0209375_1003670_pt1 | contig 10645 bp, 9 predicted proteins | sample GraSoiAngelo_131_FD_185888 | JGI IMG/M metagenome (GOLD analysis project Ga0209375, IMG submission 185888) | Grasslands soil microbial communities from the Angelo Coastal Reserve, California, USA - 14_0929_02_30cm (SPAdes) (version 2) | ecosystem: Environmental > Terrestrial > Soil > Grasslands ...
TGATCGCCTTAGCAATATGGCTTGTAGTAATCTTCTTTGGCTTCAGCCTGCTCGCACCGGCAAACGCTACGAACACTCTGGCCCTCGTCGCTGGCGCGTTCTCGGTGGCCTGCGCAGTTTTGATAATCCTGGAGCTCGACTACCCATTTGCCGGCATTATCCGAATTCCGAGCGACCCGATGGAAAACACGTTGGCACATCTAGCCAAAGACACCTAAACGCGGGCTGCGTCCAACTTCTGATCCTGGTCATAGCTCGTGGCTGTTAACCACCTTCGTTGGATGCTCGAGTGCTCTTTTGCTGCATTCTCGAAATGCTTTGGGCCGTTTCTGCTTGTTACGCTGATGTTACTTGTATCCGATAACTCACAGGCAGTTGAACCGACAATCGATTCGACATCGGCAGAGCAACTGAAACAGCTAAACGATCAGACTATCATCGGTAATCGAATCTCGTTGGGTTTCGACTGGGACCAATTCAAACATGGCGCGGAAAAGGCAACGTGGACGCCAGCGGCATTGTGGGGCTGGCGTGTCAGTGACTCGCAGGACTGGGGCATACGTTTCAAGTTGCCCTTTGCTTATTACCGAAGTGATGAAGCATCAGGTCACGCGGAGGTAGGCGGCCTGGGAGATATTGAGATAGGGACGGGTCCGGCGTTTCGTTTGACCGACACGTGGCGCACTGGTGGCGGCATCGAGTTGCACGCCGATACGGCCTCGGATCGCGCTCTTGCGGAAAGCGTGTGGCGTTTAAAGCCGGGTTGGGGAGTCTCGCATGACGTCACTGACTGGCTCACGTTAACGTTCAATGCTGACTACAATCATTCCATCGCCGAAACAAATGATGTTCGGCCGCAGAGGTATTTTGAGCTATCGCTACCGAGCACACTGATTCTTCCAGACAAGTGGTCAATGGGCACCAGATACAAAGCGACAGTCGATTTTCAAAATGGCGGGCGCTGGGGCCACACCGTAAGCGCAGGCGTTGCCAAGCGTCTCTCAAAGGTTCCAGTTGTCCTCAGCGCTAGCCTGGAAAAGCCGCTCAGCAATACCGGAAAGAAGTTTCAGGTCAGTATAACTATCGTTTATTACTTCCAGCGCTACCACTTGGCGAAATAGCACGGAAACCGGATTGATAGATCGTAGCTCTAATTCTGCAGTTTCGGGTCAACATCAAAGATTTGAATAAAACGGCTCTTGATTTCTTTAGCGGCAAAAAAGATTGACTAACCGGAGCCCAGATCGAATCATCGCGCGGACTGGCTAATTAAATTTAGTGTGATGAGGGCTTTGTTTCGCGGATTCGTAACGTTGGCTGCCGGTGTCGTATCTCTCGAATACCTGCTTCTTTCTGCGGAGACATTTACCGCGGGCGTTCGCGTTTCTCCGGATACCATCACGCTAAAACCCGGCGAATATGTTTGGGAACCAGAGCGCGCGCCAGAAGGACCTCTACTTATTATCGCGAGTATTACTGAACAGGTGGCATACGTCTATCGCAACGGGATCCGAATCGCGCGGTCTAGTGTCAGCACAGGAAGACTAGGCCATCCGACCCCGACGGGTGTCTTCACGATCTTGGAAAAGGAAGTTCATCATACTTCGAGCATCTACAAAGGCGCCGAGATGCCTTACATGGAGCGTGTGACTTGGGGTGGAATCGCATTGCACGCTGGTGATCTGCCGGGTTATCCCGACTCACATGGGTGCGTCCGCTTGCCATTGGAATTTTCCAAACTGCTCTTCGGCGTCACGATGAAAGGCGCGACAGTAATCATTGCCGACACGCATTCAGCGCCGGCTGAAACCGTGCATCCGGGCCTCTTCTTCGCACGAAGCGGCGAGGAGAGCGAACCGGAGGCTGCGGGCCAATTTGAATGGAATCCTGATAAATCTCCCAGTGGCCCAGTCGCTCTGATCGCCAGCAGCGCAGACAAAACCGTTTATGTCTACCGTAATGGTGTGGAGATCGGCCGCGCGGGGATTCCGAATTCCGACGTCGTTGCGCCGTTAACGATCGTGTTTTCAGCGCTCTCCAAGGGACGGATGCAGACGGACATCTTCGCTGGGTGCAAGTAACGGCTGCGGCAAAGGACAGCTCGAATGAAAGCCTCTTCCTGGCGGCGCGGAAAAGCGGGCTGCCGACCCAGTTTTTGGCCAAGGCGAGGGAAGTCATAACGCCGGGCACGACAATCATCTTTACTGATAAACCAGTGGATCCAACCACGCAGAGTCACACCAACTTCCAGATTGTCGTCGCGCAAAAAGATAAACCCTCGAGAACAGTTGAATAGTTCCTGCAGCTGTTGTTACGAAAGCTGATTCTAACCGCTATCGGACGGCAGAAAATGGCATTAGAACTGAAAACAAGCTGCGAAAAATGCGGGCGGACGCTGATACCAAGCGGAGTAGCTTACATTTGTAGTTACGAATGCACCTTTTGCGCTGGTTGCGCCGAGCAGATGAAGTTCGTTTGTCCAAACTGCGAAGGTGAACTTGTGCTACGGCCGCGCCGCAGAGAGCCGCCTAATTCCGGCGGCGCCGTGGATGCCTGATTCGATAACTGAGAAAACACTCGTCACCGATCGTGCGCATGTCGACTAACGAGCAATGCACACTTGCTGGCAGGAATTCCTTGCTGAGCCCCGTCAACGTAGGGGCTTTGCCTCCGCCGAACATGTACGGCGCGATCGTCAGATTGAGCTGATCGACGAAGCCTCGTTCCAATAACGCGCGAAAAAGCGTTGGTCCGCCTTCGCATGCAAGCCTGCGGACATTGTATTTACTGCGCAATGCTTCCAGCATGGCCGCAAGGTCGATCTCGCCAGATTTAGTGAGATGCAACGTGGCCTTCGTTTTGAGCGCGGCTTGAGTTTTCTTTGGCATGCGCTTCGTGGAAAAAATGAGGATCGGCGAAATCCTGGATTGGAAAATATTCAATCGGCTGGCGATCCTGCCTTTGTTGGAGATGATTACGCGCAGTGGGGCTGGGGGTTTCTTTCGGTTGATTCTCGCTTGCTGTAAGTCACTCGGTATGCCGAGCCGGACGTTGTCGCGTTTCAAACTGGTATGCCCAAGCAGAACCGCATCAGCCAGAGCGCGCTGGCGAAATAAATGCAGCTTGTCTTCACGTGAGGTGAAATCAACCGGCGCCAAAGTTCGCGTCGTCACCTTGCCGTCGGCAGTCATGGCAAAGGTGGCGACGACGAAGGGACGTCTCAGAACGTGGGAGTAGCCCTTGCGCCGCGATGTTGTGCCGGATCGGGACACTAAGGTCCCTCCCACATTTTACTCTGTTTCGCCGATCTCGTGTTCAAGAGTCACCACTTCCTGTTCCATCTCACGCAATCTCACGCGTGCTGCGGCACCACTCGGTCTGTAAAACAGATAGACCAGAGCGCCGGGAAGGCAGCAAACCAAAATAATGAGAAAACTCAGCGACCCGATTAGGATAGCTTTTGCTTCCGGCACGCCGCACAGGCCGTTCAGCATGATCTGCAAAACTTTTTCCCGAAGTCCAATTCCGGCAAAACTGATCGGCAACGCCGAGATTGTGCGTTCGACTGGCATCACAGCAAAGAAATTCACCAGGGGCACCGGTGCACCCAACGCATACGCCGCAAATAGAAAAGTGGTGAACGTGGCAAGATGCGCTACGACTGATGCAACAAAAGCCACGAGCGTTGCGCGCCAATGATGCGCATACAGATGATACGCTGCGGAGATCTCGATCAACCTGTCGCGGCCCGGAAACCGTGCCGGTAAAGAATGCAACAGCTTGAATCCACTGATGACAAAGGTCGCAAGTAAGAAAGCAACCGACGCGCCAAGAAGCACGAGTAAGAGCCAAAGTAAGTTTCGTGTCTCGGGTTTTTGCGAAAGGAAATCGTAACGCAAGGCGATTAGCGTCGCAGTAATGGCCACCAACGCGACAAGGCCGATGAAGCGGTCGAAGACTACTGCGAGCAGCGCACCCGCTTTCTTATCCGGCGTTTCCTTCAGCAGGTAATAGCTTTTCATGATATCGCCTCCTGTGCCGCCGGGCAGAAATTGGTTGTAAAACATTCCGATAAAAAACAGGCCGGACAGGCGCGGGAGACTTAGATGAATTTTTTGGACCTTCAGCAAAACATGCCAGCGAAATGCAGCGGCGATTTCCACAACCAGGTAGGCCAAAATGCCCATGGCAACCCAGCGATACTCGGCGTTCCGGATCGCCTCAACCATCTGAGCGCGTCGGGTGGGATCGTGATAAACCCAGTAAAGCACCCCGACGGTGACGCTTAGCTGAAAAGCTGTGACGAGAATTTTTTTCATTCGCCAAAGCGTTCCTTCCAAGTTTGGACCGATTGGCGAATTGCAGCGGCCGTTTTGTTTGGGCTCATCTCCCAGACAAATAAGCAGTTTGTCGGAAGAAGCGGAACAAGTTTCTCGAAATTCATGGCGCCGGTAAAGGGCGCTTCATGATCTTTCGCAGGCCAGACACAGTCCTGCACGTGCGAGCCAAACGCGCGCGGGCCAATTACACGCAGCCATTCGGCGTGATCAATGAACCCCAAATTCTCTTTGATTTGTGAGTGACCGAAATCGTGCCAGTAACCGAGTTCCGCGCAGTGCATCTCGTCAAGCAACGCTGGTAATTCCCGCTCAGTTGGGATTTCTTCGTAACCGCGTCGGCTTTCCAAAGCGATCCTGACGTGTTTTAAAGCGGCGTAATCAATGATGCGGCGCAGACAATCTTTTACGCGCTCCAAATAAGGCGGCGCGATTTTTTCCCGTTTCTCCACTGCTCTTATCTTTAATTTTACGTATTTGCGCGACAGGTATCGCCCGGTCTTGGCCAGCTCGATCAACCGATCGGTGATCGGTGGCATGTTCACCTCGCCCAGGTGCAATACGATAAACGGCGCGTTCAATCGCGCCGCGAAATCAATGGTCTGGAACGTTTGCTTGACCGCACGCTCTCGTTCTTCGGAAGAGACAGCAGAAAATTTGTAACAGTCCGGCGAAGCCATCATCACTTCGACGGGCAAAGGACAAAAATTATGCAAACTGCTGAATCGGACTTCCCCCGCGTCAAACATTTTCTGAATTCCGGGCATCAACGATAGGCGAATGCCATGTCCCAGCTCGATCAAGTCGAACCCTAGTTTGGTTTTAATTTCGCGCAGCATTTCCTCTCCGTCAGTATGGCGTCCGGAGTTCCAGCAGGTGGAAAACGCGATCACGCTAAACAGCAGCGGCGACGGGCGGTGCCGGCGTTTCGGCACTAGGGGTTTCTGTGACTGCAGGCTCCGCACATTTTCGCCGCACGCGAGCAAGCACAGTTAACGCGATCGCAGCGTAGCAAACCGCCGCGATGGCAAGTGCTGTGCGCATTCCTATGAGATCGGACAGTCCGGTGATCCCCAAGCCCGCGACCGGCATGAGACCAACAAAGCTCAACATGAATACAGCCGAGACGCGCCCACGCAGATAATCGGGTGCCCGTTCCTGCACAATCGTGTTCGCCAACCCGAAGTTCATCGCCAACCCGAGTGAGTTGAAAATGAGCAGCGCCGTCGCCAGGTAAAAATTTGGCGCCCGCGATAAACTGAAAATCGCGCATGCGACGATGCCGACGTTCACCATCATAAACGGCACCCGTTTCCTGCGCGGGATGCTGATCAAGAAAATTGCGCCGATTACCGAGCCGACAGCCGAAGCGCCCATCAAAAAGCCCAGTCGATCCGCCCCCAGCCCGAGCACGAGTCGCACATACAATGGCATCATCACGGTGATAATCGGGAAAATGAAAACGGTGGTCGCAGCGATAAGGCCGATCATCGCGAGACTCGGCTTATCTTTCGCGACGTACCGAAAACCGTCCTTGATTCCACTGGCGCGTTTGTGTTCCTCCTCGGCGGTGCCACGCGGTCGCGGCGGGATCGTTAACAGGGCGATGATCAGTGCCACGAACGAAAGTGCGTTGAAAAAAAAGGCTGAAGCCGCTCCCCACCCGCTGATAAAAATTCCCGCGAGCGACGGACCGACTACGCGTGAACCGTGAAAGACCGCGCGGTCGACAGCAATGGCGCTTTGAATTTCGTCGCGCGTCACCAACTCGGGCACCAACGCATTGAGCGTCGGCATTTCAAATGAGTTCGAAATTCCAAGCACGCCGGCAAAGGCCAGGATATGCCAGATCTGGATCTTGCCGCTCATGATCAAGAACCCGATGGAAATTGCCAGTGCGATTTGGGCATACTGAGTCGCGAGAAGAATTTTTCGCTTATCGAAACGATCGGCCGCCGAACCGCCAGCCATTGTCAAAAGGAGCATCGGCAGACCGGCAGCGAGATTGGCCAATCCAAGCAGGAGCGCTTTGTCCGTGAGCGTGCTCATCACGTAACCCTGAGCCATTACCTGCATCCATGTTCCTGTGTCGGAGATCGCACTGCCGATGATGTAGCGGCGAAATGGTCCAGGGCGCAGAACACGCAATGCATGTCGAGTGCTCAACTTCACTTCCGAGCTCATCGCAAACACTCATCCGTGTAGAGGCGTTTGTGTCAAACGCGTGGTGGTGAGCTGCGATCGGCGCATGCCGCTTTTCTACAATCGTAACGGCCAATTGCCTCTGTAGCTTGCGTTCATATCTTGAGGCATGCGCATCGATAAATACACACAGAAGATGCAGGAGGCGCTGCAGGGCGCGCAGGATCTGGCCTCTCAAGCTAATCATCCAGAAATCACGAACGAGCATTTTCTTGCCGCTCTTCTGGACCAAGGCGAGGGGATCACCCGACCGCTCCTTGAGAAGATTGGGGCAAATGTGGATCAGTTGCGTGAGCGGCTGCGCGCGGAATTGGAACGTCGCCCGAAAATCCAGGGCGCCGCCGCCGATCTGCGGCTGTCGAACGAACTCCGCAGTGTCCTGGACAATGCTGAAAAGGAGATGTCGAAGCTGAAGGACGAATTCACCAGCGCGGAGCATTACTTGCTCGCTTTAAGTGGTGCGAGTGTCCCCGCGGCGAGATTACTGAAAGATCTTGGCGTCACCCGCGACAAGCTCATGCAGGGTCTTCAGCAGGTGCGCGGCTCACAGCGGGTGACCGATCAAAATCCCGAAGGCAAATATCAGGCGCTGGAGAAATACGGACGCGATCTGACCGAACTGGCGCGACGCGGCAAGATCGATCCCGTGATTGGACGCGACAATGAAATCCGACGAGTCATGCAGGTGTTGTCACGCCGGACAAAAAATAATCCGGTGCTGATCGGCGATCCAGGCGTAGGCAAAACAGCGATCGTCGAAGGTCTCGCCCGGCGAATCATCAGCGGCGATGTACCGGATTCATTAAAGAACAAACGAATCATCGCCGTGGACATCGGCGCCATGGTCGCGGGTGCAAAGTTTCGTGGCGAATTCGAAGATCGTCTCAAAGCGTTCTTGAAAGAAGTGACCGATGCGCAGGGACAGATCATCCTGTTCATCGACGAACTGCACACCATCGTTGGCGCGGGCGCAGCAGAAGGCTCGGTTGACGCATCGAACATGCTTAAGCCGATGCTCGCGCGTGGCGAGCTTCGCACCGTCGGTGCGACCACGATCGATGAATACCGCAAATACATCGAGAAAGACGCGGCGTTGGAGCGGCGTTTTCAGCCAGTCCTCGTGGACGAACCGAGTGTGGAAGACACCATCGCGATCCTGCGCGGACTAAATGAACGCTACGAAGTGCACCACGGCGTGCGCATTACCGACGGTGCACTCGTCGCCGCGGCAGTGTTGTCGCATCGCTACATCACCGATCGGTTTCTGCCGGACAAGGCAATCGACTTGGTCGATGAAGCGGCGTCACGTTTGAAGATCGAACTCGATTCGATGCCGACGGAGATCGACGTGATCGAGCGCCAGATCATGCAGCATGAAATGGAACGCCAGGCGCTCAAGAAAGAGAAAGATCCGGCGAGCAAGGAGCGGTTGAAGAAGCTCGAGAAGGAATTGGCTGAGCTAAAAGAAAAATCGAATGCGCTGAAAGCCGAGTGGCAAAAAGAGAAGGTGGTCATCGACGAGCAGCGGAAAGTGAAGGAAGAGATCGATCGATTGCGGACTGAATTAGAGCGTGCGCAGCGCCGCGGTGAATTGACCAAGGCAAGCGAAATTCAATACGGCCGCATTCCTGAATTGGAAAAGAAATTGGCGGATCTCACGGCGCAATCGGCAAAGACCAAAAAACGTTTGCTACGCGAAGAAGTGACGGAGGAAGATATCGCAGAGGTGGTGTCGAGCTGGACTGGCATTCCGGTCTCGCGCTTGCAGGAGGGAGAAAGAGAGAAGCTGGTCAAACTGGAAGCGCATTTGCACCTACGCGTCGTGGGCCAGGACGAAGCGATCAAGGCCGTCGCGAATGCCGTGCGCCGCGCGCGCGCAGGATTGCAGGATCCGGATCGGCCGCTCGGCTCATTCATTTTTCTCGGACCGACCGGTGTGGGCAAGACAGAATTGGCCCGGGCCCTGGCGGAATTTTTGTTCGATGACGAGAACGCGATGATCCGGATCGACATGAGCGAGTACATGGAGAAACACACCGTGGCGCGGTTGATCGGCGCACCGCCGGGTTACGTCGGGTACGAGGAAGGCGGCCAACTTTCCGAGGCTGTGCGGCGCAAGCCATACTCGGTCGTGCTCTTCGACGAAATCGAAAAAGCGCATCCCGACGTCTTCAACGTTCTGCTGCAAGTGCTCGACGACGGCCGCATCACGGACGGGCAGGGGAGGACCGTGGATTTCAAAAACACGGTCATCATCATGACTTCAAACATCGGGTCGCAATACATCACCGAAGAAGAGTCACGCGAAGCGCGCCGGCGACTCGTCATGGACGCATTGCGCGCGCATTTCCGTCCAGAGTTCCTTAACCGTGTCGATGAAATCATTATTTTCGACCGGCTCACCGAAGAGCAGCTGAAGAAGATCGTCGAAATTCAACTGGGCCGCTTGGCCAAGCGACTCGAGCAACAAAAGATCACGCTCAAACTTTCTGATTCCGCTAAGGAACTGTTGGCACGCGAAGGATACGATCCGGTTTACGGCGCGCGACCGTTACGGCGCGCCATCCAAAAAGAAATTCTCGATCCGCTCAGCATCGATATTCTGGAAGGCAAGGTCCGCGAAGGTCAGACTGTCTACGTCAACGCAAAAGACGGCGCGCTGGAGTTTCAGGAAAAATAGTTGTCAAAAGCGCCGCATTGAAGTTTGGTTCTCGTCCTCTTAGTGAGCACGAAGTCACAAACCAAGATCCAGTTCAACGGCTGCGAGTACGCCAGTGTTGACGAGATGCCGGTGAGCGTCAGGGCGGCATATGAGCGCGCAGTTCACAAGACGCCTGTGCTTCATTCTGGAGCGCGACTGGCTGCAAAACTTAAAGCGAAGATCATCGTGAACGACAGCGAGTTCAATCACGCAGGGGAAATGTCGGTGGATGATCGACACCTGTACCACGAAGCGCTCGAGTCCGTATTCCCGCCAAACATTGCGGTATCGGCAAAGGAATTCGAAGTCCTTGCCGTCCAGTCGGGATTCAGACAAAAAAAAGTCTTGCTAGTGGTGGCCATCGTTAGCTTGCTTGCTGGAGCGGTTTACCTCTTGGTGCACGGCTTGTTCGGCTGAGACTTTTAGCTGGAAAGGCGCTCGGAATGGCGAGGCCTTGTTAATAATTTTGATTCGGCGGTTGACACAACCGCCGCTACACCTGCGGAAGACGAATGTTATGTCATCAATTCTCGAAAGGTTTCCAAGAAGATTTCCATTTCGGATTTTTTGCCGATGGTGAGACGCATATGATTTGGCAGTGCCGGGAATAACCGGCCGACATGGACGCTCCGCTCCTTCAACGTCTTTATCAGCGGAACGACCGGTTTCTTGCAGTCGAACATAATGAAGTTGGCCTGCGATGGAATTGTCTTGTGGCCCATCCTTTGGAGCTCCGAGATCACGAAGGTTTTCGTTTCGCTGTTTAGGCGCTGACCGTTTGGAACTTGATCCGTATCGTCCAGACTCGCGCTTGCAGCGGCCAATGCCATGATGTTGACGCTGTCCCACATCTGGTTGGAACGCATGCGATCAATCGCTTCTTTTTGCGCGACACAGTAGCCGCAACGGAGTCCGGCCATGCCGTAGATTTTTGAGAACGTGCGCGAGACGACCAGGTTCGGATGCTCTTTCACCAATGGAATAACGCTCTCATAATCGGGGCTGTCCGCGTAATGAAAGTACGCTTCGTCCACTAGAATCATGGTCTCGCGCGGCGTCTTAGCGATAAAATCGCGCAGCTCGTCCTTCGGCGTAATACTGGCGGTCGGATTGTTCGGATTGCAGATGTAGATCAACCCACTCTTCGTAGCAGCATGCATCTTTGGAAGATCGTGGGCAAAAGTGCTGTTTAAAGGCACCTTCACCACCTCGGCGCCATTAGCTTTGGCATTATTGAGAATTGCTTCAAACGTCGGATCAGGTGCGACGAGTGTCCCACGCTCTTTCCCGGTGAATGTCTCGGCACAGAGTTTCAGAATCTCGCCGGAACCGTCGCCCAGCAAGATTTGTTCGTGGTCGACGCCGTTTAGCTTGGCTACCTTGTCAATAAGCACGTTGTTGTGCT
>Ga0209375_1003673_pt1 | contig 10643 bp, 9 predicted proteins | sample GraSoiAngelo_131_FD_185888 | JGI IMG/M metagenome (GOLD analysis project Ga0209375, IMG submission 185888) | Grasslands soil microbial communities from the Angelo Coastal Reserve, California, USA - 14_0929_02_30cm (SPAdes) (version 2) | ecosystem: Environmental > Terrestrial > Soil > Grasslands ...
GGTGATGATGTAGCCCGAGGCGCGAGCCTGCGCGGTCAGGGTACGGATCTCGCCCTGGATGCGGATCCGTTCCCGGATGGTGAAGGCGATGGTGTCGAGGATCTCGGCCAGGTTGCCACCGACGACGCGGTGGATCTGGACCGCCGTGACCATCAGGTCGAAGTCTTCGGATTCGATGCGCTTGACCATGTGCTGCAAGGCGTCATCGACCGAGACGCCCAGGTTCATCTCGCGGACCGCCCGGCTGAACTCGTCCGCCATCGGCGGTGAAGAGCTCTTGGCGATGGTGGCCATCGCCTGGGCGAAGGAATAACCGGCCTTGAGGGCGTTGGAGAGCAGGACGACGGTATCGCCCAGCTGGTTGTTGAACGCCTTGAGCCGGCGGCGCTGCCGGAACTTGAGGAAGAACCCCGGGGCGAAGTAGCCGACCGGGATGCCGATCAGGGCGAGAATCGGGCTGTGGAAGCGGAGGAACAGGATGGCGGACAGCAGGACGATCAGGCCGACGATGACCATGACGTACTCCGAGACGCGGAGCTTGAGGTCGGCCTTGGCCAGCTCATCGGTGAGCTTCGAGCTGCGCCCACCCTTGTTGCGGGTGAGGCTCTTGTTGAAGCGCTCCAGGAAGCCTTCGACGAAGCCACCCTTCTTGCCGGCTGCCTCGGGGTTGTAGCTATCCATGTGCAGCTCTTCGGCCGGCTGCCGGTTGTTGGACATCAGCGCCATGACCACGATCAGCGCCGCGATGGCTGCCATGGCCGCGAAGACAAGCTGGATTGACACTTAGTGGCCTCCTTGTCCGGCAGGATCGGGCACCGGCGTGAAGAGGTCCTTCGTCACGCCCTCGCCTGACGACTGCAGGTGGTCGAAATATTTCGGAATGATGCCGGTGGCCGTGAAGTAGCCCTGCACCTTACCGTCTTCGCTGACGCCGGTCTGCTTGAACACGAATATGTCCTGCACCTTTACCTGGTCGCCGTGCAGTCCGAGCACCTCGCTGACGGCGATGATCTTCCGCGACCCGTCCCGCAAGCGGCTCTGCTGCACGATGACGTTTATGGCGGACGAGATCTGTTCCCGGATCGCCCGGGAGGGCAGTTCTGCACCCGCCATCAACACCAACGTTTCCAGGCGGTTCAAACTGTCACGCGGCGAGTTGGCGTGAATAGTCGTCAACGATCCGTCATGGCCTGTATTCATCGCCTGGAGCATGTCCAGCGCCTCGCCGCCGCGGCACTCGCCGACCACGATCCGATCCGGGCGCATGCGCAGCGCGTTGACGACCAGGTCCCGGATCGCGATCCGGCCGCGCCCTTCCACGGTCGCGGGTCGTGACTCAAGCGTTACAACGTGCTCCTGGTTGAGCTGCAGCTCGGCGGCGTCTTCCACCGTCACCACCCGCTCCTCCTCCGGGATGAAACTGGAGAGCACGTTGAGGGTCGTCGTCTTCCCCGAGCCGGTGCCGCCCGAGACGAGCATGTTCAGCCGGGAGCGGACACAGGCCCGTACGAACTGGGCCATGGGGTCGGTGATGGTACCGAACTTGATCAGGTCGGTGATCTTGTAGGGGTCTTTCGAGAACTTTCGGATGGTCAGGATGGGCCCGTTCAGCGCCAGAGGCGGGATGATGACGTTGACGCGGGAGCCGTCCTTGAGCCGGGCATCCACCATCGGCGACCCCTCGTCGATGCGCCGCCCGATCGTCGAGACGATCCGGTCGATGATCCGCCGCAGTTGGTCCTCGCTTTCGAACTGGACGTTTGAGAGTGTCAGCTTGCCCTTGTGCTCGACGAAAATCTGGTCGGGCCCGTTGACCATGATCTCGGTGATCGTGGGGTCGCTGATCAGGGCCTCGATTGGACCGAGCCCGAGGAAGTCGTTGAGGACCGAGTCGAGCAGCCGCTGCTTCTCCGGCTTGGCCAGGGAGACGCCCATCTCCGCGATCACGGCGGTGAGGGCGTCGGTGATCTTGGCGGCCCGCTGCTCCCGGTCCTCGTCGCCGGAGTCGTCGGCCGACTGCTCGATGAGGCGCGCCTGGAGGCGGTTCTTGATCCGCTCGGCCTGGAGCTCGGACGGCGTGCGGCTGCGCGTCGCGGCCGCCAGGGACTGGCGCGGGCTCTGACCGGCCTGCGGAACGTAGGCCCCGTCGGGGGGCGCGTTGGCGTCGGGACCCTGCTGTTTCTGGACGCGGTCGAGGAGCGACATGCCTCAGGCCGTCCCTCGAGCCACCACAAATGGGAGCGACTCGATTACGCAGCGTGGCACGGCAGGGTAGGCAGCGGCCCGCGAGGTCATCTCAACCTTTCTAACGCCGGGCGAACAGACCCTTGCGGGGTTTCTTCTCGGCGGACTCCGCCGGGGCCGCGGCCGCCGGGATCACCGGCATCAGCTTGGCCACCAGCTCGCGAATGCGCTGGCTGATCTCCGACTCCGGGTGGGTGGTCACGAAGGGATTCCCCCGGTTGATCGAGTTGATGACCAGCTTGGGATCGTTGGGGATCTGCCCCGCGATCGGGAAGCGCAGGTTCGCTTCCACGCTCTCCTTGTTGAATTCCGAGTGGGCGTCGGACTTGTTGAGCAAGAGGACGACGCGGTCCGGGGGGATGGAGAGCGAGTCGAAGATCTTCAAGGCCAGCTTGGTGTTCTTGATCGCCGGGATACTGAGCGAGGTGACGACCACCACGCGGTCGGCATGGTCCAGCACCTCGAGGTTGATCTCGCCCAGGTGCGCGGAGCTGTCGACGATGATGTAGTCGAACATCTTGCGTAGCTCGCTGAAGATGCGCCGGACGTGGTCGACCGTGACGAGGTCGGCGAGCTCGGGACTGATCGGTGGGAGGAGCACCTTGATGCCGAAAGGTCCGTCCACCATGATCTCGCGGATGAACTCGGGATCCATGTGGTCGATGTTCTCGATCAGGTCGGTGATCCCCTGCGAGTGGTCGAGGTTGAGGAGCACCCCGATGTCACCGAACTGCAGGTCCAGGTCGACGAGCGCGACCTTGCCCTTGGTTTCGTTCGCCATCGAGACCGCCAGGTTGGCCGCGACCAGGGACTTCCCGACCCCACCCTTGCCCGAGTAGAAGAAGAAGACCTGGCCGTGCTCGCCGCGGCGCGGGGTCTCGCCGTCCGCTGGCGGAGCGGGCGCCTTCTCCGTCCCAGCCGTCGTCTTGGCCAGGAACGACTCTTTCTTCTGCTCCAGCTGGTATACCCGCCGGATGCTGGCGATCAGCTCATCCCCGCTGAAGGGCTTGATCAGGAACTCGCGAGCCCCCGACTGCATCGCCCGCCGGAGATAGTCGCGCTCACCCTGAACGGACATGATGATGACGGGTGAGTTGGGCACCTCCTGGGCCAGGGTTTCCGTGGCCTGGATGCCGTCCATGATCGGCATGTTGACGTCCATCAGCACGATGTCCGGAGCCAGCTTCTTCGCCTGCTCGATGCCTTCCTTGCCGTTCATGGCCGTGCCGACGACCTGGATGTCCGGCTCGAACGAGAGCAGCTTCTGGAGGTTATCCAGGGTGCTGGCGATGTCGTCCACGATCAGGACATTGATTGGCTCGCTCATCTGATCATCTCGTTAAAGAAAGCACCCCGCGAAATCTTCCGATTTCGCGGGGAGCCTGTCAACGTTTTTCCGGATATGGGTCCTAGCGGATGCGATACGTACTGGTGAAGCTGTCCATCGTGGTCGCGCTGGTGTCCGGGTCGGGGACATCGTAGTCCTTGACCGACTTGAGCAGGAATTTGTAGTTGGTGTTGTCCAGCGCCCACTTCAAGTCCTCGGCCTGCTTGAGGGTTACGATGACGGTCAGGCTGGAGCTGATCCCACGGGTGTTGGCACCGCCGGCCGGGCCAACACGAATCACGTGGAGGTTGGTAAAGCTGGTCTTGGTCACGGCCTGCGGGGCACCCTTTGGCTGATAGCTGACGAGGACGTCGATTCGGTCGTCGGGCTGGATGTACCCGCCCACGCCGACGAGCTCACCGGTCGGGATCTGTACGGCGACCATCCCGGCGGGGATAGGCAGGAACGCCTGCTTCGCCGGCTGCACACCGCTGACGTCGCTAACGACGTCGTAGTCGATGATCGCCGTGCCCGTATGGATCGGGATCGCAGCGAACTTGCCGACGACAAGGTCCTTGGCCCGGAACGCGTAGGGCGGCGCCTGGTCCGCTGAGAACTGCTGCACGGTGACCATGTCCGCCGTGATCTGGGTCGATGCCGGGATGTCCTTCAACGCCACGACCGCCGGCACATTCTTCGATCCTCCAACCGCGATATTGCCGCCCGAGGTTCTGCCAACGAGCAAGGCCCCTCCAAACGCCACAATGGCAAGGAAAACACCGAAGATCAAGAGGATGCGGTTGCTCTTCGGCTTAACCTCCGTCGCCAATCGACTCACCTCCTGAAAACTCGGCGCCCTCGCTCCAAGGCGTGACGCTCCTTCGGGTCATGTATCTATCGGCGAGCGCCCTTCCTTGCGCAAGCCGGAAAAGAAAGAGAGCCCGCTTGCGCAGGCTCTCTCTTGTTGCTCCCAAGAACGAAAAGGGCTTACTGGCCCAGGCCGCCCGAGATGTTGCAGAAGACGTTCTTGACCTGGTTGCCGAGGATGATCAGGACTACGATCACGACCACCGCGATCAAGACGAGGATAAGGGCGTACTCGACCATACCCTGCCCTTCCTCACGGTTGAGCAGAGCGCGAAGCTTGAGATAAAGGTTGGTCAACATGCTAGTTGCACCTCCTTGTGGAGCAGATCGAACAGAACCCAGTTTCACACCGGTCCGCGATCAAATCAACGAATCCTGGGCAGAGGAACGGCTAAGAACTTTTGACGACTCCGTAACAGGGATCGCCTAGGTTGCGAACGCTGTTACCACGAGCCCCGCAGGGCGAGACCTAGCGCTTGGGCAGCGCGATTTCGACCTTTACCTCGGTGCCCCGGCCCGGTTGCGAGCGAATCTCGAGCGTGCCCTTCTCCAGTTCGGCGCGCTCGCGCATCGAGAGCAGTCCCAGGTTCTTGTTCTTGTGCAGGTTGGCCTCGGTGCGGGCGACATCGAATCCCTGACCGTCATCCTTGACCGTCACCGAGACGCGGGACGGTTGCAGGTTCATGGTGACCTCCGCCATCTTCGCCCGCGCATGCTTGTGGACGTTGGTGAGGGCCTCCTGGATGATGCGGCCAGACCGTAGCGATCGCCGTACTCCTTGATGAACTTTCGCAAGGTCGGGACCAGGCCGAGGTCGTCGAGCGTCATCGGCCGGAGGTCGAAGATCAGCTGGCGGGTTTCCTCGAGGGCGTTGCGGACGCTGTTCTTGAATTCCGCCAGCTCGGTCACCAGCTGCTTGGGGTTGCGGTCGAGCAGCCGCTCCAGGATCTCCGCCTGGAGCACGAGGTTGGCCATCGACTGGGCCGGCCCGTCGTGCATGTCGCGAGCGATGCGCATCCGCTCCTCTTCGATGATTTGGAACACCTGGCGCGACGCGTCGCGAAACTGCTTGTCGCCTTCGGCGGCCGTCGGCGGACTGCCATTTTCGCCATACATCCGCTGGAGGTCGGCCAGGATCTGGCTGGCGGACCGCAGGAACTGCCCCTGGTCTTTGAGCTCGGCGCGGCGGGCGGTGAGGAACTCGTACTCCAGCTGGACTCGCTCCACGCTGAGCTGCGTCTCGCGAATGTTGGCGAAGGTCTCCTGGACCTCCGACGGCGAGAACTGCTTGAGGTTGTTGAGCAGGTGCTTTTCCACAACCCGTGACTCCTCGGCCTGGTCCCGGACCTGCTCCAGAGACGCCTCCAGCTCCCGCGATTTCGTCTCAGCCGTCTCCAGCTCAACCTCGACAATCTGGAGGCGGGCGGTGACCGACTGGTGAATCAACACGAATGGATCGAAGGTCTCATCCGTGGCCTGGATCGCACTCATATAGGACTACTAGGACTATGGAAAAGGCGGACGCTTTCTGGCTGGAGCCCCGTTTGGCGGCCCAATGATAGCAGGAAAATCGGCGAATTCACGCTGAATCTCCATACCAGATGAATGACAGGGCGTCCTTCATCATCGGACGGGCGCTGCCCATCGGCGTCTTTGGCTTCCTGGTGGCGATTCAGACGGAGCTCGCCTTCGCCGGCGTCCAGAACGCCTCCCACGGCGGCCTTGACCGGACGCAGGTGATGTACCTGCTCAACCGTCTCCTCACCGTCGCCTTCTTCGCGTTCCTGGTGGTCATCTACGCGATCCGCAGCAAGGCCATCGCCCGCGATCACAACCCGGTGGCGATCGCCGCGGCGCTGGTCGGTAGCTTCGTCCTCTACGGGCTCTTCTTGATTCCGGGCCAGGGCCGCAGCAGCGACATCTGGGTGCTGGCGGGCAGCGATATGTGCCTCGCGTGTGGCATCACCTGGGCTCTGTACTCGTTGAGCTATCTCGGTCGGCGGTTCAGCATCGTCCCCGAGGCGCGGGGCCTGGTGACCAGCGGTCCTTACCGGCTGGCTCGGCACCCGATCTACCTGGGAGAGATCCTCGCCGGCTTCGGCCTCGTGTTGCCGACCGTCGTCAGCCTGCACGCGGTGGTGTTCGCCGTGTTTCTCGGCGCGCAGCTGGCCCGCACCTATTTCGAGGAGCGGGTCCTGCGCAGCACGTACCCGCAGTACGAGGCCTATGCCCGGCGTACCCGCCGGCTCATCCCCTTCGTCCTGTAGATTGGCAACCCTGGCCCGTTCCAAAGCCCCGTCCCCACTCCAGCCGGGCCCCGACCGGTGGTTGAGCCGAGCCATCCGCTGGCTCGACCTTCCGCACTTCTTCACCATCGCCATCTTCCTCACCATGCTGATCGCCGCCATTCAGCCGGTCACCGACCCGGATTTCTGGTGGCATCTCACGACCGGAAACTGGATCCTGAGCCACCACGCCGTGCCCCACCAGGATCTCTTCACCTTTACCGTCCACGATCACCGCTGGATCACCCACGAATGGCTGAGTGAGGTCCTGATGTCGGCCCTCTATGCGATCGGGCGCTTACCGCTGGTGAGCCTGTTCTTCGGCGCCGTCACCGCCACGGGCTTCCTCCTCGTCTATCGGGCGATCGACCGGCGGGTGAACTTCGTGATCGCCGGGCTCGCGCTCGCCCTCGGCGTGGCGGCCGCGAATCCCATCTGGGGCCCCCGCATCCAGATGATCACCTTCGCGCTGAGTGCGCTGACCTATCTGTGGGTCAAGCGGTTTTGCGAGGGCCGCAGCCGCGCGCTCTACCTGCTGCCCGCCATCATGCTGCTCTGGGTCAATCTGCACGCCGGCTTCGTGCTCGGCTATGCGATCCTCGGGATCGCGCTGTTCGTGGAAGGCGTGCGCTACCTGGTGCGGCGTCGCGGGGCGATGCCGCTCCCTCGCCTGCGGGCCATGGCCGCCATCCTCGCCGCCTCGGTCGCGGTCGCCATCGTCAATCCCAACGGTTGGGACATCTATCTGTATCCATTCCAGACCGGTGGTAGCCCCGAGCAGCAGCGCCTGATCGTCGAGTGGTTCTCCCCGAACTTCCAGATGTCCCAGATCTGGGCGTTCGAGGCCATGATCTTCCTGATCATCGGGGGGCTGGCGCTCGCCCGCCGCATCGAACCGCGGCAGTTCCTTCTGCTGTTGGTCGGCCTCGGCCTGGCCCTGCACTCGGTGCGCAACCTGTCATTCTTCATGCTGGTCAGCGTCCCGGCGCTGGCCGACTACACCCAGCAGGCACGGGAGCGCATCTCGCTCCGCTGGCCGCGGCGCGTGCCGAAGACCACGCCGGTGACCTTCGCCCTCAATGTCCTCCTGATCGCTCTCGTCCTCGCGATCGTGGCCGCCGCCAGCGTACCGAGCCTGGTGCAGCGCGTCGATGGCAAGCTGATGGCCCGCGACTTCCCCATCAAGGCGGCGGACTTCCTCGTGCAGCACCCGCCTCCCGGCCACATGCTCAACGTCTACGGCTGGGGTGGCTACCTGATTTTCCGCCTGGACGCGCGGCGCACCACGCAGCCGGTTTTCATCTTCGGCGACGCGGCTCTCGATGGCGACCAGTTGTTGCGTGATTACGACCATCTGCAGTCGCTCGGCTTAGACCAGGCTCAGCTCTTCGAGCGCTACCAGATCAACTGGGTGATCTTCCACTCCAACGATCCGATCATCACCGAGCTCCGGCAGATCCACAACGCGCCTGGAGTGCCCGGCTGGTTTGAGCTCAAGACGTTCGACAAGGCGACCATCATGATGCGCGACACCCCGGCGAACCGAGCCTACGCCGCCGCCGCACGTGAATGACGGCCGCGGAGCGCGGCATTCGGCGCCGGCAGCGGCTGTTCGTGGTCTTCACGGCGGTGCTGGTGCTGGCGTACGCCCGCCAGCTCGTCGTCGCACCGACCGCAGGGCAGGACTTTCGCGCGTTCTTCGCGGCGGCCACGCTGGCGGCGCAGCATGGCGACCCCTATGACTGGGCGGCACTGAGCCACACCGAGGATGCGCTCTACAACAGCCCCGCGCAGATCCGTGTGGGCGATCCGGCCTACTACGACTTCCTCCCCTATCCGGAGGGTCCGTGGCTGGCGCTCGCGCTCGAGCCACTGACGGGCCTGTCGTGGCACACCGTCTACCCCATCTTTGCCGCCCTGATGCTGCTGGCGATCGCGACTGGCAGCTGGCTCATCCTGGCGCGCCTGGGCTGGCCCTCGACGCGCCGGCGCATCGCGGTCCTGGTCGCGACCCTCTCCCCCATCGCCTTCTTCAATATCTTCCAGGGCCAGGTCACGGCGCTGGTGTTCCTCGGCTTCGCCGCCGCCTGGTACCTCGCCTGGCGTGGGCAGCCGGTGGCCGGTGGATTGGCGCTGACGCTGGTCTGGATCAAGCCGAACCTCGGCGTGGCCCTTCCCCTGGTGGTAGCGCTGCTCGAGCCGGCTGCCGCGCGCCGGCTGCTGATCACGTTTGCCTTGGGCAGCGTGCTGGCCTTCGGCACCGCGGCCCTGGCACTCCCGGGCGTTCTGATTCACTGGCCGGCGGAGATCCTCTCGCACTGGCGGGCGGCACAGGGGTCGCAGCCGGACATCGCGTCAATCCATAGCTTCTACTACCCGGCACTCAGTGGTCCCCTCAAGACCATCGCCCTCCTGTTGGTGGTTCTCGTCGGGTGCGCCTACGCCGCCTGGGCGCTCCGTCGGGTCCGGGTCCCCCTGGCCAGGGGATTGACCTTCCTCCTGCTCTGGTTCGCACTCCTGCCCTATGTCCACTCCTTCGACGCCATCCTGCTGCTCCCGGTGCTCGCCGTCCTCGTCGCTGCGGACCAGAACGGTTGGGGGGATGCCACGACCGAGGCGACCATCTGGGCCTTCGCCATCATCCCCTTCGCCTATTTCGTGGGTTGGCACGTCTTCTTCTTCAACGGCTTTACGGCCATCCCGATGGCGTTGCTCCTGCTCGCCTGGCACCGCCGGGTGATGATGCGACGTCCGGACGGGATCGCCCAGGCGCGGGCCGCGTGAAACGCTGGTACGGCGTCCGGCGCTTGTACGAGGCATCGTTTCGCGATCGGGTGCTGCTCGTGCTCGTGCTCAGCATCGGCGCCTATTACCTCACGTGGTCGGTCGTCCAGTGGCTGACCCTGACGCCGGAGAGCCTGCGCTTCGATTTCGTCAACTATTTCGGCGGCGCGCAGGCCGCCGCGCACGGCACGGACATCTACGCCGACTTCAAGCACTCCTGGGGGACCCAGGCGTGGGTGGTCGCCTACATCTACCCACCCTTCTTCGCGCTGGTGCTCGCGCCCCTCACCGCCTTCGGCCTGCTGGCCGCGGCGCGCATCTGGCTGCTGGCCGTGCACGTCGCCTTCTTCGGATCGCTGCTCCTCATGGTGCGGATCCATCCAGAACTCACGCGTAGCGGCCGGCGCCTACTCTGGCTCGCCAGCCTCGGCTTCATGCCGGTGTACCTCAACCTCAAATTCCAGCAGGTCGCCACCGTCTGGTTGCTGTTGATCACCGCGACGCTGTGGGCGGCGCTACGCCGCCGCACCGGTTTGGCCGGTGCCTTCATCGCGGCGGCCGCATCCCTCAAGGTCTCGCCCATCTTTCTGATCCCGCTGTTCGCGAGGCTGGCCCGCTGGCGCATCGCCGTCAGCGCCGGCGTGACGCTCGTCGGTCTGACGGTTGTCACCATGCTGGCGGCGCCGGGCAGCTGGCAATTTTTCACCGTCGTGCTCCCTCGCATCGGACTGGGGACCGCCAACTGGGACAACGGATCGATCGACGGCCTGGTGAGCCGCATCTCGGAGCTCGCACCCAATCTCTTTGGCAACGCGACCCAGACGGTGGCCAAGGTGATCATCGCCGCCGCCGCGATCGCGCTCATCGGCGTCACGCTCTGGTTCGCGCGCCACGGGGCCCAAGAGACATGGACCCTTCGCCTCAGCGTGTCGGCGCTGGTCACCGCGCTGCTGATCGTGAGCAGCGTCACCTGGCAGCACCACCTGGTGACCCTCCTGCTCCCGCTCGCCACCGGCATCGCCTGGATCACCGTCCGCCGGCCCGGCGCGCGCTACTCCTGGTGGCTGCTTGCCGCGTATGCGATGTGCTGGGTGGACCGCCGCGCCTTCCCCCTGCCGGCCGATATGCAGGTCCAC
>Ga0209375_1003676_pt1 | contig 10640 bp, 6 predicted proteins | sample GraSoiAngelo_131_FD_185888 | JGI IMG/M metagenome (GOLD analysis project Ga0209375, IMG submission 185888) | Grasslands soil microbial communities from the Angelo Coastal Reserve, California, USA - 14_0929_02_30cm (SPAdes) (version 2) | ecosystem: Environmental > Terrestrial > Soil > Grasslands ...
CATGAAGCAGTCGCAGCGGATTGTAAAAAACGCTTTTTTCGGAATCGGCGGTTCAGTGATTGGTGGCCTCGTCTACCTGGCCACAGTCCTGATCATCGCTCACGCGGTAAGCGTTAGAGAATTCGGAAAGTATTCCTTTGTTCTGGCCTTCGCCATGTTCGTCAATAACGTCGCCGATTCCGGATTGCCGCGGATGCTGGTCCGTGAAGTGGCTAAGGACCGCGAAGGTTTCGTGCCGATAGCCGGCGCCACCTTTTCGCTTATCTGGGTCATCTCGGGCGCGATGTGCCTTCTGGTCTGCCTTATCGTGTCTTTTTTACATTTTGGCACCGATGTCAAAATAAGCGTGATCGTCATGAGTTTCGCTACCCTGGCGACCTTTCATGGAGCCGGTTATGCAGCTGTGCTACGTGCCTTTGAAGATAACGAGCTGGTGCATTTCGGGTTTGTCCTCCACAAAGTTTTTCTGTTTGGCTTCGTATACCTTAGCATCAAGCTGCACTTTGAATTGTTGGGCTTTGTCGTTGCCCATCTTATTGCAAGCGTGTTCCTCTGGAATTTTTATCATCTGATGGTCTCACGCTTTTGCGCCCGCGTGCCGCTCTACTTCAATATACCGCTTTGGAAAATGCTTGTCCGCTCGTCGCTGCCGCTGGGTGGAGGCGTAATGCTTCGTCAGCTTGCTTTCCAGCTCGATATTTTGGTTCTCACCTGGATGACCAATCTCACGGCCGTCGGCTTATTCAGCGGGCCTTATAGAATTAGCATGGCTCTGCGGATCATCCCACAAACCCTCTCGATTCCTCTTTTCCCGCTTTATTCTCGCACTGCGCATTTATCGCCCACCCGATTTGAAGAAGTTTACCGGATGAGCCTCAAATTCTTTCTGCTCATCAGCATTCCTGTGGCCTCGTTTTTCATGGCATGGTCCGAACCGATCCTTAAAATAGCACTGGGACCAAAATACTTGCCGGCCATTCCAGCGATGCAGCTTCTTGGCCTGGGCCTCATCCCATTCTTTCTTTCGACACTCTTTCAATATCTTTTCGCCGCGCTTGATGAACAGAAGCGCTTTCTCGCCAGCACTTGTGTTGGATCGGGTCTGCGCCTTCTCCTTTTATTTCTTCTCATACCATCCTTCGGATTCATCGGTCCGGCGATTGCATTTCTTTGTGCTGAAACCGTGATCGTCAGTATCTGGATATTCCAACTGGCGCGACTCGGCTTTGCCGCACACATAGCGAGCACTATGTGGCGGCCGTTTTTGGCTGGGGTAATCATGTGTGCTATTCTTTTTCTGGGGCATGAGACGCAGCTCATCATCACACGTATAGGTATCGCTGCACTTGCGATCGGGGCTTATCTCCTGGTGCTTTTCGCTCTTAGGACTTTTTCGAGCAAAGAGCTCCATCACGTCCGCGAAGGAATAGGCTTTGTCTCTCCTTTTATTGAATCTTGGACGAAGAAGCTCAGAGGCGATACATGAAACTGACAAGCCGTGCACTACTTTTGGCAGATGGCGCAGCGCGGTTTTTGATGGCGCATTGGCTCTTGATCGTGGGTAGTATCCTGATTTTTGCTGCGGCCGCGTTGAAGTGGATCTATTTCGCTTTCAGCCGTCACCCTGTTGGCTATCAGCTGCCCTTACTGGCAAAACTGGGGCATATCCCACATTTTTCTATTCTTTCCTATGGAGTAGTTGGAATCGCTCTTCTTACGCTGGTTCTTTTCTTTATCTGGCGTTCTGCCACTTACCTCGCGCTCAGCGCAGTCGCTGTCCTCATCGCTCTATGGATCGCAGCGCCATGCCAAATTGCCTTTACACAGCCGAGTTTACTTAGCCGGCTCGTTGTCGAGCCTCAAGAGCTTTCAATCATCAGAGATTTCTCAAAAACTTATCTTCCGACGGATTATGGGCCCACTGAAGAGTATCCGAGAAAATTTGAGCTTAACACACTTTGGGACCGTTTTCTCACTGCGTATTCTTTCTTCGGCCTTGGGTGGTATTGTTTTGGCATTGGATCGTTGTTGATCGCGATCCACTTGGTAGCGCGATTGCCTGCTAGGGAAAGGATGAACACATTGAAGCTCAGTGCAGTTCCAGTCGGGGTAGTTATCATTCTGTTAATGCCCTCGTTAATCGGACAATACTATTTTACTAGCGCGTGCATTGCGCAGGCGCAAGGGGCCAAAGAAAAGGCAATCATGTTTTATCGCAGGGCAATGTGGTTCGATCGATGGCGCGCTGAGGATGTCAATATATACGCGGCTATTGGAGATCTTAAAAGAGTGTCACCCTCAAGCAAGGATTCGCCGGAAGCGCACATCAGCAAGGCTCGGGAACTTAAAGAAGCAACGCAATATGACCTCGCACTTTTCGAGCTTGCCCGTGCTGCGGAGTGGGGCGGCGCCGTCGCATCAGTCGCGAAACGTGAGTCGGCACGTACTCGCGTGGAGTTTGGCACGGCGCTCTACCGTGGGGGAGGTATCGGTGCAGCTGTGACGCAGTGGGAGCAAGCCCTCGCGGAGGATCCGCTGCAACCGCATGAAGTTAGCTTTCTCATCGGCCGGGGAAATTATGATCTCGGTCGCTATCAAGCTGCGCTCGACGCGCTTGAGGACGCGCTTCGGTTCAGCGCTGATAGGCCGACTCGGGCGAACGCTTATTCCATCGCAGGGGATTGTTACGCCAGGCTTGGGCGGGACGAAGAGGCCAGAAGTAATTACAACCGTTCGCTCAAGGAGCAGATGTTAGTGAACTTCTGGGCAATGAGCCAACTAACCGGTAACTAGCCTGACATGAATTCTTTCTTTGAGCCACTCCGAGAGTTATCACCGCGCGCTTTACGGTGGTCGTTGGTGTTGGTACTGGTTTGCGGAAGCATGCTCGGTTACTTTGTGCTTTGCACCTTTGCCAGGCCATTGCATCGGCAGTATCAATTGGACTTCGGGACCGCCCAATGGATAGAGCCTGCCGAATTTGCTCCCGTAGCTCATTTTCGAAGAGACATCTTTCTGAACACGGCGCCCGAACAGGCTTGGCTGGAAGTCGCGGGTACAGACTACTTCGAGCTTATTATTAACGGTAAGACAATCGGGTCTGAAAGTAATCCGAAGACGCGAATAGCACAGATCTATGACATCAAGAAATTCTTAAAGCCTGGCACAAACGTCATCGCAATTTCGGTTAGTCGGGTTTCGTATCCAGGTTCCGCGCAGCTTCTTGTTTGTGGCAGTTTTAAAGAACCCTCAAATAAACCTACCTTCTTTGTTTCGGACGAACGTTGGCGAGTCACTCCAAAGACTGGCATTGTTCAAGGTACAGAGGAATGGGTGTCACCGCTGGTGCAGGAAGAGGTTTGGCCGAGAGCGCGCCGGGCTAATACGGAACGCCCGATCCACATCACCTGGGTGGATACGAATCCGCTTTTGTTTCGGCTGCCGCTCTCGGGCAAATGGATCACAAGCGCAAACGCATCGAGGGAAGCAATCTTTTCCACGACTGTGAATGCAGACCGATCTCATGCGGAGACGTGGATCCAGGTGGCCAGCTCCGGAAGCCTCGATCTGCTCGTGAATGGCAAACTCATCACTGCTGCTGCCATTTCTGAGGTTAAACAACCAAAGATTCCCCCCTTGCCGAAACTGGCGATTGAGCGTTCGGAGACGGAGAAAATCCAAACAGCGAGTCCACCGCCCACAATCGTTAGGCCGCCGCAGAACGATAAGCAGCTGGCTTCGCCTAGTCCAACCGCGTCTCCTAGCGCAACGCCCAACGCCACGGCCACACGTCCGCAGAGCGCCGTCGTCGAGTCAACTTCGCCTTCGTTAGAGGAGCCCACGCTTGACGCTTATGACATTAGCTATTGGATCAAAAAGGGACGTAATACGATTGTGGCGGCGGTCCGCAACAATCAGGGACCAGCAAGCTTTCTGGCCAGCGGATTCATTGTTCGAAAAGATGGTAGCATTACGGGATTTGAGAGTAACACCGACTGGCGAGTAGGCGCCTCTCCGAGTGGGCAAGCACAGCGCGCTGTAGAAACTGGCAGCAATGGAGACGCACCCTGGGGATATCTTAAGCAAAAGCTGGGCGATCCCCCAATTCTGTCTGACTTTGATACCGTAGCTAAACCCGTCCTCGTTATTTTGCTAACAATCGTCGGAACCATAGCGCTTTGGCTGCTGGCTTGCCGATTTGTGGCCGCTGCCAGAAAAGAACCGATTCGATATACGCTCGCTCGAGATGCCGTATTTCATGCGCTGATTATTGTGGGTTTGCTGTTTCTGCTCCTTACAAGGTATGACGTTCGATTTCCGGTGGAGTGGCCATTTAATCCGGCATTTGTTGGATTGGCAGTTCTAGGGCTTCTGGCGGCGCGCTGGCTTCACTTTGTCCCGGGCTGGCGGGCGGCAGCAGATCTGGGCGCACGAATTCGGCAAATCAAAACTGCCGTGGCTGGCGATGTCGTGCCTTATCTGCTTCTGGCGGCGATCATCGGATTGGGATTTGCGTTCCGCTACAATGATTTCGGAGCCATGTCGTTCGACCATGACGAATACGGCCTGGTTTTAAAATCGAAGGGTGTTTTGGAACTCGGCTTTCCCTTCAATTGGCTGGCGGGAGAGATCAGACCGGCCACGACCTATGAGTTATCAATGTATCCCATAGCCATTGCCAGATTGTTCTTTGGCGATTCAGAGTGGGCGATGCGATTACACTCTCTCATTATGGGAACCCTGTGTATCGGTCTGATCGCAGTGATGGGCCGCCGCCTTTTTAACTGGAAAACCGGCTTGATCGCAGCACTCATTTACGCCTGCCTCCCCCTGAATATCCGATGGGCACAGAATGCCTTTTACCCACAGCAATGCCAGTTCATGGCGATGCTTACCTTTTGGTTATTTTACGAAGGCATACGAGTTCGTCCGTTGAATCACAGATTTTTGACGGCAGCTACGGTCACCTTTTGCGCAACTTATCTGTCATGGGAGGGGAGCGCATTCATTATTCCTGCGTTGTTCCTCGCCTTGCTCGTTGTGCGTTGGGGGGAATGGTGGTGGTTAAAGGACTGGCATCTTTACCGTTGCACGTTCTTTATGGCTGCCTTGATCATCGCACAGCTCTGCTGGCGCACGCTCGCTTCGTCCAGATATTTGCAGATAGGCTTTAGTAACGCCAATCTCTCCGGCCCTTCACTCTTTTTTCTACAGTATGGATGGCAGCCGATGTATTACGTCAATCAGCTGCTACTGTCGGAGAACCATGTGTTTTTCACCCTCATGACTCTGATCGGAATACCATTCTACTGGCGCCAACCAGCGTTCCGATACGTCGTGACGCTAATTGGTGCCTTGCTCTTCTGCCATACAAACCTGATTGCAGCCCTATCGCCGCGCTACTGCCTCTACTACCAACCGCTTGTGATTCTCTCCGGAGTTGCTGCGGCAGTTGGTCTTTATGATCGCGTGCTGGTGTTTGCCCGTCACGAAAGTGACTCCGCCGTTGCCCGTGCCGTCGCGCACTCCGCTGGAATAGGCCTGATTCTTCTGTTATTTATTCAAAGCAATGAGTCGTTGATGCGGCTTTACTCGCTCCACAGCCCGGATGCTTCCTTCGGCTTTATGACACGCCTGGGCGTATATCGCTACGATCATCGCGGCGCCGCGGAATACGTGGCGAGTCATTTCCAGCCAGGCGATATTATCATTGCAGGTATCCCGCACGTGTTTGAACGATACGCCAAGATAGAAGGTGATTACTATATCGACGGCGTTTTGGCGAAAAAGATAACTTACAACGAGAAATTCGGCGAGCCGCGCTTTATGGATAAGTTTCGTGGTTATCCGACAATCCGCAGCTTAAAGGAGTTGCGTGAGGTAACCAGCCGCGGCCGTCGTACGTGGCTTATTTTCGTGCCTTACGGCGGGTTCCGAAACTTAAACAGTCCGGAGATGCGTGTTTACATGAGACAACACGCGAAGGTTGTCTTTGAGTCCTACCGCGCCAAAGTTTTTTTGCTCGGCGGAGAGAACGAGTCCACGAATTTGGCTGCTCGCTATAACGCTGAATAAGCTCTATTAACCGCTTTGCGTGCAGCTGCCCTCATCGAAAACAGCGACGCGCGTAGTGGTTCTTTGATTCGGGCTGCTTCCAGTTGCCGAAGGACGCCAGCGACTTCAGACGCTCTGTTGTCAATCGCCTGCGCAAAGAGTTTGGCGGCGCATTCATAGAGCTCGATATCGAAGCGATTGCGCTCGGCAATTAGATCCAGAGTTGATTGCAGTAGATCGCGCGTCTTCGGTCGGGTGCGAGTAACATTAAAGCTGGAGTAAGATTCGAGCTGCCAACCAAAACGCAGTTTCATTAGTGCCAGGCTTTCCTCAAATCGCTCGGTAAGACCCACCACACTGAAGCGTTGAAGATTTTCCTTTGCTTTCGCAAGGATCTCTTCCGTGCAGGGAGCGTCGTAGTCAGCTCCGGCGATCATTTTGGTTTGCACGTTTTCTCTTGGCGAACGCCGCACGAAGTCCTCCAGCGTCCAACCTTCGCGTCGGAATTTCCAATAATTAGGGTGCAACACGTAGTTCTTCATGAAGAAATAGGCGGAAATGACTCGTTCCACAGGCCCGCGCATTACAGTAATATAAGTGGCAGATTGTGGAAGCACCTCATGCAGCCCAAAGGGCATGTGACCCTTGAAAACACGAAACCTCTTTAAGCGCCGCTGAGGCAGGCGCCAGAGGCGGGCCCTCGACCACCGGAAAAAAACCGGATCGACCGAGTACATCTCGAACAGAGGATATTCCCATTCGATAAGCCGATTGAGCGTCGTGCCTGCGCTCTTCGGCACATGAAGAAAGATCAGCGCCTCGGCGGGCGCCATCACGAGGAAGCTGGTGATGCTTTTTTGATACTTTAATGGAACGCTTTTTACGGGATAGAGTCAAAGAAAATAATCGCTGCGCGATGCGGAGTGCAGGGCGTGGAGAGGCGATGCGGCGAAGGGGGGAACATAGCGTCGGCCTGACCTCTTCGCCGACGAATTAGCGTTAGGCCGGAGCAAGGGGCATGATGCACATGCTGCAATCACAAGGGGGATTCATCGACTGTGAGGTGATCAGAGCGCGGTGTCTCTTCGTTACTTCATCGCGGCACATCTCCCGCCAAAAACCTAAAAACCCTAAGAAAAAAACCTAAAAAAACCTAGGAAAATTTTTGACAGGGTTTGTGAATAACTGTTAGTAATTCGCTTTTGCATCCACGACAAAGGAATTATTAATGGAAAACGCCCTCAAAACCGTCGGTATTTTGGCCGCGCTTGCCGCGACCACGCTGGCTTTCCCTCACCCTGCTGCCGCAAAACCATTCCCCGCAGGGATCGTTAATCTAATGCCTATCGGGCACATTTATGACCATCCGTGGCAGAATGTAAACGTGGATGGAATGCGGATCAGGATGGGCTGGGAAGACATCGAAACGCAGGACGGCGTTTATAATTGGCAGCTGATCGATGACTGTTTAGCTCTTGCCGCCACTAACGGCAAGTTTATCGGTTTGAGCGTGGTTGCTGGAATCAAATCCCCACCGTGGTTGATGGGCGGTGACACTTTCACGGACGGCTCGACCACGCTTAATGTGGCAACACTTAGCTCCCCAACCGCCAACTTTGTTGCCGCCGATGTTGGCAGGGTGATTGATTGCGAGAAATTTCCACCGGGCACTACCATCATTTCAAGAACTAGCTCAGTTGCGACTTTGTCCGCACCGGCGACCGCAACCAAGAGCGGCCATCTCACCTTTTCGATTCTGGCGCGCCATTCAGGAGTCCCATTTCGTGTGCTGACCGCGCCGGATGAGGGCGTGATGCCGGTGCCGTGGAATCCGGTTGTATTGGCTAAATGGAGGGTATTCGTTGCCGCTCTCGGCGCGAGATATGACGGAAATCCCAAACTGCGCTACGTCCCAATGGGGGGCTTTAGTCAGACAGGTGAGTCCTATCTCGCCACTCAACAGGCCGATATTGATTACTTTAACGCCAGGGCAGTTGCAGCGGGTTATACCGCGACGGTGGATTTCTCCGCTGGAATGGTGGCCTGGCAGGCGGTGACGAAGACAATCATCAATACTTATATGACCGCATTCCCGACAACGCCGCCTTTTATTACTGTGGCAAGACCATTTCCAGTGGATCAAGGCGGAGTTAGGGCGGTGAATGCAATCGTAGCTTGGGGTGTAGACAGGTATCCCGGCAGATTTGGAATTATGAATTCCCAGCTACATGCGACTTCTGCCCCTGGTTATTTCGCAACTGACGCGATTTACAATAATCGGCAGACTCAACCTACTGGCGCCCAGTTTCTCTGTTCTAGCGGCTCAGCCGACAATGTTGCCCGCCTAAGCAATTCCCCACCTTGGGGCTCCAACCCGCTTCTTTCGCCTTACCACGCCATAAATAATTCATTTACGGCGGCGCTGAATATCGGTTGTAGATATGTTGAGACCTATGAGGCGGATGTCACAAACTCGGCGTATCAAACGTTACTGGCGACTCAGGGAGCGGCTTTGAAATCGAGGTAGGCTCCTTAGCCTCCGACAAATCTGCACATACTTAAGTTTTCTTTCCTTCCAGCTTCTGGCCAATAGATTCCAGATAATGTCATTTGCGAGGGCAAGCGCGCTGGAATTTCGGATCGAAATGGATCCCCCCTTGTTTCGAATAGCTCTGTTATTCGCCGCCGCGGAGGTAAAACACTAGGAGCGACGCTTTGCGATGCTGAACGGCCATCATCCCGTCAACATAAATGTCAACAGAGGCGGAACGGCCTCGCGTAGACCGCACCGAAAATGCCGGAAACATGGCGGAGAACATTCTCCGTGGGCCAAATCGGGAAGCTGCAACCCCGGCTCAGCTCGTCGAGAGATTGCTTAAAGGAAGCCCGATAACGACCAACGAACTCAACCCTATGCAAATCACAAACCTTAAAAACATCGCAAAAACCTCTTTCATGGCGACGGTTGTTGGAATCGCTTGTTTCCCGATATGGGGATTCGCGGATTCTCAAGCGGATGAGAAAATTTCGGGCCCGATGAAGGGTCTCTTTTGGAGAGTGGATTGGAGCTATATGAAAGAAAAACGAACCGATGGGGCTTATCTGGAAGACATGAAAAAGAATCTTTCATCCAATTCATGTCTGGGAGGAATTTTTATTGGTTTCGGATGGAATGATATTGAACCGAAACCCGGTGAGTATAATTGGAAATTTGTGGATAGCGTGGTGGAGCTTGCTCGGAGGTATGGGAAGCCATACAAATTAAGTGTGAAGGCTGGAATTCGCACTCCGGAATGGGTTTATAATGAGGGCGCTCAGATCTTTTCCTATAAAAAAACGAGGGGCGCCCGAGGCTGGATCAAGAACCCCAAGGAATCTCATATTCCCATACCCTGGGATCCGATTTACTTGAAGTATTTTAAGAAGTTTATCGAGCAAATGGGGGAACGTTATAGTGGAGATTACAATTGCATCGCCGTGACCATCAGCGGAATCAATTCTCGAAGCGCTGAGATGCACTTGCCGAAGGGGCCGGAGGACATCAGGGAATGGGAGCGTCTGGGGGATTACAAAGGAAAGATTGTGGAAGCCACAGGGAAACTGACCGATATCTTTGCCGACTCCTTTCCCCGACAGCAGCTTTGTGTTCATCTGGCGATGCCGATCAAGGGGATGAATACGGAGTTGAAGAGCATCCTTGATTATGGCGTGAAGAAATATCCGGAACGGTTTACCGCGCAGGATTGTCAGTTATCGGGAAAGTCGGATCAGAGCCAAGGCGTCATATATCAACTGATCCATGATGTTAAGGACAAAGTCCACCACGGTTTCCAAAATGTGGCGGGCTGGACCGGAGGCGGTCTCAGGGACCAGGGCAGCTTGGAAATGACGGTGCTGAACTATATCGGAGTGGACGCTGAATATTTGGAGGTGGCTTATGATGACGGCATGAACCAGGACTTTTGTCGTCGATGGGTTGACGAAGTCGCAAAGGCAAAACAAATGGGTTACGAAGAATACAAAGCATCCCTGATTCAGAATGGCAAGTACGTCGACGGCCACCGCGTCAAAAAAGCACTACGGCAACGCCGGAGGCGGCTTTCCCCGCAGTTCCAGTAGTGACCGGCTGTGGTGCATCGCATACCCGATTGCGTTGCTGACCGCATTAGGCTCGCCGTACCAGAGCCGACCGAATGGCAGCGATTCTGAAGTGCGGGTGCTTCATCTTTTTGTTTGTTCTCGGATGAACACTCTTACTTGCTGTAAAGTCGTCGTCAAATCTCTCTCTACAGAGTTTTCCACGGTCAGTCCAATCCACTCCGGGTCCCTCTACACTTTGCCCATGCTGTTTGACCCATCCCGCTTTGACCATCAAAGCAAGCGCATCAGAGACATACTCTTCAGGTGTCTTTGTATTCTTTACCATTGACGGTCTTGAAGTCGTCGGCGAAAGCGACTGAGGCAAGGCATAAGAGTGAAAATACGATAATCTTCATCTTGATTTGCTCCTTTTCGATTGGGTCCGCGAATGATAGCGGTTTCCCGGGCCAAAGAAAATAGTGCTTCTTCATGCGCGGATCGATGTG
>Ga0209375_1003677_pt1 | contig 10637 bp, 7 predicted proteins | sample GraSoiAngelo_131_FD_185888 | JGI IMG/M metagenome (GOLD analysis project Ga0209375, IMG submission 185888) | Grasslands soil microbial communities from the Angelo Coastal Reserve, California, USA - 14_0929_02_30cm (SPAdes) (version 2) | ecosystem: Environmental > Terrestrial > Soil > Grasslands ...
GATCACAAATAGGAAATACGTAATCGCGACGATCAATCCCATGGCGAAGCCGATCGACGTCTCCCGGCGATGCGCGGTGACACCCAGCGGCACTCCGATGATCGCAAATGCAATGCACGCGAACGGGAATGAAAACCGTTTGTTTATTTCCGTGCGACTGGCACTGCGCTCGTGTTGATTCTCGCTTTTGAGTTGCTCCAGCAGTTGCTCAATCGACAATGCGGAACGGCTGGGGCGCTTTTTCTCCTTCTCGTACAGCTCCTCCAGACTGATAGGCAACGTCCCCTCCACCATGTTAATTCCGTCCCGGATCTTTCGCAGGTTGAACGGATCCTTCGGATCGCGCTCCTGGTAGCGAGCCTGATACAGGTGCATCAGGATTTGTTTGTTGGTCAAATCGGCTTCGAGCATGCCCGTCCGCGCATAGGTGACTTTTACCGGGAGCGCATTCTGGTTCATTTCGAACACTGTGATGTTCTCGAGCTTGTTTCCTTCCTTTTTGCCGACGTAAATCCTACGGCCGGGGAACTGATCGATTACCTGATCGCTTCCAAAAAGTGCCATTGGGTTGCGCGTTGCGAGATCGAAGATGGTGCTGCGCAATCTTTCCTGCGCGGCTGGGGCGGCCTGCACATTGAGCCAGAGGCAGATCCCTGTGCAAACCAGCGCGACCCCAGCAAGTGAGATGCAAATGCGCGTAATGCTCACGCCGTTTGAGCGCAGCGCAATCAGTTCGTTATCCGCGGAGAGCCGCCCGAATACGAGAAGAATCGCCGTCAGCAATCCCCAGGGAATGGTAAAGATGAGCGAGAAGGGCAGCACGTAAGCAATGAACGTGATCAGGTATTCCATCGGGACGTCGTGATTAACCAGCAGCGGGAGCAGCTTGCGGAAAATGTTTCCGACCACGAGCACGAGGCTCAGCACGGCAATCGCAAACGCAATGTTGACCAGCAACTCGCGACTGATGAACCGATCGATCAATTTCATTCTAAGCTTTGTTAATTCCAATTGTCCGGTCTCGCAAGGTGGATCGAGCTCTCCCGTGGCGCGCCGTAGCAGAGCGAAGGTAGCGCGCTCGATGCCATTCGGATCAATCTGTGGCTGGCAAATGGCATGATTTCCCCATAAGCTTGCTTCCGCATGAAGATCGGCATGTACGATGTCGCTATCATTGGCGGAGGACCGGCTGGGAGCACTGCCGCTGCGTTGCTTGCGCGTGCTGGGCGGCGTGTGATCATCTTCGAGCGCGAAAGGTTTCCGCGGTTCCACATCGGCGAGTCCCTTCTACCGTTTAGTATGAAGGCGTTTACCCGCCTCGAGTTGCACGAAAAATTTTTGCGCGCCGGGTTCATGAAAAAATTCGGGGGCGAAATGTTTGGCGCCTGTTCCGAGCAGGGGACCAAATTTTATTTCAAGGACGCCTTTCGCTCCCAAACCGATCATTCTTACCAAGTCACGCGCGGCGATTTCGATAAAGTGCTACTCGATCACGCCGCCGAATCTGGCGCGGAAGTGCACGGGCAAACTGCAGTCGATCGAGTAGAATTTTCAGAAGACGATGTCGATCTTACGGTTAAATCGAACGGCTCGTCTCGAGCGATTCGCACCCGGTACGTGATCGACGCCAGCGGGCGCGCTTCCGTTCTCGGCAGGCAGTTCAAAATTAAGAAGACCTACGATCATCTTCAGAAATTGTCGATCTTCGCGCACTACGATGGTGTTTGGCGCGCGGAAGGAATCGACGGTACACTCACGCTCCTGATCCGTGGAATCGATCGCTGGTTTTGGATAATCCCCCTTACCGCCGAGCGCACCAGCATCGGCATCGTTCTGGACAGCGAAACATTTCGAAAATCAAAGCTGAGCGCCGAAAATTTTCTCGATCAGGCGCTCGCCGAACAGCCAATCATCGCCAAACGAATGACAAATGCGCGGCGGGCGTCAGAAGTTTACGTGGAAGCGGATTTCTCCTATCGCAGCGCAAAACTGCATGGAGACCGCTGGTTGCTTGCGGGCGATGCCGCTGGTTTCATCGATCCAATTTTTAGCAGCGGCGTTTTCCTCGCGGTGTTCAGTGGCGAGCTGGCTGCTGATTCGCTAAACGAAGTGCTTGATCGTCCGCGCCGGGCAAAACGGCTGTTCGCGCGGTACGAGCGCGCGGTCAACCGAGCGATGGATGTTTATCTCCGCTTTGTCAACGCTTGGTACACAAAGGAATTTATCGAAGTTTTCCTCGCGCCGCGCGATGTGCTGGGCCTTCCGCCCACAGTGAACGCCGTGCTCGGCGGAAATGTCGGCAACTGCTTTGCCATCCGATGGCGAATGTGGGTGTTTTATTTTTTGGTTTGGTTGCAACGCCGCTACCCAATCGCTCCTAGGCTCACTCTCGTACCGAAGAAAGAGGAAGCACCAACGCCCGTCGAAACGGTTGGCGTAGTATCGTGATGGGAAAGAAGCCAGGGGCGATTGAGGTCAATTGCCCCCACCTTAAGATCGCAATCATTGCGCTCGCGATTATCGATCTAACCGGTTGTGCAACGATGCCGGCGCATAAATTTGCTGAGCCGGCTTCCAATTGGCAGACCAGAACCGGACAACTCATGTATCGCACACCTCAAACAACGCTCATTGGCGACGTGATTGTACGTTATTCGAAAACCGGCGATTTCGAATTGACGGTCTCGAAGGGCCCGGCTGTGACGTTGCTCTCTCTACGGCAGGACGCCACGTTTGCCGCAGTCAAAGGGCCATTCTCGCGCGGCGGCTGGTCTGGTCGCGTAGAACAAGCGCCGCAGCAACTGCGCGGTTGGCTCGACTTGCGAGACAAACTCATTCACTCCCAAGATCGACGAATGGTGCGATTCGTCGCCGGCAACGAGACATTTCTGTTTCGGTTTTAGCTAACACGCTCAGCCGTTGTAAAGCCGCCGCTGTTGCAGAACACTAGCGCAGTTCATGCGGATCAGTGATTTCATTGCCCGGACCATAACGCAGCGACGCGGGTTCGTGTGGACGGGCGTAGGTGTGCTGACTGCCGCGTGTCTCACAGTTCTCATCACCTCGCTGCGGCTCGATTCCGAAATCTTCAACGTTTTGCCCGGCAGGTTTCCTTCGGTGCAAGGGCTTAAAATTTACGATCGCGAGTTTGAGCAAACGCATGAGCTCACTTTCGCGCTTCTTTGTGAGCCGCAGGACGTGGATAAACTGGAGGACTTCGCGACGGTATTTGCTGAAAAATTACGAAAGCAACCGTGGTGCACTCGTGTGCTCGCGGGTTCGCCCATGGCCACGCCTGATGGAATTCGCGATCTCCAATCGATCGCAGTGCCACTGCTCCTGAACCTGGAACCAAGTGTTTTCGATGAGACGATATCAATCTTGCAACCGCGGAAAATTCAGGATCGGCTCCATCGATTGCGTCAACAGATCGAAGCGGGTTCGCCGCGACCGGAGTTCGAGCTTTCCTTCGACCCGCTCGGTCTGATTGCGCCCGCGCTCAAACCTTTTGCAGAAAACACCGCGACTGAACAGGAGCAACCGCTCACCTCACCCGATGGGACGATGCGAGTTTTTCTCGCAGTCACGAATCAGCCGTCCGTCAGCGCCTTCGAATGCCAGCGTTTGATGCGTCGCGTGAACGAGTTCCGTACAACTGCGGGCGCGGGATGGGCTGGCGGCCGCTTGCAAGTTCTTGTGACCGGGCGCGCGGCTTTTGTGTCGGAAATTTCCCTGAGCATGCGCTATGACATCGTGGCTACGCTACTGGGTTCGGTTCTGCTGGTGGGCAGTATTTTTTTTGTAGGTTTTCGGCGATGGCTCCCGTTGCTGGGCATGGCATTTTGCCTTCTACTCTCTTGTTTTGTTGCGCTCGTTCTCGGGCAGCTCCTTTTTGGACGGCTCAGCATGATCAGCGTCGCGTTTTGCGCCATTTTAGTCGGACTCGGAGTTGATTTCGCGATCCTCACGATCGGGCGCTATCACCAGGCGCGCGCCGATGGAGAACCGCATCAGCAAGCCATTGCCACCTCGGTTGCAAAACTTGGGCGGGCGATTTTTTTTGGCGCGCTCACGACTGCGGTTGGGTTTCTCGCGCTCGTGTTAAGTGGTGCGATGAGCTTTTCGCAACTCGGCATGCTGATTGCGATTGGCATTTTCGTGGCTGGTCTGTTCATGTGCTCGATCTTATTTCTTTTTATTCGCGAGCGGCAAAAGCCTGTTCGTCATGATTGGCTATTCGATCTCGTAAAAAAATATGTGCGATGGACTGTGCGCCGGCCGGCTACGATATTGATCTCTTCCAGCGCGGTGTTGTTGTTGCTAACTGGAATCGGGTTTTCACCCAGTCCGCCGCTTCGATTCGAGGCGAGCACGCGTTCGCTGCAACCAAAAAACATTCGGGCAAATCAAGCCCTTGAGAAGATCATGCATACGATGCCCGTGCGCTGGGAACCTGTGCTGGCAATCGTCCATGCCACAAATTCACAAGAACTGCATGATGCCTGGCAGAAACTGGCGGCGCACTGGCGTGATCTCCAAACAGTCGGCAAGATCAAAAGCTTCTTCACACCCGCTGCGCTGTGTCCGTCGCCAATTTGGATGCAACGAAATCGCGAAGAGTTGAGTGCGATTAATTTTCAAGCGGCGCGCGAAACATTGGTACAAACTTTAAACGCAGAGGGATTCAATCCGGATGCGTTCACGCCAGCTTTCGCGTTGCTCGACGATTTGCAACATCTTGCCCTTCCAGGCGTGCCTCTCCCGAATTGGCGCGCTCAACTGCCGAAGTCTTCGAGTTGGTGGTTTTTGGTCGATCGGTACTTCGCTCGAGATCCGTTGCTCACCACAGGATTTGTTACGACGAATCAACCAGTCGCCACGCACGCGCAGAGCGAATACCTCAAATACAATTTACCAGTGCGAGGCGTGCCGGTGATTCTCTCGGGCTGGACCTATGTACTGGCTGATCTGTTGCCATGGTCGCACCGGCAACTGCTCATCATCAGCGCGTTGATGGCCATCTTCGACGTATCGCTGCTTGCGATCCTGTATCGGGATTTGCGGCTGTGGCTGATTCAGGTCGTTACGCTTGCGTTTGGGATCGGGGCAATGATCGCTTCTATGAAATTGCTGCACATCAATTTAAATCTCCTGAATGTGCTTTCCTTCCGGCTCGTGCTGGCCATCGGCGTGGATTACGGCATCTACACCGTGCTGGTTTGGCAGAAAACACGTGATGTCGAGCATGACGTCGCGGGAGTGGTCAAGCCCGTGCTGCTTGCCGGTTTGACCGCTGTGAGCGGTTTCGCTTCCCTCGCTCTGGCCCGCAATCCGTCGCTCACCGGACTTGGAGTTGCGTGCGCCCTTGGAATTTTCTGGAGTTTGGTCGCGACGATTTTCTTTACGTTGCCGGCAATGGCCGCGGCTGAACCCAAGTCGTGGCACGAAAATAGGATCGCCAGCCGCTAGTATAATAGAATCTATGCGCAAGATTCTTTTGATCGTCAGTGGTCTGATTTGCCTGACGAGCTTTGCCAGGGCCGCACAGCTTACCGATAGCGAAGTGAAAAATCTGCTTGCCCGAATTCGTGAGAACAGAATCACACAAGCGGACTTTCGAGAAGAGAGGGTTATCCGTCTGATGGAGAAACCGGTCGTGAGCTCAGGGAAAGTTTGGTTTCAGCCACCGAACAAATTCCGCCGCGAAGTGAAAGGCAGTTCGCCGAGCCTCACAGTAAGCGATGGTCGTCAGCTCTGGATTTATTATCCAAACTTTAAATTAGCCGAACGTTATTCGCTAGGAAAACGCTCGCCACTTGATTCGACGGTGGCAGCGATCAATTCAGCGCTGAATTTGGAGAACATTGAGAGCACTTTTCAGATCACTGCTGCAAAGATCGACAGTAGTTACGAGCTGACGTTGATACCGCGCACCGCTTTGATGAAACGCGTGTTTCAAAAGCTCGATTTGCGTATCAATGAAAACCTGCAAGCTGCGCGCACGGACATGTTGCTGCCGAATGGCGATCGGATTGTGACCAGCTATTCCAATCAAACAAGCGCGTCGGTCCCGCCATCGACATTTGAATTTACGCCGCCACCAGGCACCGAGATCACGACGCCGCTGGGGCAATAACGGTAGCGGCGCGCTGCGAATCGCGCACGGTTTTTCTCGACGGCATCCACCGCGGAATCAACTCGCATATTGCGCACCAGAACGTTGAATCGACGGCGATCGCCGCGGTCGGCTACAGCAGGCGTCGTCACATTCTCGAAATTAAATTCATCAATGGACCGGTATACCGCTACCTCGATGTCTCGCCCGCTGTATTGCGAGCTGATGTTCGCCGATTCGAAGGCGCGATATTACGACAAGAATATCAGGGGCAACTATCGCTCGTTGCGTGTCCGGACGCGCCAAAAAGAACAGCCAGAGAATTGACACCGAGATCCTTTGTGAGTTGAAAAGACGTTGGCTGAAATTCGATCGCATCAGGCAGAGATTCATTCTCACTCCTGCTGAAAAACGAATGGCAATTTTCATTCTCGCGTCGTTTCTGCTAGGGCTCAGCACAAAATATTATCGCGACACACATCCCTCCTCCACGCCATCGCAATTGACTCTCGATACGGTGCGACTCCGAAACGAGTCACAACCAGTGCCGGCGGGCGCATCGAGCGTCACGCCCGCGCAAAAGCGAACACGAAAATCCACGCGAACCAAGAAACTCAACTTATCACGTCCGGCATCGGAGCATGAGCAAGAGTAAGAGTAAGAAAGCAGAAGCCATTTTCTGCATATCCCCGTTTGCGAACTCTATCGTTCCCGCAGATCATCTCTTTGGAGTGACAGATCACGTTGATACGTTCACAAAGCAGATTTGTGAAGTTATCGTAGGTAAGAATCACGCGGTAAAACTCGCAGTCGCCTGTCTGCTCGCGCGCGGCCACCTCTTGATTGAAGATATCCCGGGCGTAGGCAAGACGACGCTCTCCCAAGCGTTGGCGCGCTCGCTCGCGCTGGCCTTTCAACGCATCCAGTTTACGAGTGACCTGCTTCCTGCCGATATTCTCGGCAATTCCATCTTCGATCGGGGGAAGCAATGCTTTGTGTTTCATCGCGGCCCGCTCTTTTCGCAAGTGGTGCTGATCGACGAGGTCAATCGCGCGACAGCCAAGACGCAAAGCGCGCTGCTTGAAGCAATGGAGGAACACCGCATCTCCATCGATGGGGTAACGTATGAGTTACCCGAGCCGTTCTTTGTGATCGCGACACAGAATCCACAACACGCAGTGGGTACCTTTCCGCTTCCTGAATCTCAGCTAGATCGTTTTCTGATGCGGATCGAGCTGGGCGTGCCGGACCGGGCAAGCGAACGCGCCATGCTTCTGGGCATGGATCGCCGCGAGATGCTTAAGGAATTGAAGCCAGTGATTAGTCCGCAAACGTTGGTGGAGATTCAAGATCACGTGCGAAAGGTGTACGCTTCCACGGCGTTGCTCGATTACCTGCAGGATTTGCTCGATGCCTCACGACAACGTCACAGCACCGGTTTGTCCCCACGCGCCGGTCTTGCTTTGCTACATGCGTCCCAAGCCTGGGCGCTGATGCACGGACGCGACATGGTGCTTCCCGAAGATATTCAAGCCGTAGGAATCGCGGTCATGGCGCATCGGCTGGGACACGATATCGAGCAACCTGGACAAAGCGGGCGCACACTCGCGGATAATCTGCTTCACAGCGTGCCGGTCCCGTGAAAGCAAGAAAAGTTCCACTCGTTTATCCGACCCCAAGTTTTGCAGGGCTGCTGTTTGTTCTGGCCGCGATGTGGTATGCAGCTTCGAGTCAAAACAGTGCGGCAGTTTACTTGCTTCTGTTCGCATTGACGGCTGCGTTTCTGGTTTCGATTCCGCACACCCTGATCAATCTCGCGGGTGTGACGATAACACTCGAATCCGTGCAGTCAGCATTTGTAGGCCAGGAGGTCTCGCTGCCGGTTGAGGTCACGAACGGCTCTCGGGCAACGCGCCATGGAATTAATCTGGCCCTATCGGGTTCCAGCAGAGAAAGCGAACGCATCGACTATATTCCAGCAGGCAATGCCTCCCGGGTGACGCTTCGATTTCCCGCTCGGCAGCGGGGCGAACATAAGGTAGGAACGTTGTGCCTAACGAGTGTTTATCCGCTCGGTTTCATTTGCTTTTTGAAGAAATTCGCGTCTTCTCAAACCTACATTATTTATCCAAAGCCTGCTGGCGATCCGCAGCTCCCGTCGAATCCCGCGCCCACGCTGCATAACCGCCCCCAGACGGAGATCAGAGATGGCGATGACTTTGCTGGAGCGCGTGCCTATGTGCCTGGCGAGTCTCAACGTCACATCGATTGGAAAGCTGTGGCGCGCGGCCAGCCGCTCATGACAAAACAATTCGCCGCTGAAGCGGAAGGGGCCGTGCACCTAGATTTTTCTGCTCTTCGTTTTGCTAACGTGGAAGAGAGACTGTCGCAACTCGTGCTTTGGGTGATCGAAGCCGAGCGCGCGCGGCGTCCCTACGGTCTTCGTCTGCCAGGCACAGTTATTTCGCCGGCTGTTGGGCAATCGCATTTTCATCAGTGCCTGCGCGCACTCAGTCTGTTCCAGGTAGGGACAGTAAGAAGAGCATGAGCAAGAGTAAAAGAGATAGGAGTATTCCACGGTGGCCGCTGCTTTGGCTGGCGGCGGCGTTGCTCTTCACATTGCCCCCAATGTTTGGCTCTCTCGCAACCTGGGTGCCGTGCCTTTTTCTTCTCACGCTCGCACTGAAATTCTGGATGGAGCCGAAAGGATACCGCCTCCGTTTTGCAGCTTTGAAACTCATTCTCGCGGCACTGGCACTTGCCGCGATCTTCGTCAGTTACGGGTCGCTGAACGGCATTGAATCCGGCGTCTCGCTTCTTGTGGTTCTGATGTCACTCAAGGTTCTGGAAGCGCACACCGCGCGCGAGTTTCAAGTCATGATAATGATGGGATGGGTGCTTTGTCTTTGCGGCTTTTTTCTTTCACAGGACTTCGGGATCGCACTTTGCCTGCTCACCGCATTTGCGTTGCTACTTGTGGCATTGATCCAGTTTCATCGCGGATCGTCACCTGGCGCTTTCTGGCCTCCCCTGGGCACGACTTGCAAACTCCTTGCTCAGGCAGCGCCGCTGGTGATCCTCTTGTTCCTCTTATTTCCCCGAATCAATACCAGCTTCCGGTTTGAATTTCGCGCCATCCGTTCGGCAAGCTCCGGTTTTTCCGATCGACTCTCTCCGGGCAGCATCGCAGCGCTTGCAAATTCTTCGGACATCGCTTTCCGCGCGGAGTTCCCTGGCAGCAAAACTCGGCCGCCCGGTCCCATGTATTGGCGCGGAGTTGTCATGTGGCATTGCGAAGGTTGGGAGTGGCGTGCTCCCTATACTCCTGCACCAGTCTCTCAATCCTCTAAGCTCGGCGGGCCCGGCGGTCGCGCCCTACCAGGTCAATCGCCGAGCGGCAAGGCGATTCGACAGCGAATTACGATCGCGCCGCATGGTGCGCACTGGATGTTCGCGCTCGATCGGCCCTTTGAGATTCCTCCCGGCGCGATGCTGGCGCGCGGCAATTATCTCTGGAGCGTTCAGCCGATTCGAAAAGCCCGCCGATATGAAGTCATTTCATCTCCCGAAGTTGGGGTGAACGAACTGACGCCGCATGAACGTCAGCTAGCGCTCGAGCTGCCCGCGTCGATCAGTCCAGCCGTGCGTGAGTTAGCACAATCCTGGGTCGCCCAGGGTTCCAATCCGCGTGCCACAGTAAACAACGCGCTCCAGTTTTTCCGGACGCACGGGTTTCGCTATTCGTTGTCGCCAGGTGAATACAAGAAGAATGATCTGGACCAATTTCTCTTTCATCGCCGAACTGGCTTTTGCGAACACTATGCCGCCAGTTTCGCCACTCTCATGCGACTGGCCGGGGTCCCCGCGCGCGTCGTCGTCGGCTATCTGGGGGGTGAGTATAACGATCTGGGCCGATTCTTTCTCGTGCGACAGGCCGATACCCATGCTTGGTGTGAGGTCTGGCTTCCGGACAGCGGATGGACAAGAGTGGATCCCACCGGTGTAGTTGCGCCTGGACGCGCGAGTCTCGATCTCAACTCGTTTCTAGAGAGACGCATCGCTTCCGGACAAATGGAAAGTCGCCGAAACGCGTTCGTCACACAGCTGGCTCGGTCTGCGATATTCACCAACATTCGGCTTGGCTGGGAGACGCTCAATTACGAGTGGGACACTCGGCTCCTTGGGTTCGACGCTGACGTCCAGGAAGTATTGCTGGAGTCCATCGGGACCGCCAGCCGTGGGCCGTTGTTTCTCATCACCGAAATCCTAGTTGTCGTCTCCGCACTGCTCGTAATCTATTTCGGCTGGATGCAACTGCGGACGCGCTCACGCGTGGACCGGCTCAAGGCGTTATATGAGCGTTTTTGTCGCAAGGCCGCCCGCCTTGGGGTGCGACGTGATCCGTGGGAAGGCCCATCAGACTTCTCAATGAGGGCTGCGCAATTATTGCCTAACGAATCCGAGCGCATTCGACAAATCTCGAATGCCTACATTGCGCTACGCTATGCGCCCGAACCCGGCT
>Ga0209375_1003678_pt1 | contig 10636 bp, 9 predicted proteins | sample GraSoiAngelo_131_FD_185888 | JGI IMG/M metagenome (GOLD analysis project Ga0209375, IMG submission 185888) | Grasslands soil microbial communities from the Angelo Coastal Reserve, California, USA - 14_0929_02_30cm (SPAdes) (version 2) | ecosystem: Environmental > Terrestrial > Soil > Grasslands ...
CGCCCACGCGGGAGGCGATGACGGGGCTCCCGCATGCCATCGCCTCGAGGGCGACCATTCCGAACGACTCGTAGTACGACGGCAGCACGGTGACGTCGGCGGCGACGTAGTACGTCGGCAGGACGTCCTGGGGAAGCGGCCCGACGAAGCGGACCGCCGCGCCAAGGCCGAGCCGTTCGATCCGCTCACGGAGCTCCGCCTCGTGGCCGTTCTCCGGCTCGTCGGCCTCGCCGCCGACGATCAGGAGGGTGAGCGCGGCCCCGGTAGCGCGCAGGCGTGCGATGGCGTCGAGCAGCGTGTCGAGCCCCTTGATCGGCGCGATTCGCCCCACCCAGAGGAGCATCGGACGCTCATCGAGCGAGAGCGCCGCGCGCGCGGCGGCGCGGTCGCCCGGCGTGAAGCGCGCCGTGTCCACGCCGCACGGGATCGTCGCGATCCGCGGAGCGTGGGCCGCGTAGGCGCGGAGCAGCTCGGCGCGCTCCACGACGTTCGCCGCGACGATCAGGTCGGACGCCCCGACGATACGCGTCTCCTCCCGGAGGCGGAGCGCGGGCTCCAGCTCGCCCATGCTCCGCGCCGCCCGATTCTTCAGGCGGCCCAGCGTGTGGAACATCTGGAGCACCGGCACCGACCACCGTTCGCGGAGGGCGAGCGCCGCGACGCCGGAGAGCCAGTAGTGGGCGTGGATGAGGTCGTACTCCGCGCCCCGCGTGAGCCGCCACGCGTCGACACCGTCGACGAACTCGTCGAGGTGCGCGTGGATCTCGGCGCGGGGCATCGGCGCCTCCGGGCCCGCCGCGAGGTGGACGACGCGCGCGCGCTCGCCCAGGGGGACGACGCGGGGGATCGACGGGTTCTGCGAGCGCGTGAACACGTCCACCTCGACGCCCATGCGTCCGAGCTCGCGGGAGAGCTCGCGGACGTACACGTTCATCCCGCCCGTCTCCTTGCCCCCGAGGGCGGCGAGCGGGCAGGTGTGGACGGAGAGCATCGCGACGCGGAGCGCGCCGCCCGGCGTCACTGGATCCTCACCGCGCAGACCTCCTCGGTGACGGGCTCGAACTCGTACTTGTACCGCTCCTCCCCCCGCAGGAAGTCGAAGCGCCGCTTCCCCCGCCCGATCGCGTCCCGGATCAGATGCCCGAGCAGGACCACGCCGGGCGACAGCGCCGCGCGGTCAGGATGGAACCCCGAGTTGTAGAGGCCCACCGTGTCGTCCCACTCGAGCGTGATGAAGGACGCGATGGGCCCGGACGCCGTATCGAGGAACCACAGCCGGGCGCCGCCGTGCTCGCCGAGCGCCGTCGTGACGCGCCGGAAGAACGCCTCCATCCGCACGTCCATGAATCGCGCCTTCCCGACGCGGGAGCGGCGGTGCAGGTCGAAGAAGTCGCCGAGCCGGTTCTCGACGTCGGCGGGGTGGCTCGCGCACGTGGCGCGCGCCTCGGGCGCCTCGCGCTCGAGCCGTCGCATCTTCCGGGCGAGCTCGTGGCGGTGCTTGCCGCTGAGGGACGCCAGGTACGCGTCCCACGAGGACGGCAGAATCAGGACCGGACATCGTTCCTCGACCGTGACCGACGCGGAGAGCCCGCACGCGGCGGCGAGCTGCGGGAGCAGGGTCACCGTGGGCGACCGACCGGGCACGGCGTGAAGGTCCCACACGACCCGTTCCGCCGCGCGCGACTGGAGCAGCGCCATCCACGCTTCTTCCTCGCGTCCGGCGAGCGCGATCAGGTCGAGGTAGTCCGAGATGTCGGCGCCGCCGAGGAGCGTGAGCACGCCCGGCTCGACCTCGTGGAGGGGCAGGAGCGCCACGACCCGGCCCTCGGCGTCCTCCACGCGTCGCACCTCGAGGCGCCGGTCGGCGGCGAACGCCCGCGTCCACTCGCGCTGCCAGGGCCACGTGAGGAACGGCGAGCGCAGGCGACTCCCCGCCACGAGGCGGTCCCACGCGGCCGCGCCCACCGCCTCGAGGCGGTCGACGACGTCGGTCTTCACGGGTCGTCGAACGCGCCGGACGCGTCCCCGGATTCGGGCGCGGCCGCGTCCGTCTCGCCGCCCTCGCCCTCGCTGAGCGCCTCGTCCATCGCCGACTCGAAGTCCTCGCCGAGGTCGTCGCCGAGTTCCCGGCCCATCTTCTTCATGAACCGGGCCGCGCTCGCGGGGTCGTTCTCGTCGAGATCGCCGAAGTCCGACGAGTCCGCGAGCGATTCCAGGCGCGCCTCCTCCGATTTCACGGTGGCGAAGCGCGACATCACGCGGCTCAAGCCGGATCCGTGACAGCGCGGGCAGGTCGGAGGCGGAGCCGTGGAGGGACGAAGGACGAGCAGGCTGACCCGGCGCCGACAGTCGTGACACTCGTACTCGTAAATCGGCATGCCGCCACCAATCTTAGCACGCGGTGCGAGCGGCCGGCCCGCGCGGCCCTCATCACACTCGCATCGCCCCGATCCTGATCACCTCGCCGCGCCGTCCCCAGCGCGCGAGCGGCAGCGTCACCTCCAGCAGGAGCTTCAGCGCGCCGTACACGGGGCGGGATTCCACGACGCGAACGAGCGAGTCCCAGCCTCGGTCGCGCAGGACATGGGACAGGCTCCAGAGATAGTACCGGGGCTTCGCCTGGTGCCAGCACCAGACGACGCGGCCACCCGCCTTCCGCACCGTGCGCTCGAGCGTCTCCGGGGTGAAGTGCGAGAGGTGCCGCGGCAGCTCCAGTCCCGACCACGCGCGGCCGAACAGCCTGGCCCCGAGGCCGCCCGCGTTCGGGACCTCGACGATCACGAGCCCCTCGGCCGCCAGCCACTCGAGCATGTGCCGCACCACCGCCACGGGATCGGGCACGTGTTCGAGCACGTGGAACGCGGTGACCACGTCGAAGCTCGCGCGGCCAAAGGGCGCCGAGCGCACGTCGCCGACGTAGATCTCCTCGGTGAACCGCCGTGCCTTCTCGGCGGCGGCCGTGTCCATCTCGATCCCGGCGACGCGCCAGCCGAGCGCCTGCGCGACGCCGAGCGAGGCGCCCGAGCCGCAGCCGACGTCGAGGTAGCGCCCGTCGCCGCGCCACGGCGGACAGCTCCACCTGAGGCGCCGCAGGAGCCGCCGCGCCCGGAGCCGCGTGAGGAGCCCGGCGTGCGCGTCGCGGAGCCGCGCGTAGCCGAGGCCCGTCGCGAGCGCCCAGCGCACGGCGCGGACGCGCGCCGGCCGCCCCGTGAACGGCACGCGCGGCGACGGCTCCTGATGGCGCGGGTAGTGATCGGGGTAGCACGCGGCGAGGTGCGCGTCGCGGACGCGCGGCCGCTGGTAGAGGAAGCCGCACTCGCGGCAGCGGACCACGGTGTGGAGGCCGGGGACGGCGAACGCGCGGTCGGCGGTCGTCCAGACGCGCTCGGCGCGGTCGCCGCCGCAGAGCGCGCACGGGGCGTCCACGGTCGGGAGCGTCTGCATCAGCCGAAGATCTCTTCCAGCCGGCGCACGGCGCGGTCCCAGCTGAACGCCGTCGTGACGAACCGCATGCCCGCGGCGGCGAGGCGCGCGCGGAGCGACTCGTCCACGACGAGGCGCTCGAGCTTGGCGGCGAGGTCGCCGATGTCGCGCCGGCGCGCGACGAGCGCGGTCTCGCCGTCGCGCGCGTAGTCGCGACAGCCGCCGTTGTCGTAGGTCACCACCGCTGCTCCGCACGCCATTGCCTCCATCGGCGGCATCCCGAGCCCTTCGTCCCACGACGGGCACAGGTAGATCTCGCAGCTCGAGTACACCGCGGCGAGGCGGTCCTGCGGCGGATTCAGGTGGAACTCGTCGTACGGCACGGCGCCGCGCGGCGGCTTGACGCCGAACCCGACCAGTCTGAGCGTCGGGACGTGGCGTGTCACCCGTGCGACCGCCTCGAAGCCGTCGGCGACCCCCTTCCACGCGTGCTCGTGGTGGAGCATGAGCACGCGCGGCCGCGAGGTGGAGACGTCGGCCGGTGTCGGATGGAAGAGGTCGAGGTCCACCGGCGTCACGAGCACCTCGGCGGGGCTGCCGAACCGCTGGCGCATCAGATCGCGGAGCCACGTCGAGATAACGACTTTCCTGAGCGGCAACCGATAGGTCGTGTCCACGGCGTCGGGAGCGCCGTGGTAGAGGCTCTCGTAGTGCTGCACCAGGTAGAACTTCGCCCCGCAGGCGGACGGCGCCGCGGCGACCGCCGGAGCGGACTGCCACGCCGTGGCGACGACCACGTCGCCCTCGGGGAGCGCCTCGGGCGTCCAGCGCGGGACCCAGCGAATGCGCGCACGGAAGTCCGGGACCCAGTCGGGACGGCCGCTCCGGAAGTTCCGCCACGCGGCGCGGACGCGGCTCGTCGCCGGCACGACCAGCGTCACGTCGTGGCCGCGCGCGGCGAGCCGGTCGGCGTACGTCAGGATCGCCCGCACGCCGCCGGCGATCCGCACGTGGGGACAGAGGAAGGTGATCTTCACCGCGCGGTCAGATCGAGACCGTGCCCGTCTTCATCGCCCCTACCAGAATTTCTCCCACTTCACGGACTTGCGGTCGAGCCCTTTGGCGACGAGCACGTCGCGGACCCGATGGATCATCGACTCGCCCCCGCAGACGTAAGCGACGCGTCGCGTGACGTCGGGAACCAGACCGTCGACCGCGGCGGCGAGGTCGCTCGCGCCGCCCGAGGGACCGTCACGCGTGCTCGCCACCGCCGGATGGTACGCGAAGCCGGGATACCGCCGCACGAGCGAGCGGAACTCGGCGTCGTACACGAGCCAGTCCGGGTCGCGCGCCCAGTAGGCGAGCGTCGCGGGGCGCCCGAAGCCGGTCGCGTAGAGCCAGGTCAGCATCGAGCGGATCGGCACGATGCCGATCTCCTCGGCGACGAAGAGCGGGCACCGCGGGTCGGCGCGCGTGAAGACGAAGCCGCCGAGCGGCCCCTTGAAGCGTACCTGGTCGCCGGGCTCGAGGCCGCGGAACCACTCCGAGCCGATCCCTGCGGGCGCGACGTCGGCACAGAGCGTGAGCACCTTGGGGGACTGCGGGGTCGAGGCGATCGAGTAGGCGCGGACGGTCTTCGGGCCGAACGGGACCGACACCCACTGGCCGGCGTCGAACTCGAGGGCCGCCGGCTCCTCCATGCGGAGGTCGAGCTCGAGGATCTCGGGCGAGAGCCGCCGGACCGCTTCGACGCGCGCGCGGCACTCGCGCGGCTTCACGGCGCCGGCCTCAGCGCGCCCGGAAGCGCGGGAGGATCTCCGCGGCGATCGTCTCGAGCTGCTCCCGCTCGTCGCGCGGGTCGCCGATCGCGCTCAGGAGGAAGTACGTGCAGCCGGCATCGCGGAACGCTGCGAGCTGCTCGGCGCACTGCTCGGGCGTCCCGATGACCCCGTACTTCTTGGCGAGAGGCTCGAAGTCCTGCGCGTAGCGCCTGGAGAGCACGCTGACCCACGTCTTCCGCGCGCGCTCGTAATCGCGCCCCACCGTGATGAACGCGAGGTGCGCGCCGGTGAAACCGGTGAGCGACCGGCCGGCAGCGTGGGCCGCCTCACGGATCTTCTCGAGGCTCCGCGCGTAGCGCTCGGGCTGGACGACGTAGGACACCCAGCCGTCCCCCTGACTGCCGGCGCGGACCAGCGCGGCGTCGGAGCGCCCACCCACCCAAATCGGTGGAAGCTTTTGCACGGGCTTGGGGTCGATCGAGACGCCCTCGAACCGGCTGAACCGGCCATGGAACGTCGCGGGTGTCTCGCGCCAGAGAGCGCGCACCACGTCGATCCCCTCGGTCACGCGCGCCCCCCGCTCCGCGTGGGGGACGCCGCACAGCTCGAACTCCTTCGGGTTCTCGCCGCCCACCCCCACGCCGAAGATCAGGCGGCCCCCGCTCAGGACGTCGAGCGTCGCCGTGATCTTCGCGGCGACTGCCGGCGAGCGGAGCGCCAACAAGTACACCGCGGTGCCGAGCTTGATCCTCCGCGTGATGGGCGCGTAGGAGGCGAGGAGCGTGAGCGACTCGTAGAGCGGGTTGTGGAAGGAGACGTGGTCCCCGGTCCACACCGAGTCGAAGCCGAGCTGCTCGACGCGCTGCACGAGCGCGAGCTGCTCCTCGGGGGGATGCATGGAGAGCTGTGCGCCGAATCCCGTCATGCCCTCACCTCGGAAACGCGTCCTTGACGCCGCCGTCCACCGTGAGCGTGCAGCCGGTCGTCTTCGCCGACCGGTCGGAGGCGAGGAAGAGCACCGCCTCGGCGACGTCCTCCGGGAGGATCCGGACACCGAGAAGGTTGCGCTTGCGGTAGAAATCCTCGAGCTCGGTGACCGGAATCCCCTGGGCGGCCGCGCGCTCGTGCCGGACCTCCTCGGACCAGAGCTTCGAGTCCTGGAAGACGGCGTCGGGGTTGACGATGTTCGAGCGGATCCTGTGGGGCGCACCCTCGAGCGCCAGGACCTTCGCGAGCTGCGCTTCGGCCGCCTTCGAAGCGGAGTAGGCCGCGAAGTCCTTGCCCGGGGACATCACGTTCTTGGTCGCGACGAAGACGAGGGCGCCGCCCAGGCCCTGCGCGGTGAGAATCCGCATGGCCTCCCGCGCGACGAGGAAGTGGCCCCTGGCGTTGACCGCAAAAGATCGCTCCCAGTCGGCGAGGGAGAGCCGCTCGACCGGGCAGGAGTGCGCGATGCCTGCGTTCGACACGAGGATGTCGAGCCCGCCGTACGCGAGCACCGTCTCCTCGAGGCCGGCGCTCACCGAGTCCTCACTGCTGACATCCATCCGCAGGCCCAGTGCGCTGCCCGGGCCTCGCGAGGTCGCGATCTCCTCCGCCGCCTTCCGCGCACCGGCCTCGTCGAGGTCGGCGACGACGACGTGGGCGCCCTCGGCCGCCAGCCGCCTCGCCACCGCCCGGCCGATGCCAGAGGCCCCCCCGGTCACGAGAGCGATCCGCCGTGCCAGCTCCTTCTCGGGGGGCGCCAGGGTGAGCTTGTAGAGCTCGAGCGGCCAGTACTCCACGTCGAAGGCGTCTTTGGCCGAGAGCGAGACATACTCGCCGAATGCCGAGGCGCCCCCGATGACGTCGATCGTGTGGTGGTAGATGTCGCTCACGATCCCCGTGGTGCGCCGGTCGCGGCCCGCGGTGAACATGCCGAGCCCGGGCACCAGGACGACGCGCGGGAGCGGGTCGGCCAGCACGGCGCCCTCGAAGCGGTTGTCGTCGAAGTAGCGCGTGTACTCGGCAGCGAAGCGCTCGACCGCCCGTTCGATCGCCGCGACGAGCGCCTCGCCGGCCGGGGCACCCTCGAGCGCCACGACGCACGGCAGCCGCTTCGTGTAGATCGTGTGGTCAGGGGTGGCGGGGCCGATCTGCGAGAGCCGCGGCCCGTCCACCGACGAGACGAACTCGAGCGCCGGGGGCGAGTCGTCGAACGTGACGATCACCGGGCGGGTGCGGCTGAGCACGCCCCGCAGGCGCGGCGCCACCGCGAGCGCGGCCGCGCGCCGCGCCGCCGGCTCGCGCACCGGGACGCGCGGGCCGCCGAAGGCCCGCCGTCCGCGCGTCTTCTCGGCGATCGCCTCTTCGGCGCGCGTGATCAGCACGATCGTCGCGTCGTAGGCTTCCCGAAGGGCCGCGCCCCAGGTGATCGTGCCGTGACGCTCGAGCACGACCGCTTTCGCGTCCGGATGCTGGCGGAGCGCGTCGGCGACGTCGCGAGAAATGCGGAACCCCGGGCGCCGGTACGGGAGCGCGATCACGTCCTTGCCGTAGACCTGGGCGACGACGGCGCGGTGCCGGTCGTTGTTCGTGAGCGAGACGATCGCGTCGGCGTGGGTGTGGATGACGGCGTGAGCCGACAGGAAGCCATGGAGCAGCGTCTCGATCGAGGGCCGGGTTCCTCCCGCATCCACGAGCCCGTGGGCGAGGTAACTCACCATCTCCTGGTCGCCCATGTCGTCCCGCTCGAGCAACGCCAGGATGTCGTCCATGCGCACGCCCGGGAAGTCCTTGCGCTGGACGGACTTGAGGTCCGAGCCGCTTCCCTTCACCCGCAGCACGGGGACCTCGCGGCCGCGGTGGTCACGCTCGACGGTCTTGATCGAGGTGTTGCCTCCGCCCCAGACGACGAGCGAAGTCTCGGCGCCGATCAGGCGGGAGGCATAGACGAGGAGATCGAGGCCCTCGAGCCCTCGGGCCTCGGCGTCGTTCCAGCGTGAGCGCATCGCGGCCTCACGATACCATGATCCCGATCCGCTTCGGCCGCGCGGCGGTGTTCCTGGCGTGCTTCCAGGGCACCTCCCGCTCCCGTCGGTCCGGAACTCGCGGTCTTCGGCCGGCGTTACAATGCCACCGGGACGGGGGCGTATCGTGGACCGCTGCGCGACGTCCAGGGATCCAGGAGGCCAATGACGATGAGTCCTCAGCTCGACAACCTCATGATGGACCACCCGCTCACGCTGACGCACTTCTTCGAGCGGAGCCGCCGGCTCTGGGCGAAGAAGACGGTCGCCACGCGTGTTCCCGGCCGGCCCCTCTTCCGCTACACCTACGCGGACTTCGCCGAGCGGACGACCCGCCTCGCCGGCGTCCTCCGCTCCTTCGGTCTGAAGAAGGGCGACCGCGTCGCGACCCTCGCGTGGAACAGCCACCGCCACCTCGAGGTGTACTGGGCTGCGCCGCTCAGCGGCTTCGTCCTCCATACGCTGAACTTCCGGCTCTCGGCCCAGGACCTCACCTACATCATCAACCACGCCGAGGACTCGGTGATCTTCGTCGACGCGAACGTGTGGCCCGTGCTGGAGGCGATTCGCGACAAGCTGCCGAGCGTGCGCCGGGTCGTGATCATCCGGGACACCCCCGACGCGGAGGTGCCGCCGGGCCTCGATGAGTACGAGGCGCTCCTGGCCACCGCCACGCCGGTCACCGGCTGGCCCCGGCTCGCCGAGACCGACGCGGCCGGCATGTGCTACACCTCGGGCACCACGGGGAGCCCGAAGGGCGTCGCATACACGCACAGGGCGATGTTCCTGCACTGCCTCGGCGAGGCCTTGACCGACGCGTTCGGGATCTCTGAAGACGACACGATCCTGCACATCGTGCCGATGTTTCACGCCAACGCCTGGTGCCTGCCGTTCACGGGCGTGATGGTGGGCTCGAGCCACGTCTTCGCGGGACCGAGCCCGCAGCCGCGCGACATCTGCGAGCTGATCCAGAACGAGAAGGTCACCTTCACCGGCGCGGTGCCGACGGTCTGGATCGCCGTCAAGGAGCTGTGCGAGGCGGAGGGCTGGAACATCTCCTCGCTCCGTACGATCGCGATCGGCGGCTCGGCGGCGCCGAAGCACCTCCAGCTCGCCTACAAGAACCAGTTCGGCGTGGTCATGTCCCACGCCTGGGGCATGACGGAGATGACGCCCCTCGGCACGATCGGGCGGCTCAAGAGCTACATGCGAGACTGGCCGGAGGGCGCGCGGTACGACGTCCGCGCGCGCGTCGGCTACCCGTCGGTCTGCGTGGACATCCGCGTCGTGGACGACGCCGGCCAGGAGCTGCCGTGGGACGGGACGAGCATGGGCGAGCTCCAGGTGCGCGGCCCGTGGGTCGTCGGCGCCTACTACGACAACCCGGAGTCCGCCTCCCGGTTCACCGAGGACGGCTGGTTCAAGACCGGCGACGTCGCGACGATCGACGCCGAAGGCTACGTGCAGATCACCGACCGCACCAAGGACCTGATCAAGTCCGGCGGCGAGTGGATCTCGAGCGTGGACCTCGAGAACATGATCATGTCGCACCCCAAGGTCCTCGAGGCGGCCGTCATCGCCGTGCCGCACCCCAGATGGGTCGAGCGGCCGCTGGCGTGCGTCGTGCCGAAGCCCGGGGTGCGGCTGGATCCGACGGAGATCATCGACCACCTCCGGCCCCGGGTCGCCAAGTGGGCGCTGCCGGACGAGGTCCAGATCATCGACGCGGTCCCCAAGACGAGCGTCGGCAAGTTCGACAAGAAGGTGTTGCGCGAGCGGTACAAGGACTGGAAGGCGAGGGACGCTTGATGCGACGCACCGGAGCGCTGATCGCGGGCGGGCTCCTGTTCTTACAAGCCGGAGGCGGGACGGGGCTCGGGCGTGCGGTGGACCAGATCACGGGCGCCAGCACCGCCCCCGTGCCGACGGTCGCGCCACGCCCGGTCGTGCGGCCCGACAGCGTCTGGGTGCCGGACCGTTACATCCTCGCTCCGGACACTGGCTCCACCGTCCTCGTCCCGGGCCACTGGGAGCGGCGGATCTCCGACCACGAGTCCTACGCGCCTCCGCTGAGCACGCTCAACCCGGCCGACGGGACCGTGCAGAAGACCTATCCGGCCGGTGTGAGGCCGCCCGCCGCGGAGCGATCGGGCCCGTGACGGCCTTCTTCCGCCAGCACCGTGTCTTCGTCGTTCTCGTCGGCCTCGCCGTCCTCGTCACGACCCTCGTCGCGTACCGGATCCGGAAGCAGCAGGCCGCCGCCGTGCCGCGGCGCCAGCTCGAGATCGTGGTGGGCGTGGTCAAGCCGATCCGGAAGGACCTCGACGTCAAGCTCGCCTACACCGCCGACGTGTTGCCGCACCAGCAGGTCGCGATCTTCTCCAAGGTGAGCGGCTACATCAAGCGCCTCGGCGCCGACCTCGG
>Ga0209375_1003691_pt1 | contig 10607 bp, 5 predicted proteins | sample GraSoiAngelo_131_FD_185888 | JGI IMG/M metagenome (GOLD analysis project Ga0209375, IMG submission 185888) | Grasslands soil microbial communities from the Angelo Coastal Reserve, California, USA - 14_0929_02_30cm (SPAdes) (version 2) | ecosystem: Environmental > Terrestrial > Soil > Grasslands ...
ATATTCTCCGCAAATTGAGCGGTGAATAGTAAATTGACTATGCGGTGATTGGTTGCTATATTCTCCGCATGAGGTGCGGTGAATGAGCCGTTACATTTATGATTTGCCGGATTGGCCCGATTTCCAGTGGGACCAGAAAAAGCTGGCGGCACCGCTGGCTGCGTTGCGGCACCGCCAGGGACGCCTGGTCGGCCGCATGGAAACGTTGGGCTTTCCCTTGCGCGCGGAAGCCACCTTGCAAAACCTCACCCTGGAGGTCTTAAAGTCTTCCGAAATTGAAGGCGAGATTCTGAACGCTGATCAGGTACGGTCCTCTATCGCCCGGCGACTTGGTATGGACATCGGCGGACTGGCGCCTGCTGACCGCCGCGTTGAAGGCGTGGTCGAAATGATGCTGGATGCCACGCAGAATTACAGCGCGCCGCTCACCGCCGAACGGTTATTCGCCTGGCATGCTGCGCTGTTCCCGACAGGGTACAGTGGCATGAGCAAGATCGCCATTGCCCGGTGGCGTGATGATTCCAAGGGACCGATGCAGGTTGTGTCCGGTGCCTTTGGACGGGAGCGTGTGCATTTTGAAGCGCCGGCAGCAAAACGCCTCGAGAAAGAAATGGAGGCGTTTCTAAAATGGTTCAATGGAACAGATCAAACAGATCTGGTCCTGCGGGCGGGGCTTGCTCATTTGTGGTTTGTCACGATTCATCCTTTTGACGATGGAAACGGGCGCATTGCGCGCGCGGTCGCTGATATGGCGCTGGCCCGTTCTGAACAGAGCTCGCAGCGTTTCTACAGTATGTCCGCGCAGATCAGGACGGAGCGAAAAACCTATTACGAAATGCTCGAGAAGACGCAGGAAGGCGGCCTCGATGTTACCCCATGGCTGGAGTGGTTTCTCGGTTGCCTTGATGGTGCCTTTTACGGCACGGAAGAAACACTCGGCAGCGTTTTGCAAAAAGCTCGTTTCTGGGAAGCGCATGCCACCACACCGCTGAACGAGCGCCAGCGTCTTATGCTCAACAAGCTGCTGGACGGTTTTGAGGGAAAACTGACTTCATCCAAATGGGCGAAGATTGCGCAATGCTCGCAAGATACGGCGTTGCGTGACATCCTCGAACTCGTCAATCACGGTATTCTCGTCAAAGACGCTGCCGGTGGCCGAAGCACCAGTTATTCCCTCGCGCAGACCGGCGAAACCGGAACCTCTGGCGGGACTACATTATGAAAAGTCATTCGTTTCAATCGTTCCAGCCCCACCTGTTTCTTCTCCCGCGCCGCCGGGGAGGATTAAGGAGGGATTGAAAGGATTGAACCGCTTGAACGTTTTGAACCAATATAGAACAGGCTTACTCCTAGGGCTACACTCTGTCACGCGTTCTCCTCGGGGCATGACTAATGCGGACTAGCAATTCTATTATCATGGCCGTTCAGTCCGGTTCCGCAGCAGTTCGCCTTCGTGAGGCGCGCCGGTTTCTGGAGCGGTTCGAACCCGGCGCGGAGGTGCTTCTCCTCGGCGGATCACGAGGTTCGGTGGACGATCTCGCTCGCGCGATTTCGATTGAGAGAGGCGCGACGTTTGGCCTGCATCGACTCTCTTTCACCCAGCTCGCTGCCCGGCTGGCCCTTATGGAATTGGCTTCTCGCGAACGCGCTCCCACGACGACGCTAGGGCATGAAGCGGTTGCGACGCGGGCGGCGTTCGAAGCCCGCAGCGATAACGCCCTCGATTATTTCTCGCCTGTGTCGCAGACGCCAGGGTTTCCTAAGGCGCTGGCGCGTACCTTACTGGAGTTGAGACTTGCCGCTGTAGCGAGCGGTGAGTTGGCCCGGCTGCCGCGTAGCGGGACTGACCTTGCCGCCTTGCTGGATCGCGTCGACATCCTCCTGAACGAGGCCGGCGCCAGTGATCGAGCTGCATTGTTCGAGACCGCAACCAAGGGTCTGGGCTCGCCGGTGACCGGCTGGCCGCCGATGCCGCTGCTGCTGCTCGATGTCCCTTTCGAATCTGAAATCGAAGCGCAGTTTCTCTGGGCGCTCGTCCAGCAATCGCCGCAGGTGATGATTACCGTGCCGGCGGGTGACGCCTCTGCCGTGAGTCAGCTGAAGAAGCGCGGCGTCCGAGTCCAGATCATAGAGAAAGCCGAGCCGAACGACCTGACCCAGCTTGCGCATTATCTGTTTTCAAAAGAGCCTCCGCCCGAGAGAACTCGCACGGGCGAACTGGTGTGGTTTTCGGCGCCCGGCGAAGGCCGCGAATGCGTCGAGATCGCGCGCCGGATCCTGAAAGAAGCCGACCGCGGCGTTCGCTTCGACGAGATGGCGATTGTCATCCGCTCGCCGCAGCAGTACGTCGGGCTGCTGGAGCATGCCCTCGCCCGGGCCGGGGTTCCCGCGTATTTCGATCGCGGCACCCGTCGTCCCGATCCTGCGGGTCGGGCCTTTCTCGCGATCCTGAGTTGTGCAGCCGACAATTTCTCCGCCAAACGCTTTGCCGAATATCTTTCGCTCGCCCAGGTCCCGTCACTGGACGATTCCCGCAACGCTCCGGTGGGTTCCCGTCATTCGACGTGGGTGGCCTCGCGCGACGATGTCTTCGGTGTCCTCTCGGAGCGTGCACCCGACGAGCCTGACGGTAGCGATGGCGACGGCGACCAGCGACCCGCCACCAACGTTAATGGCGACCAGGCTGTTGTCGCCGGCACCCTCAGAGCGCCGTGGAAGTGGGAAAGCTTACTCGTCGAATCCGCCGTTATCGGTGGCAGTGAGCGCTGGGCGCGACGGCTCAACGGACTGGCGGCGGAATATGAGCTAAAGATTCGCGAGCTGACGTCCGAGCAGCCGGACTCACCGCGCATCGCGCGCCTGGAGCGCGAGCGACAGAACCTCGCTCACCTCCGAGGTTTCGCGCTGCCGCTCATCGAAGAGATGTCTGCCTGGCCCAAGCAGGCCACGTGGGGCGATTGGATTCAGCGACTCGAAGCATTTGCGCCGCGGGTGCTCCGGCGCCCCGAGTTCGTGCTGCGCGTCCTTGCCGATCTCCGTCCCATGGCCGCAGTTGGACCGGTGAGCCTGGTCGAAGTACGCGACGTGCTTGCCGACCGCCTGGCAGCGCTGGAAGTGGAGCCGCCCGCGTATCGGTATGGCCGGGTGTTCGTTTGCAGCGCCGAGCAAGTCCGCGGCCGCGTGTTCCGCGTCGCCTTCGTGCCGGGCTTGGCCGAGCGACTCTTTCCGCAAAAGGTACGCGAGGATCCACTCCTGTTGGACGATCTCAGGCGTGAGATTGGCGGCGAGCTAACCTTGCAGGAGGATCGCGCCGAACATGAGCGGCTCTTGCTCCGCCTCGCGGTCGGCGTGGCGACCGAACGGTTGGTTGTCTCATTCCCGCGCATCGAGACGGCGGAAGCCCGCGCCCGGGTCCCATCGTTCTACGCGCTCGAAGTCATGCGCGCCGTGACCGGCCACATCCCCGACCATCAGCAGCTCGAGCTTGAAGCTTCGGAAGAAGCCAATGCGAGCCTCGCGTGGCCGGCGCCTCAGCGCCCCGAAGACGCCATCGACGACTTCGAGCACGACCTCTCGGTGCTGCGCATTTTGATGCGCAGCGAAGCGGACGTGAAAGGCCACGCGCATTACATGCTCCGGCTGAACGACTGCGTCCGGCGCTCGGCCAGCGAGCGGTGGGCACGCGCAAGGACGCCGTGGTCGCCCTATGACGGGCTCGTCCGTGTCACAGAGTCCACACGACCATTTCTGCAATCGCAGCGACTCGGTGCGCGCCCGTACTCCGTCTCGGCGCTGCAGAATTACGCGTACTGTCCCTATCGCTTCCTTCTGTCGGCGCTGTATCACCTCGAAGCGCTGGAGGAACCTGAGCCGCTACAGCGCATGGATCCGCTGATAAAGGGGCGCTTGTTCCATGAGGTGCTGGCTGAATTCTTTCGCGCCTTGGAGCGGCGGAAAATGCCAATCGCGACGACTCCGATGGATGCGGTGCTCGAGGTCCTCGACGCCACCCTTACGCAGGTCGCCGCAAACTACGCAGAGCTACTCGCGCCGGCAGTGGATCGCGTGTGGCAAGACGAAATTGCGAGCATCCGTACCGATTTGCACATCTGGGCGCGCGATCTCGCTCGGAGCACGGGATGGGAGCCTTGGTTGTTTGAGTTTGCCTTCGGCCTGCCTGATGGACCCGGCCGTGACCCGAACAGCCGGCGCGAGCCGGTGACGATCGACGGCCGCTTCATTCTGCGCGGCGCGATCGACCTGGTCGAGCGAAAGCCCGGGACGAAGATTCTGAGAGTCACCGACCACAAGACCTCGAAGAACCGGTCGGAGCGGGGATCGATCATCGGACATGGGCAACAACTCCAGCCGGTGATCTACAGTCTTGCGGTCGAGGCGGCGACCGGATGCAGCGTAGAAAGCGCCCGCTTTTCATACTGCACGACCGCGGGCGGGTTCACCGAACATAATGTTCCCATCAATGAGCGAACCCGCGGGATGGGCATCGAAGCCTTGGAGATTATCGACCGGGCAGTGGAGCACGGCATGCTGCCGCCCGCGCCGGCCGAGAAGGCGTGCAGCTTTTGCGACTTCCTGCCGGTGTGCGGTCCGAATCAGGAACGCCGAGCACGCCGCAAATCACGCGAGCAGATCGCCGATCTGATGGAATTGAGGAACCGACCATGAGGCCGGCGCTTGGCGATCAAGCCGATCGCGACGAGATTACCGCAACGCTCGACGACACGCTCATCGTGGAAGCCGCCGCCGGCACCGGCAAAACCACCGAGCTGGTGCGGCGTATCGTGCGCGTCATCGAAACCGGGCGCGCCGAGGTGACCGGGATCGTCGCCGTTACCTTCACGGAAAAGGCTGCCGGCGAGCTGAAGCTGCGTCTGCGCGAGGCGCTCGAAGAGGCAAGAGGAGGATCTGCAAGCGGATCCAAGGAGCGCGACCGGCTCGATGGCGCGCTCGGCAGGCTCGAGGAAGCGCAGGTCAGCACCATTCACGGCTTTTGCGCGGATCTTCTCCGGGAGCGTCCAGTCGAAGCCAGGATCGATCCGTTATTTAAAGTCCTGACCGAAGCGCAGGCGGCGCGCATGTACGATGAGGCGTTCCACCAGTGGCTGGAAAGCCAGCTTGCCGATCCATCAGAAGGCGTCAAGCGTTCGCTCAGCCGTCCGACGTTCGGCGGTTTTGGGACTCAAGTGGATGGTGACGGCGGCCCCATCGATCGATTGCGGCGGGCAGGCTGGGATCTGATCCAATGGCGTGATTTCGACGGAGACTGGCAGCGCCCGCCCTTCGACCGTTGCTCGCGGGTCGACGAGCTGGTTCAGCTCTTGAATGGCTTCACCGAGTTGTTGGAGCCGGCAGGCTCTGCCTCTGACAACCTGTACGGCGACTGCTGGGCGGCCAGGAAACTCGCAGAAGAGATCCGTCGCACCGAATCGGTAGCGCCGCGCGACTACGATCGCCTCGAGGCGGGTCTCATCGAGCTGAGCCACAATCGCAACTTTAGAGAAGCGCGCAAAGGAAGCGGCCGGAGTTACCGCAGCGGCGTCCTGCGCGAGGATCTGTGGCGAGCGCGCGAAAACTTGCAAAACGCTTTGATCGCTTTCGAGGAGGACGCTAATGCCGATCTTGCCGCCGCGCTACGCGGCGAGTTACGCGGCTGCGCGAGCGCGTATGAAGCGGCCAAAGCCAAGGCCGGCGCGCTTGATTTTCTCGATCTCCTTCTCAAGACAAGAGATCTCATCCGGGACAACTCAGTGGTGCGGTCGAGCTTCCAAAACCGTTTCAAACGCATTTTCGTGGATGAGTTCCAGGACACCGATCCGCTGCAGGGTGAGATCCTGTTGCTTCTGGCTGCCGACGATCCAGCCGCGACCAACTGGCGTGAAACTCACCCGGTTCCTGGGAAGCTTTTTTTGGTGGGGGATCCGAAGCAGTCCATCTATCGCTTCCGGCGGGCCGACGTCGGCATTTATCGCGGCGTGTATGAGATGTTGGAGGCGGGCGGCGCCAGACGGGTGACGTTACGGACCAGTTTTCGCGCGCGGCCGAATATCCAGCGGGCAATCAACGCCGCCTTCGCGCCCGTGATGACCGGCGACGGCGACCTGCTGCAAGCAGCGTACGTGCAGCTCGAGCCGTTTCGGCCGGATTCTGCAGAACAGCCGTCGGTTGTGGTGCTTCCCGTGCCCGAGCCGTATGGCTACCGACGAATCTCCAATGTAGCGATTGAGAAGTCGCTTCCCGATGCGGTTGGCGCCTTCATCGATTGGCTCGTCAATGAAAGCGGCTGGAAAGTCGCCGAACGGCCGTCCCGCAATCAAATCCCCCTCTATCCCCCCCTTCGGCTAGGCTCAGGGCATGCTTTTTCTAAGGGGGAAGAAAAAAATACGGAGGGGTTGTTAGCCCCGACGGGGGCGCGTGTCTTCAGGCCAGGTGAAACGGAGCATCTCGTCCCGATTCAGGCGCGCCATATCTGCCTGCTGTTCCGCCGCTTTATCAGCTACCAGGAGGACATGACCCGGCCGTATGTCGAAGCTCTCGAAGCGCGCGGCATTGCTCATCTGCTGGTCGGCGGCCGCTCGTTTCATAATCGCGCGGAGATCGAGACGTTGCGCGCCGCTCTGGCTGCTATCGAGTGGCCCGAAGACGAGCTGTCGGTATTTGCCACTTTGCGCGGCTCGCTGTTTGCGATCAGCGACGAAGAGCTGCTGGAATACCGCCATCGGATCGGCCGTTTTCATCCCTTTCGGATCCCGAATGAATTTCCGACAAACCTCGGCCCCATTGTCGAGGCTCTAAAACTGCTGCAAGCGCTCCATCGCTCGCGCAATCGGGTGCCGGTGGCGACGACAATTTCGCTGCTCCTCGAATCCACCCGCGCGCACGTCGGGTTTGCGCTCGAGCACGGCGGCGAGCAGGTGCTCGCCAATGTTGCGCATGTCACCGAGTTGGCGCGCCGCTATGAGGCCGAAGGCGGCATTTCGTTTCGCGGATTCATTGACGAGCTGCGCGAGCAGGCCGAGAGCGGCGAAGCCGGGGAAGCGCCGATCCTCGAGGAAGGCAGCGACGGCGTGCGGCTGATGACGGTCCATAAAGCCAAAGGCCTGGAATTCCCGATCGTGATCCTTGCCGACATGACGGCGAAGCTGCGAGCCTCCGTCGCAACCCGCCATATTGATTCCGATCGTCGCGTGTGCGCGATCCGCCTTGCCGGATGCGCGCCGTCCGATTTGCTTCAGCACGAAGACGAGGAATTGCTCCGCGATGAGGCGGAGGGTACGCGCGTGGCGTACGTCGCCGCAACCCGCGCGCGGGACCTGCTTGTGGTCCCCGCCGTGGGTGATGAGCCGAGGGAAGGCTGGACTCAGCCGCTGAACACAGCGGTTTATCCGCCGATGGAAACGAGGCGGCAACAGGTTCAAGCGCCCGGTTGTGTGGAGTTCAAATCGAAAGATTCGATATTGGTCCGGCCTGGAGGCAGCGCTGGAACGAGCACGGTTTGTCCCGGTCTGCACGTGCGCAGACAGGGTTCTTCTGGCCCCCTCCTTCATCCCTTCGGCGGGCTCAGGGCAGGCTCTACCCCGCGCGGCGCCGGGGAGGAAAGAGGTGGCCCCGCCGAGTTCTCCGTCGTCTGGTGGGATCCGCGTGCTCTGAAACTTGGCGCGGAGGCGCCGCTCGGCATCCGCCGGCCAGAGCTGATCGTGAAGGACGTCGCGCCGGATATCGTCGAATCAGGTCTTGTTGCTTACAACTCCTGGCGCGAGCGACGCCAACAGGCCGTTGCCGCCGGCAGTCATAGCTCAGTGGCAGTGCGAACGGTAACGCCGTTGGCGAAAACTGAAGAAGCGCCGGACTTGAAGGTTCCGCCGGTGGAAATCGTCGAGCTGGCGCGCGCGGCGAACCGGCCGTCGGGCCGTCGTTTCGGTGCTCTCGTACACGCCGTTCTTGCGAGCGTTCCGCTAGACGGCGATCCGAAAGTGATCCTACGTCTCGCAACCATTCACGGCCGTATACTAGGCGCACCTGAAGAAGAGATCGCTTCCGCCTCGGAAGCCGTGCACACTGCGCTGGCGCATCCGCTTCTGAATCACGCGCGCAATGCTGCGCAACAAGGCCGGTGTCGTCGTGAAGTGCCCATTGCGTGGCGCGATACTAGCGGCTTGCTCATCGAGGGTGTCGTCGATCTCGCCTTTGAGCAAGCCGAGGGCTGGACGGTTGTAGATTTCAAGACCGACGAAGACTTCCGTGGGAATGAACTGGCTTATCAACGGCAAGTCGGAATGTACGCATCAGCGATCCAGGCGGCGAACGGCGCGCGAGTTTCGGCGCTATTGATGCGAGTGTAAGCAAGCTATATCTAATCGGCCAGACTTCTATTACTTGACTATGTTGATTTGTCAAAGTGACCCCAGAAACCCAAACGCTTGATTTCACTTAAGCGTGCCCATCATTTCCCGGTACGTCCGCCGCACGGCGACTTCTCTTTGGGATTTGTATCCCTGCATTTGTTCGTATTGAGGAAGTTTGATTGCGGCGGCGGCTTGATCTTCCGTCGCCCCGCGGGCGATCTCTTTTTGAACGGCGTCGCGCAAATCGACCAGCATCTGGTGAAACCGATGAAGCCCTTGGCGGGTTTCTCTGGGATCTTCGGGAATGGGGCCATGCCCCGGCACGATGATGTCGGCCGGGAGGGCTTCGACCGCATCCAGTGTTTTCAGCCAGCTCACGCCGTAGCCATCGTTTATGTAGAGAAATTGGTCGGAGAAAAATAGCTCGCTCACGTAGGCGATCCGGTCTTGCGGCACGAAAATGATGCTGTCGCTTCTCGTGTGCCCCTTGCCTAAATAAAGGACCTGAATTTCCTTGCCGCCGAGGTAGATCGTCAGGCGATCGCGGTAGGTTACTTGAGGGAGCCTGGCCTTTTGTTCCTCGGGTGACTCGTGGTCTCGCTGCATTTGGGCGAGCAGTTCGGTGCGGTAATCTTCGTGACCTATTTTGATGACGTCCTGGTAAGCAACGTTGCCCCACGTATAATTGTTATGGAAAGTCGAGGAAACCAGAAAGCGAACCGGTTGTTTGATCACACTCGCGATGGTTTCGCGCTCTTGCCGCGCGATGGCTTCCGAAGTCAGCGCGTCGAGGACGACGACTCCTTCGCTCGTGGCGATGACGCCGCTATTAAAGCTTGTGGACGAGAATACATAATAACCGGGTATGAGCTGTCTCAAGGTGCCGGAGCGATTGCGCTCCGCGGGTTTAAGTCGAGAGTCGTCGCGCTCCTGGGCTTTCACTGAGAAGACAAAGAGGGCGGCGGCTAACATGAATAGTAGAGCAGTCGTTAATTTGGACATCTTCTTCCTCCTGTTAGCTGGTTGAAGGTTAGGCAGTTTTTTATTGAGCCGTACAACATTGAAGAGACAGACTTCAATTCTTCGCACGTTGTAAACCACAGGTTGACGGTTGTTTCAATGTTTTGGGAAGGAGAAGCAGGGCTAGCTCAAATCTTTCCTGGTCATTCAAGCCCATGCGGAGCCACTCGCAAGAGCAGTCGTAGAGAAAATTTACGGTCTGCGGTTTCCGCTGGAGAACCAGGAGAGGGCGACGAAAGCAGAATTAGGGCGGCTCGGGGCGTCCCAAACCGATATGAGGCCTGAGGTTGACATAATAGTTCTGTCGGGAAAGTATTGACTTATTCCAATTTCTTCAATCTTAGCTAGGTCCGACACAAGTCGGGCAGAGGCCGGCAATTGTTTTCGAGTTTCACTTTCCAGGTTTGCCGAAACTTTTAATCCAGGATGCGCCGGTCTCTTCGAGGGCTGAGCGAAGGGTACTATCCTGGGCTTGGGGGCTGGCCGCGGCTTGAGGACTCGCGGGGGCTTGGGTCCGGCTCCGAAATCTCAAAACCAATTCCAGATCCGTGGTCTTTTTCGAAGTAACGTTCACCGTCGCGACCTGCGGCTCAAAGCCGCGCCGGCTCACCTTCAAAATATAACCGCCGGGCTCAAGGTCTTTCTTCACATAGCGGCCGTCGCGATCCGTCTCCGAAGTGCCGAGCAAAACATTTTGCGCCGTCAAAAGCTCCACATGGGCGCGCGAAACAGGCGCTCCGCTTTGGGCGCGGACGACAGCCGACATGTCGCCCGGAGCAGCAGGAAAAAAAGCGGGAGAAAAATTGTAGGCTCCAGCGAGCGAGGCGACTGAGCCGCCCAGAATCGCTATCCAGGTATTGATTCTTTTCAGCCATAAATCGTGTCGGGTTTCCTCTCCCATAGAGACCTCCTCTCGAGGACAACTGACGTGAGCAAGCAATATGCCAGACTAAAAGCATTGGTTTTTCTATGAAAAAAGGACCGATGGCAAAGAAGACTCGGGACAAAAACGTTACCTTGGTGAACAAAAGAGGAGGAGTAGGGCCACTTGCAAAACCGTCGTCGGGGTACGCGCTCGATTCACAAAGTTTCTTACTTAAGATGGTTCAGGGGGCCGGCTTGGAGAAGCTCAGAGTTTGTCCTGAGCCAGGAATGGTTGGTGACGCGGGTCGGGCGCGCTTGGACTCAGAGCGTCGAACGAGTCACTTTTACGGTCCGACTCCG
>Ga0209375_1003692_pt1 | contig 10607 bp, 8 predicted proteins | sample GraSoiAngelo_131_FD_185888 | JGI IMG/M metagenome (GOLD analysis project Ga0209375, IMG submission 185888) | Grasslands soil microbial communities from the Angelo Coastal Reserve, California, USA - 14_0929_02_30cm (SPAdes) (version 2) | ecosystem: Environmental > Terrestrial > Soil > Grasslands ...
AGGTGGCGGGCGCAGAAGCGCTCCAGCCGGGAGCCAGCGAGGAGGGCAGGCCAGAAGACCGCGCGCGCCATCTCGGCCAGCTCCTGCCAGCCCATGCCGGCCGCGAAGGCGGCTCCGATCAGACTACCCGCGCTCGTGCCGGTCACGACCGCCGGCCCGATCCCGGCCTCGGTCAACGCCTTGATGACGCCGATGTGCGCCAGCCCCCGCACCGAGCCCCCGCTCAGCGCGAGCCCGACGCGGCGGCAGCGGAGGATCTCGCCCTTCACCGGGGCCGATCATATCACGCACTCGCCGGGCGCTCCCCACGCTCCTACAAATCGTACCCCGAATGTCGTAGCAAGGCCGCACGATGCCTGGGAACGTACGGCGAGCCGCGGCGGCGGGGGCGCGCTAGGGTGGGCGACGGCCATCTCGGCTTCGGCTTCGTGTGCGTCGCGTTGGCGGCGGGCGCCAACCTCCGGTCACGTTCCGGCACTGGGACGACCGTCTGCCGCGCTACGCCGTCGCGCTCGGCGCGGGCTTCGTGCTGGCGGCGGTCCTCCTGAAGGCCGGGGGCTAGTCTCCGATGCGCCAGCATGAGTTCACCGTCGATCTCCCCCACTCGGCGCCCCGGCTGTGGGCGCTCTTCCAGCGTTACGACCTGTGGAAGGAGTACGCGCCCGCGGTGCTGGACGTGGAGGTCGTCTATCCCGGCGACGCCGCGGGGAATGGCCTCCTCCGCCGGGTCGTCTACCCCCTGCCTTTCGGCCGCCGCGGCGAGTCGTTCGAGCTCGTGAAGAACGTGCGCGCGAACCAGGGCTACGACTACGTCATGCTGCGTACCGAGCTCTCGGGCTCGATGACCCTCGAGCCGCTGGGTCCGAACCGGACGCGGCTCCGCTTCCGCGAGCGGTTCCACATGAGGAAGGCGTGGCTCGCCTGGCTCGAGGGTCCGATCTACCGCTTCATCAACAAGAAGAACGAGGAGTCCATGCGCGGCGCCGCGGCCTGGCTCTCGGCCCACCCCGAGTTCCGCCCCGACCTGATCGACCCGGAGAAGCCGCCCGTCCCCCCTTGACTCGGACCGAGGAGAAGGGCGTCACCTGCGGCTACGCCAAGGCGGACAAGTTCTGGGTGCGTGACGCCGACGGCGTCGACTGGGAGATGTACGCTGTCACCGCGGACGCGTAGCAGGAGCCCGTCACGCGATCTTGCGAGCAAGAGCACGGGGCTCGGGCTGGTGCAAGCGCGCACGCACCACCGCACACGGCGCCATCAATTGACTTGGCGGCCGCATCGGCCTACCTCGCATCCGTGCGCTGCACCGCCTGCGGCACCGAGCTGATCGCCGGCAAGAAGTTCTGCCACGCCTGTGGAGCGCGCGCGGCGCTCAGCTGCCGCGGCTGCGGCGCCACGGTGTCGCCCGACTTCCGTTTCTGCCCGGACTGCGGGCTCGAGATCGGCTCCGCCGGCGTGCACGACGCGCCGCCGCCGGCGACCGACGACCCCCTCGCGCGCCTCTCGCGCCACATCCCGGAGGGACTTGCGGACAAGATCCGCAGCGCCCAGACGATCGCGGGCGAGCGCAAGCAGGTGACCGTCCTCTTCTGCGACCTGGCGGGCTCGACCGCGATCGCCGAGCGCCTCGACCCCGAGGAGTACCACGACTTGCTCGACGAGTACCTGGAGCTCGCCTTCCGCGAGATCTACCGTGTCGAGGGGATCGTGAACCAGATCGCGGGCGACGGCCTGATGGCGCTCTTCGGCGCGCCGGTGGCGCACGAGGACGCGCCGCAGCGCGCGCTCCGCGCCGCGCTCGCCATCGACGAGGCGCTCGGCCGCCTGAACGAGCGCCTGCGCGGGCGCGGCCTGGAGCTGCGCGCGCGGATCGGGATCCACACCGGGCCGGTGGTCGTCGGCACGGTGGGCAACGACCTCAAAATGGACTACACCGCGATCGGCGACACAACCAACCTGGCCGCGCGGCTCGAGTCGCTCGCCGCGCCGGGCACGATCCTGGCGAGCGAGGCCACCTACCGGCTGGTACGCGGGTTCTTTCAGGTGCGGCCCACCGGGCCGCTCGTGGTCAAGGGCAAGAGCGAGCCGGTGGCGGCCTACGAGATCCTGGGCGAGAGCGCGGCCGCGACGCCCATGGCGATCGCCGCCGAGCGCGGCCTGACGCCGCTCGTGGGGCGCGACGAGGAGCTGGCGCAGCTCCAGGCGTGTTTCCGGCGGCTCGAAGGGAGCCAGGCGCAGGTCGTCGCCGTGGTCGGCGATGCGGGGCTCGGCAAGTCGCGCCTCCTCTACGAGTTCCGGCGGCGGCTCGAGGGCGAGCCCGTGATCTTCTTCGAGGGGCGTTGCTCCGCGCTCGCGGCGCCGTACTTCCCCTTCATCAACATGTTGAAGCACTACTTCGGTCTCGTCCGCGGCGACACCGCCGACGCCGCGTGCGCGAAGATAGCCGCCAAGGTGGGCGATCACTCGGCCGAGCGGGTGGAGCGCGAGTACCCGGCGCTCGGGCGGCTGCTCGGCATGCGGGCCGGGACGGCCGGCGAGTCCGCGCCCGAGGAGCTCAAGCGCGAGACCTTCGACGCCGTGACCCGGCTCCTCCTCGGCAAGAGCCAGTACGCGCCGGTGGTGGTCATGCTCGAGGACCTGCACTGGATCGACGACGCCTCGCGCGAGCTGCTCGAGACGCTCGTCGCCCGGCTCGCCGGCGCGCGGGTCATGGTCCTCGTCACGCACCGCCCCGACGACCGCGCCGCGTGGCGGACGCGCGCGCCGCTCACCCAGCTCGTGCTGCGCCGCCTGCCCGACGCGGACGTGCGCGCCATGCTGCACGCGGTGGCGGGGGGGCCGCTGCCCGGCGAGCTCGAGCGCCTCCTCGTCGCCAAGGCCGAGGGCAGCCCCTTCTGCGTCGAGGAGATCACGCGCTCGCTCATCGAGGAGGGCTACCTGGTCGCGAACGGCGGCCCTCGGAAGCTCAGCCGCCCGCTCGAGGAGATCCGCATCCCGGGCACGGTGCAGGAGGTGATCGCGGCGCGGCTCGACCGGCTCGGGCCGCCGGCCAAGCGTGTGGCGCAGGTCGCCGCCGTGCTCGGCCGCCAGTTCCACCGCGGCCAGCTGGTTCGCGTCCTCGACGGCGAGGGCATCGACCTCGAGCGCGAGCTGGCCGAGCTCGAGAGCCGCGGCATTTTCCACCGCAAGAGCCTGCTGGCGAGCGACGAGTACCGCTTCGGCGAGAGCCTGACGCAGGAGGTCGCCTACGAGGGCCTGCTCTTGAAGCAGCGCCGCCAGCTCCACGAGCGCGTCGCGCTCCTCCTCGAGGCGGAGCCGGGCGAGGCGGGCCCCGAGCGCTCGGCGCTGCTCGCGCACCACTACGCGCGCAGCGACAACCGCGCGAAAGCGATGGCGGCGCTCCTCCGCGCTGCCCAGGACGCGGAGGACCTGCCCTCGTACCGCACGGCGGTCGACTTCTACCGCCGGCTCTGGGAACTGGCCGAGGTGGACCGGGACGACCCGGCCTCGCGGCCGGCGGCGCTCGCGGCGACCAGCGGGCTCGCGCGCCTGAGCGTCGTGTTCGGCTGGCCCCCGCTCGAGGAGGCGGAGCGCGCCGCCCGCCGCGCCCGCGAGCTGGCCGAGGCCCTCGGCGACACGGAGATGCTGCCGGGCATCCTCTATTTCCTCGGCGTCATCACCATGCTCGGAGAGGACTTCGAGCGCGGGCTCGCGCTCGCCGAGCAGGGCGTGGCGGCTGCCGAGCGCGCGGGCAACAAGCTCGCCGTTATGCGGCTGTCGCGCGGCCTCGCCGTCAACTACGCGATCGACGGGCGCTTCGAGCTGGCGCGCCGCGCGATGCGCTGGGTGATGGACGAGCTCGAGCCCACCGAGCACCGCACCCAGCTCTCCGACCTCTACGTGAGCGCGCGCTGGGTCCGGGACAACGTCCTCTACCTGTGCGACGACCTCGACGAGGCGTTCGCGAGCGTGGTCGAGACCCACGCCATGGCGCTCAGCGCGCCGAACCGGACGGTCCAGGCCGGCTCCGCCGGCACGATCTCGCAGATCCTCTTCCTGCGCGGCGAGTACGCCGAGGCGCTGCGCTGGGCGGACGAGTGCCTGGAGGGGAACGAGGCCATCGGCAACGTTTCGGGCTTCACGGCTCCCGCGGCGGTCGCGCTCGCGGCGCGCGTCACGCTCGGTCTCGCGGCCGACACCGAGCGCTACCTCGAGCTGATCGAGCAGGGCCTGGCGAGCGGGCGCACGGTGCAGGCGAACTTCCGCTTCGTCGCCGACGCGTACCTGGGGCTGGGCGACGCCGAGCGGGCCGAGCGCTTCGTGGAGGCGCTGCGCGCGCGTCCGAACTCCAGCGGCCGCCTGCGGGAGGCCTACCTCGAGACCGCCGTCGGCGAGGTGATGCTCGGCCTCGGGCGCCCCGAAGAGGCGGAACGCCCCTTCACGCGCGCGCTCGCCCTCGCCGAGACGATCGGCGCGCGCTCGACCCTGGCGGAGGCCGCCCTCGGGGCGGCGCAGGTGGCCGCCGCGCGCGGCGATGCGCAAACCAGCGCCCGGCAGCTCGAGCGCGCGCTCGCGATCGCGCGCGAGATGCGCCTCGGGCACTACCTCGCGCGCGCGGCACGGCTCGGCGCGGGCGGCGAGGAAGCCGCAGGCCAGGCGTAGACCTCCGGGGACGGCTCGCCGGCCTCACCAGCGCTCGACGTACTCCGCCACCAGGTAGGCGTGGACGCGGGCGATGAAACGCGGCATGTCGGCTTCGATCTCCGTCTGGCCCGCGGGCGAGAGGTAGATGCGGCCGTGCACGTCCTCGGCGGACGCGAAGGCAAGCTCGCCGAAGCCGTCGTAGTCGGGCCCGTCGCCGCCCAGGCGCTCGTCGACGACGTTCGTCACGTAGCGCGTGGTGGCGTGGTGGCGGAGCGCCAGCGGGACGTGGCGCTCGAGCCAGTGCGCGCGGAAGGCCGCGCGGGTCATCCCCGGGATGCGCTCGAGGCACGCGAAGAGCTTCCCGCCGGGCGCGCGCCGGCCCAGGTCGGGCGGCGCGGCGGGCGTGCGGTGCACGTGCTCGGTCGTGACGTACGCCGCCGTGCTTCCCATGAAGCCCGCCACGTCGCGCGCGATGATGCCGGCGCCCGCCGGCGAGTCGTACAGACGCTCGCGGTAGTCGGCGAGCGCGTCGAACCAGAGCTCGCCGATCGAGTCGAGCGGCGGGGCCGGCCCGCGCGTGCCCTCGACGATGTTGACCACGTAGCGCCGGAGGGTCGGGTGATGCCGGAGCGCGAGCGGCACGTGGCCTTCCAGCAGGCGCGCGACGTACCGCTCGTGCGTCAGGTCGGACCGCCGGCGGCAGAGGAACACGAGCTTCACCATGCAGGTGGTCCTGCGCCGGGCCGGCGCGTCGGTCAAGCCTTGACCCTCCTCGCCAGCCGGCATAGCGCTCCGTCATGCAGACCACGTTCCTCCCCGTGCTCGTGCTGGCGTTCGTCCTTCCCGCGAACGCCGCGGGGAAGGAAGGTCGCGCCGCCGGCGCGTGAAGAATGAGCAGGCCCGCTCCCACCGCACGCGCTCAGTGCCGCGGGTGGGCCTGGAAGAAGCGCCAGACGCGCGCGGTGGCCGAGCGCGGCCAGCGGTGGGCCTGCGGGCCCTCGCAGTAGACGACGTCCGCGGCGCAGCGGGTGTAGCGCGTGCAGCCCTCGCGCTCGACCGCCGGGCCGCAGCCGTTGGCCCGGGCCCACCAGTCGCGCGCGCCGTGCACCATCTCGGCGGGCACGATGCGGTCGGCGCGGCCGTAGACGACGAGGACGGGCACGGCCCTGACGGGCACACAGGTCCGCAGGTCGAGCCCCCCCGACACCGGCGCGACCGCGGCCAGGCGGTCGGCGGCGACGCAGCCGAGCAGGCTCGCGAAGAAGGCGCCGTTCGACATGCCGGTCGCGAACACGCGGCGGCGATCCACGCAGCGCTCCCGCTCGAGGCCGTCGAGGAGCGCACGCACGAAGTCGGTGTCGCGCGTCTCTCCGGGCCGGAAGTCCCAGCCGCGCCCGGTCGTCCCGAGCAGGTGGACTCCGTCGTGACCCTCGGGATGGACGGCGACGAACCCCTCGCGGAGCGCGAGCCGCCCCAGGCCCGTCCACCAGCGCTGGCCCCGCGCGCTGCCGCGAAAGCCGTGGAAGGAGAGGACGAGCGGCAGCGGGCGGTCGGCGGGGGCCGCGGGCGCGTCGATCAGATAGGCGCGTTCCTCGCCGCCGACGGTGAGGATGCCCCGCTCGCCGCGTGCCCGCGCCAACGCCCCGGCGCGGCAGCCGGCGCTCGGCTCGGGCGCCTCCGCCGCCGCCGCGGCGAGCGCGGCGCGCTCCTCGGCGCCCGGCTCGGGCAGCCCGCGCCCGCACGCCGCGAGCAGCGCCAGGGCGACCAGCGCCCGCTCACGCCGAGCGCGCCGCAACGAACCGCTCGGTCGTGCGCTGCAGGTGGTCGCTCAGGATGCGCGTCAGGTTCAGGAACACCTTCGAGGCGATGCGCGGGTAGCGGTTCTGGATGCGGCGCAGGAAGCGCTCGTCGAGCGCCAGCACGTCGACGGCGCCCGCCGCCACCACGTCCGCGGTCCGCTCCGCCCGGCGCACCAGTCCCATCTCGCCGAACACGTCGCCGCGTCGCAGCTGGTTGATGCGCTGGCGCCCGCTCCCGTCCCCGGCGAGCACCTCGGTCGTGCCCTCGATGATGACGTACATCTCGTCGCCGCGCTCGCCGGTGCGCACGATCGCCTCGCCCGGGAGGAAGTGCTTGAGCTCGCCCATCAGCACGACGATGCGCGCCTGCGAGGGGCGGAGGCCGGCGAAGAGCGGGATGGTCCGCGCGGGATCGTCGCCCAGCTTCACGCCCAGGAGATCCCAGAGCGTGATGATCTTGGTGGTGGCGAGCAGCGCGGGCAGGAGGACCAGGTTCGCGCCCAACGCGGTCGCCATGGTGACGCCCGCCAGGATGCCGAAGTTCTTGATCGGCACGAAGCCCGAGAGCGCGAAGGTGAGAAACCCGAAGAAGAGGGCGATGGTGGTGTAGACGATGGGGACGCCCACGGTGCGGAGGGTGCGCACCAGCGCGGCCGTCTGGTCGGTCTCGCCACGCAGCTCGAGGTTCAAGCGCGCCATGTAGTGGATGGTCGAGTCGACCGCGATGCCGAGCGCGATGGCGGCGATCAGGCTCGTGCCGAGGTTCAGGAGGATGCCGACCCAGCCCATCACGCCGAAGAAGATCATGATGGGCAGCACGTTCGGCAGGATGGCGAAGAAGCCGATCTTGGCGGACAGGAACATCGCGGTCATCACCAGGAAGATGATGCCGAGGGCGAGCGTCAGGCTCTTGATCTGCCCGGCGACGATGTCCGAGGTCGTGCCCGTGAGCAGCACGAGCGTGCCGGTCAGCGTGACGGGGATCTGGGCGGGGAAGCGGGCGGCGACGTACTGGCGGATGGCGTCGAGCGTGTCCTCGATGCGGCGCGAGCCGGAGAGGTTGGTGCGCACCAGGATGCTCGCCCGGCTGAAGTCCTTCGTCACCACGCTCTTGAAGGTCTCCGGGCTCTTCATCATGGTGTCGAGCAGCGGCCCGAGGCTCTTCGGGTCCTGCCAGAAGGGCTTCGGCGCCGCGGCGGGCACCAGGTTCCCCTGCTCGTCGATCACCAGGTCGCCGCCCTCCGCCTGCTTGTTGAAGCCGGCCTCGAGCACCTCGAGGTAGTCGACCACCGAGATCGACGAGGTGATGCCCGGCTGCCGGGCGAGGAAGCCCTGCAGGTCCTTGATGAGCTTCACGACCTCCCAGCGCCGGAGCGCGCCCGGCGCGCCGCCGTCGATCACGATGTAGAAGGGGTTGCTGCCGACGATCTTCTGGTTGATGGTCTCGTTCGCGCGCCGCACCTCCGAGCGCGGCTCGAAGTAGTAGAGGAAATCGGAGTCCACCCGGATGCGCCAGGCCCCGGCGAGCGCCACCAGCGCGAGCGCCGCCGCCCCCCACAGGATCTCGCGGCGCTTGGCGAACGCCCGCTCGCCCAGGCGGCGCAGGTTCTCGGAGAGCGCCGGCGAGATCTTGCCCGCGCGCGCCGAGCGCAGGCGGGTGGGCATGAGCTGGAGCGAGGCGGGGAGGTACGTCAAGCAGGCGACGGTCAGGCAGACGACCCCCACCACCGCGAAGAGCCCCAGGTCCCAGATGGCGGTGATGCGGTTCACCATGAGCGAGCCGAACCCGATCACGGTGGTGACGGCCGAGATCGTGAGCGGCAGCCAGACGCGCGCGAAGGCGCGCACGACGATCTCGTCGGGCGGCGCGCCGGCCGCCACCTGCTCGTAGTAGCGCGCCATCACGTGGATCGCGTACGAGCTGCCCACCACGAGCAGCAGCGGGGGGAGGACGAAGGTGCCGAGCGTGATCGTCTTGCCGGCGAGCACGATGATACCGAGCGTCCACACCAGCGCCCCGCCGACGGTGAGCGCGGGCAGCACCACCCCCCGAACCGTCCGGAACGAGAACCAGAGGACCATCAGGACGAGCACGAGGGCGATGGGTGTGAAGCGCACCAGGTCGCGGCGCATGAGCTCGACCGCGGCCTGCTTCACGTGCGCCGCGCCGGTGTAGAAGAGCTCCTCGGGGCCCTGCCGCGTGGCCAGGATATCCGTGATCTTCCGGTCGACGCCGAGGTCGAGGTACTGCTCGTCGTTCAGGCTCTTGAAGAAGACGTTGATCGCCGCACCCGTGAAGTCGTCGGCGACCAGGTTCTTGCCGTAGAGTGGCGTGGCGACGAGCTTCTTCTTGAGCGCCTCGACCTCTTCGGGCGCGGGCGGGATGCGCGGCAGGAGGCGCGGCGGATGGAGCACGTCCGCCGCGGGGTCGACGGCGTTGGCGATGCTGAGCACGTGCTCGACGCCGTCGACCTTCGCGATCTCGTCGGTGACGCGCGCGATCTTCTCGATCGTCGAGGACGCGAAGATGTCCCGCGCCCGCACCCCGACCACCGCCACGTCGTCGCTCCCGAAGATGGCGCGGGTCTGGGCATAGTACTCGACCTTGGGGTCGCCCGCCGGCAGCATGCTCTCGAGCGAGCTCTCGATGCGGAGCTGGAGCGCGTAGAAGCCCAGCACCGCGGTCACGAGCAGGTTCGCGAGCACGACGGCGAGCGGGTGACGGGCGAGCCACCGCGCGAAGGCGTCCATGAGAAGCGCGCGATTATAGCCCCGGCCCGGCGCCAGGCCAGTGGTTCGCTTCGGCACGCCCGCTTGCATCCGCCGCGCGGCCGGCAGTAAGGTCCGCGGCCTGTCCCTCGAGGAGGTCCCCGTGCGCCGCATCGCCGCCCTCGTCCTGGTTCTCGCGCTGGTTGCCGGCGCGCGCGCCGGGCTCTCGCCAGAGCTCGACCGCGCGCTGCACGAGGCCAAGTACGTCTACATCCGGAGCGAGCGGAAGTCGGGCGAGCTCGGGAAGGCGGCGGAGATCTGGTTCTACTACGACGGCAAGGCGGTCTACGTCGGTACGCCGCCCACCTCCTGGCGCGTGCGGCGCATCAAGAAGGGGCGCCCGAAGGCGCGCATCGCGGTCGGCAAGGCCGACGGGCCGGCGTTCGATGCGCGGGGCGAGGTCGTCCACGACGGCGCCGTCGAGCAGCGCCTGATGGACGAGTACGCCCGCAAGTACCCCGAGGGCTGGTCGCGCTTCGCGGACAAGTTCCGCGATGGCTTCAAGAGCGGCGAGCGCGTCCTCGTCCGCTACACCCCGAAGTGATGGACCCCGAGAAGGCGTCCCTCACCGGGCGCGCCGCCGTCGTCACCGGCGCCGGAGCGGGCATCGGGAAGGGGATCGCCCTCGGGCTCGCGGCGTTCGGCGCCCGGGTCGCGGTCCTCGAGCTCGACGCGGCGACGGCGCACGCGACCGCTGCGGAGATCGAGGGCGCGGGTGGGCAGGCCCTCGCACTCCCCGCCGACATGCGCGACGGGGAGGCGGTCGAGCGCGCCGTGGCCGCCACCGTCGAGCGCTTCGGCGCCGTCGACGTGCTGGTCAACAACGTGGGCGGGACGTTCCGCGCCGCTTTCCTCGAGACCAGCGAGAAGGGCTGGGACGCCCTCGTGCGCGCCAACCTGAAGACGGTCCTGCACGGCACGCGCGCGGTCGCGCCGCGCATGATCGCCCGGGGGCGCGGCGGGAGCATCATCAACATCGTGTCGATCGAGGGCGAGCGGGCGGCGCCCTTCTACGCCGTCTACGGCGCGTGCAAGGCGGCGGTCATCGGCTTCACCCGGTCGATGGCGCTCGAGCTGGCGCCGCACGCGATCCGCGTCAACGCGATCGCGCCCGACATCTGCATGACGGAAGGGCTCGCGAAGATGCTCGGCGAGGCCGAGCGCGAGCGCCATCGTTTCCTCGTGCCGCTCGGGCGGGCGGGCGTCCCCGACGACATCGCCGGCGCCGCCCTCTTCCTCGCCTCGGACCTGGCCGGCTACGTGACCGGCGTCACGCTCCCCGTAGACGGCGGCACGCACGCCGCGGGGGGGTGGTATCGCGATCCCGAGGGGGAGGGCTGGCTGCTCGGCCCGCCGCCGCGGCGCTAGTCACCCATCCGCGTCCTCAGTCGAAGC
>Ga0209375_1003695_pt1 | contig 10605 bp, 9 predicted proteins | sample GraSoiAngelo_131_FD_185888 | JGI IMG/M metagenome (GOLD analysis project Ga0209375, IMG submission 185888) | Grasslands soil microbial communities from the Angelo Coastal Reserve, California, USA - 14_0929_02_30cm (SPAdes) (version 2) | ecosystem: Environmental > Terrestrial > Soil > Grasslands ...
ACCGTACGGCCGCCCCATGAGTCCGGTTTCGACCGCTGACGTCGCCATCGTCGGCGGCGGCGTGATCGGCGCCGCCTGCGCCCGCGCCGCCGCCGGGCGCGGGCTTCACGTCGCCGTCTTCGAGCCGGGCCCCGATCCCGCCGCCGCGTCCCCCGCCTCGGCCGGCATGCTGGCCGCGCAGATCGAGCCCACCGATCACCTGGTGCTCGGCCTCGGCGTCCGGTCGCGGGACCATTACGAGGCCCTCGCCGCCGCCTTGAAAGATACCACCGGAATCGACATCGGGTTCTGGCGGGGTGGGATCGCCTCAGTGGCGCTCCAGGAATCCGAGGTGGATCAACTCCGGGAGCACGTGGCCCTGCAGCGGCAGGCCGGCCTGCGGTGCGACTGGCTCGAGCCCGGCGACGTGCACGAGCGCTGGCCCGGCGCCGCCCCGGAATGCGTGGGGGCCCTGTTCGCTCCCGAAGACGGCGCCGTCGATCCCCAGGCGCTGACCCGCGCCCTGCTGGCGGATGCCCGGCGCCTCGGCGCCACGCTCGTCCCCGCTCACGTCGACGAGCTGCGGATCGCCGGCGGGCGCGTGACCGGCGTGCGGGCGGGCGGATCCGTTACCACCACCGAGCGGGTCGTGGTTGCCGCCGGCGCCTGGTCCTCCCGCCTCCCGGGCCTCGGCCGCGAGCTCCCCATCGAGCCGGTGCGCGGCCAGATGGCGACGACGCCCTGGCCCGCGGACACGCCGCCCGCCATCCTCTACCATATCGGTCACGGCTACGTCCTGATGCGGGGCACCGACGCAATCCTCGGCAGCACCATGGAGCACGCGGGATTCGATGCCACGGTCACCAACGAGGGGCTCGCCCAGATCTTCCGCAGCGCGGTGCGCCTGCTCCCCGCCCTGGCGCCGTTGACCGTGGCCCGGAGCTGGGCGGGCTTGCGGCCGGTCACGCCGGACGGTCGGCCGATCATCGGCCCCGACCCCGACGTCGCCGGCCTCTATTACGCCACCGGTCATGGCCGCAACGGTGTGCTGCTCGCGGCACTCACCGGGGAGATCATCGGGGATCTGCTCACGAAGGGTGAAACCGACGTGGACCTCGCCCCGTTGAGCCCCACGCGCACGTTCCCGGCCACCTCGCAACCGGACATCCTGACACCTGACACCTAACACCTGCCTTTTCGATGTACACCACCTGCGCCTTCTGCAACGCGAAGCTCGACGGTGACGGCGGCCCTTCCGGCCTCGGCGTCGGGCGCCGCATCGCGTTCGACGAGTGGAAGGGGCGGCTCTGGGTCATCTGCCCCAAGTGCGCCCGCTGGAACCTGTCCCCCCTCGACGATCGCCTCGAGCGCATCGACACCGTCGCGCGCGCCGCGCGGACCGCGAAACTGCTCGCCGCGACCGACCACGTGGCCCTGTTGCGGTGGCAGCGCTATGACCTCGTCCGCGTCGGCAAGCCACCCCGCATCGAGCTCGCCCCCTGGCGCTACGGCGAGCGACTGAAGGCGCGGCAGCAGGAGCGCCTCAAGTACGTGATCCCGCTGACCTTGGCCGCCGTGGGACTCGGCATCGCGGCCAACGTCGCCGCCGGCGGCTCCCTCGGCGTCTTCGTCTGGAACCTGCACCGCCTCGGGGACGGCCTGTACGTCACCATCGTGGGGAACCGCAAGGTGAACCTTGCCGAGCCGCCGATTTGCCCCACCTGCGGCACCCTGCTCGATCTCCGCGCCAAGCACGTCCAGCACGCGCGCGTGGTGCCGGATGCCCACGCCGACATCGCCGTGATCCTGAGCTGCCCACACTGCCACAACGAAGCGGCGCACCTCACCGGCAGCGACGCGCAGGCGGTCCTGCGGCAGGGGCTCGCGTACCTCAATACCACGCGCGCGGGACGGCGCCGCGCCGCAGACGCAGCACAGGTCGTGGACCAGGCGGGGGGGCCCGACCGGTTGATCCGCGACGTCGCCCGGCGCGAGCTGACGCTGCGCTCGCTGCGGCCCGAGCGGCGGCTGGCCCTGGAGATGGCGGTGGACGAGCAGGCAGAGGTGCAAGAGCTCGAGCGCGAGTGGAGGGATGCCGAAGAGCTGGCGGACATCGCCGACGGGACGCTCAGCAGCGACGCCACGATCGAGGAGGAGTTGCGGCGGCTCAAGGAGCGAGGAGGGAATCAACCAAACGGTTGAAATTTCCTCTACCCCGCCTCATGGGCGGCCGCTATCTTCCGTTCCGCATGGCCGCCTCGCTCGTTCAGCTCTCCCCACGCGCTGACCCACCTCCCCAAGGGGACCAGCGCAAGCCCGCTTGGCTCAAGGTCAAGGCCCCGGGCGGTCCCAACTACATCGCGCTGAAGCAGATGATGCGGGGCCTGAAGCTGCACACGGTGTGCGAGGAGGCGCACTGCCCCAACATCGGCGAGTGCTGGGAGCACCACGCCGCCACCTTCATGATCCTCGGCGACGTGTGCACCCGCAACTGCGCCTACTGCGCCGTCGCTCATGGGACGCCTGCCCCCCTCGACCTCGAGGAGCCCGCTCGCCTCGCCGACGCGGTGGCGCAGATGGGTCTGAAGCATGTCGTGATCACCAGCGTCGACCGCGACGACCTGCCGCACGGCGGCGCTGAGATCTTCGCCGACTGCATCGCGGAGATCCGGCGGCGGCTGCCGCAGACGTCGGTCGAGGTGTTGATCCCCGACTTCAAGGGGGACCCCGAGGCGCTGCGCATCGTGGTGCAGGCGCGGCCCGAGATCTTGAACCACAACCTCGAAACGATCGAGCGGCTGTACCGCATCTCCCGGCCCGGTGGCCGCTACGCGCGTGCGCTGGAGCTGCTGCGTCGCGCCAGGAACCTGGCTCCGGATCTCGTGACCAAGTCCGGCTTGATCTGCGGTCTCGGCGAGGAGTGGGACGAGCTGCTCGTCGCGATGCGGGACCTGCGCGCGCAGGACGTGGAGATCCTGACGCTGGGCCAGTACCTCCGGCCCTCGGCCGAACACCTGCCGATCGCCCGCTGGTATACGCCGGAGGAGTTCGCGGAGCTGAAGCGGCTGGGGCTGGCGATGGGGTTCCGCCACGTCGAGTCGGGGCCGCTGGTGCGGTCGAGCTATCACGCCTGGGAGCAGGCGGCCGCGGCCGCCGCCGCGCGCTGATGGCCACCGCGACCGCGCCGTCCTCGAAAGAGCAGGGCCAGATCGACCTGCAGCGCCGCATGCTGCGGCAGATGCTGCTCATCCGCCGCTTCGAGGAGAAGGCCGCCGAGGCGTACGCACTCGGCAAGATCGGCGGGTTCTGCCACCTCTACATCGGCCAGGAAGCGGTCGCCGTAGGGTCGCTCAACGCGCTCCGCGACGACGATTACGTGATCTGCTCCTACCGCGAGCACGGCCAGGCGCTGGTCCGCGGGATCCCCGCGACCGCGGTGATGGCGGAGCTGTACGGCAAGGCGACGGGCTGCTCACGCGGCAAGGGCGGCTCGATGCACCTCTTCGACGCGGAAAAGCGGTTCATGGGCGGGCACGGGATCGTGGGCGGCCACATCCCGCTCGCCGCGGGGCTCGGCTTCGCAATCAAGTACCGCGACGGCGACCAGGTGTGCCTCTGCTATTTCGGCGAGGCGGCCGTGAACATCGGCGCCTTCCACGAAGCGCTGAACATGGCCTCCGTCTGGAAGCTCCCTGTCGTCTTCTGTTGCGAGAACAACCGGTACGGCATGGGCACCGCGTTCGAGCGCGTCGCCGCGGTGACCGACGTGGTCGAGCACGCCTGCAGCTACGACCTCGCCGCCGAGCTGGTCAACGGCATGGACGCCCTCGCCGTGTACGAGGCCACCACGCGCGCCGTCGAGCGGGCGCGTAAGGGCGGCCACCCCACGCTCCTGGAGGTGCGCACCTACCGGTTCATGGGGCACTCGATGTCGGATCCCCTCCACGGCGTGTACCGCACCAAAGAGGAAGTCGAGGAGCAGAAACAGCGCGACCCGATCACCCAGCTCGCCCACCGGCTCATGGGGGATGGGGGGCTCGATCAGGCCGGCGTGGACGCGCTGGACGCCGAGGTGCGCGCGGAAGTCGAGGCGGCGGTGCAGTTCGCCGACCAGAGCCCCGACCCCGAGCCGGACCAGCTCCTCGCCGACGTGCTCGCGGAGTGACGCGATGCCGGTACTGACCTACCGCGACGCCCTGAATCAGGCCTTGCGCGAGGAGATGCAGCGCGACGCCGACGTGTTCCTCATGGGCGAGGAAGTCGGCGTGTACCAGGGCGCGTACAAGGTGAGCCGCGGCCTGCTCGAGGAGTTCGGCCCCAAGCGCGTGGTGGACACGCCGATCGCCGAGCTGGGCTTCGCCGGGATCGGGGTCGGCGCCGCGATGGCGGGACTGCGGCCCGTGATCGAGTTCATGACCTGGAACTTCGCGGTGCTCGCCCTCGACCAGATCGTCAACTCCGCCGCCAAGATGCTGTACATGACGGGCGGCCAGCTCAAGATGCCGATCGTGTTCCGCGGGCCCAACGGGGCCGCCCTGCAGCTCGGCTCGCAGCATTCCCAGGCGTGGGAGTCGTGGCTGGCCCATATCCCCGGGCTCAAGGTGGTCGCGCCCGCCACGCCCGCCGACGCCAAGGGCCTGCTCAAGGCGGCGATCCGCGACGACAACCCGGTGATCGTCCTCGAGGGGGAGATGCTCTACAACACCAAGGGCGACGTCCCCGAGGGCGAGCACGTCGTGCCGATCGGCCAGGCGGAGGTGAAGCGCGAGGGCACGGACGTCACGCTGATCTGCCACTCCAAGACCGTCACCGTCGCGCTCAAGGCGGCGGAGCAGCTGCAGGAGCAGAACGTGTCTGCGGAAGTCCTCGATTTGCGCTCGCTGCGCCCCATGGACGAGCCGGCGATCCTCGCCTCGATCGCGAAGACCAACCGCGCGGTGGTCGTCGAGGAAGGCTGGCCGCACTGCGGCGTGGGCGCCCAGGTCGTGGACATCATCCAGCGGGACGCCTTCGACCAGCTCGACGCCCCGGTGCAACGCGTCACCCAGGCGGACGTGCCGATGCCCTACAACAAGCACCTGGAGCGCGCCGCGAAAGCCAGCCCCGAAAAAGTGGTGGCGGCCGCGCGCCGGGTCCTCTACCTCGACTGACGATGGCGACCACCGTCCACATGGAGGCGCTCTCGCCCACGATGGAGGAAGGGCGCCTCGTCAAATGGACCAAGAAGGAAGGCGACCCGGTGAAGACCGGGGAGACGCTCGCCGAGGTCGAGACCGACAAGGCGGTGATGGAGCTAGTCGCCCGGGCGGACGGGCAGCTCGTGAAGATCCTGGTCCCCGAGGGGAAGACGGTGCCGGTGGGAGATCCCGTCGCGTATATCGGAGCGCCAGGGGAAAAAGTGGGCGATGGCGGGCCAGCCGTGCCCGCTGCCGCGGGAAAGGGGATGGGGGAAGGGGGAAGGGGCCTCCCCCCTCCCCCGCCGACTCCGGCACCTGCCCCTCAGACGACCGTCGCTGATGAGCGCGTCAAGGCGTCGCCGCTGGCCAAGCGCATCGCGCGGGAGACGGGCGTCGACCTGAAGCTCGTTTCGGGGTCCGGCCCAGGGGGCCGAGTCGTCAAACGCGATCTGGAGGGCGGGTCGCCCGCGCCGCCAGCACCCATCCCCCATCCCCCATCCCCCATCCCTGTTGCGGTGCGGAGCGGGGCCGCTTACGAGGACGTCCCGCTGACGCAGATCCGCAAGACGATCGCGCGGCGCCTCGTGACCTCGCTCGGCCCGATCCCCCACTTCTTCCTGACGACCGAGGTGGACATGGAGCGGGCGGCCGACGCCCGCGCCGCGCTGAACAAGGACCTCGGCGACCAGGGGAAGGTGTCGTTCAACGACATCATCGTGAAAGCGACCGCCCTCGCGCTCGCACGCCACCGCGCCTGCAACGCCTGGTTCCAAGAGGACCACATCCGCTACTGGAACGAGGTCCACCTGGGCATGGCGGTCGCAGTCGAGGATGGACTCATCACGCCGGTGATCCGCCACGCCGACCAGAAAACCATGTCCCAGATCAGCGTGGAGGCGCGCGCCCTCGCCGACAGGGCGCGGCGCCGCCAGCTCAAGCCGGACGAGTACACGGGGGCGACGTTCAGCGTCTCGAACCTCGGGATGTTCGACATCGACCAGTTCACCGCCGTGATCAATCCTCCCGAGGCCGGGATCCTGGCCGTGGGAACCGTGGTGGAGAAGCCCGTCGTTCTCGAAGGGCAGGTCGTGCCCCGCAGGCGCCTGCGGCTCACGATGAGCTGCGATCACCGCGTCATCGACGGCGCCACGGGAGCGGTGTTCCTGAAGACGCTGAAACAGATGCTCGAGAATCCCCTCGCCATGGTGCTCTAAGAGGATTTCGTGGCCACTTCCTTCGACGTCATCATCCTCGGCGGCGGCCCCGCGGGCTACGTCGCCGCCATTCGCGCCGCCCAGCTCGGCCTCGCTACCGCGGTCGTCGAGAAGGAAAAGCTCGGCGGCGTGTGCGTGAACATCGGCTGCATCCCGACCAAGGCCCTGCTCCACTCGGCGTACATCGCCCGGTTGCTCCAGGAGGCGAAGGAGTTCGGCGTCGAGGTCGGCAGCGTCAAGACCGACTACGGCGTCGCGATGAAGCGCTCGCGCCAGGTGAGCGACCAGAACTCCCGCGGCGTCGAGTTCCTGATGAAGAAAAACAAGGTGACGGTGATCAAGGGGGCCGGCGTGCTGCAGCCGGGGAAGAAGGTCAAGGTCGGCAGTGACGTGTACGAGGCGAAAAAGGGCATCATCATCGCCACCGGTTCGCGCGTCAAAGGCATTCCGCAGATCGGCCTCGAGATCAACAAGAGCACCGTGATCTCCTCGGACGAGGCGCTGTTCCTCGAGAAGACCCCGGCCTCGCTCGCGGTGATCGGCGCGGGGGCGGTGGGCATGGAGTTCGCCGACATCTTCAATGCTTTCGGCGCCAAAGTGACGCTGATCGAAGCGCTGCCGCGGATCCTGCCGCTCGAGGACGCGGAAGCGTCCGACACCCTCGCCAAGAGCTACAAGAAGCGCGGCATCGACGTGATCGCGGGCGCCAAGGTCACCAAGGCGAACGTCGGCAAGGACAAGGTGGTGCTGGAGGTCGAGGCCGGCGGCGCCAAGCAGACCGTCGAGGCGGCGGTGGTACTGATGGCGGCGGGCCGGGCGGTGAATACCGAGAACGTCGGCCTCAAGGAGTGCGGCATCCAGCTCACCGACCGCGGCTTCATCAAGGTGGACCAGCGCCTGCAGACCTCGACGGCCGGTTATTACGCCATCGGCGACGTGGCGGGCCCGCCGATGCTCGCCCACAAAGGCAGCCGCGAGGGGGTCGTGGTCGCGGAGCTGCTCGCGGGCCACAAGCCGTATCCCATCCGCTACGACAACGTGCCCAGCGTCACGTACTGCCACCCCGAGGTGGCGAGCATCGGGCTCACCGAGGAGCAGTGCAAGGAGCGCAAGCTCGATTACGTGGCCGGCAAGTTCCCCTTCTCCGCCAATGGGCGAGCGCGGGGCACGGGGGAAACCGAAGGGCTGGTCAAGATCCTGCGCGACAAGAAGTACGGCGAGATTCTCGGCGCGCACATCATCGGCGCGCACGCCTCCGAGATGATTCACGAGCTCGCCGTGGCGCGCGAGAACGAGTACACCGTCGAAGAGGTGGATCTCGCCATTCACGCCCACCCGACGATGTCGGAGGCCGTCGCGGAGGCGGCGCTCGATTCACTCGGGCGGGTGATCCACATGTGAGCGAGCCCGCCTCGACTCCTCAGAAAGACCCCCTCGCGATCGGGCTGGGCGCCCTCGCCACGGGCGCCGGACTCGGCGGCGGCGTCGCCACGCTCGCGCAAGGCGTCGTCGCGATTCTGCGCGACCGCGTCGACCCGGAGTATTACCAGTTCGTCGGCGGCGATCCCCTGCTGGCGGGCCTGCTCGCCGGGATCGTCATCGCGGCGCTGTTCGGTTGGCGGCGCAGTATTCCCCTCGAGAACCTGTGGCAGAGCGGCGTGATCGGCGTGCTCGCAGCGGTGGGTGCGATCCTCATCGGCTTCCTCGCGGCGGTCGCCGATCGGCTCCTGGGGCTCGCGGGAATCATCGCCTGGGGCCTCGCGAGCGTGACGTGCGGCGTCCTGGGGAGCCGGTGGGCGGTGCGCGCCGCGGTGGTGGGGATTCAGGAACCCGAGGCGACCCCGTGAGCGGACGCCCGCTCGAAGTGATCCAGGCCGGCCGGGTGCCCTACGGGGCGGCCCTCGCGTGGCAGCGCCGGCTCGCGCAGGATCGGATCGCGGGCCGCCTCCCGCACGACGTCTTGCTGCTCCTCGAGCATCCCCCCGTCATCACGCTGGGCCGGAGCAGCCACGCCGAGCACCTTCTGGCGCCCGACGGGGCCGTCGAGGTATTCGAGATCGAACGCGGCGGCGACGTCACCTACCACGGCCCCGGCCAACTCGTCGGCTACCCGATCATCGACCTCACGAACCACCGCCAAGACCTGCACTGGTACCTGCGGACGCTGGAGCAGGCGCTGATCGACGCGCTGGCCCGGCTCGGGATCCCCGCCGAGCGCAAGCCCGGCTATACCGGCGTGTGGACGCGCGAGGGAAACCGCAAGATCGCCAGCATCGGCGTGCACGTGAAGCAATGGGTGACGTGGCACGGCTTCGCGCTCAACGTGACGACGGACCTCGCCGGCTTCGACCGCATCATACCGTGCGGCATCGCCGGCGTGGAGATGACGTCCGTCGAAAGGGAAAGGGACAGGGGGATGGGGGATGGGGAGTTGTGGAATCAGACGGTCAGCGCCGTGATACACGGTTTCGAGGCGGCGTTCGAAACCGAACTCACGGAGACGTCAAACAGGGGCGTCTAACGACGGCGTCAAACGAATCCGTGGTACGCGTGCACGAATTTGTCCGACGCTTCTGTTGGACGCAGTCGTTGGACGCCTTTGGAGGCTAACGAGAGCCCCCTTGCCAAACCGCATCCCACCCGGCCAAGTCCTCACGAAAAAGTGGCCCGTGCTGCACTATGGCAACGTCCCTCGCGTCGACACCACCGCGTGGACGTTCGACGTCTCGGGTCTCGTCGAGCGTCCGTTTGCGATCACCTACAGCGAGCTGCTGGCGCTGCCGCGCAAGACGGTGGCCTGCGACATCCACTGCGTTACGACGTGGAGCCGCCTCGACAACACGTTCGAAGGCGTGCCGGTGCAGTTGCTGCTCGAGCGGGCGGGGGTGAAGCCGGACGCGCGGTTCTGCCTGGTGCTCGCCGAGCAGGGGTTCACGACGAACCTGCCCCTCGGCGACCTCGACCGACCGGAGAATCTCGTCGCCTTCAAGTGGGGCGGCGAGTGGCTCACCCCCGAGCACGGCTGGCCGGCGCGCCTGCTGGTGCCGCACCTCTATTTCTGGAAGAGCGCCAAGTGGGTGCGGGGCTTCGAGCTCTTGGCGGAGGACATACCGGGTTTCTGGGAGCAGAACGGCTACCACATGCGCGGCGACCCGTGGACCGAGGAGCGGTACGGCGGACGGGGCTTAACCCAGCACGAGATCAACAAACTGCGAAACCGAAGTAAGAAAGCGTAGGGACAATGGCGTACGGAAAAGGCGTACGGGGTACCTCGTCCCCATACGCCGTTCTCCTTACGTCTTACGCCCTACGCTTGAGCTTCCAAAAAGCTCGTAAAATCTCCGAAAGACCTTGATCCCGTCCCACAGCTGCTTGACCTCCAACTTCTCATCGGGCGCGTGGAGCCGGTCGTCCGGAAGCCCAATACCCGTGAGCAGGATCGGCGCCCCGGCCCGCGCGAGCGCCGGCACGACAGGAATCGAGCCGCCCGCGCGCGCCGGGACCGTGCCCCGCCCCACCGTTTCCTTGAAGGCCTGATCCAACAACCCGAACACCGGATGGTCGAGCCGGATCTGCGCCGGATCGGAGCCGTGCAGGAACCGCACGCGGGCGTCCACGTACCGGGGCGCGAGCTTCTTGACCGCCGCCGCCAGCTGCCTCTGCACCGTCTTCAGTTGCTGCGCCGGCACGAGCCGCAGACTCACTTTGGCTGTCGCCTCGGCGGGGATCACGGTCTTGGCACCGGTGCCCGTGAAGCCGCCGGTGATGCCGTGGATCTCGAACGTGGGCAGGGCCCACAGGCGCTCGAGCACCGGGTAGCGCTTGAGCCCCGTCAGCGCCCGGGCCTGCACGCGCCGCTTCAAGAAGTCCGCCTCCTTGAACGGCAGTTTCCGCCATGCGGCGCGTTCAGCGCGGGACGGCGGCCGCACGGCGCCGTAAAGCCCCGGCACGTGGATCTTGCCGTCAGCCGTCTTGAGGCGGCCCAGCAGACGGCCCAGCTCTTCGTGCGCGTTCGGCGCCGCGCCGCCGTACTCCCCGGAGTGCAGGTCGGACTTGGCGGTGCGCACGGTGATCTCGGCGTAGCAAATGCCGCGCAGCGTGGTGTACACGGCCGGCCAGCCCGGGGCGATGTACGCCATGTCCGCCACGAGCACAGCATCGGCGCGCAGGCGTTGCGGCTCGCGCGTCAGCACGTCGAACAGGACTTTGCTGCCGAACTCCTCTTCGCCCTCGAT
>Ga0209375_1003696_pt1 | contig 10602 bp, 10 predicted proteins | sample GraSoiAngelo_131_FD_185888 | JGI IMG/M metagenome (GOLD analysis project Ga0209375, IMG submission 185888) | Grasslands soil microbial communities from the Angelo Coastal Reserve, California, USA - 14_0929_02_30cm (SPAdes) (version 2) | ecosystem: Environmental > Terrestrial > Soil > Grasslands ...
AAACAAGGGGGTTGGAATGGTTGCAAGAGGGGCAAGGGCGGTGATGATTCCGCCAAACACTTGATCGATGAGGCCTATCATCCAGGCCACTATGAGCACCAGAACCTTAGCGTACCTGCGTAGCCGTGCCTTCATCTTGTAACTATCTTCGGTCACGAGGATGATCGCTACGAACGGCCCTGTGATGATTGCGGCGAATCCAACTTCGGCAAATATCACCCATCCGAAAGGAAACCTATCTGGATGAGTAATCTGATCCGATAGCCACACGAGGCCGATTGCAAATCCTGCTTGCAGATAGTACGAGAGAATAGTCCTCGGTCTGCCTGACAATCTCATCCAGTTATCTCAGCTTCCGCGGCTCATGCTTCTCTGAGCATTCTTTGCACAGAGCAAGCCGGAATGTCGTCCCGTAGACACTCTTACCTCGGCCCCTTTTTCTTCATCCGCAATGGCACTTGCATCTGTCGAACGGACTGGGCTTCACAACGAAACGATCAGAGAAGATTCTGGAAAAAAGTGCTGTCACTCCAGGTCTTCTTGAACAGGAATTTGCTCTTAAGGCCTCGACGAGGGTGAAACTGAGCTGGGGCACGACGCAGTTCTCTTAAGCAAGTGCCTGTAATCGATTTGCTGTGGCCAAGAAGAAAAAGAGCAAGTCCACAAATTCTACGGCGACCGGGGACTCAAACGAAGTTAAGGACAACAGATTCAGCGTCAAGAATTCGACCCAGACAGCTTTCAACTTCGGAAGCGGGACGATAAATCAGAAGATCGAGGCTCCAAAGAAGCCGATAGACGTTCGTCCCTATGACGAAAACGAGCTTTCCTTCTTAGGAATCGGAGAGAGATTGATGCGGTGGTTCTACGGAACCTACAAGCATGATCTGAAATGGTGGACTTTCTTCAGCGTTATTGCGTCGATACTCTCAGGTAGCTCAATCGGAGTACCGTTCGTCCCTGACACTCCTGTACCAATTGGATCTCCGTCCTACATTCCATTGTTTTACGTGGGGATGGCCAGCATCATTCTAACGATCCTGCTCGGATGGGGGCCAATTGGGATGGCGAAGAGGACCGAGTGTCCCAACTGCCATTACAAGTTCAGCTTGTTCGATATCAAGAAAACCATAACGAACAGAGAGCACCTCTCCGAAGTAGAAGAGGTTCGGAATTTTAGGGTCAAGAGACGCTGCGAGAACTGCGGATATGAGGATGTTGTCGAGAGAGTCCAGCACATAGAGCACGAACCGGCCGACAATGGAGAGGATTAGCCGCCAAATCGTGGGGACATTCTAAGATTAGGGATAGAGGTCTCCAATCTTAATATCTGTGACAAGAAAGTGTCCGTTGAGGGGACGACCGAGTTGCTGACTCAGATATTCGTGCGAAATCTCGGGTGCTTCGGCAATTCTGATTATCAACTGAATCTATCACAAGAGACACTTTTGGTCGGACCGAATAATGTAGGCAAAAGCATCATGATAGGTGCCTACAACTTCGTTAGGACCGTCCATCTTAACCGAGGGGGCTTTCAGTTTGATACAACAAGCTATCGTTGGGGCAGCATCGAGAACATAGCTCATAATCACGAATATGAGCGAGGGGTGCGCGCGGGCGTAAACTTCTCGGGTCGATATAGCGGACCCGTGTCAATAGAGTTTCAGCCAACAACTCGGAACTGGGCGTGGGATCCGCCGGGTCTTCGCGGCGAGTTACAAGAAGAATTGAGAAACGGCTGGTACTTCGCACCATCACGAAACGAAGTTCAGCCGAACCTACAGGTTGGTCATAGCCCTCAGGGCACAGCGTGGGGTCAACCGTTGGACCCCTTTGGTTCCAATGTCATAACGTACTTGCTCGAACGGTTCACAAGCCGTGACCCTAAGTGGAACGTTGCGGAGGAATGGCTCAAACGCATTGATCCCAAGCTCTCTATTCTGAAGTCTCCCCTTCGGGGAAGCTACGGCTCCATAGAGACACAGCAATCAAGCGGAGTGGACGTCAATATGGCTTACCAAGGCACGGGTATTCAGAAGACGCTTACCGTAATTGCTGGGCTGGTTTTTTCCCCAGAGGGCAGTACCGTAGTAATAGAGGAACCCGAGATTCATCTCCACCCACGTTCACAAGAAGTCATAGTGGACTTGTTCAACACTGCTGTCAACGACTGGCACAAACAGGTCATCTTCACCGCCCACTCCTGGAACATGCTTCTGCCCTTCATCAGTGATGTAGGAGAGGGAACAAAGCGAGGGAGCCACCCAAAGGCAAGCCCAGACAACTTCCGCCTGGTAACATTCGCCCAAAAAGTGGACGATATTGAGATCAAGGACTACAACTTGAAAGGCAAGAATTTCCGGGCGGTTCGTGACGACTTCAAGAATCTCTGGGGCTGAGTAAACAGTGTGAGTCTCTGGACCACCAGTCATACTGCACTACTTGAATAGGCATCTGTGGTTCTGCATGTGCCTCTCGCAAAGTCTCGACCCGCATTTCTTGCACCGTTTCAGGAAGGTTTCCTCGGTGCATCCTTCGAACTCGCAATGTTGAACGATTGGAGTCATCGAGCGTGTGGGAGTCGTGGCAGATTGTTAAGTGAGAGATGTCCAAAAAAAACATGAGTATTCGGGTAGTGCACGGACTTGAAGGTCCCAGTACGTTCATAGGCGGATGCGGGCGACGCGGACCCCGAGAATTAGGTGGCCTGATAGTCCGCTGCAAATTGCCTTGGAATCGCCTTAGAATTGGAATCTTGCTCGTGATCGTGTTAATCCTCCTAGGTCGTCAGATGATAGGCCAGCCGTCTAGGACCTCATTTCCGTGCTAAATCCTGCGGACCCGAAAAGTCTAGAAGATTAGGTATGCGTGCTAGTCTCGCGGCGCAGATCCGGTTTTTCCTATTTCCGGTTCTAGGCTAACAAGCGCGAAGACAAACAGCTATCATTCCGCGTCCATCTTATCGACAGAATTGCTACATTCAGGGATGATTGAGAGTCTTGACATGGAGCTTAAATCAACAGACCCGGCAACTCGCAACCGAATCAGGTTTGATCCCGGTACCGTCATGGGTCCAGGACACGTTCAGCAGCTATCTCGTCTGTGAGTTCACGACCATCAAGAACGGCAGGCCCGTCACGCTCCCGCTCCTGCCCTTCTACCTGCCTGATACTGGAAAGCTAGTCGTGACTTCTAGCATTCTCTTCTCTAGGAAGGTTGAGCATATGAGGGAGAATCCGAAGGTTTCGATGCTCTTCTCCAACCCCGAAGGAACCAAGAGCGGGAAACACGTCATACTCGTACAAGGCAGAGCCACCACAGAGGACGCGGACCTCGACCATGGCTGGGAGAAGTATCTGCCGTACTGGCGGAAGAAGGAGCCCTACATCGACGCCTATCTAATGGAACGGGAAAAGTTCGGCTGGTTCTGGAAACGAGTCGTCGTCCAGGTCGAGCCGAAGAAGATAACAGCATGGAAGAACGGCGACACAACACGCCCGCCGGAAGTCTTCGGAGCATAGCAATGCCAAGCATCGACTATACGCGGCTCGCAAACTTCCGATACGCAATCATCACAACCATCCTCGACGACGGCTACCCGTTCAGCATAACCACCAACTACCAACTAACCCCGGACAGGAAGATCCTACTCGACAAGCCCAAACTCCCATCAAAGCTCGACGGGAAGAGAGTCAACGTACTCTTCAACCACATCACCGGCATACCAACCGGCGGCTACACAGAACGACGCTACATGCTAATCTGGGGAACAACCCATGAGGAGCGTGGAAAGCTGAGACTCGAACCCGAGAGACTCTCAGAATGGGACGAGAAGATACTATCCTTCCCAGAATACTGCGCAAAGGTCGCTCCGCAGGGAGCGAGATATCTGCAGAAGCTTCAGCCGTCAGTAGAAGCCTGATCCTCAAGCTCAGCCTCTACAGCCTCAGCAGGCTCTTCGACTTCCGCAGGCTCCGCAGACTCCGAAACCTCCCCAGGCTCCTCTTCCACAATCGCCCCCTTAGGCTTCGACTCAGCAATCAGCATCATCAAACTCTCAAGATCCAGCTCCGCCCTCGTCCGCCAGCCTATCTTCATCAGCCCCTCCTCATCCTCCTCCAAATAGCCGGATCGCAGAAACGCATCCGTCAGAGTAAGTGCTCTCCAGCGTCCCACCTTCTCCCCAATAATCTGTTCAAGCTCTTTCCGCTCACTCTTCCCCTGCTTCGAGACAATCAGCGACATACACGCCGCCAGTGCGGCGAGATTGTCGATCCGCCAGCCAGTCATCCTCGCCTCCTTCGGAGTCAGGGTCCCCTTCAGCCGGACAAAGTATCTCATCTCCTCCTCCCCATCCGGACCCGGCTTGAAATCGCTCAGAGTCTGCGACTCGACCTTCTTCACCTCAAGATCAAGATCCTTCAACGCCTCGTCAAGCTGAGCCAAGACCTTGAGATACTCTTTCCCGAGACCCGTCTTCAGCTCCCAGGATCTAGCGCCGGGAACTCTTCCTCGTTTGAAGAAGAGCATGTGAGCCGCCCTCTTCACACGCTCAGGATAGTACGATTGCTCCTTCGTCACTTCGCTCGTGGCAGAACAGCCTCCATAGGGATCGGGATCGGTAGACTCAACGGCGAACCTTGACCAGTAGAGAACGGTGGATCGCGGGGTATCAGCCACATCTTCTCCTTCTTCCTCTCCAGCATGGCCATGCCGTAGCTGACTAGGAAGCTGACCATCTGTGCCCTAAGCACCGTCGCTGCAAAATTGCTTGCTCTTACAAACGTCCAGTAGTCGACTCGTCCCTCTTCTCCAATTTTCTCCTTCATCTCTCTCCTCAGATCCTCAAGCCGCCGACCGAACGCTTTCTCTTCCAAGACCCTCATCCGAGCCAGTTCTGGCGTGTCCATTGCGCCTGGCGAATCGAAGGGTCCAGGCTGAAGCCTCTTCCGCCGCTCGAAGAATGACAGCATCTTCTGCCAATAATCCAACGCCTCCTTCGTAGACGCCTCCGTCAACTGCTCCAGCTCGACAACCGGATGCCAGGAGAGAAGTAAGAATCCAGCCAGCTGCTCCCTCGACATCGACTCGACCTTCTGCTTGACCATCCCCGGATCAACGAAGAGCGAGCTTGACTGGAACCTCAGATTAGCACTCTGGAGGCCAACCACCCGAGCAAGGCTAGTAATCGCCCGCATATCCAGCAGATTATCCCCGAGAGTCTTCCAGCTCCCCGCATGACGTCTGATAATCCTCAGCGCCTCCGAAATGTCGAGGAGGAAAGGGTTGAACTGCCGGTTCTCGATCGAGACGCAAGTCTGTATCAGCTCTTCAAGCTCCCGTCTTCCCGAAACTCTCCCAGTCTTCTCCGCCAATTCTCTACTTCAGCTCCTTGACTATCGAGCTTCCCTCAATGTTCTGGACCACGACAACATGGACGCCTTGCTCATCCGGAAGGCTCAGCTGTCCCGGGGTTATCGCGATATACTGGCTTGACTCGGTCGCATGGGCCGCTGCGTGTATGAGCCGTGAGACCGTCTCTCGGTTCTTCGGGTCCATATGCACATCGAATTCGTCGATAGCACGGAACGGGGACGAGATGTACTGCTGGAGCGATAGGAGGAATGCGATGAGAGCGACTGTCCGCTCCCCGCCGCTCGGAGCCAAGCTGTCGAGTGAGACCGGCTCGTTTCCCTTGAAACCCGCGTAGAGCTCGAAACCAGCCTTCTCAATATCCTTCGAAGACTTCAGAACAATCCTTCCCTTTCCTCCTACTTCTTCGAGAAGACTGTTGTAGCGACCAGTAAGCTCGTCGAGCAGTTTGCCCATCAAGACCTTCCAACGGTCGTATCGGCCTTGCAGCTCTCCAAGAACTTCGGATCTGTTCTGTTCTACGACCTCGGCTTTCTTTCTCAGATCTTCGTAGAGGTCGCCATAATTCTTGAACATCTTCTCAACATCCTCTGACAAATGAGCCAATGGTCGGAGACGTTCTTGGACCGCCGCCAATTCAAGAGTCGCGTCATGCAGATCCCTAGGATTCTCAAAGATGGGACCCAGCTGGAGCGCTTGTGTCCGTAGCGGTTCGAGTTCTTCTTCTCCCAGCCTGAGCTGGACCTCAAGCTCCTGAATCTCCTGCGCGATCATTGAGAGTTTGAAACTGTTGACTTCAGACTTGACCTTCGACTCGACGAGCAGGTCCGTGTTCTTTGTTAGACTACCTGACAACTCGCCAATCTTTTCGTGCACGTTATGGAGCTGCGCCTCGTTCTCCTTTCCTATATCCAGCAATCGTTCTCGTTCAATGACTAATTCGGAGAGAGTGTGTTTCAGCTGATCATTCGCTTGTGCGGCGGTATCCGTCTGGGGTGTGAATCCTTGGAGAGTCTGAACGAGCGAAGTTGTTCGTTGTATCCATTCCAGTGCTCCTGATCTGAATCCGCGTCCGTGTTCAAGCTTGAGATGCTCCTCCCGAATCGTCTCAAGTTCTTTGGAAAGCCTGTCAAGTTCCCCGGACAATTTCAGATGCTCTCTCTCTGCGGATTCGAACTCTTCCTTCGCCTCCTCCACCTTTCTGTTATGCGAAGCAATCCGGTCTTGGATGCGCTTCTGCGAGGCCTCTTTTCTCAGAATTCTCCGCCAGGTTAGTTCTCGGTGGAGATCCTTGAGTTGCTGTTCCAGCTTCTTCTTCGTCTCATACTTCTCATACTCTCTCTGCCAGTGCTGATACGTCTCCTTGGTCCCCTGGAGAACGGAGGACATTGTCTCGCGCTCGGTGGTCAGCTTCTGTAGCCTATCAGACGCATCTAGAACTTCCTTCCGGTAATCGCCGAAACCCACCGCATCCTCCAGCAAGCGCAGCTTCTCGATCGGGCTAACGTTTCCGAACCGTCCAACCATGAGCTGGTGCATTATCACCAGCATGTTGTCGGGGTTGAGTCCGATCTTTGACAGTCCCTCGATCAGGCTAGTCTTCGAGACGGGCTTGTTGTTGAGCAGATAGTGATAGTCGCCTGATCGTTTCAAGATCCGAGTCAGCAGGACCTTGTCCGATCGCGCCTGCGGAAACGGACGTGGGCCTTTCTCGGACTCATTGTCGAGCAGTATTGATATCCGAGCCTGATCTTCGCCCCAGCGGATCAGCTCGCTCAATTTTCTTGCGCGTTCAGTGTAGGCTTGTCCAAGGACTACGCTTATTCCTAAGAGAATTGACGATTTTCCAGCGCCGTTCGGTCCGACTATGAGGTTGAGGCCTGGCTCTAGTGGAACGCTGGCGTTCTTGTATGACATGAAGTTGGTGAGCTGAACTTCTCGGATCAATCTTCCACTAGACCTAGCGCGCCTGACTACTAGTCCGCGGGATGATTAGAACCCTTTGGGGTTTAATCAACATTTAATCAATCATCGAAGTGGCACAAAGATCATAGCAAGATCATGTCAACAAGCTACGTTTAAATAGCCGATCGGGGTTTTATCGCGTTCCGGAGCGTTCAGGTGCTTTATTGAGGCGGCTTGGGAAAGTGCTGCACCTGTCAAAGAGTGGTAATCTAATTCTTCGACTCGACCAACCACCAGTCCCAGCAATCAGAGCGCAGGTCTGCGACTACAAACTACGCCAGATCGGTGTGGTCAATAATGTTCTCGGTCCAGTCAAGAGTCCATACGTTTCTGTCAAACCAACAGCAAACGTTGGCGACACCCTCACTGGACGAGTCCTATATCTCGTCGAGAAGGATTAGGAGTATCAAAAAATAACTTGACGGAGACCCTGGAGCAGGTACGTAGGGCGCCAACAGGGCCACGTCCAGCACGAGCATGCCCCGAGTGCGGCGGCTCGAAGCTAATCCGCGACTACGACAACGCCGAGGTCGTCTGCATGCTGTGCGGATATGTTGTTGCTGAGAAGATAGCAGACTCTCGACCCGAGTGGCGGGCGTTTGACGATGAGCAGCGCGCAAAACGAGCCCGGACCGGCGCGCCAATGACTTTTACGATTCACGATAAGGGATTATCCACCATCATTGACTGGCGGGATCGTCCCTCTGGCACAAAATCCGTCACAGCGGACCAGCGCATCGAACTCTACAAGCTGCGCAAATGGCAGCGTAGAGTCCGGGTTTCAGACGCCACCGAGAGGAATCTAGCCGTAGCACTGTCTGAGCTGAGTAAGCTCGCAGCCTCATTATCACTGCCCAAGAATATTCTGGAGACGGCTTCCGTCATCTATCGACGAGCGATCAGAAAACGATTGATCCGTGGACGGTCGATTCACAATGTGACCGCGGCTGCCATCTACATGTCATGCCGCCAGTGTGGTGTGCCTCGAACGCTTGACGAGATTGCGACCGTATCGACGCTTAACAAGAAGGACATTGGACGCAGCTACAGGTTCATGCTGCGAGAGTTGGAGATGTTCGTTCCGCCATCCGCAAATCGCAGCTATGCTGCACGCTTTTCCAACAGGCTCGTGATTTCAGGGAAGGCGGAAGGCATAGCCATCAGAATCCTAGAGATCGCCCGACAGATGAAACTCACAAGTGGGCGTGGTCCCGCCGGCATCGCTGCCGCCTCCACGTATATTGCGACTGTCCTGACGAATGAGCGGAAGACGCAGAGGGAGATTGCGGAGATTGCAAACGTGACCGAAGTGACGATTCGGAATCGGTACAAGGAGCTTCTCGAGAAGCTCATGATCGAAGTGCCGCTCTAGAGGTCCGAACTGGTGTTAGCGAACCTGGAGCGAAACGCATGAAAGCGATAGTGATCGAAAAATACGGATCGCCTGATGTACTTCAGTTCAAAGAAGTGGAAAGACCTACCCCCAAGGATAATCAAGTACTGGTAAAGGTTCAAGCGGCATCGGCAAATCCGCTTGACTGGCATCTGATGAGAGGTGAACCATTCATTGCCCGCCTAATGGGCACTGGGCTTCTGAAACCAAGAAGCTCGAAAGTTGGCGCTGACGTAGCGGGGCGGGTTGAAGCGGTTGGCAAAGATGTAACGCAATTCAAACCGGGCGACGAGGTGTTCGGCACGTGCAATGGGTCCTTTGCCGAGTACGCGTGTGCCAGAGAAGATCGATTGGCGTTGAAACCGGCCAATGTATCGTTTGAGGAGGCTGCGGCCATCCCCGTGGCGGCAACCACCGCGTTGCAGGGTCTCCGCAACAAGGGACAGATTCAGCCCGGGCAGAAGGTTCTGGTTAACGGTGCGTCTGGTGGCGTCGGTACGTTTGCGGTGCAGATTGCCAAATCATATGGGACCGAAGTCACTGGCGTGTGCAGTACGCGGAATTTGGACCTAGTGCGCAAGATTGGAGCAGACCATGTTGTTGACTACACGCAAGAAGATTTCACCAAGAACGAGCAACAGCGTTATGATCTCATTTTTGACGCGGTGGGAAATCGTTCGGTTTCCGATTACAAGCGTGCATTGAAACCCGGGGGGACTTGTGCCGTCGCCGGCTTCTCATCCATGTCGCGCATGTTCGAACATTCGGCTCTGGGACCATTAAGATCCAAGACTGGGAACAAGAAAGTCGGTGGCATGGGAATGGCGAAAATAAACCAGAACGACTTGGTTTTTCTGAAACAGCTAGTGGAGACGCAAAAAGTCAGACCCGTGATCGATAGACACTTCCCGCTAAGCGAAACCGCTGACGCTATTCGGTATCTTGAAGCTGGACACGCCCAAGGAAAAGTAGTCATCACTGTAGAATCATAATAACGACTGCCTTACTGAACAAGGTCTCCTGCGACTCTCCCCGGATTGTCAGCGTCTGCGACCACGTATTGACGACTTGGTTCTCCCAACTAGCATATCACAACGGCATTGATCGAACCAGGACATTTTGGAGGAGACTCATGAAAGCAATTGTATGCACGAGATACGGGCCCCCGGATGTTCTTCAGCTCAAAGAAGTGAAGAAACCTACTCCAAAGGACAATGAAGTACTGATCAGAGTCCACGCGGCAACGGTAACAAAGGGGGATTGCGAACTCCGAAGTCTCAAACTTCCTCTATTGTGGAAGCTCTTTGTGCGAATCGGATTCGGATTCAGGAGACCAAGAAAGAAAATACTAGGGCAAGAGCTAGCCGGGGAAGTTGAATCAGTAGGCAAAGCCGTACGACTGTTCAAGAAAGGTGACCAAGTCTTCGCAAATACCGGTCTTCGTCTCGGCGCTTGGGCAGAGTACAGCTGTCTTCCTGAAACAGGGCTGATCGCAACAAAACCGGCCAACATGACCTATGAGGAAGCCGCCGCTGTTCCTGTAGGCGGACTTCATGCATGGCACCTTCTTAGAAAAGCGAACCTCCAGAGCGGACAGAAAGTTCTGATCAATGGTGCGGGCGGAACCGTTGGCACTTGTGCAGTTCAGCTTGCCAAGTCGTTCGGAGCGGAAGTAACTGGCGTGGACAGCGTTGGGAAATTGGACATGCTACGCTCCGTTGGAGCAGACAAAGTCATTGACTATACCAAAGACGATTTTACAAAAAGCGGAGAAACCTATGACGTGATTTTTGACGTGGTAGGCAAGGCCTCGTATTCGGGCTGCATAAGGTCCCTAAAGGAAAACGGATACTATCTGTTGGGTAATCCTG
>Ga0209375_1003705_pt1 | contig 10593 bp, 9 predicted proteins | sample GraSoiAngelo_131_FD_185888 | JGI IMG/M metagenome (GOLD analysis project Ga0209375, IMG submission 185888) | Grasslands soil microbial communities from the Angelo Coastal Reserve, California, USA - 14_0929_02_30cm (SPAdes) (version 2) | ecosystem: Environmental > Terrestrial > Soil > Grasslands ...
TGATGGATCGGATTGTCGGGTTGCGAAAAACGTTGGCGCAAAATGGCGCAGCATTGCCCGAAGGCGATCCGCTTCGCAAAAACGTCTCCGACTTCGACGGGAAGGTTGACACAGTGCGAAAGAAAATCGTTGCTACGACCGAGGGAGGCGCAATTACCGGCGAGGAACGGTTGCGTGAACACACCGACCAGCTTTACGGAGCGATTCTCAGCTATGAAGGAGAACCGGGCGCGTACCAGATCGCCTACATCGATTCGCTTAAGCATGAACTCGAAGACGTGACGAAAGAATTCGACCAACTGCTCGCCCAGGATCTGCCCTCTCTAAACGAATCGCTGAAGGCGAAAGGCCAACAGCCAATCGAACCGCCACCAGCTAAGATCAGCGCCAATGAGAAGCTTAAATCCAGTGCGTCGAATGCTGGCGAAAACCTGTCCACGGATTAGCGGTTTGCTACGCTGACTGCCGGCGGCGGATCAGTGACTGTTTCGGCGCACCGATTGCAGAATCACTAAAACAAGTGGTTCTGCGGAATCCTGGCAGTTAATCTTTCGGCAAGGAATGGAGCGCAAGCCTTCTGTCGCGGTTATTTTTCATCATATTGGGCCGTATCACCATGCGCGGCTTAATGCGGCGGCCGAGAGATTACCGGTTACCGGTATTGAGTGGTCAGCCAAGGGATATGACGCATGGGGTGCAGCGGAGGCTCCTGCGCGCTATCACAAGATTTCTCTCTTTTCGGAAGCAGCAGACGAGTATCCGGCTAGCCGCCGACGCCGGGAAGCCTTTTGCTGGGCGTTGGAACAGGCAAACCCTGACGTAGTGGCAGTTAACGGCTGGAACAATTTCGGATCGCTGGCTGCCGCGAGGTGTTGCATGGAGCAGGGAGTACCGATGGTGGTAATGTCGGAGAGCGCTCGCGGGGATGAACCGCGCACTTTGTGGAAGGAAATTATCAAGCGGCGGATTGTCGATCTTTATGCGGCCGCCCTGGTAGGAGGTCAGCGTCACGTTGAATATCTCGTTGAACTCGGCATGCCGCGTGAGCGCATCTTTACCGGATACGACGTCGTGGATAACGCTTACTTTGAGCAGCGGGCTCTCGAGATTCGGAATGCGAATCCGCCTCAGGCGGACGAAACTCGAAAAAAACATGCGCTACCGGAGAAGTACTTCCTCGCGTCGGCGCGCTTCATCGAAAAGAAAAACCTCCTGCGCCTCATCAGCGCTTACGCGGAATATCGCCGGAGGTCAGAGGTCAGTGGCGAGGACGCTCCATGGGATCTAGTGCTGTTGGGTGATGGACCGATGCGCGATACTCTCAACACTCAGCTCTCAACTCTCAACTTACACGCCCACGTGCATCTTCCCGGCTTCAAGCCTTACGACGAGTTGCCGGTTTACTACGGCTTGGCCAAGGCATTCGTCCATGCGAGCACAACTGAACAATGGGGATTGGTTGTGAATGAGGCCGTTGCATCGGAGCTACCGGTGATTGTTTCGAACCGGTGCGGATGCGTGCCGGAGCTCGTGCAAGACAATGGGTTCACTTTTGATCCAGCGAACGAGAGCGAGTTGACGGAGCGGCTATTACAAATGGCTTCGTTATCAGCTGACGAACGAAGACGCCTCGGAGAGGCCAGCTACAGGATTGCGGCAAATTTCGCGCCAGACCGATTCGGTGAAGGATTGGAACAGGCCGCGGCGATGGTGTTAAGGCTGCCGCAAAAGAAACCTGGAGTAATCGATCGGGCGCTGTTGCTCGCAGCCGCAACCTGTGGACGATGAAATGAGCGATCCGGTCGCTGCGTACTTCGAAAAGCTTCCACAGCTTCACAAGCGTCAGTTCGCGCAACAGGCCTCCGGCGCGAGCTTCTATTTTCAAAAGCGCCTGACACTGGCGTGCGAATTGGCTAGCGCGTCAGCGGGACGATTGCTCGATTGTGCAGCCGGCACCGGCGAAATAACCTGCGCATTGCTAAAGTCCGGCAGATTTTCTCATGCGACGGTAGTCGATATTTCGCCGGCGATGTTGCAAAGCGCAAAGGAACTTCTCAGCTCGCAAATCCCCAACACGGAACTCGAATTTATTCGTTCAGACGTATTCAACTTCAAGCCGGCCGACTCCGGTTTCGATTTGGTTCTTTGCCTCGGATTGATTGCTCATGTTGGGCGGCTCGACATCTTACTGCCGCATTTGAAATCAATGCTGGCGCCGGGCGGCCATATCATTTTGCAGACGACACTTACCGATCACGTTGGAACGCGAATCGTGCGAGCGCTCACAGCGCGGCGTGAGCTGGCGAAGCGCGGGTACCGCATTTCCTGGTTTTCGCAACGGGATGTCGCCGACGCGTGTCATGATGCCGGCCTGCGGATCGCGGGGATGCGGCGGCATAGCTTGGGCATTCCGTTTGGAGATCGGCTTTGGCCGTGGGCGAACTTTCAACTCGAAACGCGGTTGCAAAAGTGGGCGAGCCGGCATGGAGCGGATGCGATTTACCTGCTCGCTGCAAACCATGACAACCGAGAAATGCAGAATGCAGGAGCGGAGTAAAGGGGACGGCGTGAGTGTGGTGGAGCACTCGCGGCGGTTCTAACCGAGATGAGAGTCGGTTTTTTAGTTAGTAGCGTTTCGCGCGAAGCGGGTGGGTTATTTCAGAGTGTCCGGGGACTTGCCAAAGCCGTCATATCCGAAGATGTGAACTCGAGCGTGTTTGGCATCAGCGATCCAAACAGTGCCTTGGATATGCTTGACTGGCAGCCCGCCTCTGTCCGCACGTTTGAACCGCAGTTCCGCGCATGGGGTTATTCCAGTCAACTGGTAGCTGCTTTGATCACGGCTGAGCTCGACATTCTGTCTACCCACGGTTTGTGGAAATATTGCTCCGTTGCCTCGCATCAATGGCATCGCCGGACGGGGCGGCCGTACATCGTTCATCCGCACGGAATGTTGGAGCGATGGGCATTGCGAAATGCAAAGTGAAAAAAACAAATCGCTGCGCTGCTTTATGAGAATACGCATCTGCGCGGCGCGGCGTGTCTGCGCGCGTTGTGCGAAGCGGAAGCGCAATCAATCCGCGCCTATGGATTGCGAAATCCTGTTTGCATAATTCCCAATGGCGTCGATTTGCCAGATCTGGTCGCGAGTTCAACCTTGCAAATTGAAAATCTAGCGCTTCAGACATTTGCCCAAGGCCGAAAAGTTCTGCTCTACCTTGGGAGACTTCACCCAAAGAAAAACGTAGCTAATCTGGTTCGCGCTTGGAAACAAACTCTCAACTCTCATCCGTTAACCCCAGAGAACTGGGTACTGGTTATTGCTGGCTGGGATCAGGGTGGATATGAACGCGAACTCAAGAAACTATCCAGTGACTACGGATTACCGGCCAGCGTCAGCTTTCTGGGTCCTTTATTCGGCCAGGAGAAAGAAGCAGCATATCGCGTATGTGACGCATTCATCCTGCCGTCGTTGAGTGAAGGTCTGCCAATGACGGTGTTGGAAGCGTGGGCGCACGCGAAGCCGGTGTTGATGACACCAGAATGCAATCTGCCCGAAGGTTTCGCTGCCGGGGCAGCATTAGAAATCGGGAGCAGTCCGGAGGGGATTGCCGCTGGTCTGAAACAACTGATCGAAATGAATCATGACGATCGCAGAGCACTGGGTGATCGTGGACGCACTTTGGTAGCGACAAAGTTTTCATGGCCGCAAATTGGTGAACAGATGCGGTCGGTGTATGACTGGGTGCTTGGCAGTGGACCGACACCGCAGACCATTAGCTTGTAGCGGCAGCTTTCGCGGAGTATCAGGTAGCGCCGTGCTCTGCGGGCATTTGACGCTTTTCGCATGCCTCGTTTTCTGAGACTCTGGCGCTGCGATGCTGGCAAAAATTTATTCCGCGGCCGTTTACGGCGTGGACGCGTACGAAGTGGAGATCGAAGTGAACGGCGCGGGTGGCGACCCGGTTATTGTCATTGTTGGCTTGCCAGATGCAGCAGTGAAAGAAAGCCGGGACCGCGTCACCACCGCGATCGCAAACAGCGGCTATTATTGGCCACGCGGTCGCACCACGATCAATCTCGCCCCGGCAGACATCAAAAAGGAGGGACCGAGTTTCGACTTGCCAATCGCCCTTGGAATGATTGCCGTGACGGAAGAACTCGACAGTTCGCCGTTCGAGAATTTTAGCTTCGTAGGCGAGCTTGCGTTGGACGGTTCAGTCCGCGCTGTCAAAGGCGTGCTGCCGGTTGCATTGGAAGCGCGTCGACGCGGCAAGCGCGGGTTGTTTGTTCCCGAAGCCAACGCACTTGAAGCGGCGATGGTCGATAAGATCGACATCTACGGCGTGCAAAATTTGCGGCAGACGTTCGCCTTCTTGCGCGGAGAAATTGCGCTTCTGCCGACACGCGCCGATCTGAGTAAATTCTTCGCCGCGCATCAAAGTTACGATGTTGATTTCAGCGACGTGAAGGGGCAGGGGCACGTTAAACGCGCCATCGAAGTGGCCGTCGCCGGCGGTCACAACGTCCTGATGATTGGTCCGCCCGGGTCTGGTAAATCGATGCTGGCCAAGCGCATTCCGACCATTATTCCGCCGCTCTCGCTCGAGGAAGCGATTGAGACGACGAAGATTCATAGCATCGCCGGCTTGCTCGACTCCGAAAAATCTTTCGTTTCGATCCGACCATTCCGCGATCCACATCACACCATCAGCGACATTGGGCTACTCGGTGGCGGCACGTTTCCGAATCCCGGTGAAGTAAGCATCGCACATAACGGCGTGCTGTTTCTCGATGAATTGCCCGAGTTTAAGAGATCTGCGTTGGAAGTACTACGCCAGCCGCTCGAAGACGGGAAGGTCACCGTGTCGCGCGCGGCAGGTAGCGTCACGTTTCCCTCGGAGTTGATGCTCGTTGCGGCGATGAATCCCTGTCCATGCGGCTATTTTGGCGACTTGAAGCGCGAATGCCGTTGCGGACCGCTTCAGGTGCAGCGATATCGGCAACGCATCTCCGGTCCATTGCTCGACCGCATCGATCTGCACATTGAAGTGCCCGCGGTCGAGTACCGCGACGTCGCCAGCGAACGCGCTGAGGAAACTTCCGCTGCCATCCGCGAGCGCATTATGCGCGCACGGCAACTTCAGCAGGAGCGTTTTCGCAATGACGCGAAAGTAAACTGCAACGCGCGCATGGCGACGCGTCACCTCAAACAACATTGCAAGCTCAGCCAGGACTCGCAGGAACTGATTCGCGTGGCCATGAACGAATTGCACTTAAGCGCCCGCGCTTACGATCGGATTTTAAAAGTCTCGCGCACAATTGCCGATCTTGATGACAAGATCGACATCTCACCCGAGCACGTGAGTGAAGCGATCCAATATCGCACATTCGATCGCACGCTGTGGGTGTAGGAGGTATCTTTGACGGCGGCAAAACTTTTTTGCGCAGCAGTGATCGCTCTGACAGCATGCAGTCGAGCCGATGTAAAAGTTTCGGGTCCCTTGCCGCAACGCGGCTATATTTGGCAGAGAGAATGGACTCCAGCGGTGATCGGCGCCCTGGCTGAGGCCGACCGAACGATGGACGGCGTCGTTCTTCTCGGCGCGGAAATCAGTTTCGCCGCAAAAAAACCGGAAATCGCCAGAGCGTCGATCGATTGGGCAGCGGTGAAACGGCAAACCGACCACTGCTCGGTGGCGCTTCGAGTTGCGCCGTTTGCCGGGCCATTTCGCGAAGACGATGCAACGGCGCGAGCGATTGTCGATCTCGCAAAGCAAATTCTCGATGAAGCCCATTCCCACGACGTGAAGATCGAAGAGTTCCAATTGGATTTCGATTGCGCACAAAACAACCTGCGAGATTACCGCGGGTGGTTGCGAACGCTGCGAGGCGCCGTTCATCCGGTTCGTTTTGTAATCACAACGCTGCCGTCGTGGTTGGACCATCCTGACTTTCTTGCGCTCATTCGGGAAGCGGACAGTTATGTCTTGCAGGTCCACTCAATTCCAATCTCATCCACTCGTGTGACGTTGTGCGACGCGCGTTTGGCGCGACAATGGATATCCAAGGCAGCAAAACTTGGGTTGCCATTTTCGGTCGCACTGCCGACCTATCATTGCAGCGCCGGCTACGGTGCTGATGGAAAATTGTTGAGTGTAGCAATGGACAGCGTTCAGCCGGCGTGGCCCCCCGACACGCGGATCTTGGAATTTGGCGCAGACCCCGACGAGATTGCGGCGCTGGTGAACGAGTGGCAGCAGTCGCGCCCGCCGCAATTACGGGAATTACTTTGGTACCGGATTCCGATCGCAACCGACATGCGCAACTGGCGCTGGGTCACGTTATCGGCGGTCATGGCTGGACGGTCTCCCGAACACAAACTCAACGTCTTACAGGAGGGTGAGAACCCAATCGATCTATCGATCTTCAACGCAGGCGAAGCCGATGAGCAATTGAATGCAAGCGTGACAGCAACGTGGACTGGCACAGAATTGACCGCCTCGGAGGCGTTATCCGACTGGAGTGTTCGATCCGAACATGGCCGCGCCATTTTCAATGTGACCACATCAAAAAGCGTGCGATTGCCACCGGGCGGAACGCGGAAAATAGGCTGGCTTCGTTTCGACCGAACTACTAATCTCCGGACTGAACTCTCAAACCAAAGTGAGCCGCTTCGCTAAATTGCTGGCGACAGTTGGAGCGACCATCTGCTTCGCGGGCGGATTGCACGCGACCGGCTATTTCGAGCCGCAGGTTTATTTGGACCAGGGCGGCAAAAATGTAGATGGCACGCCGGAATTTTACTGGGGACTCGAAGTGCGCCGGCTCGCGAAAGAATTTCATCCCTCGGAGAAACTCGTTGTGCTGGAAAAACCGAAGCCCGAAAGCGACGAAGAGACGTCAGAGAACAAGGCCGGCACTCAAGACACTGACGCCGCGGACCTGAAGGATTTTGAGGCGGCGTTAAACGAAGGACGGATCAAGCCGCCAGACCCGAAGAAAGCGACAGAGCTGAACAAACTCGCGCGCGACACGATCACGAGCAGTTCGCCAGTCGAAGAGTTCGATTCTGAGTTTGCGGATTATCACCGCGGCGCGTCCGCGTATCTGAACAAGCAATGGGATCAAGCCCGCAAGGCGTGGGAAGATTTGCTCAAACGCCCGGAGCAAGATCGACATTATCGCACGGTTTGGGCTGCGTTTATGCTCGGAAAACTTGCGCTCAAGACGAGCGATTATAAAAGCGCGTCGGAATGGTTCCAGCGAACGCGCGAATTGGCGGCGGCCGGATTTGCCGACTCGTTAGGCCTGGCGGCGGAAAGTTACGGTTGGGAAGGGCGAAGCGAATGGAAACAGGACCACCCGGAAAAAGCGGCACCACTGTTTTTGACGCAGCTTGCACTGGGCGACGCGAGCGCGGTCGTCTCCCTCAAAGCACTGATTCCGGATCGCGAGCCGATCCGAGAATTGTTGAACTACGGTCCCGAACTCGACGAGCGAGAGAGTTGGAACGAGGAACAGAAACGCGAACAGGAGCAAAAGGAAATTTCGAAACTAAAAGCGGCGGCCCAGGATCCGTTGCTCCGCCGCTTGGTCACAGTTCACATCCTCGCGACGGCCAGTTCGCCCGATCTTTATTCCGGCGATTCAAGCGCTGCGCCGGTGAATCGTTGCGCGCGATGGTTGAACATCATCAAACAAGCCAACATCGGGAAAGTTGAAGACGCGGAGTATCTCGGCTGGGTCGCTTACAATAACGGCGATTATAAAGGCGCCGCGCATTGGCTGGAATTGAGCAAGGGCGACAGCGGCGCTGCGTTGTGGTTGCGAGCGAAGTTGCAACGTCGCGCCGGAAAACTCCCGGACGCGGCCAACACGATGGCGCAGGCCGTGGAATGGTTGAAGAGCTCACCTGCCTACACCGCGCCCGGAGGAGTGGACGAAACATGGACCGAGTACGACTTTTTTCCGGAAGGCTATCATTGGGGCTGGGGCCAGAGCTCACACGGCGATCTCGGCGGACTTCGTCTTGTCCGCGGAGATTTTGTGCAGGCACTGGACACATTTTTAAAAGGGCATCTCTGGAACGATGCGGCATTTGTTGCTGAACGCGTGCTCACTGCCAGTGAGTTGAAGCAGTACGTCGACGCGTTGCCGCCAACCGAGCCGCCCAAAGAAGGCGAAGATTACAATGCGAAGCTCAGATATTTGCTCGGGCGCCGCTTGGTTCGAGAGGACCGCTACGCCGAAGCCGCGCCTTACTTGCCAAAGCCTTACGACAAGGTGCTTGAAAAATACGTAAAGGTTTTGCAGGACGGCGCGAACGAAAAACTTTCCAAAACCGAACGAGCGCACGCCTGGTTTACCGCCGCGTGGATTGCGCGCTATGACGGAATGGAACTGATGGGAACGGAAGTCGCGCCGGACGCGTTCGCGGAAAGCGGCGAATTCGAAACCCCGGACATCGCGAAACAACTGCGATCCGGCGTTTATCAAACAGTTTCGTATGACAAAGACGGCAACGAGAAAAAGAAGAATCTGCCGGTCGTGTTGAAGGCCTCACCAAAGGAGATTCGGCGATTGAATGCGAACAAAATCAATCCCGATATCCGTTTTCATTATCGCCTCGTTGCCGGCGCGCTTGCCATCAAAGCCGCGGCGCTGTTGCCCACCGATTCAGAGGAATTGGCCGACGTCGTGAATCAAGCGGGCCTTTGGGTGAAAGATCGAGATGAGAAGACGGGCAACCGTTATTACCAAATCATCGAGCAACGCGGCGCGAAGACGAACATCGGCCGCGCCGACATTGCCAAGCATTGGTTTGTCGACCAAAGCGGACCGTGGAGCACCGCTGAAGAAGAAGCGTATCGCGCTTTGCACAAGCAACTGGAGCCGGAGCGCTCATCGGAATAGTTCGCGCCAGCTTGCCCAGCAGCGTGCGCACCATGATAGACTTCGCGCGTGCGATTGTCCGCTGTTAACTGGCAAAAGCTTTGCGTAATTCTTGGCGCGCCATTCCTTTTACTCACTGGCTGCAACAGCGCGATCGACCGCGTGCTCGAAGAGACTTTCGAACGGCTCTACACGATTGAGCCGACGGCAAACATAACCATTCAGAACGGCGATGGAGCCGTCCTGGTTTATGGCTCAAACGTGAACGAGATGCGGGTGGACGCCGTCAAGAAAGCGTACAGCCGAGCGCGGCTGACGCAGATCGCAATCGATGTTACCACGAAGCCGGGCTCCGTTTCCATTACCACCAAATTCCCTCCCAAACCGAAGTGGGGTTTCTTCGACAGGTCTGGCACGGTTGATTACACCATCGTTGTTCCAGCGACGGCGACGGTCTCGGGACTAGAATTGGATGTCGGCGAAATTGTGCTGGATGGAATGCGCGGGTCAATGACGCGCGCCCGGCTAGGTGAAGGCCACATGTTTACTCGCAACTGTTTTACCAACCTGGACCTCGCAGTGCGGCGCGGCAATCTCATCGTCTCCTATGATTGGTGGGAGGAAAGCAGGTTCTCCGCTGAGGCAAATGTCGCCGAGGGAAACGCATGGATATATCTTCCCGGCGACGCCGTTTTCCATCTTCTTGCCAAAGCAGCACAGGGGAAAATCGGCAATGATTTTGAAAGTGCCGCAGTTGCTGAACCAGCAGCGGCTGCCGGTACGAAAGCGGACACACTGGTGCACGGTGGCGACGATGTCAGAATCGACATACGGGTAGCGGACGGCAACATCAAAATTGTCAAAGCCAACCCGCAGGAAAACTGATTTGAACAACCCGAAATCCGCAATCTAAAATCCGCAATCGGCATGCCATCCTTCGACATAGTCTCAGAAGTGGACAAGCAGGAGATCGACAACGCGATTAATCAGGCGCGGAAAGAGCTCGCCACTCGGTTCGATTTGAAGGATGCGCAAACGGAAATCGTTTCGGAAAGGGACAAGCTTGTCTTGACGGCTGACGATGGGGCACACCTGAAAGCATTGCGAGACATTGTCATCGGCAGATTGTCCAGGCGCGGGGTCGATCTGCGCAATATCGAACAGGAAGACCCCGCCATCTCATCGGTCGGACATGCTCGGCAGGAACTGAAAATCGTGCAGGGCCTTGAGGGAGACAAGGCAAAAGAAATTATTCAGGCCATCAAGTCACAAGGTTTCAAAGTGCAAAGCCAATTACAGGACCGGCAGATTCGGGTCACCGGGAAAAAGAAAGATGAACTCCAAGCTGTGATTCAATTTGTGCGCAGCCGCGACTTTGGCGTGGCAACAAATTTCAAAAATTTTAGAGACTGAGCGGAAACCACGAATCAACACGAATCGACACAAATCTAATCTCTGATCTCCGATCTCTGACTTTTGACTTCTGATTTCTCATTATCCGCCTTGCACCGGCGGCATGATTGCAATCTCCTCGCCCGGTTTTAGCTTGTAATTGCGATCCACAAATTCCACACTTGCGCCGATCAAAATACTTTTGTCGTGTGAGCGAAGCGCCGGTTGCTGCGAATAAAGTTTCTCGATCAAGTTACGCACTGTCGCGTCTTCGGGAAGATCAACCTCCATTTGGCGCATTCCAGT
>Ga0209375_1003710_pt1 | contig 10583 bp, 7 predicted proteins | sample GraSoiAngelo_131_FD_185888 | JGI IMG/M metagenome (GOLD analysis project Ga0209375, IMG submission 185888) | Grasslands soil microbial communities from the Angelo Coastal Reserve, California, USA - 14_0929_02_30cm (SPAdes) (version 2) | ecosystem: Environmental > Terrestrial > Soil > Grasslands ...
CAGGTGCGCTGCGGCTGCTGGAGCGGGTCGCCGGCAACCTGATCGACCGCCCTTCCGGCAGCGTCGTCTACACACAGCTGCTCGAGAAGGATGGCGGCATCGCAGCCGACGTGACGATCACGAGATTGTCAGGCGATCATTTCCGGCTCGTCACCGGCGCCGGTTACGTGAACAGCGACCTGGGTTGGCTCCAGATGCAACTGCGTGACCCCGATCACGACGTCGAGCTTCGCGAGTCGTCAGGCGAGGTCTCGGTGCTGGGCATCTGGGGACCGCAGGCGCGCGAGGTGCTCGGACGCGTCACGCGGGACGACATCTCCGAGGAGGCGTTCCCCTTCATGCACGCCCGCGACATCCACATCGGCGGCTTTCCGGTCCTGGCGCAGCGGGTGACCTACATCGGCGAGCTCGGATGGGAGCTCTACACCGAGCCCAGATGGGCCGGCCAGGTCTGGGATCGCCTGCTGGCCGCCGGACGCGATGTGGACATCAGGCCGGGCGGCTATCGCGTCCTCGATTCGCTGCGCATGGAGAAGGGTTACCGCTACTACGGGACCGACATGGGCTTGCTCGACAACCCGTTCGAGGCCGGGCTTGGTTTCTGCGTGCGGCTTGACAAAGGCGATTTCAACGGGCATGAGGCCCTCCAGAGAGCGAAGTCGAACCTCACGCGGCGGCTGCGCACGCTGACGGTCGGCGGCGAGGAGTACGTGCCGATTTATGGCGGTGAGGCAGTGCACAGCGGTGGACGCGTGGCCGGCCGGCTGCGGAGCTGCAGCTACGGGTTCACGGTGCGGAAAAACCTCGCCTACTCCTACCTGCCGCTGGAGATCGGGCCCGGCGCCCAGGTCGAGGTCGAGGTTTTCGGTCAGATGGTCCCGGCCACGGTGACGCGGGATGCAGTCCTTGCCAGAGATGTCCTCCAACAGCACGCGAGCTCGCCGGCCGCGCGCAGGGCGCCCGATTGAAGGCGCGGCGGGCGCGCGCAGGACGCACGATTGCGGGCTGAAGAAGCCGCGGCCCGCGTCTCGCTCTGGCGGGGCCGCCCCCTCAGCATCTCCCCGCTCTCCGGTGGCCTCACCAACGAGAACTACCTGGTCGAGCTCGAGGGTACGAAATACGTGATGCGGCTGCCCGGCAAGTCGACCGAGCTGCTGTCCATCGATCGGGAAAACGAGGTGTTCAACACCATAGCCGCCGCCTCCACCGGCATCGGCCCGAGGGTCCTCGAGCACGTGCCTGGGGTCGACGTCATGGTGCTCGAGTTCATACCCGGTCCGACGATGTCGGCGAAGACCCTGCAGTCGCCGCGGATGATGGCGCGCATGGCGCAGTCGTTTCACCGCCTGCACGCGGCGCCGCGATTCCTGCACGACTTCAACATGTTTCGGCTGATCGATCAATACCTGCGCATCGTCGACGAGAACGGAGTGCCGATTCCGGACGGCTACCGCGACTGGCTGCCCAACGTCGGACAGATCGAGCGGGCGGTGGGCGTTGCCGGGCTGGTCGAGGTGCCGTGCCACAACGACCTGCTGTGCGAGAACTTCATCGACGACGGCGCCGCCTTGCGCATCGTCGACTACGAGCTGAGCGGCAACAACGACCCGTGCTTCGATCTCGGCAACACCGCCCAGGAGGCGGAGTTCGACCAGGAGATGAGGGCCACCCTGTGCGAGGCGTATTTCGGCAACCGCGACCCGCGGCAGCTGGCCCGGATGAACCTGTTCGCCCTCATGTCGGACGTCGGATGGACGCTGTGGGGCGCCATCCAGGCCCGGATCTCAACCGTCGACTTCGACTTCCGCGCCTACTACACCGGCCGGTGGGAGCGGGCGCTCGGCGTGCTTCGGTCGGACCGCGTCGACCGCTGGATGACCGAAGCCTCCAATTGACGTAGCCCCGGTAGGGTGCTACGTTCGCGCCGGTATATCGGTCGCATATCGCCGAGTTGAAGGGATGGGGCAATGGCGGTCGCTGAACCTATCGGGGTTCGGTCGCAGAGCGAGGAAGCTTACGCGCGCATCCTCGAGCGGATCGTGAGCCTGGAGATGCCGCCCGGATCGGTGGTCAACGAAGCCCGCCTCCGTGACGAGCTCCAGATCGGCCGGACACCGATCCGGGAGGCCCTGCAGCGACTCGCCCGGGAGAACCTGGTCCGCTCCATCCCCCACCGCGGCACCTTCGTCACCGATGTCAACATCACCGACCTCGCCCGGATCACCGAGGTGCGCGTCGTGCTCGAGGCGCACGCGGCAAGGCTCGCGGCGGAGAAGCTGACGACCGCGGATCGCGAGGCGCTCCAGGAGCTGCTCGACCTGCTTCTGCACGGCTACGTCACCGACCAGAGGGACCTGATGCAGCTCGACCAGCAGATCCATCGGTTGATCTACCGCTCCGCGCACAACCCCTTCCTGGAGTCGACCCTCGAGCGGTACTTCAACCTCAGCCTTCGCCTGTGGTATCTCGTGCTCGACCGCGAGGTCGGACTTCGCGAGGCGGTCGACGAACACGCCGAGCTGCTGCAGGCGATCCTCGCTGGCGACGGAGACCGCGCCGACGACATCATGCGCCGGCACGTGACCGGCTTCGAACGCGAGATCCGCAAAGTGCTGGTCGAGAGATAGGGGTAGAGAATGCCGAAGATCTTTTTCGCCACCGACCTACACGGCTCCGAGGTGTGCTGGAAGAAGTTCCTGAACGCGGCCCGGTTCTATGACGCCGAGGTGCTCATCTGCGGCGGAGACATGACCGGCAAGGCGATCGTGCCGATCGTCTCCGAGAACGGTCACTTCACCGTCACCCTCGGCGGTGAGCACCAGACCGTCGGGGCCGAACAGGTAAGCGAGGTCGAGGCCAACATTCGGCGCAAGGGCTACTACCCGCTGCGCATGAGCCCCGGCCGCCTGCATGAGCTGGACGGGGATGCAGGCAAACGGGCCGCGTGTTTCCAGGAGGTGATGCTCGAAGGGGTCGAGCGCTGGATGGGCATGGCGGCCGAGAAGCTCCGCGGCTCCGGCGTCCGATGCTTCGTGTCTCCAGGCAATGACGACGAGATGGAGGTGGACGAGGTCATCCGGCGCGCCGAGCTCGTCGAACTCGGCGAGGGACGGGTGGTGGACGTCGACGGCTTCTCGATGATCTCCACCGGCTGGTCCAACCCCACCCCCTGGAACACGCACCGCGAGGAGTCCGAGGAGAAGCTCGCCGAGAGAATCGAGAGCATGGCCTCGCAGGTTCCTGATCCCTCCCGCGCGATCTTCAATCTGCACTGCCCACCCTTCAAGTCAGGCCTCGACGAGGCGCCGGCCATCGACGCCGACCTGAAGCTCCTGCATGGCGGACGCGCACTACGGCCCGTCGGATCGACCGCGGTGCGTACGGCGATCGAGCGTCATCAGCCGCTTCTGTCGCTCCACGGCCACATCCACGAGAGCAAGGGCGCGATCAAGATCGGCAGGACGCTGTCCATCAACCCAGGCAGTGCTTATGAGGAAGGAATGCTCATGGGGGCGATCATCCAGCTCGACCCCAAGAAAGGAATCAAGAGCTACCAGCTGGTCAACGGATGAAGAGGTAAGGAGGAAGCACGATGGCTGACACGACGATGGGGACGGCGACGGGAACGAGGCCCGCGCTGTTTCTCCGCAATGCGACCGGGCTGGTCAAAGCCTGGTCGACGTTCGACGCGTTCGTCTATTCATTCTGGTCGGTGAACCTGATCACGCTCGGCCTGTACGGAATGTCATTCGTCTACACAGTGCCCGATGGGCAATTGCTCGCCGCAATCCTTGTGTTCGGCGTGCTCACGACGTTCCTGGTCGTGACCTACGCAATGTTGGTGAGCGTCATGCCGCGCACCGGCGGCGACTACGCGTGGCAGAGCCGGGTTCTCGGCGGCGGGCTGGGCTTCGTCCTCTCCATCACCGGATGGTGGTTCACGCTCTTCCTCTGGGCGCCGATCTACGCCAACATCCTTGTCGTCCAGTTCTTCTCGCCGCTGGCCTACACGCTCGGCTGGACGAGCGTGGCCACCTTCTTCACGAGCCAGACCGGAATCTTCGTCTCGTGTCTGATCGTGCTCGCGTTCGTCGCCATCGTGGTCACGATGGGCATGGAGACCTATGCGCGCATCCAGAAGGTCTGCTTCTGGATCGGGCTGGGCGGGCTTGTTGTCGTTTGCGGCCTCCTGCTTTTCGCCAGCCAGAGCGATTTCCAGGCCGCCTTCAACCGCGAGGCGACGAGCCTCTTCGGCGCTCCGGGCAACGCTTATCAGGGCACGATCGACGCCGCGAGCAAGTCATTCGGAGGCTCGAGCTTCGGCACGGTCGCATTCGGTCCGCTGCTCCTGCTTCTGCCCTGGCTTGCCTTCTATCTTCTCTGGCCCAACTGGGGCGCAACGCTCTACGGCGAGGTCCGCGGAGCCAAGGACATCCGCAAGCCGTTCTGGAGCATGTTCTGGGGGCTGTGGGTCACAGTGGCCCTCGTCGCGGTGGTGGTGCTCCTCATCAACAAGACGATCGGTTGGAACTTCTATCAGTCCGCCAACGCGGCCTACTGGAACAACCTGTTTGCGGTCCAGGGCGCCGTCGCCCCACCCGTTCCGATCTGGCCCTATCCGGTGATGTTCGCCGGCTTTTTGGTCAACAACCACCTCTTCCAGGCCCTGCTCATCATCGTCATGGGCCTGTGGTTCTTCGGTTGGGCGGGAACCCTCTTCCTGTCTTCGACCCGCGTGATCTTTGCCGCCGCCTTCGACCGCGTTCTCCCTGCCTGGGCGGCCAACATCTCGGCCAAGCGCCGAGTGCCGTACGGCTCTCTCGTCTTGATGATCCTGCCGTCACTGGTGATCAGCGCGGTCTACGCGTACAAGCCGACCTTCACGAGCGTCTTCCTGGATGCGACAGCGGTCCTGGCGTTGACATTCTTCGCCACCGTGGTGGCGGCGATCATCCTCCCGTGGCGACGGAAGGACCTCTATGAGGCGTCGCCGATCGCCCGCTACAAGGTCGCCGGCGTGCCCGCGATCACGATCGTCGGCGTGATCACAGGCCTCTTCCTGCTGTTCATGTTGTACGAGTGGTCGTTCAACAAGGACAACCTGTACGGCACGTCGTTCCAGTCAACTCCGAACTCGGTTTACTACTTCCTGGCCACCTACATCGTCGCGATCATCATCTACGTGGCCGCGCGGATCGTCCGGAGCCGGCAGGGAATCGACCTGCGCCGGATCCACCACGAGATACCGGTTGAATAGGATTGTCACGGCCGCCGGGTTGATCCCCGGCGGCCTCGTCTACTAGCCCCATGCTGGAATACACCCTCCGCACCTACCAGAGTCCGACTCGCCTCGTCCAGCGGCTTGGCGCCATCCAGGAGCTCGGCAGCGAGGCGAGCCTGCTGGGCATGCGGCGGCCGCTGCTGGTGACAGACGCCGGCGTCAAAGCCGCCGGGCTGCTCGAGGTCGCGCTCGAGTCGCTGCGGCGCTCTGACGTCGAGCCCGTGGTGTTCGACAAGGTGCGCGCGAACCCCGGCGTCGAGCTCGTCGACGAGGGCGCCACAGAGTACCGCTCGCAGGGATGCGACGGGCTCGTCGCCATCGGCGGCGGCAGCTCGATGGACACGGCCAAAGGCATCGGCGTCGTCGCCGCCCACGACGGGAGCATCGTCGAGTACGAGTGGGGCCACAGCCCGATCCGTTCCCGCATCCCGCCGATGATCGCGGTGCCCACCACCGCCGGTACCGGCAGCGAGGTCACGCTGTGGGCGGTCATCACCGACCCGAAGCGGAAGATCAAGTTCAACGTCGGGGGCACACCGCACATCGCGGCATGGGTCGCGGTGATCGACCCGGAGCTGACCGTCAAGCTGCCTCCCGGCGTCACCGCGGGCACGGGGATGGACGCGCTCGCCCACGCGGTGGAGTGCTTCACGATGTCCTACCACCAGCCCTTCACGGACGCGGTGGCGCTGCTCGCGATGGAGTACGTGGCGCGATACCTGCGGGTCGCCTTCTCGCAGGCCAACAACCTGGAGGCGCGGTATCACATGAGCGCGGCCGCGATGCTCGCGGGGCTCGCGTACGGGACCGACTCCGCGGGCGCAGCTCACGCCATGAGCCAGACCGCGGGCGGCGTGCACGACGCGCCGCACGGGGCGCTCACCGCGAGGCTCCTGGGTCCGGTGATGGAGTACAACCACTCAGGCGAGCCTGAGCGCTTCGCGCGCATGGCGGCCGCATTCGGGCTCGATACGCGCGGCGTTTCCACCTGGCGCGCCGCGGAGATGGCCGTCGAATATGTTCACCAGCTGACCGTCGACGTCGACATTCCCGCCATGCAAGAGCTCGGCTTCAGCCAAGACGAGATCCCGATGCTCGCGGATAAGGCGTTCGCCGACCCGCAGACCATCGGCAACCCTCGGGATGTGGACGCTTCCGCCTATCGAAAGATCTACCAGCAAGCATTCGAGCTCGGAAGCCACCGGAATGGAGCCCGACGATGACTGTCGACGTCGCCAGGTCAGTCCGGAAGATGTTCATTGAAGGCAGGTGGGTCGAGTCCGAGAGCGGCGAGCTCTTTGACGCCGACAGCCCGGCGACCGGCGAGATCATCGCCCAGGTCCCCAAGGGCACCCGCGCCGACGCCCAGCGCGCGGTCGAGGCCGCCCACAAGGCTCGCGCGGCGATGGCCGGCCTCAAAGGCTTCGAACGTTCCGTCCGGCTGCACCGGATCGCCGACGCCATCGCGAGACGGCGGGACGAGCTGGCCCACCTGCTCACGCTCGACCAAGGCAAGCCGCTGAAGGCCGAGGCCGTCGGCGAGGTCGAGGAGGCGGTCCAGTACTTCCGCATCGCCGCCGAGGACCTGAAACGCCTGGAAGGCCGCGTGCTGCCCTCGGCCAGCCCGAGCAAGCTCGTCCTGGCCCGGCACTACGCGCGTGGGGTCTACGGCATCATCACGCCCTGGAACTGGCCGCTGACGATGGCCGCGGAGCTGATCGCGCCCGCCCTCGCGGCCGGCAACACGGTGGTCTGGACGCCGGCCTCCTCGACCAGCGTGATCTCGGTGGCGCTGATGGAATGCATCGTCGAAGCCGACCTTCCGGCCGGCGCGGTCAACCTGGTCACCGGCCCCGGAGCCGAGGTCGGCGACGAGGTGGCAGGCCACCCGCTGGTGGACGGAGTCGGTTTCGTCGGCTCGACCGAAACCGGGGCGTCGGTGGCGAGGCGGGCCGCAGGCAAGCACGTGATGCTCGAGCTCGGCGGCAACGGCCCCCAGGTCGTGTTCGCAGACGCCGACATCGGACGCGCCGTGGAAGGCGCAATCGTGGGCTGCTACCTGTGCGCGGGCCAGAGCTGCACCGCCGGCGAGCGGATCCTGGTCGAGGAGCCGATCCGCGACGAGTTCGTGGCCCGCCTGGCGGACGCGGCGCGCGCGCTCCGGCTGGGCGATCCGTTCGCGGACGACACCACGCTGGGGCCACTCAACAACGAAGGCGTGGCCTCGAAGATGGACCAGCACGTCGCCGACGCCTTGAAACACGGAGCCAAGCTCGTGCTGGGCGGAGAGCGCGCCAAGGGCTTTCCGACGCGCCTCTACTATCACGCGACCATCCTCGATGGCGTCGAGCCGGACATGCGGGTGAGCCGCGAGGAGACCTTCGGTCCGATCGCCCCGATCATCAAGTTCCGCGACGAGAAACAGGCCCTGGAGCTGGCCAACGACTCGCCTTACGGGCTGCTCGGCGCGGTCTACACGAAAGACCTGTCGCGCGCGCTCCGGTTCGCCGACGCGCTCGAGACCGGCTGGGTCAACATCAACGAGTCGACCAACTACTGGGAGGCGCACCTCCCCTTCGGCGGCCGGGCGGGGAAGAAGAGCGGGATCGGGAAGGTCGGCGGGCGCTTCGCCCTCGAGCAGATGACGGACCTCAAGACGATCGTGATCGAGATCTCGCCCGAGTGACATCCAACGGGGTTCCCCTAGAGGACACGATCGCCGAGGCCAGGCGCGTGGCGGAGGCCGCAGCGGCACAGAAGCTCGGGGTGAAGCTGCTGGGAGGCGCCGGCATCCACCTGCACTCCCCCAGCGCCCAACACGCGCCCCTCAAAAGGAAGTACGGCGACCTCGACTACGTGATCTCGACGAAAGACCGCAAGCGGGCGCTCGCGTTTTTTCCATCGCTCGGCTACGAGGCGAACGACCGTTTCAATCTCATGCAGGGCGACCGGCGCCTTTACTTTTTCGACGGAAACAACGGCAAGCAGGTCGATGTGTTCATCGACGTGATCCGGATGTCGCACGTGATCGACCTGCGCGGCAGGCTGGGCCACACGGGGCCGTGCGCAAGCCCGGCCGACCTCCTCCTGAGCAAGCTGCAGATCTTCGAGGTCAACCAGAAAGACATGGTCGACCTGACCGCCCTTCTGCTCGACCATCCGATCCAGGCTCAGGACGATGAGGCCATCGACGCAACGTACGTGGCACGGCTGGCGGCCGAGGACTGGGGCATATATAGGACGCTGCAGATCAACATCGGCAAGCTGCGCCACACAGTGGACGAGCTCGACGTCGACCGCGAGCTGGTGAAGTCACGCCTGGACGAGCTGTGGGCCGTCGTCGAGGCGCAGCCCAAGCCCCTGAAGTGGCGGATGCGCGCGCAGGTTGGCGACCGCATGCGCTGGTACGAGCTGCCGGAGGAAGTCCGGTCGCCTTACCAACCCGAGTGAGCGGATGAGCATTCCCGCTCACGCCCGCTGCGTCGTCATCGGATGCGGGATCGTCGGCAACAGCCTCGCCTACCACCTGACGCGCCTGGGCTGGCGCGACATCGTGCTCCTGGACAAGGGGCCGCTGCCCAATCCGGGCGGCTCGACCGGCCATGCCTCCAACTTCATCTATCTCGTCGACCACTCGAAGGAGATGACTGCGCTCACAGTGGAGAGCGTCCGCCAGTACCGGGAGATGGGAGTGTTCATACAGTCGGGCGGGGTCGAGGTCGCGCGCACCACAGAGCGTCTGCAGGAGCTGACCAGGCGCATGGCCTCGGCGAACTCGTGGGGCATCGAGCCGGTGGCGTTGTTGGCTCCGGAGCAGGTGAAAGAGCTGGTGCCCTACATCAACGAGTCGGTGATCCTGGGCGGTTTCTACACGCCCGGGGTCGGCGTGGTCGACTCGCTGCGCGCGGGGACGCTGATGCGCGAGAAGGGCCAGGCCGCGGGCGCGCTCCACGTGGCGCCGAAGATCGAGGTCGTCGGCATCGACGTCGCGCACGGGCGTGTGAAACGCGTGCGCACGACCGATGGCGACATCGAAGCCGAGACGGTCGCCATCACCTGCGGGGTGTGGAGCCCGCGAGTGGCGCGGATGGCAGGGGCGCGCATCCCGCTGACCCCGGCGGTGCACCAGATGATCGACATCGGACCGGTGCCTCGCTTTCGCGGCGCCAAAAGTGACATCGAGCATCCGATCGTCCGCGACATGGACACCAACATGTACGAACGCCAGGCCGGGGGCGACCTCGAGATCGGCTCCTACGCGCACCGACCGATCCTCTACGACCCGGACGACCTGCCATCCGTGGAGCAGGCAGCGCTCTCGCCGACGGAGTTTCCTTTCACCCAGGTCGATTTCGAGGAGCAGATGCAGCACGCGCTGGAGCTGATGCCCGAGATCGTCGGCGACGAGTCGGTGGGCGTGAAGTACGCGATCAACGGCATCCTGTCGCTGACGCCGGACGGCATGCCGGTGCTCGGCGAGTCACCGGACGTGAAGGGTCTCTGGTCGGCCGCCGCCGTGTGGGTGAAGGAAGGACCGGGCACGGGCAGAGCCGTCGCCGAGTGGATGGTGCATGGGGAGTCGGAGATCGACCTCCATTCGTCCGATATCGCCCGCTTCCACGAACATCAGAAGACTCGCGCGCACGTGCGCGCGCGAGCCGCCGAAGGCTTCAACAAGACGTACGGCATCGTGCACCCGAGCGAGCAGTGGGCCACAAACCGGAACATCCGCCTGGCGCCGTTCCACGTCCGCGAGCGCGAGCTGGGGGCGGTGTTCTTCGAGGCGGCGGGGTGGGAGCGGCCGCAGTGGTACGAGTCAAATGCGCCGCTGCTCGAGGAGTACGGCGACCGGGTCAACCGCCGCACCGCGGAGTGGGAGTCGCGTTGGTGGTCGCCCATCATCAACGCCGAGCACCTGGCGATGCGTGAGCGGGCGGGCCTGTTCGACCTGTCCGCGTTCACGATCTTCGACCTTATCGGGCCGGGCGCGCTCGCTTCCGCGCAGTGCGCGGCACTGCGCCAGGTGGACGTGCCCGTCGGACGCGTCGTCTACACGCCGGTGTTGAGCCCGAACGGCGGATTCAAGTCCGACCTCACGATCATGCGGCTGGGCGACGAACACTTCAGGGTTGTGACCGGCGGCGCGGCCGGAATGTCGGACAGGAAGTGGTTTCGGGACCAGCTCGTGGCCGGCGCGGAGCTTGCGGACATGACCTCGTCGATGACGACGATCGGGCTGTGGGGCCCCCGAGCGCGAGACATCCTCGCCAGCACCACATCTGACGACGTCTCCAACGAGGGG
>Ga0209375_1003715_pt1 | contig 10571 bp, 10 predicted proteins | sample GraSoiAngelo_131_FD_185888 | JGI IMG/M metagenome (GOLD analysis project Ga0209375, IMG submission 185888) | Grasslands soil microbial communities from the Angelo Coastal Reserve, California, USA - 14_0929_02_30cm (SPAdes) (version 2) | ecosystem: Environmental > Terrestrial > Soil > Grasslands ...
ACGCCGAAATCGCGCCCCTACGGCATGGCGCTCGATTCCAAGGGCAACTTGTTCGTCGTCCAGTTCGGCACCAACAAGGTGGCGAGGGTCGATCCGAAGACGCTGGAAATCCGCGAGTACACCCTGCCGGATCCGGCCTCCCGTCCGCGGCGCCTTGCTATCACGAGCGACGACGTCATCTGGTACTCCGACTATTCGCGCGGATACCTGGGCCGTCTCGACCCGGCGACGGGCATGGTGAGCGAATACCCCTCTCCGAGCGGACCCAAGTCCGCGCCCTACGGAATCTCGGCGATCAGCGACGTCATCTGGTACAGCGAGTCCGAGGCGAAGCCGAACACCGTGGTGCGCTTCGATCCCAAGACGGAGAAATTCCAGAGCTGGGCAATCCCGGGCGGCGGCAACATCGTTCGCAATACCTCGGTCACGCGCGACGGGAACTTCGTGCTGGCGAACAGCCTGGTCAACAGCGTGACCTTGGTCACGGTCCCCAAGTAAGGACCGCGCCTCCTCAATAGCGTGCGACCACGGCCAATCGCACGGTGCGCGGCTCGACCGGGTGGAAGTGGATGTCGTCCATTGGCGCCTGTCGCAGAGGCGGAGGATCAGTGCAGGTCGTTCCTACCTGATTCGTGCATAGCCGTGAAGAGTAGAAGTACTCGATGTCGTTCGCCTTGCGGTTGAAGAGATTGAAGACGTCGAAATTGACGCTGGTCCTCGCGTCGACCTTGTAGGAGGCGCGCGCGGAAAAAATGGTCGAGGACTGCGAGCGCTGGCTGTTGTCCTCGATGAGCGGCCGCGGTCCGAAGTAGCGTGCATGCACGGTCCAGGACCAGGGCCCGAAGTCTTTCGCAGTGACACCCAGGGACGCGACCCGGTCGATCGCACCCGGAATGTAGCTGCCCTTGGGATCGCCGTCGGTGAATTGCGCGCGTGACGCCGAAAGGTCGAGGTCGACGAGCAGCCAATTGTGCGGAATGTAGCGGCTCGACCACTCGATGCCGCGGCGCAGGCTCGGGCGGCTCGCCTCGGTGGTGCCGGCGTCGCCTTTGAACACCAGCTCTGAGTCCAGGGCGAGCCGCCACAGCGAGAGCGAGGACTGCAGGTGGGGAACCACCTCGGTGCGCATCCCGATCTCCTCCCCTCGCGTCTTCACCAGAGCCGGGACCTTCGCCGCGGTCGTGATCGTCGTGCCGCGCGCGTCGTTGCTGTGGAAGCCCTGGCCATAGTTCAGGAAATACTCCGTCTTGCCGAACGGGCCGAAGATGAAGTTGAGCTTGGGCGAGGTGAGGTGCGCGTTCGTCGTCCCGGAATTCGCTGGGTTGTCGCTGTCTACGCGGGCGCCGTAGAAGTCCTCGCGCACGCCCGCGATGCTGCGGAAGGTGTCGGACCATTGGGTCGCGTTCTCGTAGTACAGGCCCGTCCCGGTCTGGAGGACCTTGTCCGGGCGCACCGGGCTGAGCCGGTCGCGCGCCACGGTGTCGTATAGCGCCACCTTTATGTCGTCGCGGCGCGCATCGACCCCGAGCTTGTGGGTTATCTGACGCCCGCCCCAATTCTCGTTGAACACCCAGCGGGGCGTCAGGCCGACGACGGTGCGGTCGTCCGCCTGCTCGAACTGATCGCCAACGGGGAAGGGATGATCCAAAAAGTAAGTGAAGTTGGAAAACAGATTCAGCCGGTATTTGATCGCATAGACATCCATGTGGAACACCGCGCCGTTCGCTAGCGTCTTGTGCCGGTCGAGCGACACGCTGTAGCGCGAGGTCCGGCCGCCGTCGGTCGGATCGAGCGCGCCGAAGCGTGAGATCGTGCCGTCGTCCACCGCGCGCTGCGGAATCTGGTCGGTCGCGTTCCATTTGCCGCTGTAACCCATCAGGGACAGGGTGTAGCCGTCCGCGTTCGTTCCCTCGCTGAAGCGCAGCACTCCGTTCAGCTTGCGGTAGTCCTCGGGATTGTCCCAGGGGCCGTCGTTATGGAATAGCTCGAAGCCGTAGAGCAGATGGCCCGGGCCGGCATCGAATGAGTTCGCCGCCATCGCGCGCCGGTAGCCGTTGCTGCCGAGCCCGAACGAAGCGATTCCCTTCGGCATCTTGGTGTAGTAGTCGATGTCGGCGGCGCCGGCGGAGGAAAAGTCGCCCTCCTCGGCGAAATACGGACCCTTCTTGTACGCGACTCGCGACACGAGCTCGGGGAGGAGGAAGTTGATGTCGGAATAGCCCTGGCCGTGCGCGTGCGTCGGCAGGTTCACCGGCATGTGGTCTATCGTGGTGAGGAAGTCGGTCCCGTGATCGAGATTGAAGCCGCGCAGGAAATACTGGTTCGCCTTGCCGTCGCCGCTGTGCTGGGTGATGATCACTCCGGGAACGTACTCGAGCACCTCGCCCGGCCGCAGCATCGGCCGCGCCTCGATCAGCTGCGGGGTGATGGTGCCCTGGCTCGCCGCGTCCGAGGTGCCGACCGCGTTTTCGTAATGTCCGATGATGCGGATCCGATCGGGTCTTTCGCTCTCCTGGGCGGGGCTGTGCTGCACGCAAAACGCGGGAAAAAAAGCAAGCGCAATTTTCGTCTTCTTCAAGATCGCTCCCGACGGATGGAGAACGAATCATACCGGGCGCCATGGAGCGTTGTTGAGCCTTCGCTCTCATGGTAGGGTTCGGCATGTCTCGCCAGCCGGAAACGCACGCAGTGAACTCCGCCTCGCAACGCCTGCCTGCGGCCCACCTCAAGCGCTTCACCGCCGATGCTCTGCTCGCGGTCGGCCTGCCCGTGAAAGACGCCGCCACCTGCGCCGAGCTGATGGCGCGCGCCGACCTCCAGGGCGCCGACGGACACGGAATTTTCCGACTGCCGCAGTACGTGCGTCGCATCAAAAGGGGCGCGGTCAACGTGAAGCCGGAGGTGAGGGTCGCGCGCGAAGCGGCGGGCATGGCGCTCGTCGACGGCGACAACGGCATGGGGCACGTGGTGATGAGTTTCGCCGCGAAGACCGCGATCGCGAAAGCGAGGACGGCGGGCGCGGCCTGGGTCGGCGTCAAGCGCAGCAACCACGCGGGCCCGGCGTCGCTGTACGCGGCGATGCCGCTCGCGCACGACATGATCGGGCTGTATCTCGCCGTCGGAAACGCCAACCACATGGCGCCCTGGGGCGGAATCGACCTCTTGCTTTCGACCAATCCGATCGCGGTGGCGGCGCCGGGAAACGAAGCGAACATCGTCCTCGACATGGCGACCACGGTCGCCGCCTACGGAAAAGTGAAGACCGCGGTGCAGCGCGGGGAAACCCTGCCCGAGGGCTGGATGATCGATCACCAGGGCAGGCCGCTCACCGATCCCAAGCGCGCCGATCAAGGCCTGCTCGTACCGATCGGCGGCTACAAGGGCTACGGGCTTGCGCTCGTGTTCGGGCTGCTCGCGGGCACGTTGAACGGCGCTGCGATGGGAAGCGAAACCGTCGACTTCAACGCCGACGATGTGACGCCCACCAACACCGGCCATGCGATCGTCGCGATCTCGATCGCGGCCTTCTGCGAGGTGGACGAGTTCAAGCGCCGCGTCGACAAGCTCGCGCGCGAGATCCGCAGGTCGAAGCCCATGCCGGGCGTGGCGCGCATCTGGCTGCCCGGGGAGCAGAGCCGCGCGAAGTTCGAAGAGCGCTCGAAGCTAGGCGTCCCGATCCCGGAGCCCTTGCGCGCGGGCCTGGACAAGCTCGCCCGCGAGTTGAAGATCAAGGCGCTCGGAACCTGAGGCTCGGCCCTCAGTCGTACCCGGCCACGACAATCTCTCCGCCCGGTTGCGGCTGCAGGACGACGCCAAAGGCGCCGGCAATCATGCTCGGGCCCAAAGCGGCGCGGGTGACGATGCCATTACCATTGGTTCCGAAACCGGAATCGAGGCTGCCGTTCGGGTTGTATCGCAGCAAGGCAAGGCGGTCGCCCGAACCGGCGTCGGCATTTCCCGCCACCACGATCTTGCCGTCCAAAGGCTGCACGGCGACCGCAAAGCCGTTGTCGAACGCGCCGATGTTGGTCGTGACGATTCCGGTGCCCCCGCCGAATCCCGTAGTAGGATCAGTGTCGAGCGAGCCGTCGGTGTTGTAGCGGAGCACGGCGATGTCGGATGTGCCGGCGAAAGAATTCACGAAAGCGTTCCCCACGACGACGATTTTCCGGTCCGCCTGCAGCGCGACCGCGTTGGCGTAGTTGCTGCCCAAGCCGGCATCGGTGGTGACGATTCCGGTGCCCCCGCCGAATCCCGTAGTAGGATCGGTATCGAGCGAGCCGTTCGCGTTGTAGCGCAGCAGCGCGACGTCCCAGATCTGACTCACGGCATTTCCCGCCAGACCAGCCGCCACGATTTTGCCGTCGCTCTGTACGGCGAGCGCCGCTGCGTCGGCATCGAGCGGGCCGACTGGTGTGGTGACGATCCCGCCGCTCCCGAACGTGGAATCCAGCGCGCCGCTCGAGGTGTACTTCGCGAGCGCGATCACGAATCTCCCGCCGATCCTCGAGTGCCCGGCGACGAGGATATTGGTGCCGCTCAGGGCGACCGCGTTGGCGCCGGTCTTTGTACCCGATGGGATTGGGGTAACCACGTACCCCAGCGGTGAGTTGAAACCCGCCATGTCGAGAGTACCGGCCGCGCCGCCGGTGGCGATGTCGGTGTGGTAACGCAGCAGCAAGAAGCTGGAACCCCCCGACAAAGGGCAGCTCCTTCCGGCGACGAGGAGCTTGCCGTCGGCCTGCAGGGTCGCGGCGAAAGCGCTCGCGTCGGCCGAAGGCAGGCTGGTGACGGTGATCCCGTTGGTGCCGAAGCTAGAATCCGGCGCGCCGTTCGCGTTGTACCGGATCACCACGATGCGGGCAGGCGTCGTGAAGCTCGTACCCACCACGATAATCTTGCCGTCCGCCTGCAGAACGGTCGCGAAAGCGATATCGTCCTGGGAGGTATTGATGTCGGTGGTCACCAGACCCGTTCCGCCGACCAGATTGGTGGTATCGGGCGTACCGTTCGCGTTGTACCTCGCGAGCGCGACCGCGGTCGGCGCCGGAGAGTACGTCGTCGTCTTGTAGCCGCAGGCGGTCAAGGCCACGAACACGAGAAGGACGGACAGGGCCAGTCCCGAGCGCCACGAGATTTTCGGGTTCATCTGCGCCTCCTTTTCCAAGCCTTTACAGGCGCAAGCTTAGTGCAATTCGCAAGCTTTGGTGCATTACAATTCCCTGTTCCGCAAGGCCCACCCCCACTTCGGAGCGGCGACATGAGCACACCCATCAAGACGGTGCTGATCTACGGCTACGGCGTCATGGGCCGCGGCGTCGCGAAGACCTTCGCCGACGCAGGATTCGCCACTCTCGTGAAGAGCAGCCGCGCGGGAAAGCTCGAAGGGCTACCGGCGAAGACGAGCGTGGTCGAGCAGCTGCCGAAGGAGGCCCCGGACTTGGTCATCGAGTTCGTTCCCGAGGAAGTGCCCGTCAAGCAGGCCGTCTACGCTGAACTCGAGGCGGCTTATCCGGGAAATGCGCCGGGCGAAGCGCCGCTGATCGCGACCGGGACCTCGGGACTCGATCTGGTCGAGCTGGCGCGCAAGATGAAGCGCCCCGAGCGCTTTCTCGGCGTTCATTACTTCATGCCGGCCGATACCGCGCCGGTCGTCGAAGTGATGGCGGGCCTTGCGACCTCGCGCGCCGAAGTGGACCGCGTGGCCGCCGCGCTCAGGCGAACCGGCAAGGAGCCGGTGGTGCTCTACAAGCCCATCGTCGGCTTTCTCGTCAACCGCCTTCAGCACGCGATCCTGCATGAAGCCTATTACCTGATCGAGGCGGGCGTCGCCTCCGCCGAAGACATCGACCACGCCGCGCGCCGGATGCTCGCGCCGCGCATGTGCCTGAACGGGCTCATCCAGCAGAAGGACATCAGCGGCCTCAAGATCCACGCCGACGCCCAGGAGTCGATCGTGCCGAAGCTTTTCCACAACGCGACCCCCAATCCGATGCTCCAGACGATGGTCGCCCTCGGCCGCACCGGGCTCTCGGCGGGCAAGGGCTTCTACGACTGGAGCGGATGCGACGTCGAGGCGGTGCACAGGCAAGCCTCGACCCAGCTCGCCAAGCTGCTCGAATTCCTGCGGAGCGGAATCGGCCCGCCGGCGCCGGGAACGCGGCCGAAGGCCGTCTCGAGGTAGCGGATCGGGAGGACGCGCTCTACTCCCCGCTCATGGTGATGTGGCGGGGCTCGCTCCTCACGCGCTCGAGCCATGCCTTCACGGCTGGGAAGCGCGAGAGCTCGAAGCCTCCTTCGTGGGCCACGTGCGTGTAGGCATAGAGCCCGATGTCGGCGATCGTGTACCGCTCGCCCACGAAGAAGCTGCGGCTCGCCAGATGCTTCTCCATGACCCCGAGCGCGGCGTACCCGGGCGCCATCTTCTCCTGGAGCCTGGTCTCGTGTTTCTCCGGGCGGCCGAGGTAACGAATGATGTAGCGCGCTACCGCGATGTAGGGCTCGTGGCTGTACTGCTCGAAGAAGAGCCACTGCAGGACCTGCGCTCGAAGCAGGCGCTCGGAGGGCAGGAAGGGCGTTCCCTCCGCCAGATAGTTGAGGATCGCATCGGACTCCGGGAGATAGACCCCTCCTTCGATCTCGAGGACCGGAATCTTGCCGTTCGGGTTCTTAGAGAGAAAGGCAGGCGTCCGCGTTTGCTTGTCGAGAATGTCGACGTGCACCCACTCGTGCGGCCGCTCGAGCTGGGCGAGCAGCAGCTTGACCTTGTAACAGTTCCCCGATTGCAGATCCCCGTAGACCCTCAACATGCGACACCGCCCGGACTCACGCCTTCAACGAGGAGCGCCATGAACACGTTGTCGTCGTACAGCCCGTCCAATTTCCGCGCCCGGCGTTTGATGCCTTCGGTGACGAAGCCCGACGCCCGGTAGAACGCGATCGCACGCTCGTTCGAGGCGAACACTTCCAGCTCGACCCGTTCGATCCCGGCATCGCGGGCGGCGCGAATCGCTTGAGCGACCAGCCGCCGGCCCAAGCCCCGCTGTCGGTAGTCGGGAAGAAGCCCCATACCCAGCCTGCCGACGTGGCGAAACCCCTCGCGCGGATTCCGGACGATGTCGCACCAACCCACCACAACGTCGTTCGGTGTGACCGCCAACAGGAGCACGCCTGCGCCTCCGAGGATGCTCCGCACGAACTCCCGCGTGCTTTCTAGCGAAGGGCCTTCGACGAAACCGATGTACCGCCGCTCCCGTGCCACCGCGTCCACGACTGCATTGAAGCCATCCGCGTACCGCTCTCCAGTCGGGACAATGCGAATTTCGTCCATGTTTCTCCGCAAACCAACGCTCACCATCTTCCGAAAGACGTGGGAAATCCGTTCGTCAGTCTACGCTTTTCAGAATTGATTTCTCAAGGAGCGCCGTGATCTCCTTCGCCGCCTCGGGCTTCAGCGTGCCCTTGGCGAGCGCGATCGGAATAGTGCGCAGGCTCAGGATGCGGTAGAGCTCGAGCGAATCGGGCGCTTCCCTTGCGAGGACGTCGAGGTGCCTGCGGATGGTCCCGGCATCGCCGCGCGCGATCGCGCTCCCCAGGCCGCCGGCCGCGCCGAGCTTCTCCACGTTGTCCGCGGTGCCGCGCAAAAGAGGCAGGAGCGCGGCGAGAGCGTCGGCCTCCGCGATGCCGAGCTTGCCCCACAGCGCGATTGTCTCCCGGACGAGCGCGATGACGAAGGCAGCGGAGAAATTGGCCGCGGCGTGATACAGCGCGCGTCCGCCTTCGGGCAGGCGCAGCGGCTTCGCGTCCAGCACGCGCGCGAGCCGCGCCAGCTTTTCCACCAGCGCATCGGGGCCCGCGAGTGCGATCGCGCAGCCCGCGAGCGCGCCGGGAGGCTCTCCCGCTTCTCCGAACATGTGCAGCGGATGAAAACCGCCCGCGAGCGCGCCGTCGGCGACGGCTTTTTGCAGGACGTCGAGATCAGCGGCGCCGCTGCAGTGCACGCACGCGGCGCCCTTGCGCCAGCGGAGGCTCGAGGCGAGGCCTTCGATCGCATCGTCGGGTACGGTAAGGAACACGATGTCGGCTCGGTCTGCGACCTCCTGCGGCGCGCAGGCCCGCGCCCCGCGAACGCGCTTCGCGAGCCTTCGCGCAGAGGCGATTTTCCGGCTCGCGATCGCCACGACGCTCACTCCCGCGCGAGCGAAGCCGGACGCGAGCCCGGTGCCTGCGCGGCCCGCGCCGATGAAGCCGAGCGTGAATTTTTTCGGAGGCATTTGTTACGAATTGTACGAGAGTGCGGGAGCTGTCGCCCGCGGGCGACAATTGCAAATCATTTGGGACACCGGGTCAACGCCGGCGGCAGGCCCGCGTTTTATCCGGTACGTGTCCGCAACAATGGACATCAACCCTTAGCGAGGTTCCAAATGAAAAAGCTGATCGCAGTCCTGATGCTGGCCGCATTCGCAGGTACGACTCTCGACGTCGCAGCGCAGACGCCCGCCACGCCGGCGACACCCGCGCAATCCGCGACCCCGGCGACGCCCGCCAAGGCGCAGAGCAAGAAGACCGCCAAGTCGGAAGGCAAGAGAAAGGCCAAAGGCAAAAGCAAGAAGGCCGAATCCAAGACCTAGAGCCGCACCGGCTCTAACGGGCCGCGCAGGACCGGAAAGGCGGGACCTCCCGCCTTTTTGTTTTTGTGGATACAATCGCGGGCCTGATCCCATCCGCGCACTCTTGAAATCCCCGAGCTCCGACCCCATTTTCCCGCTAGCTTCTTTATCGACGCGGAGACCGAAACCATGAAACGCATCTTCCTCTTCATCGCGACCAACCTCGCGGTGGTGCTGCTGCTCTCGGTCGTTGCGAGTGTGCTCGGCGTGGATCGGTTCCTCACGCAGAACGGCCTCGATCTCGAATCGCTCCTCTGGTTTTCGCTGTTGATGGGTTTTGGCGGCTCGTTCATATCGCTCCTCATTTCCAAGCAAATAGCGCTATGGTCCACGGGCGCGCACATCATAAAGTCGCCAGAAGGCGCGCACGAGCGCTGGCTCGTGGACACGGTGCGGCGCTTGGCCGACAAGGCGAATATCGGCATGCCCGAGGTCGCGGTGTACGAAGGCGCGCCGAATGCCTTTGCGACCGGCGCGTTCAAGAATTCGGCCCTGGTCGCGGTCTCGACCGGATTGCTCGAATCGATGAGCCGCGAGGAAGTCGAGGCAGTGCTCGGCCATGAGATCACCCACGTCTCCAACGGCGACATGGTGACCCTCACCCTCATACAGGGCGTACTCAATACCTTCGTGTTTTTCCTGTCGCGCGTCGTGGGCTTCATCGTGGACAAGGCCGTGTTCCGCACCGAGCGCGGCATCGGGCCGGGCTTCTACATCACGGTGTTCGTCAGTCAGATCGTGTTCGGGATTCTCGCTTCCGTGATCGTGATGTGGTTCTCGCGCCGGCGCGAGTTCCGCGCCGACGCAGGCTCGGCGCGGCTTCTCGGCACGCCGCAGCCAATGATCGGAGCGCTCATGCGCCTGGGCGGCATGCAGCCGGGCGCGCTGCCGCAATCGATGGTCGCATCGGGCATCAGCGGCGCGCCGGGATGGGCGGCGCTTTTCTCCAGCCACCCGCCGATCGAGGAGCGTATCGCCGCCCTGCAGGGGCGTACGTAACCTATCGCTGGCCGCAGCGAGTCCTTCGCGGCGACCGCGTGGAAGGCGTGTATTACCCTCGCAACGACTGTTTTGAGAAGATTTGGCGGGCGTAGAGAATAAGGAAGGTAAACGCCGTAATCGCGATGACGAATAACACGCGCCCAACGGCTGCCTGTAAGAAAATTGCAGAGTGTCGTGGATCTAGCTCTGCTTGGTGGTAAGCGCACCATGCTATGGCAAGACAGTAGCCGATGGACACGAGCCCAAAGATCCAAATGATTGTTCTCTTCGCACGTCGCGTGTTGATCGCATCCCCGAAGTCCTTTCTCGCACACGCGTATGAGAAGGCAAGCGCTTGAACCGCAGCAAACCCCGTTATGAGGTTGGCAGCCTGCCAGAGATGACCGATTATTTCCGTATTACCCATGTAAGTCCCTCCTGAAAGAAGTTGAGGACGCGCGTAGTTGCCGGCGGGCAGAGTCTAGGACGCTCTCAGCGCGTAGCGGCCGTCCTTGTCTCTAGCGAGCCGTCCGTCCGAGCGCAGCGCGTCCAGCGCGAGCACCACTTCGCGCCCGTCGCGGCTCGCGAGCGCGGTCATCAGCGCTTCGAAAGTTTTCGGGCCGTCCGCGAGCGCCGCTTCGACCGAAGCGAAATGCTTGCCTTCGAAGCGCGGCGGCTCTGGGATCGTGGATTCGATTCCGTGCGCCTCGCCTGCGGGCAGCGTGAGATCGAAACCCGCCTTGGCTCCGGTCTTGGCGCCTGCGAGCGACGGATCGAGCGGCAGCGTACGAAACCCCGACTGCACCACGAGGTCGCGGTCCGCCTGGAAGCGCGTCGCGAGCGCCCAGTCCATCTGCTCGTCGGAATAAATATCGATGTCGGGATCGACGACGAACACGTGCTTGACGTTGGCGAGGCAGC
>Ga0209375_1003717_pt1 | contig 10563 bp, 5 predicted proteins | sample GraSoiAngelo_131_FD_185888 | JGI IMG/M metagenome (GOLD analysis project Ga0209375, IMG submission 185888) | Grasslands soil microbial communities from the Angelo Coastal Reserve, California, USA - 14_0929_02_30cm (SPAdes) (version 2) | ecosystem: Environmental > Terrestrial > Soil > Grasslands ...
TCTCCTGGTCACCCAAGCATCCTAGGCTCATTTCCCCGGATTTCACCAGCAACATTGAAAAAACAATTTTTGAAAGAGAGGAAATATGAGTTTACCCAAGCTCGGGTTACGGTCCCTTATGGCGATGGCGCATGCCGTCAGAAGCCATGGAGAGATGGGGCCGGCCAGAGATAGAAACACAACGTCGCGTTCAAGGGGGATGCTGAAGGGAACTCGGGCATTGCTGCTTATCGTTATGGCTTTATTGCTTGCCATATTTGCGGTGTTTGCAAAGCCGGCTTCACCGCGTCAACAGTCCAGCCTGGGAGAACGCGAGCAGTCCGACGCCGTCATCGGCACGGACAGGCAAGTCTATGTCGCCGGAGAAACTGTAAACGTTTCCGGCAGCGGCTTTTCGCCATACGAACGTGTTGGCCTTCGTGTGACGCATGCCAATGGCACCACGGAAGCGAATATGGGTCACGAAATGTGGTGGACCAACGCCGGTTTAGATGGCACGGTTAAAGCCGCATGGACAATGAGCTCGGAGGATTCCGCAGGAACCGGTTTCATCATCGAAGCGGCGGGCTCTTCGGGTTCTACAGCACGGGCTATGTTCGTCCGAGGCGCAGTTATAAGCACGGACGGGTCGTACGAGTCTGGAGAGAAAACCTGGATCACGGCGCGTGGCTTCAACCCGGGTGAGCGTGTGAACATCGGGGTTCAAGACGGACGTAACCGCGCACCTCTGAGCCGATTGGCCGACGAAAACGGTCAGGTCCGAGCCCAAGTAGAACTGCCCGCGGACAAGCCGGCAGCCGGTTTCGTAACCATCCAAGCTATGGCAACACAATCGGGCGTGATGTCCAGTATGACCATACCCTATACGTTCTTTTCGGTTACGGACCAACAGGGTGCCAATGATCAGCCCGCCCAGAGCGACTTGACTCACATGGGACGAGACAACAGCGACCCCTATTATTACAAGATCTTCTGGAGCTGGGATTCGATCGACCAGTGGACCGGTACCGGTTCTACTGGTGATGCCTGCGCTCTGTTCGACAGCGATGGCGACGGCAAAGTCAACTATGCTGTCTGCGGCCAGATTACCAACCAGAACGCGAATCCGAACGTGGTGGTCCAGACGACCGGATCACCCTTTGCTTTTTCATGCAACAACGCTCGAACGGATCGTTGCGGAAGCCCCACCTCAAAGAGCTTTACCAGCACGGATATCCAGGCTGGTCCGCTTCCTGGGTCAACGGCAAGCCCTGCAGGCAATCTCATTACAGATACGGATCCATTTGGTCCGACTGCGCTAAATGGCCCCGGGTCTAACTATCCCTCCGATGCGACGTTGTATATGAGGATCCGAAAGGCTTTTTTGCCTGCAAATTCCGCCCTTGTCAATGTCTGCTCGTATCCATCGGCCGGAAGCGGCGGCAACAACAATCCGTTTGACTGCATCGTTTCACCCGGTGGCGGTTTACTCGTCATTAAGAAAGTGGCCAACGGGATCACAACCACCAACTTCAATTTCCTGGTGAGCCCGGTTCCGTCGCCTGAGCCTTCGAATTATACGATCACTGGTTCGGGTTACACTCCTGCCATCGGCGTCGCCATCGGAAACAGCTCTGAAACGGTTACCGAGACAGTCCCTCAGAATTGGAATCTCACGGGAGCGAGCTGCGCGCTCGAAGGCGGAGGCAGTACCGGGTATTTTGACAGTGCGAACCACAAAGTCACCGGTATTACGATTGAGTCCGGCAAGACGACAACCTGTACATTCACGAACACCGAGAACATACCGAAGATCTCTCTCACGAAGAGCGCGAGCTCGACGAGCTACAACGCGGTGGGACAAGTTATTACGTACACGTATAAGATTACGAACACCGGGAACGTCACGCTGGCTGGACCGTTCAGTGTAAGCGATAACAAGCAACCTGCGGTTTCGTGCCCAACTGGTTCGCTGGTGCCCGGCGCATCGATCACGTGCACCTCCACCCGCACGATCAACCAGGCGGACATCGACGCCGGCTCGATCACCAACACAGCGACCGCTTCCGGCAATGGTGTCACTTCAAATCAAGCATCGGCGACGGTGACTGCCGTCCAGACCAAGGCCCTCACGCTCGCCAAGAGCGCAAGCCCCACAACGTACAGCAAAGTCGGACAAACCATCACGTACACCTACACGGTCACGAACAGCGGGAACACCACCCTTTCTGGACCGTTCAGCGTGACGGACAATAAACAGGGGACGATCAGCCCGTGCGGCAGCGGTCCACTGGCACCAGCTGCTCAGACGACCTGCACCTCAACGTACACGATCACCCAGACCGACATCGACTACGGCTCGGTCACCAACACTGCCACCGCTTCCGGCAATGGTCTCACGTCCAACTCGGCAACAGCGACCGTGACGGCTACGCAGGCGCCCGCTCTTACACTTGTCAAAAGCGCAAACCGAACCATCTACGACACGGCTGGACAAATGATCACCTACACCTACGTTATTACTAACAGTGGGAATACGACCATGGCTGGACCGTTCACCGTGACCGACAATCAGCAAGGTACGATCTCGTGCGGAACCGGTCCACTGGCGCCGGGTGCTCAGACGACCTGCACCTCAACGTACACGATCACTCAGGCGGACATCGACTTCGGCTCGATCACCAACACTGCCACCGCATCCTTCGGCACCATCACGTCCAACACTGCGAGCGTTACGGTACGCGCCAATCGGACGATGTCCGTCGATTTGGTAAAGACCGCGACGCCGAACTTCAGCAGTCCGCCGGTGGCGGGCGACACCATCAACTACAACTTCAAGATCACCAATACGGGCACTGTCACCCTTACGGGAGTGGTCCTAACCGACGCAAGCCTGAATGAATACGCGAGCGGTGGGTTCTGCAACGCAGTGACGACGCTCGATCCAGGCAAGTCCACAACCTGCTCGGGCACCTACACGGTCCAGGCTTCGGACATCAGCGGCGGACATGTGAGTGTCACTAACGGGGCACAAGCATGCGGGAACCCGCCCAGCGGTAGCCCCGTCTGCGATTCTTCCAACGTCAGGGCATTACAGTAGAAAAAACGCTGTCCCTCTCCCTCACGCGGCGCGGAGCGCCGCGTGAGGGTCGCGCAAAGCGTTCTTGAGGCTTCGCCCTATTGGGCTCGAGCTTCGCGCCCTCTCCCAGAGGGAGAGGGTAATTTTCCGAATGCGAACCGGTCGTAACACCTTCTCCTGAATCTCAAAATCCCCCCAGCATCGGATTGGAAATAGCACCTTCGTGTGAGAAACGTTCGCCCTGGCTGCTTATACCTCCGTGGCATCACCTTAGGTCAATTGAGGCTACACCTACCGGCCATAGTTGAATAGCAACAGCAAGAAGGGCCAATAGGCCAATGTGGAACCCGCGCCGCATCTCGGAATGGGCGCAGGAAGTTCGACAGAAGGAAAGAATACAAGCATCAGGAGCGCCCGGTCTCCGGGAGTTCCCGGAACAATCAGTGTTCTGATCTGAGGAAAGATCAATCGATGGATAGGATTCCAAGAATATATTCAAAAAAGATAGTGGCCGGAGTGTTGATACTCCTGGCCGGCGTATTAATTTGGTCCGGTTTTAATACGTTGCGTCTGAAAGCGGCGAACATACCGGCATCGTTCTTTTCGACGAACCCGTTCTTCATCATAAATGATGCGCAAGGCGTCAACGACGTCCCTGGTCAGAAAGACTTGACCAGGATGGGCCGATGGGAACACGACGGATACCTTGACGTTTTCTGGAGTTGGGACGAGATCCAACCCAAGTCTCAAACCTTTGACGCCTGCGCTCTTTTCGCCAGTACGGGTTCGGGCAACCCTAACTATGCCATTTGCGCTGAGCTCATCAATGTGGGTGACAACCAGAACAACCCCAGCCCCCGACTGAACACTGCCGGCGGTTTCCCCAGGTTTTATAGTTGCAATGGTACCCAGCCGCTGAACTGCGGAGGAGCGGTGCAACTGACGCTGCCCGCAAGCCTTCAGATGGGTGACCTGCAAACGCTGGACCCCACCAAGGACCTGATCACGGACACCGATCCGTTTGGTGCTAATGTGCCCCTCGGGCCAGGTGACGCTTATCCAAACGACACCACGGTGCGGATGAAGATTTTGAAAACCGACCTGCCCGGCAAGCTCATTAATGTCTGCACCTATGAATCCGCATCGCCCACGAGTAGTGCCAGTGACTGTCTGGCCAATCCAGGTGGCGGCTTCCTTAAGATTGTAAAGAATACAACCGTCGGTGATGGGACGTTTACCTTTGATGTCAACCCTGTTCCATCGTCGAACGCAGGCAGCCCTTGTAACCCGGTCGTTGCTGGGTGCGTTTCATACCAGGTCCAAACCCAGAACTTTACAGGCAATGTAGGAATTTCGATGGGGATCAGTCAAAACTCCGCAACTGTGACTGAAGAGGATCCGGCGCCTGCCTTCTCCTTCACAAATGCCAGTTGCCAGTACGAGAACGACGGCCCGACGGGAGCTGTGAACACCAGCACTCGGACTGTAAGTGGAATCGGAATCCAGGCGAGCACGGTGACAGTATGCACCTTCACGAACGCCAAGCAGCGCGCTCACGTTACCGTGACCAAAGTTGTTGTCAATGACAATGGCGGGACGGCTAGTGTGCCGAACTTCACACTAAAGGTTGGTAACAATGTAGTGACCTCAGGCGTGTCTGCCGACATCGCCGACGGTACATACGCCATTACGGAGAGCGGGCCATCCGGCTATACGTCCTCATTCAGCGGCGACTGCGACGTGAATGGCAACATCACGATGGGGCCAGGCCAGTCGTATTCGTGCACAATCACTAACAACGACATCCCGCCATCCCTGACGCTGTCCAAGATCGTGAGCAACAATTATGGTGGCTCAGCCGGACCAGCTGCATTCACCGTCAGCGCGTCCGGACCCACACCGATTTCCGGAGCGGGCGCCGTGACCAGCGGTTCCAATTTTGTCGGAGGAACATACACCCTGAGTGAGAGTGGACCAGGCGGCTATTCCGCCGGCTCATGGAGTTGCACCGGCGGCTCGAAAAATGGCAATCAGATCACTCTGATGGCCGGGCAGACTGCAACCTGCACCATCACCAACTCCGACATCCAGCCCCAATTGGTCGTCAAGAAGACCGTAGTTAACAATAACGGCGGAACCGCCGTTTCTTCCAACTTCACGATGACTGTGACGGGCAACTCGGCGAACCCCAGTTCATTTCCGGGTTCCCCTACTGGTACTTCGGTTTACTTGAATGCAGGCAGCTATTCGGTTGCCGAAAGCGGCCCGAGCGGCTACGCGGGTTTGTATTCAGCGGACTGCTCCGGCACGATTGCTGTCGGTGAGGTAAAGACCTGCACGGTCACCAATAATGATGAGGCGGGAACCTTTACAATTATCAAGCACGCCGTTAATAGCTACGGGGGCACCGCGACGGCGAACCAGTTTACAATGGTTGTTAGCGCAGGCCATCCCAGCGACAACAATTTCCCCGGCTCGGAAACCGGCGTCCCCATTCTTATCGACGCGGGTAGCTTCAGTGTGACAGAGACCGGCGGGCCCAGTGGTTACATCGCCAGTTACTCCGGATGCTCCGGTACGATGACAAGCGGAGGAAGTGCGACCTGCACCATCACCAACAGTGACATCGCCCCGCAGTTGACCGTCATCAAGAAGGTGATCAATACGCATGGGGGAACCGCGCAGCCAGGCGCCTTCTCGGGTTCGATCAGCGGCACTGCCGGAAGCTATATGTGGTCCGGCGGTTTAACCACCAAAACGCTGGCAACAGGTAGCTATAGCGTCACTGAGAACCCGGTAACAGGCTATACGGCTTCCTACTCTGCCGATTGCAACGGCACCATCTCGATCGGACAGACGAAGACCTGCACGGTTACCAATCAGGACCAGACACCGGTCTTGAATCTAATAAAAGTAGTGAATAACGTGAATCCATACACCAATGACGGAACGGCGACTCCGACTGCTTTTACAATCCTCACCACGGGCGGACCGACCAACATCAGCGGCCTTGGATTCGCCTCCAGTGGATCAGCATTTTCGGCAGGTACGTATACGTTGGGCGAATCGGTACTGGCCGGGTATGCAAATGGGGGCTGGACTTGCACTAAGAACGGCGGTACGCCGACGGCCGCTACCTCAATCAGTTTGAGCATTGGGGACACGGCCGCGTGCACCGTTACGAACAATGCCGTGGACGTTCCACCAAGCATTTCCGTCAGTAAAGTCGGAGACAAGACGAACCTGACGCAGGCGGGAGGCCCCGTCACGTTTACAGTGGCGGTGAAGAACACGAGCAATCCGCTGGATCCGTTCTGGATAACGTCATTAACCGATGACATTACTGGAAACGGTAACCCTGTTGATGTGACGACTGTTCAGGCGTATAGCGCGACAGCGCCGTACATCAGCGCTACGACCTGCGCTTTGACGCCGGCCGGCAGCCCCATCGCTCCCGGTTCAACCTACAGCTGCCAGTTCACCGTGCAGTTCCCCGTCCTGACGAACAACTCTACTATGACGTACCACGACATCGTCAGGGTCACCGGCCGTGCGGACGACACTCTTTCGACTACAAACACAGCAACCGGTCAGGCCGACGCGTTTGTCACCGTAGCCGTGCCGATGCAGGTCACCGATTCGTCGTTGTGCGTGTTCAATACGGGTTCGAATCCGTCGATGCGGCAGTTCGATCGAAACTTCACGCAAAACGGATACTACACACTGGGAGCAACAAACCCCGGCCAGTACTATTGGAACGTGAACGTCGAGGGCACGCCGGGAACTCAGAAGTCGGTCACGCTGACGCTGCCCTGGCCGTTCGTTACGCAAGGAAATATGCCGGTGCACGTCTATGACGGCGTTTTCTTCAATCCGACAACGCAGTGCTACATTCCAGGCCATGAGGTTGCGTCGGTCAACAATCTGGTGCAACTGGTCACGTACATCAATCAGACCGGAAATACGCCGCTAATGGACGTCACGTCACCAACCGATTGGGGATATCCGTACACGGCAGGACCGTCGACATTGACAACGACGTCCTTCACTCCGACGCCGACGAAGTTCGTGACCGTTACGATTACGTTCACGATGCCGGCAACGGGATTCGCCTACGTCAACCAGCACCTGGACGATGGCTTGAAGGGACCGAAAGTTGATGTCAACGGCGACGGCGTTATTGACAACATTCCGTACAACAAGGACGGCAACCTCGACGCGACGAATGCGACCAATGTTGCTCAGATTCTGATCCCCGACAATGTCAAGCACACATTCTCGGTGGCTGACGAAACCGGCCCATTGGGCAGCGACGCGGTCTACAACAACAACTGGTTCAAGAAGGGGGCAGTCGGCTTCTATGGATTCGTTTCGTATAACACAGTGTACATGCCCGGACAAACCGTTCAGGTATGGCAAGGCTCCAAACTGGTTGGTTCGGCGGTGACCGACAGTGCTGGGTACTACACCATCTCTTATAAGGCTACCGGCAAAGACACGTACACCGTCACACTCGTGAATCCAACGTCGAATGTCTTAGTGCAGTCGGGAGGAGGAACCATCTCCACCCCGACGACCCAGTCGGTAACACCTAAGTCGAATGGAAGCCAAGAAGTGGACTTCCTCTTGATGCCGTAAGCCGGGAACCTTCGGCTCGCCAGCCCGCTCTCGCCTGAATGCGAAAGCGGGCTGGCGAGTTGAACGTTCTACTTCCATGAAAAAAGACCAAGAAGAAAATCGTTGATAAGGAGCTAAAGTGAGTACGATAGCAACAGATGCCCCGGGTTTCCGGGATTATTACGAAACCCTTCAGTTGAGCCCGAATGCGGATGAGGAAACAATCAGCCGCGTGTTTCGCATTCTCGTCAAGAGGTATCATCCCGACAACGCGGACACCGGAAACACCAAAAAATTCAATGAAGTGATGGAGGCGTACCGGGTCCTGTCGGATCCGGAAAAGCGAGCCGCCTACGACGTCAGATACGATGAGAATCGCGCCACCGTTCTGAAGCTTTTTGACGAAGCTTCCGCATCCGACAGTTTTGAGTCGGACCGGCGCGTTTGTGAAGGCATCCTGTCACTGCTGTATGTCGCACGACGGCGTGATCCGGACCGGGGCGGCGTCGGCGTCATTCAAATGGAACGTCTGCTGGGATGCCCATCCCAGCACCTGGAATTTCCTCTCTGGTATCTGCGGCAAAAAACCTGGGTCGAACGCCTGGAAAATGGTCTCATCGCCATAACCGCCGCGGGTGTTGACAAAATGCTAGACCAGAACAATATCGTTCTCCGCCGTGACCGGCTTATTGCCGAAAAATCCATGGGAGGCGCGCCTGATCTGGCCAGGGAAACGAGGGAACTGAACGGGCTCGGGCTGTTGCGATGACTCGCAAATGTTGGATTGGCGGCGTTCATAGGATGGTGTGAATAATTGAATCAAGCACTGTAGGGGCGGTCTATGACCGCCCGGGTTTCGTTGATTCGAGAAATCCGGGCGGTCACAGACCGTCCCTACAGTTGTGCAAAGCTGCTCGGAACCCAACAGGCGAGCAAACTTGAACGAATCAGGCGTCTCGCAACTTGTGGGACGTTATCTCAATAGCGGGACCATTTCCAGGTCCTCGACCGCATCGGGCGCGCCACCCGTTGCTTTCTCGGCGATAAGGCGGTCACGCCGGAAAATGATATTGTTTTGCTCGAGGAGTTTGTCGACGCCTGTCGCCGTAATGGCAAGGAGACCGTTTTCGAGGCGCTCGACCCAGGTTTTTTGCCGCAGATACCAGAGAGGAAATTCCAGGTGCTGGGATGGGCATCCCAGCAGACGTTCCATTTGAATGACGCCGATTCCGGCCCGATCCGGATCACGCCGGCGTGCGACATACAGCAGCGACAAGATGCCTTGAAAAACGCGCCGGTCCGACTCAAAACTGTCGGTTGCGGAAGCTTCGTCAAAAATCTTCAGAACGGTGGCGCGGTTCTCCTCGTATCTGACGTCGTAGGCGGCTCGCTTTTCAGGATCCGAGAGGATCCGGTAGGCATCCATCAGCTCATTGAATTTTTTCGTGTTCCCCGTGTCCGAGTTGTCGGGATGATACCTTTTTACAAGAATGCGAAACACGCGGCTGATTGTTTCCTCATCCGCATTCGGACTCAACTGGAGGGTTTCGTAATAATCCCGAAAACCGGCCACATCTGCTACGCTCCTGGGCACCTTTGCCTCCTTGCGTCACGGTATCGGCCAGTCCGCAAGTTTCCTTTAGGGGACTATGGTGCTGCCTTTCTCGCAAAACGGCATCGTCCAGCCAGCACTGACGGACGACTTCCGTCCGTACTTTAGTTCGATTTTCAATAACCAGCACAGTCGGCGAAAATTCCTGCAACGCCGTAGAGACACGCGTTCCGCGTTTGGGCCACGGCGAAATGCAATCATAAGGATTATGGATTGGTCGTGAATGCTACTGACAGGCCGATCCCAATGCCATATGCCACAAAACATTCGGACTTCACGGGGGCGACATAAAGACTATAGAAGAGACTATAAGGAAGCAAAAAAAGCCCAGGCGAGCTACGGGCTTGTCGGTAAGCCCGCCTTTAAATTTCTTGGCAATGCGATCCGGTACTCCAGGCCGCCTCGGTTTATGTTCTCCGTCGATCGATTGGCCGCTAAGCAATAAGAAATTAAAAGGCTCTCGACTCAGGAGCCGGTAACTTCACGACATGTCCCCTGCTATTATCCCGGGTGTTATCCCGACTGTTATCCCGACTGTTATCGGCCGGCGCCCCGCGTTTTTCCGGCGCTCCTTGTCCGCGTGCCATCAAATGCCGGAGGGTGTTTAATCCTTTTGCGCTGCAGCAGATGAGCTCAATCGTGAACAGCGTTGTCGCCAAAATGGTGTAACAAAGACCCATTGTTTCAAAAATATTCAAGGCAACCTCCGTGGAACTTTAAACGTCCTCAATAAAAATCGGCAGGAACAGCAGGAAGCTTTAACAGGCTGCTGAAGAGGTCGAGTCGCGCAACTATAGGGGTCTCCGCGAAGCGCAAGCGCAGCGCGCAGCCTCAAGAAACAGACAGTCTCTGCAGCGTATCGGCGTTTCGGCTGGCTTTTCAGCAGCCTGCTAGCGAGAGTTTACCGAGAGCAGAGAATTCGACCGTAAACCTAGAAGGACGAGGGATTTAGGCGTGATGAGTTGCCTTTCCTAGGTTTTTTCTTTGTTCATTCAAACCGAGCATTGTAGCGAGTGGTTTTGGGGAAAGTTTGTCTGGAGCCCACAACTGCAGCGCGCTGCGGTCCGTTTTCTCCCCTAGGGGGCTTTGCACAAGGAATATATCGCGGGCGCTCATAGAGCGCCCCTACAGTCGCGAACCCCAAGCTGTAGGGCGGTCTATGACCGCCCAGGATTTTTTGTGCAAAGCCCCCCCTTATAGAGGAAGGACGAACTGCTGAATCTGGCGCAACTCGTCTAGCCATAACGAACTCAGGCCGGTGCTTGAGGCTTGTACT
>Ga0209375_1003719_pt1 | contig 10559 bp, 9 predicted proteins | sample GraSoiAngelo_131_FD_185888 | JGI IMG/M metagenome (GOLD analysis project Ga0209375, IMG submission 185888) | Grasslands soil microbial communities from the Angelo Coastal Reserve, California, USA - 14_0929_02_30cm (SPAdes) (version 2) | ecosystem: Environmental > Terrestrial > Soil > Grasslands ...
TTCTTCCAGTACCCCTACCTCTACGAGCAGGTGCGCCAGCGGGAGCCCGGACGCCCGGTGGACGCCGGATTTTACGTCCTGCGCGTCGGGTCGCCCGACGCGCTGGCCCGCGTCGCGTCGGCGGTGGATACGCAGTTCGTGAACTCGCGCGCCCCCACGAAGACCGAGAGTGAGCGCGAATTCCAACAGAGCTTCGTCCAGATGTCCTCGGCGATCATCACGTCGCTGCAGGTGATCTCGGTCGTGATCGTCGGGATCATCCTTCTCGTCCTCGCCAACACGATCGTCATGTCGGTCCGGGAGCGGACCCGCGAGTACGCGGTCCTGAAGACGCTCGGCTTCTCGGGACGCCAGCTCGCGGGCTTCGTGCTCGGCGAAGCGCTCGTGATCTCGCTCTCGGGAGGGGTGCTCGGGCTGCTGCTCACGTTCCCGATCGTGAAAGGGTTCGCGAAGGCGCTCCCGACCTTCTTCCCGGTGATCAACGTCGCGCCGCTCACCATGGCGCTCGGGATCGGGGCGGCGCTCCTGGCCGGGCTCGCCGCCGCGGCCATCCCTGCAAACCGGGTCGTGCGCATGCCGATCGTCGTCGGCCTGCGGACGGTGGGATAGCCCAGCCATGATGCGGATCCCGTTCTCGTATATCTGGCGGAGCCTCTGGGCCCGCCGCCTCACCACGGCGCTCACGGTCGGCGGCGTGGCGCTCGTCGTATTCGTGTTCGCCGGCGTGCTCATGCTCGCCCGCGGTCTGGAAGCGGCCCTCGTCGAGACCGGCTCGCCCGACAACGTGATCGTGCTCCGGCGCTCGGCCACGTCCGAGCTCTCGAGTCAGGTCGACCGGGCCACGGCGGACGTGCTCGAAACCGAGAGTGGCGTGGCGCGGGGGGCCGAAGGTCGCGCGCTCCTCTCGCGGGAAGTGGTCCTCGTCATCGACCTCTACAAGAAGAAGAGCAACGCGCTCGGGAACGTGTCGATTCGGGGCGTGTCGTCCCGGGCGCCGGAGCTCCGGCCCGGGGTCCACATCGTCCAGGGACGGCCCTTCCAATTCGGTACGCACGAAGTGGTCGTGGGAAAGGGCATCGCGACGCAGTTCAAGGGCGTGACCCTCGGCGCGGAGCTCGCCTTCGGCGGCGATCGCTGGACCGTGGTGGGCATCGCCGACGCGGGCGGCACGGCCTTCGACTCGGAGATCTGGGGGGATGTCGACCAGTTCATGCAGGCGTTCGGGCGCCCGGTGTATTCGTCTGTGACCTTCCACCTCGCCCAGCCCGGCGGCTTCGACCAGCTCAAGACCCGACTCCAGGCCGACCCCCGCATGCAGTACGTCGAGCTCAAGCACGAGCGGGACTACTACCAGGAACAGTCGAAGACGCTCGCCACCTTCATCCGGACCCTCGGGATCGTCGTGACCACGATCTTCAGCTTCGGCGCGATGATCGGGGCGATGATCACGATGTACGCGGCGGTCGCGAACCGGACGATCGAAGTGGGCACCCTGCGGGCCCTCGGGTTCAGGCGACGGAGCGTTCTGGGAGCGTTCCTGGTCGAGTCCGTGATGCTCGCGCTCGTCGGCGGAGCCCTCGGGGTCGCGCTCGCCGCGCTGCTGTCCTTCGAGCGGATTTCGGTCGTCAACTTCCAGAGTTTCTCCGAGATCGGCTTCGGGTTCGCATTGTCTCCCGGCGTCGTCACGCGCGCCCTGATCTTCGCCGTGGTGATGGGTGTGGTCGGCGGCTTCCTCCCGGCGGTGCGGGCTGCGCGACTCAACATCGTCAACGCGCTGCGGGCGTCGTAGCAGGGGAGGCCCGTGCGGTGAGGCTCACCCCACTCGCCGCGCACACGCCGGAGGCGGTGCGCGCGGCGCTCGCGGCCCGTGGGTGGGAGACCCAGCCCGCCTGGTTCGCCGCCACCGGCGTGCAATCCCTCGTTGTCCTCCTGGAAGATGTCAGCGAACCCGAGCGCGAGAGCCTGGTGCGCTGGGGCGCGAAGACCGGCGCCGAGGTGCTCACGGGGGAGGGCTGGGCCCTGGTGGGAGCGGCCGCGAGCCGCCTGGCACCGCTCGCGCGCCCCGACCGCCTGCCGCCCGGGCTCGAGCGCCTGGCGCCGGAGCTGGGCCGCTTCCTCGCGAGCTACGCCGATCCGCCGCGCCGCTGGGAGATCTCCCAGGGCGTGCTCCACCTCGATCACCCCGTTCTCATCGGCATTGTGAACGTGACGCCGGACTCCTTCTCGGATGGCGGGCGCTTCGCTACCGTCGACCGCGCGGTGGCACAGGCGGAGCGGCTGGTCGCCGACGGGTGCGAGCTGCTGGATGTGGGGGGTGAGTCCACGCGGCCGGGTGCCGCGCCGGTGACCGTGGACGAAGAGGTCGCTCGGGTGGCACCGGTGATTGAGCAGCTCGTGCGCCGGGGCCTGGGCCCCGTCTCGGTGGACACCCGCAAGGCCGCCGTGGCGCGCGCCGCGCTCGCCGCCGGTGCCGTCGTGGTGAACGACGTGTCGGGGCTGGCGTTCGATGCGGCGCTCGCGGGCGTCGTGGGCGCCGCCCAGGCCGGCATCATCCTGATGCACATGCGCGGCACGCCGGACACCATGGACTCGCTCGCCGTGTACCGGCACGTGGCGGCGGATGTGGCGGCGGAGCTCGGTGCGGCGGCGGCCCGGGCAGAGGCAGGGGGCGTCGCGCGGGAGCGGATCGTGGTAGACCCGGGCTTCGGGTTCGCGAAGACCCCTGAGCAGAACTTCCGGTTGCTCGACGAGCTGGCAACCATCGTCGGCTTGGGCTATCCTGTAGCGGTGGGACCGTCTCGCAAGCGGTTCCTCGGGGCCGCCACCGGGCGACCCGTCGAGGATCGCGATCGCGCGACGGCTGTGGCGTGCGCCCTCGCGTGGGAGCGCGGCGCTCGCCTGTTCCGGGTGCACGACGCGGCGCTCGCGCGCGAGGCGCTGCGGGTGGCTGGCGCGACGACGAGCCCAACTTGAACCTCGAAGCCTACCAGTTCCTCATCCCCCGGTTCTGGCCGGACGTGGTCGAGATCCTTCTCGTCGCGTTCGTGATCTATCGTTTCCTGCTGTTCCTCGTGGGGACGCGGGCGATGTCGATCGTCGTCGGCGTGATGATTCTGTCGGTCGCGTACTTCGGGGCGCTGGTCGCGAAGTTCACCATGATCAGCGCACTTCTCTCCTACGTGTTCACCTTCGGCGCGTTCGCGGCGGTCGTGGTGTTCCAGCCGGAGCTGCGGAACGCGCTGGCGCGGCTGGGCCAGTCCCGCCTCATGCGCCGCTTCTCGCAGAGCGAGCGCCAGTCGGTGGCCGAGGAGATCGCCGAGGCCATGGACCGGCTGTCGCGGGCGGGCACGGGCGCGATCATCGCCGTGGAGGGTGACATCGGCCTCGAGGAATTCATCTCGTCGGGGGTGCCAATGGAGGCCAAGGTCTCCGCCGATCTCCTGACGACGATCTTCACACCCTACTCCCCGCTCCACGACGGCGCCGTGCTGGTCCGCGGCGACCGCATCATCGGTGCCGGCTGCGTGCTGCCCCTCACCCAGTTCAAGGTCGCGGACAAGTCGCTCGGCACCCGCCACCGCGCTGCGCTCGGGCTCTCCGAAGAGACCGATGCCACGGTGCTCGTCGTGTCGGAAGAAACCTCGACCATCTCCGTGGCGAGCCACGGGCTCTTGCACCGCCACCTCACGGCGCCGCAGGTGCGCGATCTCCTGTCCGGGGCGATCTCGCACCTCGAAGGCGGCGAACGAGTTACCGCACCGGCGAGCTGACCCCCCGATTGTTTCACGCTGGGCTCCGGGCTACTTTTTGCGGTTATGAATTTTGGAGCCCTGCCCGAGCGGCTGGCCCACGTACGGGCCGAGATCGCTCGGCGGCAGGCGACGGCAGGTCGGACCGAACCGGTCACGATCGTCGCCGTGACCAAGGGCTTCGGGCTGGACGCAGTGGAGGCGGCGCTCGCCGCCGGCCTCCCCGACGTCGGGGAGAACCGGGTGCAGGAGGCGCTGGGGAAGCTCGACACGCCCGTCGGCCGGCGCGCGACGTGGCATCTGGTCGGCCACCTGCAGCGCAACAAGGCGAAGCACGTGGCTGGGCGCTTCACACTGATCCACTCGGTGGACTCGGGCCCGCTCGCGGAGGAGCTGGACGGCCGAGCGGCGGCGCACGGCGCAAGACAGCGCGTTCTGTTGCAGGTGAACGTGGCAGGCGAGACGCAGAAGAGCGGCTGTACGCCTGCCGAGACGTCGGCGTTGGCGCGCCAAGTGACGGCGCAACCGCATCTCGCGCTCGAGGGGCTGATGACGATCGCGCCGTTCACCGACGACCAGGACGTGCAGCGGCGCACGTTCCGCGGCCTGCGCGTGCTGCGGGACGACTTGCAGCAGGAGGGCTTATGGCTGCCGACGCTCTCGATGGGGATGTCCGCCGACTACGGCATCGCCGTGGAGGAGGGGGCAACGGTGATCCGCTTGGGTACCGTGCTGTTCGGCCCGCGGGGAGCGGTGGCGACGTGAGCGCCGACGCGTTCCACCTCACGCCGCACGACGTTCGCAAGCAGGAGTTCCGTCGCAGCCTGCGCGGCTACGAGCCCCTCGGCGTCGAGGACTTCCGCGTACGCGTCGCCGACGAGCTCGAGCGGATCCTGCGCGAGAAGTCGGTGCTCGAGGAGCGGCTCGCGGCGCTCGGGGAGCAGCTGGGCGTGTACCGGGAGCGCGAGCGCGCGATGAACGAGGCGCTCGTCGCGGCGCAGCAACTGCGCGAGGAAACGCGCGCCACCGCTCAGCGCGAGGCCCAGGTCATCGTGCGCGAGGCGGAGGCCGAGGCACGGCGCGTCCTCGAAGAGGCGCGGGCCGCCGATGGCGAGGTCCGGCGGCAGAGCGCGGACGTCGAGCGCCAGTTCCAGGCGTACGTGGCGGGATTTCGCGCGCTGCTCGAGCGCCAGCTCGCCGAGCTGCGCGTACTGGACGGCCAGCGCGGCGGATGATCGACGAGGCGGTCCGCGCCGTGCGGGCGCGGACGAGATTCGTCCCCGACGTCGCGATCATCCTAGGCACCGGGCTCGGGCGGCTCGCGGACGAGGTGGCGGTGGAGACGCGGATCCCGTACGGCGAGATTCCGGGCTTTCCCCTCTCCACCGTCGAGAGCCATGCTGGGGAGCTGCTCGTCGGGACCCTCGCCGGCCGGCGGGTGGTCGCGATGCGGGGGCGGTTTCACTGCTATGAGGGCTACACGCCGCAGCAAATCGGATTGCCCGTGCGAGTGCTCGAGCGGCTCGGCGCGCGGACGCTGCTGGTCTCCAATGCGTGCGGCGGCATGCACCCTCTGTGGAGTCCCGGCGATCTCATGCTCATCGCGGATCACATCAACCTCCTGGGCTCGAACCCGCTCGTGGGGCCGAACGACGACCGCCACGGCCCGCGGTTCCCGGACATGTCGGAGGCGTACGACGCCGGGCTCCGTGCGCTGGCGCGCGCCGTGGCGCTGGAGCGGGGCATCACACTGCGCGAGGGGGTCTACGTCGCCGTCACAGGACCGAACCTCGAGACGCGCGCGGAGTACCGGATGCTCCGCGCCCTCGGGGCCGACGTCGTCGGGATGAGCACCGTGCCGGAGGTCATCACCGCGGTGCACACGGGGATGAAGGTGCTCGGGGTGTCGATCATCACCGACCAATGCCTCCCGGACGCGCTCGCGCCGGCCTCAGTCGAACAGATCATCGCCGTCGCGCGGGCCGCGGAGCCCGCGCTCACCGCCCTGGTGGGCGGCGTGCTGGAGCGCCTCAACTGATGGCCTACCCGCTCTTCGATCCCAAGCTTTCGGCGGACGCGCTGGAGAAGCAGCTCCTCGCGGCGTGGAAGCACGAGCGCCTGTTCCAGAGGACGCAGGAGGCCGCCCGCTACGGGCCGCCGTTCGTGTTCTACGAGGGGCCGCCGACGGCCAACGGGCGCCCGGGCATCCATCACGTGTTCGCGCGCACCATCAAGGATCTGGTGTGCCGCTACCACACGATGCTGGGGCAGGGCGTGACGCGCATCGCCGGGTGGGACACCCACGGCCTCCCCGTCGAGATCGAGGTCGAGCGGATGCTCGGCATCTCGGGCAAGAAGCAGATCGAGGCGTACGGCGTCGAGAAGTTCAACCGCCTGTGCCGCGAGAACGTCTTCAAGTACAAGGCCGACTGGGAAGCGCTGTCGGAGCGGATCGCCTACTGGCTGGACTACGAGCACCCCTACGTCACCTACACCAACGACTATATCGAGACGGTGTGGTGGCTGCTCAAGCGGCTGTACGACAAGGCGCTGCTGTACCGGGGCCACAAGGTGCTGCCGTACTGCCCGCGCTGCGGCACGGCCCTCTCGTCGCACGAGCTCGCGCTCGGCTACGAGGAAGTCCAGACGAACTCGGTGTTCGTCACGTTCCCGCTCGCGAGCGCTCCCAACCGCCAGCTGGTCATCTGGACCACCACGCCGTGGACCCTGCTCGCGAACGTCGCCGTGGCCGTGCACCCGGACCTCGAGTACGGGGAGTACGAGGTGAACGGCGTGCGCTACGTCGTGGCCGCCGAGCGGGCGGCGCACGTGCACGTGGGCGGCCAGGCGCTGGCCGCCGCCGTTCGGGTCGCGGGCTATCGCGGCCGCGAGCTCGTGGGGCAGAAATACGTTCGGCCGCTCGAGGTCGTACCGCTGCCGCAGGAGGGCCAGCGGTCCCTCGTCGTGGCCGGTGCGTTCGTATCCGCCGAAGAGGGGACGGGCCTCGTGCACATGGCCCCGGCGTTCGGCGCCGACGACTACGCGGTAGCGCAGCAGTACGGCCTCGCGTTTGTCAACCCGGTCGCGCCCGACGGCACGTTCCAGGACACGCGCTGGCCGGAAATCAACGGCCGGCTCGTGACCGACAAGGAGACGAACCGGTTGATCCTCGAGCGGCTGAAGCACGAGGGCCGCTGGCTCGAGACACTGCCGTACACGCACACCTATCCGTTTTGCTGGCGCTGCGACTCGGCGCTGATCTATTACGCGCGCAGCTCGTGGTTCGTGCGCACCACCGCGGCGAAGGCGCGCATGCTCGAGGTGAACGCGCAGGTCGCCTGGCATCCACCCGAGGTGGGCAGCGGGCGGTTCGGCGCGTGGCTCGAGAACAATGTGGACTGGGCGTTGTCGCGCGACCGGTACTGGGGCACGCCGCTCAACGTGTGGGAGTGCGATGCGGATGCGGAGCACCGCGAGGTCATCGGCTCCTACGCCGACCTCGCGGAGCGCTGGGGAAAACGGCTGCCGAAGGACTTCGACCCCCACAAGCCGGCGATCGATCAGTACACCTGGCGCTGCCGGGGGTGCGGCGGCACGATGCGACGCGTGCTTGAGGTGATCGACGCCTGGTTCGATTCGGGCGCGATGCCGTACGCCCAATGGCACTACCCGTTCGAGCACCAGGCCGACTTCAAGGCGCACTTCCCGGCCGACTTCATCTGCGAAGGCGTGGATCAGACGCGTGGCTGGTTCTACTCGCTCCTGGCGATTGGCGTGACCGCGCTCGACGCGCTCGTCTACAAGAACGTGATCGTCAACGAGCTCGTGCTCGACGCGCAGGGCCAGAAGATGTCGAAGAGCCGCGGCAACGTGGTGAACCCCTGGGAGGTGATCGAGGAATACGGGGCGGACGCGGTGCGGCTGTACCTGCTCGGCCAGAGCCAGGTGTGGCTGCCGAAGCGGTTCGATCGCCGTCAGGTGCCCGACGTCACCGGCGGGTTCCTCAACGCCCTCCGGAGCACCTACGAATTCTTCCGGCGCTACGCGGAGGACTGGAAACCGCCCCCCTCCCTCGACGCCGCGGCGACGCCGTTCGAAAGGCGGCCGCCCGCGGACCGCTGGCTGCTTGCGCGGCTCGACGAAGTGGTGGGAGAAGTGCGCCGCGCCTGGTCGGATTACGACGTGACCGCCGGCGTCCGGGGGATCATGGACTTCGTGGGCGAAGACCTGTCCCGCTGGTACATCCGCCGGAACCGTCCGCGCTTCTGGGCGCCCGACCGCGCCACCGACGCGGTGGCGTTGGAGACGCTGCATGAGGTGCTCGTTACGTCGGCGCGGCTGCTCGCGCCCGCGGGGCCGTTCGTATCCGACTGGATCCACCGGGCGCTCGTGGGAGCGTCGGTGCACCTGGCGCCCTTCCCGACCGACCAGGGCCGCCGGGCGCCGGAGTTGCTCCAGGCGATGGCCGCGGTGCGGAAGCTCGCCTCCCTGGCGCGCGCGGCCCGGGAGACCAGGCAGCTCCCCGTGCGCCAGCCCGTAGCCAAGGTCCAGGTGGTGGTCCCGGCGGCGGTGCGCGGCCCGGCCTTGGCAGACCTGTTAGATATCCTGGCCGCCGAAGTGAACGCCAAGGCGATCGAGGTGGCGGGGTCGGACCACGACCTGGTGCGACTCAAGGGGAAGCCGGAGTACCGGAGCCTCGGCAAGCGCTATGGGAAGGACACGCCCCGCGCCGCCGCGGCGGTGTCGCAGCTCACGGCGGCGGAGCTGCAGGTGCTCGAACGTGGTGACCCCGTCCGGCCGGGGGGGGAGGGGGGGGAGTTCGAGTTCCGGCCGGAGGACGTGCTGGTAACGCGCGAGGTGGTGAGCGACTGGGCAGTGCAGGCCGACGGCCCCTACGTGGTGGCGGTCGATCCCCGGTTGACCGACGACCTGATCCAGGAGGGCCTGGCGCGCGAGCTGGTGAATCGCGTCCAGCGTCTGCGCAAAGAGGCGGGGTACGAATACACCACGCGCATCGAGCTCAGCGTGGCGGGCGCGGAGGAGATCGTCGCAGCCGTGTCCGCGTTCCAGGGGTTCGTCGAGGGTGAGACGCTGGCGCGCAGGCTCGTGCTCGGCACGGTGCTGGACGAAGCGGATGTGACGCGGGAAGTCGACATCGAGGCTCGCCGGGTGACCATTGCGCTCCGGCGACATGACGGACGAAAGGGCGGTACGCGATAATGCCGACGAAATCAAAGACCAAAGCCAAATCCAAGGCGACCAAGGGCAGCCTGAACAAGAAGCAGCTGACCCACCTCGAGAAGCGCCTCCACGAAGAGCGCGCCCGGGTGATGAAGGAGCTGGGCTACTACGACGAGTCCTTCAACTCGAGCCTGCAGGCGTCCGACGGGGACCTCTCGAGCTACTCGTTCCACATGGCGGATCAGGGCACCGACGCCATGGAACGCGAGAAGGCGTTCCTGTTCGCCTCGCAGGAAGGGCGCTACCTCTGGCACGTGAACCAGGCGCTCCGGCGGCTGTTTCAGTCGCCGGAGAAATTCGGCAAGTGCGAGCAGTGCGGCGAAGACATCGGCTTCGAGCGGCTCGACGCGCTGCCCCACGCCCGGCTGTGCATCAAGTGCAAAGCGAAGGAAGAAGATGGCAAGCGCCGCTGACCGTCGGCTGTTCTGGACGACGGCGGGGGCGGTCGTCGCGGCCGATCTGGTCACCAAGCTCCTGGCCGAGTCCCTACTGGCGCGGCACCTGCCGGTCCAGGTGATCGGCGACTACGTGCAGCTGCGCCTCGTGTACAACCAATGCGCGGCGTTCGGGCTGTGTCTCGGCGCCTACTCGCGCTGGATCTTCTTCGGGCTCGCGATCGTCGCGCTGGTCGTGCTGCGCTCCATGGTCGTCTCGGCGCGGCCGGGCGACCGGTTCCGGCTGCTCGCCCTGGCGCTCGTGTGCGCCGGCGCGGTCGGCAACGTGATCGACCGGATTCGCAGCGCCCAGGGCGTCGTGGACTTCGTGGACGTGGGGATCGGCGGCGCGCGCTGGCCGACCTTCAACGTCGCCGACTCCGCGATCACGGTCGGGGCGATCGCGCTCGCGGTCTCCCTCTGGCTCGAAGGCCGGGCGCAGGAGCGAGCGAAGGAGGCCGGGGCGGCTCAGCACTGATGGCCGCCGTGACGTTCTGCATCGTCGCCCCCGAGACCGAGCGCCTCGACCGGTTCCTCGCCGACCAGCTCGCGCTGTCCCGCACCGTCGCCGCCCGCATCATCGCCGACAAACGTGTCACGCGTGACGGCCGCCCGCTGCGCGCCTCGGTCCAGCTGGAGCGCGGCGCCGTGGTGACGGTTGAGCTACCGCCGGAGGAACCGCCGCCCAAGAGCTACGCCCCCGCCCACCGAGACCTCACCTTCGCGTACGAAGACGACCACCTCGCCGTGCTGGACAAGCCGGCGGGTCTGGTCGTGCACCCGGGCCCCGGTCACTGGGACGACACGCTGGTCAACGTCCTGGTGGCGCGAGGCACCGCGCTCGCACCGGGTGCCACCGAGGGGCGCCCTGGCATCGTGCATCGCCTCGACCGCGACACCTCGGGCCTGTTGCTCGTCGCGAAGACCGACCTTGCGCACCGCCGCCTCACGCGCATGATCGAGCGGCGGGAGGTCGCGCGCGTCTACGCCGCGCTCGCTTGGGGCCATTTCGCGAAGAGCCCCGTGGACATCGAGGCGCCGATCACGCGCCATCCCACGGATCGGAAGCGCATGACGGTGCTGGCCGGGGGCCGCCACGCGGTCACGCACGTGCGCGTGACCGCGCGGTTCGCGC
>Ga0209375_1003723_pt1 | contig 10551 bp, 7 predicted proteins | sample GraSoiAngelo_131_FD_185888 | JGI IMG/M metagenome (GOLD analysis project Ga0209375, IMG submission 185888) | Grasslands soil microbial communities from the Angelo Coastal Reserve, California, USA - 14_0929_02_30cm (SPAdes) (version 2) | ecosystem: Environmental > Terrestrial > Soil > Grasslands ...
CCCCGCCACGGCGCCCGACGCCTGGTGGCATTTCTTCCTGTGCGGCGTCATCGGCATCGCGACCTCGATCGCGTTCGTGTGGATCACGCAGTACTACACCGAATACCGCTACCGCCCGGTCAAATCGATCGCCCGGGCGTCGGTGACCGGCCCGGCGACGAACATCATCGCCGGGTTCGCGGTGGCGCTCGAGTGCACGGCGCTGCCGACGTTCACCATCGGCGCCGCGATCATCGCCTCCTACAAGATCGGCGCCGCGAGCGGCCTGGCGCATTCCGGGTTGTTCGGCACCGCGGTGGCCACGATGGGGATGCTGGGCACGGCCGCCTATATCCTGGCGATGGACACGTTCGGGCCCATCACTGACAACGCCGGCGGCGTCATCGAGATGTCGCACCAGCCGGAGGAGATCCGCCGCCGCACCGACCGGCTCGATGCCGTGGGGAACACGACTAAGGCCCTGACCAAGGGGTACGCCATCGGGTCGGCGGCGCTCGCCGCGTTCCTGCTGTTCTCCGCGTACCTCGACGAAGTGGCGGCGCTGGGGTCGCCGCTCCAGGGCGTCGACATCTCCAAGCCCGAAGTGTTCGTGGGTGGCCTGCTCGGCGCGATGCTGGTGTTCTGGTTCTCGGCCCTGGCGATCGGCGCGGTGACCAAGGCCGCGGTGAGCGTGATCGAGGAGGTGCGCCGCCAGTTCAAGGCCGACCCGGGAATCTTGAAGGGCACCTCCAAGCCCGACTACGGCAAGGCGGTGGACATCGTCACCATCGGCGCGCTCAAGGCCATGGTGGCGCCGGGGCTCCTCGCCGTGGGAATGCCGATCGCGGTGGGATTGTTCTTCAAGGTGTTCCACGTGGGGGCCGAGGCGGTGGCGGCGTTCCTGATGGTGGGGACCATCGGCGGGATCCTGCTCGCGACGCTGCTCAACAACGGCGGCGGCGCCTGGGACAACGCCAAGAAGTTCATCGAGACCGGCGAGTACGGCGGCAAGGGCTCGGAGCCTCACAAGGCGGCGGTCGTCGGGGACACCGTCGGCGATCCGTTCAAGGACACCGCGGGCCCGTCGCTGCACGTGCTGATCAAGCTGCTGAGCACGGTCACGCTGGTGTTAGCTCCGTTGTTTGTATGAGGACGTCATTGGTTGTCGGTTGTCGGTTTGCGGTAGTCGGTACCGATAACCGATAACCGATAACCGGTTATGGCCCAGCTCTTCGCGCGTAAGACTGTCGCCCAATGCATCGCGGACGGGGAAGCGGGCGGTGGCCTGAAGCGATCCCTCGGCCCGGTCCAGCTCACAGCGTTGGGCATCGGCGCCATCATCGGCGCCGGTATCTTCGCGGCGATCGGCACGGCGATCGCGGGCGACTCCGGCCATGTGGGCGCGGGCTCGGCCATCGTCATCTCGATCATCCTGGCGGGGGCGACAAGCGCGTTTGCGGCGCTGACCTACTCCGAGTTCGCGGCGCTCATCCCTATTTCGGGCAGTGCATACACCTATGCGTATTCCACCCTCGGCGAGCTCATCGCGTGGATCATTGGCTGGGACCTGATCCTCGAGTACGCCGTCGGCAACGTCGCGGTCGCCATCGGTTGGGCGGGATACTTCGATTCGTTGCTCAGGGGCTTCGGCGTCACCATGCCGCGGTGGCTGGTGACCGACCTGCGGGCCGCACTGCACGACCCCGGGCTCCTCGCCTCCGCTCCGCATCTCGGCCCGATCCCCATCGTCTTCAACCTCCCCGCGTTCGCCATCGTAGGTCTCATCACCTGGCTCCTGGTGATCGGCACCAAGGAGTCGGCCTGGGTCAACGCCTTGATGGTGGCCGTGAAGTTAGGCGTCATCGGGCTGTTTCTGGTGGTGGGCTTCCTGCACATTCACCCGGCGCAGTGGACCTCGCCGTCGTTCGCGCCCAACGGCCTGAAGGGCATCAGTGTGGGCGCCGCGATCATCTTCTTTTCCTACATCGGGTTCGACGCCGTGAGCACCGCGTCGGAGGAAGCGAAGAACCCGCAACGCGACATTCCGATCGGCATCATCGCGTCGCTCATCATCTGCACCGTGCTGTATGTGGCGATCGCCCTGGCGCTGACTGGGCTGATCCCGTGGGACAAGCTCAACGTACCGGACCCGCTCGCGGTGGCACTGCAGTACATCCACGCCGACTGGGCGGCGGGCATTCTGGCCCTCGGCGCGGTGGCCGCGATGACTTCGGTGCTGCTCGTGTTCCAACTGGGTCAGGCGCGCATTTTCATGTCCATGGCGCGGGACGGCCTGTTGCCGCCATGGGCGGCTAAGCTGCACCCGCGCTACAAGACGCCGCACATCACGACAATCATCACCGGCATCTTCGTGGCGGTGTTGGCGGGCTTCGCGCCCATCGGCTGGATTCTCGAGCTGACCAATATCGGCACGCTGTTCGCGTTCATTCTCGTGGCACTGGGCATCATCGTGCTGCGCCGCCGCGAGCCCGACCGGCCGCGGCCGTTCCGCACGCCGTGGGTGCCGTTTCTGCCCATCGTCTCATGCCTGTTCTGCTTGTACTTGATGCTGAGCCTGCCGCTGCTCACGTGGGTGCGGTTCGGCCTGTGGATGGCGATTGGGGCGAGCATCTACTTCCTCTACAGCGTGCGCCACAGCCGCGTCCGCCAGATGTCCCCGCCCGACCGCTCCTAGGTCACCGATTCATCGATCGGGCGCGGCCGGAACGCCCGCGGCGGCTGGCACGTCGTACTCGCCCTCCCACCGCGCCATGACGACGGTCGCGAGACAGTTGCCGACCAGGTTCACCGTCGTCCGGGCCATGTCCATCAGCTCGTCCACGCCCAGGATCACGGCGACCGCCTCGAGCGGCAAGTGGAACGAGGCCAGCGTCCCGGCCAGGATGACGAGCGACGCCCGCGGTACCGCCGCCACGCCTTTGCTCGTGACCATCAGCGTGAACATCATCAACAGCTGCTGAGACAGGGTCATCGCCACACCGGCCGCTTGCGCCGCGAAGACCGAGGCCACGGCGAGATACAGCGTGCTGCCGTCGAGGTTGAACGAGTAGCCTGTGGGCATCACGAACGCGACGATGCGCCGCGGCACGCCGATCGCCTCCATCTGCTCCATCGCTTTCGGGAGCGCGGCCTCCGACGACGTCGTGGAGAACGCGATCAGCGCCGGCTCCTTCACGGCGCGGAAAAACTTCTTCAGCGGCACCTTCGCCAGCCGCGCGACGGGCAGCAGTACCGCCAGCCCGAACACCACCAGCGCGCCGTACAGCGTGAGCACCAACTTCCCCAGATTCGACAGTACGCCCAGTCCCCCGTGCCCCACGGTCGCCGCGATCGCCGCCCCGATCCCGATCGGCGCGAACTTCATCACCAGCCCCGTGAATTTGAACATGACTTCGGCCACGCCCTCGCAGAATCCGAGCATGACTTCCTTGGGGCGGCCTTTCACCTGTGACAGCGCCAGCGCGAACAGCACCGCCCAGAAGACGATCTGCAGCACTTCGTTGTGCACCGCCGCTTCGAAGAAGCTCTGCGGGACGATATGCTCGAGCACGGTCGTCAGCGTGGGCTGCTCGCCGAGGGGTGAGTGGATGGGCGCGCCCGCGGCCGGCGGCGGCAGGCGCACGCCGTCGCCCGGACGGACCAGATTCACCGCGAGCAAGCCCACGCCGAGCGCCAGGGTCGTGACGACCTCGAAGTAGATGAGCGCCTTGAGCGCGAGGCGGCCCACCCGCTTCATGTCGTCGCCGTGGCCCGCGATACCGACCACGAGCGTGCCGAAAATGATCGGCACGATGATCGATTTGATCATCCGCAGGAAGGTGGTGGAGATTGGCCGCAGACCGATGGCGAGGTCCGGGTCGGCCCAGCCCAACAGCGTGCCGAGGGCCATGCCGATCAGGATCCATTGCGTCAGCGTGCGGCGACGGAGGAACGCCCAAACGGCCATGCGTGATGGTCCCCGGAGTTGTGGGTCGAGTGAAGATGCAGGCTAAGAGGGAATCTCGCGCGCCAGCCGCAACGCTCCGAGCACCGGATCCACGGGCTCGCTGGCCAGGCGGGCCCGTGGCATGTCGCCGTTCAGCAGGCGCTGGAACGCAGTGAGGAGAGCGGAGCCCTGGTGGAACAGCCCGCCGGCCAACGCCACCGGCACCGGCTCTCTGCCGGGGAAGCGCCGCTCCAGGCTGCGGGCGAGGCCGACGAGCTCGCGCGCCGCGGCGTCGACCGCGCGCTTGGCGACGGCCTCCCCCTCGCCGGCGGCGTTGAGGACGTGCGGTGCCAGCGCAGCCACCTGCGCCGCCGTGGCGTTCGCGGCCCACCGGATCAGCCCGTCGAAGTCCTGGAGGGCCAGCGCCGCAAGCAGGCGCGTGAGCAGGGTGGAGCCCTCCTCCCGCGCATCCACCGCGCGGCCGGCGGTCTCCAGGGCACGACGTCCCAGCCAGTAGCCGCCCCCCTCGTCGCTCATCTGCCAGCCGTAGCCGCCGCTGCGATGGACCGCGCCGTGCGCATCCCGGGCGTATGCGATGGACCCCGTGCCGGCACTGACGAGGATGCCGGGGCCGTCCTGGAACGCGGCCGTGAGGGCGGCTTCAGCGTCGCCCAGCGCGCGCACCTCGCCCGCGAGCCCGCAAGCGAGGAGTGCGGCCACGAGCTGCTCGCGCTCGGGCTCGCGTCCGGCGCCCGCGGCGCCGACGACCAGGCGATCGGCGGGGAGCGTGACGCCAGCGCGCCCCGCGGCGTCGCGCACGACCTCGGCGATGACCGCCGCCGAGCGCGTCCCGCCGTCGGGGCGCATCGCCGCCCCCGGGCCTTCGGCCCGCGCCAGGACATGGAGGCTGCCGTTGGCGATCGCGACGGCGGTGTGGCTGCCGCCCGCATCGACCCCAATGAGGACGGACTGACGGACGGTCGGACTGTCGGACTGATGCTTCATCAGTCTACGCCTACCTGTCCGACTGTCCGGCTGTCCGACTGTCCGACGAGTGACGCGGCGAGTCCGGTCAACACCGTCACCGCGGTCCCGAGCGGCACATACCACGGCCACGCGAGGCCCGGCAACCAATGGAAGGGGAAGTGCGGGATGACGGCGCCCAGCACCACCGGCGCCATGAGGGTCATGCCGACCGCCACGGCGACGATCGCGTCGACTTGGCGCGCCCGGCGCACGGCGGCCAGCACGTACATCCCCAGGAGGCACCCGTAGGTGAGCGAGGCGACGCTCAGGGCGAGCTGGACCACGGGAGTATTCTGGTCGCGGAACAGCATCGCGCCCGCGACGAGCACCAGCGCCCAAACGAGACTCGCCGCCCGCCCGACGCGCAGCAGGCGCTGGGGGTCGCGCTCACCGGTCAGGCCCGCGTAGAAGTCGTGCGTCGTCGCCGAGGCGAGGGAATTGATCGCGGAGGCGTGTGTGCCCATCGCCGCGGCGAGGATGCCGGCGACGACCAGCCCCGCGAGCCCCGCCGGCAACCGCGTTGCGATGAAGCCTGGGTAGATCGCGTCGCTGCGTAGCCCGGGCTCCGCCGCGCCCGCGAGCCACAGGCTCGTGCCCACGAGGAGAAACAGCGCGAACAGGACGATGACGCACAGCCCCGAGCCGATCAGGGCCCGGCGCGCGTCGCGGAGACTCTTCGAGGCGAGGAGGCGCTGGACGATCAGATGGTCCGTGCCGTGGGACGCGGACGCCAGCAGGGCGCCGCCGATGAGACCTCCCCAGAAGGTGTATGTGCGCGTGAGGGAGAAGGAGAAGTCGAAGACTTGGAGCTTGCCCGCCTGCAGCGCGGTCGTGAACGCGTCGGCGCCGCCGGCCAAGCCGAGCGCGACGATGAGCGTCGCCACGCCGCCCAGCACGTAGACCCCCAGCTGCATCACGTCCACCCAGACCACCGCGCGAATCCCCCCGACCCAGGTATAGATGAGCGTCACCAGCCCGACCGCGAGAATACCCGCGGGGAGGCTCCAGTGCGTGATGATCGCCAGCGGGATGGCGGTGGCGAACACGCGCACCGCGTCCGCCACCGAGCGGGTCCCGAGGAAGATCGCCGCGGCGGTACGCCGGGCGCGGCCGCCGAAGCGGTGCTCGAGCCGGGTGTACGCCGTCTCCTGGGTGCCGGCGAAGTAACCGCGGAGCAGCAGCGCCGCGACGCCGATGCGGCCGACGAGATAGCCCAGGGGGAGCTGCAGGAACGTGAGGTTCCCCGTGGCGGCGAGCCCCGGAACCGAGATCACCGTCACGACGGAACTCTCGGTGGCCACGATCGACAGCATGATCGCCCACCAGGGGAGCCCGCGGTGGCCGAGGAAGTAGTCGCCGGCGTCGCGCTGACGGCCAGCGAGCACCAGCCCGAGGCCGAGGGCGGCCACGACGTACAGCGCGACGATCGCTTGGTCGAGCGGGCGCACGCGCTACGGTACCAGACAAAAAACCGGCCCGCTGGTTGAGCGGGCCGGCGCACGCGGATCAGTTGTGGGCAACAGGTGGGGTCAGACGGTGAACGACGACCCGCAGCCGCAGCCGCCGGTCGCGTTCGGGTTCTCGAACGCGAAGCCGGACTCCTGGAACGTGCTCTTATAGTCCACCTTGGTGCCGTTCAAGTACGGCGCGCTGAACCCGTCGACGAACAGCCGCACGCCCTGGCTCTCGACCACTACGTCCTCGGCGTCGGGCCGCTCTTCGACGTTCAGGCTGTAGCGGAACCCCGAGCACCCGCCGGGCATGACCGCCACGCGCAGCCCCGCCGTGGCCAGGTCCACCTTCTCCTCGCCCATGACCTTCTTGATTTCGGCGGCCGCCTGTTCGGTGAGGCTCAATGTCACTGCGGCCGGCTTCTGGATCGTCGTCATGACTTCCCTCCGTGTCGTCGCAACCTAGGGAATCCCGCGCGCGCTGTCAACGGCGCGTAGGGCGGGGTCCCGCCGCAGGTTACGCGCGATCAGCGCGAACGCCACCACGGCGACAAATAGGAACGCGACGCCGGTCCGGAAGGTTCCCACCAGCAGCTGGCCGATGCCGAAGAGCGCCGCGTAGACGGCGACCCAGCCGGCGACCCAGTTCATCCACGAGAGCGCGCCGCCGGGGATGGTGTCGGCGCCGAACCCCAGCCGAGTGGCGACGCGCCGCCACCCCGGTCCGCCGGGCCGCACCTGCCGGTAGAAGCGGTCCAGCGTGGCGTCGCTCTCGGGCCGCGTCACGAACGTGGCGACGAGCCACGCCGCCGTCGTGACGCCGACGGTGATGAGCATGACGGCCGCGTAGCTGCCCCCGGTGGCGTCGCTCGCGGAGAGGTGGCCGAACGTCTGCAGCCCGACCGCGGTCACGAACGACGCCACCATCGCCGCGAGCTCGCTCCAGGCGCTGATCCGCCACCAGTACCAGCGCAGGATCAGGACCGATCCGGTGCCCGCGCCGAGGGCGAACAGAAAGCGCCAGCCCGCTTCGACCGAGCCGAGGAACCGCATCACGACGAGCGCCAGCAGCATCAGCGCGACCGTTGCGACGCGCGCCACCAGCACCTGCTCGCGATCCCCGGCGCCGCGCCGCACGAACCGCAGCCAGAAATCGTTCACGAGATACGACGTGCCCCAGTTCAGGTGCGTCGAGATCGTGCTCATATACGCCGCGGCGAACGCGGCGAGCATTAGGCCGCGCAGCGGCGAGGGGAGGAGGTCCACCATCGCCCGCACGTAGCCGTGCTCGGGGTTGGCGAGGCCGGGATAGCTGACGGCGGCGAACAGCCCCACGACGATCCACGGCCAGGGGCGCAGCGCGTAGTGCGCGATGTTGAACCACAGCGTCGCGAGCAGCCCGTGGCGCTCGTCTTTCGTGGACAGGATCCGCTGCGCCACGTAGCCGCCCCCGCCCGGCTCGGCGCCGGGATACCACGCGGCCCACCACTGCACGGCCAGGAACACCACCAGCGATGAGAGCGGCAGCCACCCACCGTGCAGGGGGGGCAGCACGCCGACGGCGGCCTGTTTGCTCCCGTAGTGCCCGGCAGCGAGCGCGACGAGGCGGTCGAGCCCGCCGATCCGGTTCACGGCCAGCACCGCCAGCACGATGCATCCGCCCATCGCCACGATGAACTGGAAGAAGTCCGTGACGACGACGCCCCACAGCCCGGACAGGATCGAATAGCCCGCCGTAATGGCGAACAGGACCACGGCGACCCGCCACCCCGACATCCCGAACCCGACCTCGAGAATCGTGGCCATCGCGCGCGTCACCCAACCCATGATGATGAGGTTGACGGGGAGGGCGAGGTACAGCGCGCGCGCGCCGCGCAGCGTTGCCGCCGGTTTCCCGCCGTAGCGCAGCTCGGCGAACTCGACGTCGGTGACGACGCCCGCCCGCCGCCACAGCCGGGAGAAGAAGAACACGGTGAGGATCCCCGAGAGCGCGAGGTTCCACCACAGCCAATTGCCGGCGACGCCGTATTTCACGACGAGCCCGGTAACGGCGAGCGGTGTGTCCGCGGCGAACGTAGTCGCGACCATCGAGGTCCCGGCGAGCCACCACGGCAGCGCGCGGCCCGACACGAAGTACTCCGCGATCGATTTCCCGGCGCGCCGGGTGTAGTAGATCCCGATCGCGGCCGAGAGCACGAAGTACGTGATGAGGATCAGCCAGTCCGCGGTGTTCAGGGTCATGGGCGCTGGTCCGTGAGGGCGTCGACCACGAGGTCCGCCACGTGGGGCCGGACTTCTCGGATCTTCGTGTTCGCGCGCGTGGGGTGGACGCGGTTGGTGAGCAGGATAATGAAGAGATCGCGGTCGGGATCGAGCCAGATCGACGTGCCGGTGAACCCCGTGTGCCCGAACGCATGCGCCAACATCTTGGTGCCGGCGCTGGAGTTCTCGGAGGGTGTATCCCAGCCGAGGGCGCGGGAGGAACCGGGGGGGAGGTCTTGGCGAGTGGTGAACTCCTGAACAACGGGCAGAGTCGGACAGGGTCGGGCAGGGGCGGGCGGTCCGTCGCCGCCCGTCGTCGCCCGGCTCTGCCCGACTCCGTCCGACCGGAGCATCCACATCGCGAACTTGGCCAGGTCCGGTCCCGTGCTGAACAATCCCGCATGTCCCGAAATCCCGCCCAGCCGGCCTGTGTTCTCGTCGTGCACCTCGCCACGAATCATCCGATGGCGAAACGCGGTGTCCATCTCCGTCGGCGCGATGCGGTCCCGCCACTCGGCGGGCGGCAGGTAGCGCGTCGTCGTCATGCCCATCGGCTTGAACACCGCCGTATCGAGATACTGGTCTATTCGCGTCCTGGTGATGCGCTCGACCACCTGCGTTAGCACGATCGCGCCGAGGTCGGAGTACAGGTAGCGCGCGCCGGGAACGGTATCGAGCGGCGTCGTGTCCACGAGCGCGAGTGCCGCCTCGCGGGTCGCGGTCTCGCGGAACAGGGGGCGCCACGCGGGCAGCCCCGACGAGTGGGTCAGGAGGTGTCGAATCGTGACGCTTTCCTTGCCCTTGCCGGTGAACTCCGGCAGGTAACGCTGCACCGGCGCGTCGAGATCGAGCTTTTTCTGATCGACGAGCAGGATGCACGCCGTCGTCAGCCCGATCACCTTGGTGAGCGAAGCGAGGTCGAATACCGTCTCGGTCGTTATCGGCCGCGGATCATCGACGCCGTAATGGCCGACTGCAGCGAGCAGGACGATGTGGCTGTGATTGCCGACGGCGATCACGGCTCCGGGAAACGCGCTGTCGACCTGGGTGCGCAGATACTCCACAACCGCGGCGAGCTGGGTGCTGTCGAACTGCGGCGGGGAAGTCTGCCCGGCGAGCCGTGTGGCGACCGCCAGCGCGAGGGCGACGAAGGCGAGCCGTGGCTTCACCGCGTCACCGCGCGCTCACGGGCGTCGGCGGACTGGAATCGCGGACCATGATCCCGAAGCCCACCGAGTACCCGGGGGGGATGCGAATCGGTAAGTGCCCGGTGATCGGCGACAGGCCGAGCAGAGCGCGGGCCGCGGCGCGCTCCGAGGCGCGCACGCCGCTCCACACGAGCAGGTACGACTTGACCGTCGGCGTTTGGTTCAGGAGATACGGGCTGCCGAACGAGATCAGCACCGCGGGCTTGAGCGAATCGGTCACCATGATGAGCTGCGCCAGCGAATCGGGGAGGGCGATGTTGCCCCGCCACGAGATCGGCCGCACCCCGGACGCGAACACGACGTTGGGGTTGCGCGCGATCACGGTGCGCGCCGAATCGTACGACGGCGTGCCGGACATCGGCCACAGCCGGAAGTAGTCCACGCTGTCGCCGTTCTGGCGCAGGATCTCCGCGAACCGTTGGCCGATGCCGCCGTTCTGCTCGTCGGCGTAGGCGATGAGCGCGAGCCGCCCGCGGCGGCCGCGCCAGGCGCGGACGATCCCCGTCGTGTCCCGCGCGAGGGTGACGCTGCGCGCGGCGATGTCGTCGGCGGCGTCCTGAAAGCGCCTGGTGCCCACGATGGCCATCAGCGAGTCGAGCGGCACTGTGCGGCGCGCGAACAACCCCAGCCGCAGCTTGATCGCCAGCACGCGCCGCACCGACGCGTCGAGCCGCGCCGC
>Ga0209375_1003730_pt1 | contig 10534 bp, 8 predicted proteins | sample GraSoiAngelo_131_FD_185888 | JGI IMG/M metagenome (GOLD analysis project Ga0209375, IMG submission 185888) | Grasslands soil microbial communities from the Angelo Coastal Reserve, California, USA - 14_0929_02_30cm (SPAdes) (version 2) | ecosystem: Environmental > Terrestrial > Soil > Grasslands ...
CTACTTCGGGTCGAGCTACGCGTTCGATCACGTCGTTGAGTGGACCGTTCCGGTCAGCCTGTCGCATCGGCTGGGCCCGAGCCTCACGGTGGATCTGTCGAGCGGGTACGCGCATGCGGCCGCCGCGACCACCAGCGGTACCCTCGAGGTCTCCGGCCCGACGGACACCGATGTCCGAATGAGCTGGGCCGCGGTGTCGGGCCGTGTGATCGTCTCGGTGGCCGGCACGCTGCCGACCGGGAAGAAAGGCGTGGACAGCTCGTCCGTGCCGCTGCTCAGCGCCCTCGCGACCGAAGTGCTCAATTTCACGACGCCGAGCTTCGGGACGGGGGGCGGCGTGACGGGTGGGTTCGCCACCGCGTTCAAACTCGGGGAGCGCTGGGCGGCCGGCGTGGGTGGGAGCTACCGCCGGTACGCCCGTTACACCCCCGTGGCGGGCGGCGGCGATCTCGAGCCGGGCGGCGAGGGTCGCGTGCGGCTCGGCGCGGAGGGGCCGGTGGGTGGGGGGGGCCGAGGGTACTTTCGCGGCGCCGCGATGTACGCGACGAGCGGCGCCGATACGTTGAGCGCGGGCTCGCGCAGCGCCAGCGGCCCCCGCTTCCTGCTCTATTCAGGGTTGAGCCTCCCGGCGGGCCGCGGCAGCCTCTCCCTCTATGCATATGACAGGTACCGCCTCCGGCCCCACGGCTACGACTCCACCGTCGTCCAGGTGCCGCGCGGTAACGTGCTCGCGCTGGGTGCCCGGCTCGAGCGGCCCCTGTCCCCGGCGCTGAGCCTCGCTCCGAACGTCGAGTTCCGCCACGAGCTCGCCGGGCCTCCGACCGGAAGGCTCGTGTTGCTCGGTTGGCTGGTGCGGCCCGGCGTGGATCTACGCTACCGGGCGAGCGGCGCGCTGACGGTCTTGGTCCAGGGTCAGGTGGCGTTCGGCCGGCTGGCGGACAGCGGTAGCTCCGTGTCGCTCGTGGGGCCGCGGGCGGTCGTGCTGCTCGAGTGGGCGCGATGATCCGCCGCGTCCTCCCCTGGCTCACGCTCGTGGTCTCGAGCGGCACGGTCGCGTGCGCGGAATGGGCGGGATCAGAGCTTGGGGGCCCGAAGCTGTCCATCGTGCCGCTGATCGGCATCGGCTCCGGAACGGTTCTGCTGGACGATCTCGATCAGCTCCACGTGGTCGTCGTGCCGATCTCGAGCGCCGGCGTCCCCGGGGCGGTCGCAGATACGACCGTGCCAGTCGATGCGGCCGGCAACGCGACCCTCACCGTGCCGATCGTGGTCATCGGGAGAGCGCAGCCGTTCGAGCTCACGCTCCGGGGCATCCGCTCGAGCGATGGCGCCGTGCTGTACGTGGGGATCGACACCGTCGTCGTGAGCGGCGCAGGCACAACCCCGCCCGTCACGGTGCCGGTGCGCTATGTCGGCCCGTGTCAAATTGGCTCGGGCTGCGTTGTGACCGTCGCGCCGCAGGATACGACGCTCGCGACTGGTGGCTCGTTGGTCATTCGCGTGAGCGTGGATTCGGCGCTGATCCCGGTATCGGGTGTGCCTGTGACGTTGACCAACCTGACTCCGGGTCTCGTCCTCGTGGGGCCGGATCGCTCGGTCACGGCCCTCCTGAGCCCGACCGGCGGCGCGGGGCGCGTCGAGGCGGCGATTCGCGGCGCCGCCGACACGCTGCGGCTCACCGTCGCGCCGCTCACCGCCCCGGCCGCGGTTCTGGTCAACCCGGGATACGCGACGCTCACGACCCTCAGTCCGGGGAACACCGCGCAGCTCACCGCCGCCGTCACCGATATCGCCGGCAAGCCGCTGTCGCCCTCACTCGCGACCTGGACGAGCCGGGCGCCGACCGTCGCGACGGTTGCGAGCACCGGGCTCGTCACCGGTGCAGCACCGGGTAGCGCAATCGTGGTCGCCACAGCGGCGCCCGGCATTGCGGACTCGCTGGTCGTGATGGTCGGCGACGCGCTCACGCCCCCCGGCAATGCGATCGCCCTCGCGCTCATCGGGGGCCGCAGCTTCGGCGTCGGCAAGGTCGGGCAGCCCATCGCGATCGACATCGTGGTCGATCTCAAGGCTGTGCCGGTCGAGCTGCTTGGCAGCTACGACGCGCGATTCAGCTGGAATGCCGGCGTGCTGCGGTACGACAGTACGCAGGCCGGGACCTTCGTGCCTCCGCTGGTCATCGCTGACACCGCGACGGGTGGTATCCTGCGCTTCAAAGCCACCAGCCTGCTCGGGGCGAACGGGTCGCAGACTCTGGTCCGCCTCTGGTTCACGGCGACAGGCGCCGGACCCTCCAGTCAGGTGTTGGCGCTGCCCGTGCTGTCGGCGCTCACGGGCCTCGATCTGACGCCCGGATTGCTCGTGGCACCGGGCGGTGTCATGATCGGACCGTAGCCTCCGGGCGGCCTACACCCGAAATCCCCGCACCAGCCCCCGCAGCCGCTCGGCCGCCTCCAACAGGCTGCTGGCGGCGGCCGCCATCTCTTGCGTCGACGCGCCCTGCTGTTCGGCGGCGGCGGTGGCCTGCTCCGCGCCCGCCGCGTGCGCCGTGGCGCGTGTCGCCACCTGCTGCGCCTGCCCCTGCAGCTGCATGGTAGTCTCGCGGTTCGCCTGGGCGGTGACCCGCACGCGCGCGGCGGCCTGCTCCACGAGCTCGACCGCCGTGGCAATCTCGGCGAGGCCGTGCGCCGCACCTTCCGCGACGTTCTCGATGCCGCGGACCTTCGCTTGGCCGGCGGACATGGTGGCGGTGACGTCCTCCATCTGCTCCCGGATCGAGCCCGTGGTGCGGGTCACTTCCTCCGCCGCCCGCGCCGACTCGTCGGCGAGCTGGCGCACCTCCTCGGCTACCACCGCGAAGCCGCGGCCGTGCTCGCCCGCCCGCGCGGCTTCGATCGCCGCGTTCAACGCCAGCAAGTTGGTCTGGGACGAGATGCGCTTGATGAGCTCCACGAAGTCGTCGATCGCCACGCTCAGCTCGCCGAGCTGGGTGATCTGCTTCGAGGTGGTCTGCACCACCTCCCGCACGTTGAGCAACACGCTCCCGGCGGCGGCGACGTCACCCCGGTGCCGGTCGGCTACCGTCCGGATCTCCTCTCCGAGCTTCGCCGCGCGCTCCGCCGCGTCCGCCATGTCGCCGGTGGAGGTGCGAAGGGCATCGAGACCAGTGCCCATGGAGGTGAGGGCGGCGCGTTGCTGGTCCGCGCCCCCCGAAATCTCCACCATGGCCGTCGACACCTCGCTGGACGACGCGGCGAGCTCTTCGCTCACCGCCGACAGGTCCCCCGCAGCCCCGGCGATCCGGTCCGACTCGCCGATCACCTCGCCCACGATCCGCCGGAGCCGGTCGCCCATCTGCTGGATGGCATCCGCCAGCACGCGGAACTCGCGGGGCATCGCCCCGGTGGTGACCGGTCGCAGATCCCCGGCGCCGAACCGCTCGGCGGCCGTCACCAGTCGGCCGAGCGGCCCGTGCACCGATTGGACGGTGTAGCGCGACAGGAAGAAGCCGGCCAGCACCAGCGCGACGACGAAGACCCAGAGTTTACGCTCCCGATCGGCTGCGTCCGCGGTCAAGCGCTCCGCGGCCTTCACCGCCTTCTGCGCTTGACGGCGGGAGAGATCGCGCACCAGCCGCGTCAGCTCCGCCGCCTGCGGTCGCACCGCTGTCGCCCGCGCCATCGCTTCCTGATCGCGCCCCAGGTCGCGGAGCGCGTGTGCGATCGAGTACTCGGTCTGGATCGCCGCGTGGAGCTGCTTCACGCGGTTCACCGTGAGGCGATCCTCCACGGTGAGGCCGCCGAGCGCGTCCAGCCGCCGCTGGTGCTGAAAGGCGTCCTCGGCGGCGGCTTGGAACTCTCGCCGCGGGTCGTCGCCGGGCGAGCCCAGATATTGCTCGGCGGCCCGGATCTCTTCCAGCACGCTCGTGACGAGGCCGCTCCCTACCTCGGTCGACGTCCGCAGCGCGTCGAGCTCCAGCTCGATCGCGTACCGCATCTGGCGCAGGGTGGCGGCGCCCGCGATCGCAGTGGCGATGAGACCGGCCAGGAGCAACGCGAGCCCGATCAGGATGCGCACGCGGATCGTATCGAACCGGCCCCACATTACCGCGCCACCTCCGTCACCAGCCGGCCGTTCTGCACGACGCCGATCACCACCGTCCTACCCGCCACGTCCCCGTTGCCGTCGAACGCGATCGGGCCGGTCACTCCCTCGAACGGCGGCCTTCCCCGACCCACGCGCGCCAGGTAATCCCGAACGGCTCGCCGGTCGGCGCCCGCCTGGTCCATCGCACGGGCCAGCAGCAGCACGATGTCGTACGCGCCCGCTCCGCGATGGTCCGGTCGCTGCCCCGGGAAAGCCCGCGCGTAGTCCGCCACGAATGCGATGTTACGCTCGTCGCGCCGGTCGGGGAGATAGGCGGACGACAGCCGGATGCCCTCCGCGACCGCACCGTCCGCCTCGATCCCCGTGAGCGCGTCCCCGCCCAGCACGGGCCACTTGAGCCCCAGCGAGCGCATCTCGCGCAGGGCGAGCTCGGCCCCCGGACGCTCCGCGGCGAGCAGCAGCACGTCCGCGCCCCCCCGGCGCATGCGCGAGAGGTACGGCTCGAGCGAGGCAGTGGCGGGGATGTAGGGATCGGCTTCGAGCACGATCCCCCCCAAGCGCGCAAACTCGGCCGCGAACGTACGGCGCACCCCGCGTCCGTAATCGCTGTTGAGGTAGATGATGCCGGCCCGTCTGGCGCCGAGTGTTTGCCAGGCGAAGCGCGCGAGCTGCGGCCCGTGTTGCAGGTCGCTCGGGCACACGCGGAACACATACGGACTGATCCCCGACAGGTCGGGACTGGACGCGGACGGTGAAATCATCGCGGTGGGCGTCGCGCCACCCGCGTACACCCGCGCCGCCGCGAGCGAAGTACCCGAGCTCAGGTGTCCCACGACCGCCACGATCGCAGGGTCCGCGTACAGTTGCTCCGCCACCCGCACCGCGGTGTCCTCGTTCCCCGAATCGTCGACGATCCGCAGCTCGAGCTTGCGGCCGCGGATGCCCCGTTTGGCGTTGACCTGATTCACCGCCAGCTGGGCGGCCCGGAGCATCGAGGCGCCCCGCGGCTCGGAGAAGGGGCCCGCGAGGCCGATGGCGATCGGCCCTGTGGGGCGGGAGCACGCCGCCAGCGCGATGACGGAGCCCACGAGAAGTGACGTTCGCAGAGGCCCTCCAGGTAGGCGCGGGGCAAGGTTAAGCTCGCCCGTAGGGAAGCGCAACATTTCCCCACCTCCCCACAGGATTTCCACGTGGTTTTCCAGACCGATGTGGACAAACCCGGATTGCCTGCGGGCCAGTCCGGCGTAGCTTGATCCGAATGGAATCGTCACGCCGCCTGTACCGATTCGCCGGCGCGCTCGAGGGGCTGCTCGCCGCTCCCGATGCCGAGGCCTTCGAGCGGGCGTGGGCGACGGCGCACGTCGACCGGCTCGCGTGGGAAGCGCTCGGGGGCGCGCGACGGGCGGACAGCGGGCCCCTCGAGCCAGCGCTCGATCAGGTGGATCGGCGCCTCCTCGCGATGCTCCAGCGCTGCCGCGCGTTCCCCGATCCGCACGTCGTGACCTTCCGGGTGCCCGAGCTCGAGCGGTGGCAGCATGCCGCGGCTGCCGCCCTCGTCGGTGCGCGCTGGGGTGTCGCGGGCCTGCGCACCGTCATCGCCGACACGGGGGCGCCACTCGGGCGCCGCTACTTCGCGTTCCTCGCGCTGGCCGAACGACACCCCGAGGGCGCGTGGCCACTGTTCGAGCGGTATCTCGTGACACCGGGCGCGCACCATGCGTTTGTCGCCGCCGCCGTCGAAGCGGCGCGCTACTACCCCGGTCACGCCGACGTCCTCGTGCGCCTGTTCGAGCGGATCCGCGGCGACCAGCTGCTGCGCCGGTTCCTCGGCCCCAAGATCCTCGAGTCCCTCTATGTGCTGAGCGAGGAATGCAGTTTGCCGCTGTTCGAGGAACTGCTCGTCGCCGGGCATACCGACCCGGATGTGGACCGCTGTGAGGTCACGCGGGCGCTCGTCGTGCTGCGCCGAGCGACCGGGCGCGTCGCGCAGAGCTCCAAGTTCGCCGACGGCGACGAGGCGGCCGTGGTGCGCAGCCTCGACGACGCGGAGCGCCGCTTCGAGGCCACGCGGGACCGGATCGTGCCGGTGGTCGTGATCTAGGGTCGGACGGTCGGACGGTCCGACAGTCCGGCCGTCCGCCCGACGAACTCCCACATTTTGTCGCGGTACGCTCGCCCGCCGATATCGTAGGTGTCATTGTGCCCGGACCCGTGAATCAGGACCACCTCGACCGGCCCCGCCGCGGCAGCCGCCACGGCCATCCCCATCGCCGTCGGCACGAGCCGATCCACGTCGCCGTGAAACAGCAGGATCGGGCAGCGGACCCGCCTGACGTTGGCGAGGTTGTCGAGCGACAGGCGGAGGAGGAAGGTCGGCAGCAGCCGGTAGTGGTGTTTCGCCATCGCCGCGGCATTGGTAAACGGCGATTCCACGATCAGTCCGGCCACGGGACGTCGCGCGGCGGTGTGTGTCGCCACCGCGCTGCCGAGCGAGCGGCCATAGACGTAGATGCGCTGCGGGTCCACGCCCGGCCGCGTGGCGAGCGCCGCGTATGCGGCGTCGGCGGCGGCGTACAAGCTCCCCTCCGTTGCCCGGCCTCCGCTGCCGCCGTAGCCCGGGTAGTCGAGGACCAGCACGGCGGTGCCCGGCGGCTGGAACTCGCGCACGATCGGCCAGATCGCGGCGATGGTCTCGCCGTTGCCGTAAAACCAGAGGAGGCCTGCGGCAGGTTGTGGAGGGTGTGAAGGATGGTGGAGGATGGTGGAGGTATCGTGACCAACCTCCACCATCCTCCCCTGTCCTCCACCAACCTCCACCGCCTTCAAAAACCACCCCACGAGCTTCGTCCCATCGCCCGAGACCAGCTCGACCTTGTCGCCGTTCTCCACGCCCACGCGCTTCGGGTCGGGCAGGCTTGCGCGGGGCGCCGGAAAGGCGAGCCGATCTTGGAACAGCCAGGCGAGCAGCATCAACAGTGTGTACGCGAGCCCGAGGCCCACGATGATGCGGAGCGCGAGCATGCGAAGAAGTTAACTTAGAGCCGTGACGCCCCAGCCCACCTGTCCTTCGTGCCGCGCCGAGATCCCGCGAGGCGCGGCCTTCTGCCCGGCGTGCGGCTCGGCCTCTCCAACGGTGATCACGAACGAGCGCGCCACGGCCTCACCCCCTGACCCCCTCTCCGTTCCGGCGAGGGGGGACGTGGCGAGGACCACATCGGAGCGCCTCGCCCGCGCGCTGGGCCCGAAGTACGACGTGAAGCGCCTCATCGGCCGGGGCGGCTTCGCCGAGGTGTACGAGCTGTGGGACAAGGATCTCGACCGCCGTCTCGCCTGCAAGGTGCTCCACCCGGAGATCGCCTGGACCCCGGGCATGCTGGCGCGCTTCCGACAGGAGGCGAAGGCGCTGGCCCGCTTGCAGGACCCGGCCATCCTCGCGATCCACTTCACCGGCGACGGGGAGGGCCTGGTCTACTACGTGATGCCGTTCGTCGAGGGCGAGTCGCTCGCGGAGCGCTTGCGCCGCCGCGGTCCGTACTCAGCGGACGAGGCCTTGAAGATCGCCGAGCCGATTCTCCAGGCGCTGTCCCACGCCCACGCGCAGGGACTCGTGCACCGCGACATCAAGCCCGACAACGTGATGGTCGAGGCGAAGAGCGGCCGCGTCCTGCTCCTGGACTTCGGGATCGCCAAGCTGTTCGATCCCGGCGGGGGAACCGGAGAAGGTGGGGGAGGTGGAGGTGGAGCCGCCAAAACGGCCACCGGCTTCACGGTCGGCACCGTGCAGTACATGAGCCCCGAGCAGGCCCTCGGCCAACCGAACCTCGACGGCCGGAGTGACCTGTACGCCTTCGGCGCCATGCTCTACCAGATGGTGACCGGGACGCCCCCCTACGACGGCAACTCGAGCGCCGAAATCGTCGGCAAACACCTGAGCGACCCCGTTCCGGTGGCCAGCGACGTCAACGCGAAGATCCCACGCTGGCTCTCCACGGTGATCGTGAAGTGCCTGGGGAAGAAACCCGAGGACCGCTTTCAGCACGCCGACGAGGTGCTGGCCGCGCTCGACGCCGGCCGCATGTCCGGCTCCGAGCGGTTGGTCGGTGCACACACCCTCGAGCGTCAGGTCCGCCGCTCTGGCCAGGTCCGACGCCGCTCGGGGAGACTCGGCTGGTGGGTGGCCGGCGTGCTCGGCGCCGCGCTCGTGGCAGGGTGGCTGGCGCGCCGTGCCGGCTATCTCGGATCGGGAGTCGCGTCTCTTCACAACGCCCTCGTCGAGCCGATCGAGATCCTGAGCAACGGCGTCCCGGTCGACACGGTAGCGCCGGAAGCCACCGAGCGGCTCACGCTGCCGCGCGGTCAGCGCACCGGGCTGCGGTGGCGCCTCGTCCGCCCCGGCAACCCGCCGATCGGCGAGCCGCTGGAGGGACCGCTTCCGGCGTTCCCCCGGGCGGGGGGTCGGTTGCTCGCCGACGTCAGTGCCGAAGCGGACGGCCAGCGCTACTTCGCGCCCCTCATCACGAATGCGAGCGCATCGGATATCACTCTCGAGGTCAACCCCGGCACCGCCGCGGCCGTGCGGTGCAATTGCCTCGTGTCGAAGGGTGCCGTCCGCACCCACATCGGGTACTATCGCCTCTACCAGAACTCCAGCGTGGCCGCCTACAACAGCGCCCATCCGTACATCGGTCCCCACGCCGACCGGCACGGGTTCGCGGGTCGGGTAGCGCCGCAGAGCGGGGCCGTGGTGCTGACCTTTTGACGGCACGCGTGTCGGACGACCTCCTCGATCCCCGGCTGGTGATGCGGGCGCGCGGGGCCCTGCTCGGGCTCGTCGTCGGAAACCAGCTCGGCGTGCCGACCGAGCGGCTTGGCACCGCCCAGGCGATCCGTGAAGCGTTCCCGCAGGGGGTGCGTGATCTCGCGCCGCCGCCCAAGGGGTCGCCGTTTGACGACGACGCGGCCATGACCCTGCTGCTCGCCGAGTCTCTGGTGGAGCAGGGCGACTTCGACGCGAACGACGTGGCGGAGCGGTGGGTGAAGTGGATGAAACAGGACGGTCGTGGCATCGGCCTCACGACGCAGCGTGCCCTGCGGCTTATCGACCGCGGCACCGAGCCGTTCGAAGCCGGCCGGCTCGCCCACAACGCCCGGGCTGCGTCCAACGGCGCCGTGATGCGCTGCATCCCGGTCGCGCTCCGCTATCACGACAACGTCGACAAGATGGTCCGCGTCTCGACGCACCAGGCGGCCATCACCCACGCCGACCAGCGGTGCACCTGGGGCGCGGTGGCGGTGAATCTCGCCGCGCGAGAGCTGCTGCACGGGAACCAGCACTTCGTCGAGGAGGTGCTGCACCGCCTCCAGGGCGCGCCGCGCACGCTGGTCGAGGCCATCGGGCGCGTGCCCTGGGAGCAGGAGAGCGACCTACCGATCAGTGTGGGCGGGGAGGCCGGCTACGTGGTCCACTGCGTGGAGATCGCCTTCTGGTCCGCGATGCACCGTCCGTCCCTTGAGGAAGCGCTCATCTTTCTCGCTGAGGCGGGTGGCGACACCGACACCAACGCCGCCGTCGCGGGCGCGCTGCTCGGCGCGCGGGAAGGCGAAGCGGGCATCCCGCCCCGTTGGCTCGAACAGCTCGGCCACGCGCGCGGGGTGTCCGCGCTGGCCGAGCGACTCATTCAAGCCGCAAGCCCTAGGCCGTGAGTCTTACGGCTTACGACTTGCGCCTTGGGGCTGGCTTCACGTACGCGCTGATCCGGTCCATCACGTCCCTATCCATGAGCGTGATGGACACCCAGCGGGCCGTGCCCAGCCCCCGCCAGTTGAACCGCACGGCGCGTCGGCCGTAGCGCCACTCCCAGCCGCTCTTCCCGATCGGGCGCGGCCGGCCGAACAGGCGGGTCAGCTCCTTCTTGGTGCGGTCGACCAGCGGAACGCCGCGCTTGTCGCCGAAGCCCGCCGAGTCGTAGAACGCGACCACATCGGCGTTCCCCTCGATGAAATGCGCGCTGAGGTAGAACCGGGAACCGTCATCCGGACCGCGGATCACCACGCCACACTCCATGACCTGAGCCGTGCGCGCGGAGGTCTGGCAGCGCACGACGTCGGAGTCGGCAAGGGTCCGGGCGCGCTCCACGAACGCCCGGTAGCTGATGCCCGGCGTGAAGCCGCGGTACACCGGTCCCGCCAGCGGGGGCCGGGCTGGGTCGGACGGCGTCTGGCTGACTCCGGTGGCCGGGAAGATCGCGACGAGAAGAAGCAGCGTGCGGATCGAACGCATGACCCAATATACAGGCCGGAAACGAGAACGGGCCCGGAGGATACCCGGGCCCGCTTCGGTTCCGATCGGTGTTGCTCAGACCTTGCGGACGTTCTGCGCCTGCAAGCCCTTCGGACCCTGGGCGACTTCGAATTCGACCGTATCGCC
>Ga0209375_1003740_pt1 | contig 10519 bp, 12 predicted proteins | sample GraSoiAngelo_131_FD_185888 | JGI IMG/M metagenome (GOLD analysis project Ga0209375, IMG submission 185888) | Grasslands soil microbial communities from the Angelo Coastal Reserve, California, USA - 14_0929_02_30cm (SPAdes) (version 2) | ecosystem: Environmental > Terrestrial > Soil > Grasslands ...
CGGCCCACGGGAAACGCACCAGCAGACCCGCGAGCGGCAGCAGAAAAAGCGCCGCCGCGAGGACAGCGAGGGGCGCGAATGGTCGCGGGATCGGCTCGCTCCTCACGGGCGTGCGAAGCCGAAGGAATCCAGCACGCGCTGACCGTCGGAGCCGAGCAGGAATCCCACGAAGAGCGACGACAGGCGCTGATTCCGCGAGTCGCGGAGCGTGACGACCGGATACCGGGCGACGACCTGCTGCCCTTCGGGGATGTCGACTCCGGTGACGCGCCGCGCGGCGGACATGACGTCGGTGACGTAGACGATGCCGGCGTCGGCCTCGCCCAGCGCGACCTTGTTCAGCACCGCGCGGACATCGAGCTCCTGGCTCGCCGGAACGAGCGTCACGCCCGCTTTGTCGAGCGCTTCAAGCGCGTAGGTGCCAGCAGGAACGCTCGGCGCCGCGAGCACGACGACGAGGTCGCGGCGCGCGAGATCGGCCAGCGACGCGATGCCCTTCGGGTTGCCGGGCGCGACCGCGATCTGCAGCCGATTCGTGGCGAAGACGGTGGCCGATCCGTCCACCAGCCCCGCAGCCGTGACTTTCCGCATGTTGACGTCGTCGGCCGATGCGAACACGTCCGCGGGCGCTCCGTTCACGATCTGCGTCGCGAGCGTCGACGACGAACCGAAGTTGAAGCTGATGTGCGCGCCGGGGTAGCGGCTCGTCAGCTGGTCGCCCACACGGCCGAACGCGTCGGTGAGCGACGACGCGGCGAAGACCGTGATCGTGCCGCTCGGCGGCGCGGTCGAATCCGACGTCGACGACTGGGGCGACCCGCCGCCGCACGACGCGAACACGAGCAACGCGGCGAGCAGCATCGGCGGCGGCCTCATCGCGGCAGCTCGATGACGACGTTCGTCGCCTTGACCGCGGCGACGACGCGCACGCCCGGGGCCAGGTCGAGCTCGTCCACCGCCTCGCGGGTCAGGAGGGAAACGAGGCGGTATGGTCCGGCCTGGACCTCGACCTGGGCCGCGACGCGATCCTTCACCACCCGGGTCACGATGCCGGCGAGCCGATTGCGCGCCGATGATTCGCCGGTCAGACCCTTGCCCACGCGACGCGAGCGGGACGCGAGCAGCGCCGCGACATCGACGGCGGCGATCAGGCGCTGACCGCCCGCGGTCCGGCGCGCGCGCAGCTCTCCGCGGTCGATCATCCGGCGGACGGTGTCCGCGCTGACTCCGAGCATCGCGGCGGCCTCACCGATGCGATAACGCGACGGCACCGCAGGAATCCTAGCAGGTGCAAGGTTCTTGATGGCTAATGACCGCTGGCGCGAGGCTCTTGGCGTCGGTGGAGCGCATCGGGCGCCCCTCCTAGACTCCTGGCGATGCCCACCAGTCCCAGCGCCGCGCGCGCGGCGGTCTCGACGCTCACCGTCGACGAGGCGCAGAGCCGCATCCTCGCGCGGATCGCGCCGCTCGAGCCGACGGAAGTCGGCCTGCTCGACGCGCTCGGTGCGGTCCTCGCCGAGGACGCGACCGCCGATCGCGACGTGCCGCCGTTCCGCAACTCGGCCATGGATGGCTACGCGGTACGCGGCGCCGACGTGCGGCAGGCCGGCGTGACCCTTCGCGTCGTCGGCTCCGTCAGCGCGGGCGCGCTCCCCGAGCGCACGGTGGGCGCGCGCGAGGCGATGCGCATCATGACCGGCGCGCCGATGCCCGACGGTGCGGACACCGTCGTGCGCGTCGAGGACACCGACAACGGCGTGGAGGTCGTGACGATCAACGCGGTGACGCCGGAGGGGATCGCGGTCCGCCAGGCGGGCGAAGATCTGCGACGCGGTGAGACCGTGCTCGCGCGCGGGACGGTGCTGCGCCATCCCGAGATCGGGGTGCTCGCCTCGATCGGTCGCGCGAAAGTGCGCGTCGTGCGGCGCCCGAACGTCGCGGTGCTCTCCACCGGCGACGAGCTCGTCGATATCGACGAAGAGCCGGGCCCAGGGCAGATCCGCGACGCGAACCGCTACTCGCTGGCGGCGGCGGTGCGCGCCAGCGGATGTGCGGCGTTCGAGCTCGGCATCGCCCGCGACTCGGCCGACGACCTCCGGCACGCACTCGGGAACGCCGCGTTCGGCGACCTGGTCGTGACGAGCGGCGGCGTTTCCGTCGGGGACCACGACCACGTGAAGCCGGTCGTGGACGCGATGGGCCAGATGGACTTCTGGTCGATCGCGATCCGCCCCGGGCGCCCGCTCGCTTTCGGCGAGCTACGCACCAAACGAGGCGCCGTTCCGATCTTCGGTCTCCCCGGCAATCCGGTGTCCGCGCTCCTCACGTTCGAGGTGTTCGTCCGTCCCGCACTTTTGAAGATGGCGGGCCGCACGAAGCTCCACCGCCCACGCGTCGAGGCGCGCCTCTTGGATCGGATCGACAAGCCGACCGGCCTGCGCATGTTCGCGCGCGGCATCCACGACGCAGCCGCGGGCACCGTCCGCTCGACCGGAGCGCAGGGCTCGGGGATCCTGCGTTCGATGTCGCTCGCGAACTGCCTCATCGACCTACCCGAGGCCGCTTCCACCGCGGCGCCGGGCGACACCGTGAGCGTGCTGCTGACGGACCGGATGGAAGATCACTAGCGTGCCGGTACGGAAGCGCGCGCACGCGGCACCCGCGACCCCGGCCAAGACGCTGACCCACCTCGACCAGCGCGGCGCCGCGCGGATGGTCGACGTCGGGGCGAAAGCCGTCACGGAGCGGCGCGCCACCGCGCGGGGCATGCTCGTGCTCTCGAGCGAGACGCTCGCGCTCGTGCGCGACGGTCGCACGCCGAAGGGTGACGTGCTCGCGAGCGCGCGCCTCGCCGGCATCATGGCCGCGAAGAAGACGTCCGAGCTGATCCCGCTGGCGCATCCGCTGCCGATCACCCACGCGAGCGTCGACCTCGTCATCGAAGCGAAAGGGATCGCCATCGAGGCCACGGTCGCGACGACCGCGCAGACCGGCGTCGAGATGGAGGCCCTCACGGCGGTGACGGTCGCCGGCCTCACGCTGTACGACATGCTGAAGGCGGTCGAGCGCGGGGCCAGGCTCACCGACATCCGACTCGTCGCGAAGAGCGGCGGGCGGAGCGGGGAGTACCGCGCCGAGTGACCTCCGTGCGCGCCGCGATCATCACCGTCAGCACCAGAGGCGCCGCCGGCGAGCGAGCCGATGAGAGCGGCCCGGCGATGCGCGATGCGCTCACCGCCGCCGGTCACGCGGTCGTCCACGCCGAGCTCGTGCCCGACGACATCGGCGGCGTCGCCACCGCGATCCTGAATGCCGTGCGCGCCGGCGCCAACGTCGTGCTCACCAGCGGGGGCACGGGCCTCTCGCCCAACGACGTGACGCCCGAGGCGACGCGGCGCGTCATCGACCGCGAGGTGCCTGGGATCGCCGAGGCGCTCCGCGCGCGATCGCTGGAGAAGACCCCGCACGGCATGCTCTCGCGAGGCGTCGCCGGCGCCGTCGGAGCGACGCTGGTCGTGAACCTGCCGGGCTCGCCACGCGCGGTGCGCGAATCGCTGGAGGTGCTGCTGCCGGTCCTCCCCCACGCGATCGAGCTGCTCGCCGGCGACAGCGGTGAGACCGGACACGCGCGCGGCCGCGCCTGACGACGTGAAGCTCGCGGTCGATCCGGAGGTCGCCGCGGCGCTCGCGGCGCGCCGCGCGGTCGTCGCGCTCGAATCGACGGTGATCGCGCACGGCCTCCCGCGCCCGCAGAACCTCGCGGCAGCCCGCGCCCTCGAAGAGGAGGTGCGTGGCCTCGGCTCCACGCCGGCGACGATCGCGATCGCGGACGGCCAGGCCATCGTCGGCGCGGACGACGCGTTGCTGACGCGCCTCGCGGAGGACCTGTCTGTCGCGAAGGTCTCGCTGCGCGATCTCGCGCCCGTGCTGGCGCGTCGCGGCCTCGGCGCGACGACAGTCGCTGCGACGGTGGAGATCGCGGCCCGCGCCGGCATCGCGGTGATGGCGACCGGTGGGATCGGCGGCGTGCATCGGGGCGGCGAACGTTCCTTCGACGAATCCGCGGACCTCGAGGCGATCGCGCGCCATCCGGTATGCGTCGTCTGCGCGGGCGCGAAGCTGGTCCTCGATCTCGCGCTCACGCTCGAGCGGCTCGAGACGCTCGGCGTGCCCGTGGTGGGCTACGGCACCGACGAGCTGCCCGCGTTCTACGTGCGCTCGAGCGGGCTGCGCCTCGAGCATCGCGTCGAGGACGCGCTGGCCGCGGCGCGCGTCACGCGTGAGCAGCTCGCGCGCGGCGCCGGGATCGTGATCGCCGTTCCGATCGCGGCCGGCGACGCGCTCGACCGGCGCGAGACCGAGGCCGAGATCGCGCGCGCGCTCCAGGCCGCTGAGCGGCAAGGCGTCCGCGGCGCGGCACTGACGCCGTTCCTGCTCGGGCAGGTCAGCGAGGCGACCGGCGGGCGCAGCCTCGCGGCGAATCTGTCGCTGCTGCGCGCGAACGCGCGGGTCGCGGCGCAGATCGCTCTCGCGCTCGCGATCTAGCCGAGCGCGTTCGCGCTCAACGTGTTCGCGTCAGGCTCAGCACCCAGTCGAACAAGAGCGGCGCGAGCAAGACCACGATGAGGACCCAGCCCAGCCAGCGGTAGCGCTGCGGTCGAGGCGGCGGCGGTCCCGCCGAAGCGAGCGCCTCCCGTGCGTGCTCCGCGTCCGTCGCCGGAACGAGGAGCTCGAAGCCGCCGGTCGGCGCGATGACGCGGATCGGAACGGCCGACCGCGGCAGGCCCAATGAAGCCTGGAATCGCACGCGCGCCGCGACGCCGAGCGAGCGCAGGTATCCCGCGGCGGTCTCGGCCTCGAGCTCGTCCTCGTATCGCGCGGCGATCGTCTCGATCACGCGCTAGCGGCGGGCGTCGAGGCCCAGCGTCTCCTGCATGCGCACGTAACCGACGACGGCATCGCGGAACAAGACGCCGACGAGCGAACCGTGGTCGACCACCGGCAGGAGGGGAACGTCCCCGCCGCCGAAGCGCTCGATCGCCGCGACGATCTGCTCGTCCGGCGTGACCGTGGCGACCTCGGACACCGGCGTCATGACGGCGTCGACCGACGTCGTTGCCCATTGATCCTGCTCGACCTTCCGCAGATCGGTGATCCTCACCAGACCGACGAGCCGGTCGTGCGCGACGATCGGGATCGCTTGAAGATTGTTCGGCAGCACGACGTCGCGGATCAGCTGTCCGATCGAGATGCCGGCCGGCGCTGAGCGAAAGTTGGTCGTCATCAGCTGAGCGACGCGAACGCTCCCGACCGCGGCGGTGACGCGCTCCTGCTGGAGCGCCTGCGACGCCGCTCCGTACAAGAAGTAGGCGATCAGGAACATCCAGAGACCGGTCATCGCTTCGCCGTCGAGCGCGCGTGACACGCCGTAGACGACCATCAGTCCGGCGACGAGCTGCCCGCCCCGCGCGGCGATCCGCGTCGCGGCGACGCGATCGCGCCGCACGCCCCAGATGATCGAGCGCAGAACGCGTCCGCCGTCGAGCGGGAATCCGGGTACGAGATTGAAGAGCGCGACGGCGATGTTGATGAAGCTGAGGTAGCGCGCGACGCCCTCGACGGGCTGGAGCGACGGCACGACATCGATGTTGTTCGTGACGAGCTGTTGAACGAGGAACGCGAGCGCGCCGATGGTGAGGCTCGTGAGGGGGCCGGCCGAGGCCATGAAGAACTCTGCCCTCGCGCTGGGAGGCTCTTTCGTGAGGTTCGCAACACCGCCGAGCAGGAACAGCGTGATCGACGAGACCGACATCTTGAACTGGCGCGCGACGATGGCGTGCGCCAGCTCGTGCAGCAATACCGAGCTGAAGAACAGAAGGGCGGCGATCGCTGAGATGAGGAACGTCTTCTGCTGGGACCACTGCGGGTACCAATCCGGGAACACTTGATCCGCGAGCGACAGCAACACGAGGAGGAAGATCAGCACCCACGAGATGTGAATGCGGATATCGATGCCGAGAATGCGCGCGACGCGGAACGATCCGGGCACGTGCCGAGCATAGCCGCGATGTCCGCGCGATACTTGAAGCGGATGAGGACGATGTTGGACCAGCGCCAGCGACGCAGCGGAGGGTGACAGAGCTAGCCACGGGGCGCTTCGGCACGCTGGAGATCCATCCCGACATCGCCCGCGCGATCGACGAGCTCGGTTTCATGGCGCCGACGCCGGTGCAGCAGGAGGCCATCCCGGTGCTGCGCGCCGGGCGCGATCTCTTCGCGCAGGCGCAGACCGGGACCGGCAAGACCGCGGCGTTCGCGATACCGATCATCGAGCGCATCGACCCTGACGAGAAACGGCCGCAGGCGCTCGTCGTCGTGCCGACGCGCGAGCTCGCAGTCCAGGTGACGCGCGAGTTCGGCGCGCTCGGGAAGTTCCGCCACACGCACGAGGTCGCGATCTATGGCGGCGTTCCGTACGGCCCGCAGGAACGCGCGCTGAAACGCGGTGTGCCGATCGTGATCGGTACGCCCGGCCGCCTCCTCGATCACATCGATCGGGGCACGCTGCTGCTCGACGGGATCCGCGTCGTCGTGCTGGACGAGGCCGACCGGCTGCTCGACATGGGCTTCGCGCCCGACGTGCGCAAGCTGCTGCGCCTGTGTCCCATCAAGCGGCAGACCGCGCTGTTCTCCGCAACTCTGTCGGGCGAGGTCCGCGACCTGGCGCATCGCTTCACCAAGGATCCGGCGCAGATCGCGATCGATCCGGGTCAGCCCAACCTCAACGCGATCGAGCAGGTCTACGTCGAGGTCCTCGATCAGGACAAACCGAGGGCGCTCGCCGAGCTCCTGCGGCGCTGGGAGACGGATCAGGTGCTGGTGTTCCGTCACACCAAACGCGGCGTGGACAAGCTCTATGACGACCTGAAGCGGCGCGGGCAGAAGGTCGCGGCGATCCACGGGGATCTATCCCAGCGTGAACGCGAGCGGACGCTCGATCAGTTCCGGAGCGGCGACATCAAGGTGCTGATCGCGACGAACCTCGCCGCGCGCGGACTGCACATCGAGGACATCAGCCACGTCATCAACTACGACCTGCCCGAGGACGCGGATACGTTCACCCACCGCGTCGGCCGCACCGGCCGCGCCGGCGAGGCCGGCGTGGCGGTGACGTTCGTGGGCGAGTGGGACATCGACGAGTTCGAGCGCCTGCGCGCCAAGGCAGGCGTGCCGTTCCGCCGCGAGGTGATGGAGCTCTACGGGCGCTAGCCGCCGTTGGCGCTGCTGCGCAGATGCGTGAGGGCTGCGTGTTCTGCGCCGTCGTCGGCGGCGCGGAGCATCTCGCGGTCTATCGCGACGATCACGTCGTGGCGTTCCTCGACCACGCTCCGGTCTTCCCTGGACACACGCTCATCGTGCCCGCACGGCACTACCCCACCATCGAAGACATGCCCGAGAGCGAGATCGCGCCACTATTCCTCTTGGCGCGCCGTCTCTCGATCGCGTTCCGCACCGCGCTCGGCGCGGACGGCTCGTTCATCGCGGTGAACACGCGGATCAGCCAGAGCGTGCCGCACGTCCACGTGCACGTCGTACCGCGGCGCAAGGGCGACGCGCTGTTCTCGCCGGGCCACGGAATGTGGATGCGACGCCGCTACGCGGATGGCGAAGCGGAAAAGGTCGCGGCGCGGCTGCGGGCGGCGCTCGAGAGCCCGGCTCCTTAGCCGACGAAAGCGCGCGCGGTCTGCTCCCACAGGTCGCTCATGAGTCGGAGCGTCTCCTGGTCCACTCGCTCGTCGTTCCCATGGAACATCTTCGCGAACTGCCCGAATGGGATCTTCTCGCTCATGAGCCCGTAGCCGTACGACACCACTCCCTTGCGGCGGAAGAAGCGTGCATCCGTCGCGCCGACGATGAGGAACGGTACGGTCGTCGAGTCGGGGATGAGCCGCTTGGTCACGCTCGTGAGCGTGTCCCACAGCGGTGTGCCCAGCGGGGACGAGCTCGCGGGGTTGCTTCCCTCGTGCACGACCTCGACGTCCTTCCACAGGTCGCCGATCGCATCGCGCAGCATCTTCCGCACCGCGTCGGGGTCGTCGCCGGGCAGGGTGCGGATGTCGATGTCGACCTCCGCGCTGTCGGGGATCACGTTCACCTTCACGCCGCTGTGCGCGATGTTCGGGGAGAACGTGGTGCGGGTCGCCGCGTAGAACATCGGCTGGGCGGCCTCGGGCGCGCGCTCGAGCGCGACGTCGAACGCCGTCGGATTCGTGAGCGCCATGCGCTCGACCGTGCCGAGGTCGATGCCCTCGACGAACGAACGCCACAGCTCCTGGAGATGAAGCGGGGCCTTGTACCGCGCGACGCGCGTGATGATCTCGGACGCCTTCACCAGCGCGTTGTCCGACTTGAACGGCATCGAGCCGTGTCCGGGAGTGCCCTTCACGCGGAGGCGCGTCCACTGCGAGCCCTTCTCAGCGGTCATGATCGGCAGCTTCGCCCCCTTCCCCATCGGGAAGCGGGCGCCGCCGAACTCGGTGACCAGGTAGTCGCTCTTCACGTCGTTCCAGGCGTTCTCGGTCAGCCACTGCGCGCCGTACGTGCCGAGCGCCTCCTCATCCGCGACCGCGGAGTAGATGAAGGTGCCCTTCGGTCGGAAACCGCTCGTGAGAAGATGTCGCACCGCGACCGCCATCGATGCGGTGACGTCGAGCATGTCGACAGCGCCGCGGCCCCACACCTCGCCGTCGATGAGCTCCGCGCCGAACGGATCGTGTCGCCACCCCGACCGCGTCACGGGCACGACGTCGGTGTGTCCCATGAAATGGAGCGACGGCGCCTTCGGGTCAGTGCCTTCGATCCGCAGGACGAGGCTGCCGCGACCGGGCTGCGGCTCGTAGCGCTTGATCTCGACGCCCGGCGCCTGCAGGTAGCTCGCGAGCGTGTCGACGCTGCGCACCTCGTGCCCAGACGAGGGCGTGCCGTCGTTCACGCATTCGTTCCGGATCAGGTGCTGCAGGAGGTCGGTCGTCTCCTCCACTGCGCTCGCCACGCCGGAGACTCTAGCGAGCCGTCTTTGCGGGCGTCGCCTGCCGCGCGAGCTCCGCTCGGACGACCTTCGTCGCCTCGACGACGACGCGGCACTTCTCCTCGGACTCCTCGACCGTGCGCGTCTTGAGGCCGCAATCGGGATGCGGCAGGAGGCGCTCCTTCGACACGTAGCGCAGCCCCTTGCGGATCCCTTCCGCCGCCGTCGCGACCGACTCCGTGTCGTGCGAGTGCACGTCCACGATGCCGATGGCGAGCTCCTTCGTGAACCGATCGCGGTCGAACAAGTCCAGCCAGCGGTATCCGTAGTTCGCCATCGCGAGGTCGAGCTGATCGACCGGGAGCTCGAGGACCTTCGGATAGATGGCGGCGAAGTCGCCGTAGCAGATGTGCGAGATCGTCTTGGCGGTGAGGTTCTGCGTCACGACGCCCATGGCCTCGATCGCGATGTCGATCTCCTCGGGGCGCGCGTGGATCGCGGGCTCGTCGATCTGGATGTAGCGCGCGCCGGCGGCCTGGAGATCCTCCGCCTCTTGGCGCACGACCTCCGCCAGCGCGAGCGCGGCCTCGCGACGCGTTCGGTATGCCTCGTTGTACGACCAGTCGAGCAGCGTGTACGGACCGGTGAGCATGCCCTTCACCGGGCGATCGGTGAGCGACTGCGTGAAACGGAACCAGTCGACGGTCATCGGCTTCGGACGCCGGACCGGCGAGGCGATGATCGGCTTGTGGTAGTAGCGGTTCCCGTAGGAGCGCACGAGGCCGCCGATGCGGAAGCCCTCGAGACGCTCCGCGAAGTACGCGACCATGTCGCCCCGGTACATCTCGCCGTCAACGAGGATGTCGATGTCGAGGCGCTCCTGCCGTCGGATCCATTCCTCGGTGGCCTTCCGCTCGAGCTTGGTGAGCTCGGCCTCGCCCAGCTTCCCGCGCGCGTTCGCATTGCGCGCCTTCTGCAGGTAATCGGGCTTGCCGAACGACCCGACCGTCGTCGTGAGCAATACCTGATCGCTCATGCCTTCACCCCTCCCGCCGCGTGCGCCGCGGTGACCAGAGCCCTCAGCTTCTCTACGGCGACGGTGTGCGGCAGGTATTCGAGCCCGGTCGTCGGGGCCAGCCAGAGATACTCGGCGGGGATCCTCTTGAGCGCGGCGTCGATCAAGCGGACCAGTTCGCCCTCCGTCTCCACCCGCGTGTTGCGCGCATCCACGATCCCGAGGACCACCGTCTGACGGAGGGCGTTGAGCTTGTCGAGCGCGTGCGTCTCGCGGCTCCGGACGTCGATCCCGATCTGCGCGACCGGGAACGCGGCGAGTGCGTCGAGCAGCGGATCGGCGGGAAAGAAATAGGTCTGGAGCGCGAGCGGCACGCCGGTCGCGGCGAGACGCTCGATCGCGGCACGAGCGATCGCGAAGTGCTCCGGATGCGCGACGAGCGCCGGCTCTTCGACGTCCACGAGCGTGGCGCCCGC
>Ga0209375_1003743_pt1 | contig 10515 bp, 9 predicted proteins | sample GraSoiAngelo_131_FD_185888 | JGI IMG/M metagenome (GOLD analysis project Ga0209375, IMG submission 185888) | Grasslands soil microbial communities from the Angelo Coastal Reserve, California, USA - 14_0929_02_30cm (SPAdes) (version 2) | ecosystem: Environmental > Terrestrial > Soil > Grasslands ...
TGCTGGCCGCACTGGCGGGGTGCGAGACCATGTCGAACCCGGCGCAGCAGGCGCCGGATACGGGCAACCGCACGGCCGCCGCCGAGGCCGTGCCCGGCCAGTACATCGTTGTGTTGCAGAACACCGTCGCCGATCCGGCCAGCGTGGCGCGGGATCTCGTGAATGCCGCGGGCGGCTCGCTGCTCCGCGTGTACGGCAGCGCGATCAAGGGCTTCGCGGCACGGCTGTCCGCGCCCGCAGCGGCGGCCCTCGCGAGCAATCCCCTGGTTGCCTCCGTGGAACCCGATCAGGTGATGAGGGCCGACGTGACGCAATCCATGGACGCCAACGGCGATCCCTGGGGGCTCGACCGCATCGACCAGGGCGCGCTGCCGCTCTCCAGGACCTACACCTACACCTCGACCGGCGCGGGCGTACACGCGTACATCATCGACACGGGGATCTGGACGCTGCACCCGGAGTTCGGCGGTCGAGCGAACAATGTCTTCGATGCCTACGGCGCCACGGGCGAGGACTGCAACGGCCACGGCACTCACGTGTCGGGGACGATCGGCGCCGCGACCTACGGTGTAGCGAAGGGGGTGTCCCTCCACGGCGTGCGGGTGTTGAGTTGCGCCGGCATCGGCCTCAACTCCGATGTGATCGCCGGCGTCGACTGGGTGTCGGCGAACCACGTCAACCCCGCCGTGGCGAACATGTCGCTCGGCGGCGGCAAGTCGCCGGCACTGGACCAGGCAGTCACCAATCTCTGGAACTCCGGCGTGTTCCTCGCGGTCGCGGCCGGCAACGACAACGTCGACGCCTGCACCGAGTCGCCGTCGGGTGCTCCCAGCGTCTTCACCGTCGCCGCGTCGACCAAGACCGATGCCAAGGCGTCGTACTCCAACTGGGGCACGTGCGTCGAGGCGTACGCCCCCGGATCGGCGATCGTGTCGACGTTTCTGGCCGGTACCACCATGAGCCTCAGCGGCACCTCCATGGCGACGCCGCATGTGGTGGGTGTCGCGGCGCTCTATAAGGCGACCAATGGCAACCAGCCGTCCGGAACGGTCGCGAATTGGCTCATCACGAACGCCACGTCCGGCGTGATCACGGGCAATCCGTCGGGGACGCCGAACCTGCTGCTGTTCAAGTCGACCCTGTAGTTCCATCGCAGTCCCGTTAGCGAAAAAGGGGCCCCGCACGACGGCGCGGGACCCCTTCGTGCTTGCGCCCGGAAAGCGATTCACCAATCATGGAGCGCGCCCCAAACGCGAAAGAATCAGCGAAGGAGGAGGCAGCGTTATGAACCGTGTTCTGCAGGTCGCGCTCGCGGTGACGGTGGCGTCGGTCGCGCGGGTGGCGACGATGGCGGCTCAAAGCGCTCGTTTCGGCTTGGGCGGCGGACTCATCGCTCCTTTGAGCACCTATAAGGACGACGACAAGGCGGGGTGGCTCGCGGGCGCGAACGTGGAGTTCGCGATTCCCCTCTCGCCCGTCGGCGTTCGCGTTGACGGCTTGTACGGAGAGACGAAGCACAAAGACATCGGTGGCAGTCCGGTGGACGGCAAGACCAGGCTCATCGGCGGGCTCGCGAGCGTAGTCTGGAACATCCCGGTGCCGGCTCCGATCGTGAAGCCGTATGTGCTAGCTGGTGGAGGCCTCTACAACGTCAAGATCACCAATCCCAATGGCCTGCTCGCGGTTAACACATCGGAGTCGAAGTTCGCCTACGGCGTGGGCGCCGGCGTCAGCGTGGGCGTGGGTCCGGTGCACTTCTTCGCCGAGGCTCGGTACGTCAGCGTTCGGACCGACCCGCACACGACGTTCACCCCCCTCACGGTGGGCGTGACCTTCGGCTCGAAGTAGCTCTGTCACGACAGGAACCTCGGTGCACCCACGATGATGCGGCGGGCAAACAGGATCACCGCCGCGGCGTACAGCACGTGCACGGGTCCGTTGCCGTCGTGCGCGCCGAACACGAGCAGACCCCACAGCAGGAGCAGCACCACCGCGGCGATCGAAGTCAAGTTCATGTCCATACCTCACGATGCTGCGTGACGATTTCGCGTGACGGCTTCGCTTGACGTATTCGGTCCACGTAGTATTGTAGTTGCAGGAACGGGGAGACACATTATTGAGCCAACAGCTCGATCGTGGACCCAGATACTGTGACCGATGTCATGCCCCCGCGTGGGGAAGGCAGACGCCATGGTGAGGGACCAGTCATTACTTTCGGGCTTCAATAATCCTCTCCGTTCCGGTCGTACCGGTCGGCCGGGCCGCGTTACAGCGGTTCCGGCCGATCGCGTTTCTGGCGGATGATCTCCCAGAAATACCGCGGCGCCAGCAGGGCCTTGCGTCCGACCGCGAACTCGGTCGCGAGAATCACCATCCATACCCCGTACGCGATCGCGACGACTTCGCGCAGACCCGGCTGCAGGAACTGCACCAGCCACAGCACGAACAAGACCGTCGCGTCGCGCCAATCGAACTCCATGTTCGCGAGCACCATCATCGCGAGGCCCGACTGCAGCAGGGTGAGGAGGATTTCGAGCCGCTGTGGCCCGTCGAACCGGAAATCCAACCACACCCCATGATGGCGTAGACTGGAATAGCCGTACACCAGCGGGATCATGGCGGCGAGCACCGTCCACTGGTTGATGTTGCTCGACACCAGGTTCATGAGCGCCATCGGTGCCTGGGTGACGCGCCGGGCCCAATAGAACGCCGAGACTTTCTCCGGGAACTCGGAAAGAAACGGCGCCACCCACTGGACCAGGACGAACTGGCTCACGCCCACGAGCCCTGCCACCGCGAGCATCGACTCGAGGAACGGGTGCGCGGTGACGTACAGCAGCGCGCCGCCGCCGCCCAGCAGCGCCGTAATGGCGAGCGGCCGGCGCCAGCCGGGCTGACGGTACGCCCAGCGGGATACCGCGGGCGCATCGGCGACGTGCTCAGCGCCATGCGGCGCGTTGCGGAACAGGACTGCGAGGTAGACGACATAAAGGGTGAGGAGCACCACCGCGTCGACCCAGCTGAGGGTCTGCTTGAAGAGGATCACGCCGAAGTACAAGAGCGGTGGCACGAGCCCGATGATCTCCACCGCGTGCTCGCGCTCGAGCCGGATGGCGGGGAGTAGGGGCGCAGCATGCTGCGCCCCTCCAGCCGCCCTCCTGCGGCTGGAGACCGCGAACACGAAGTAGATCATCGGCCACCCCAGCCCGAGCAGCAAGCGGATGGCGCCGGTGAGGTTCGCGATCGCCAGGTGGGCGCGTTCGGGCTCCTGCCCGGCATCCCACGCGATCACCGCTTCGACGGCGAACTCGGGCAGCGTCTGCAGCCAGGCCAGAATCGCGAGGGCGAGACCCTGGGAGATCAGAAACTGGGCGGCTTCCGCACCCCAGGCGATGAGGAAGGCCGACGTGAGAATGGCGGGGAACGTCCACAGCGCGGACAGCGCGGAACCTCCCGCCGTGGACAGCAAAGCGAGTAGCTTTAGTTTCACGTGCGCCGAAGATAGTCCTGCCCCGGAGGCTCAACAAGCATGGGACGCGACAAGATGAAGTCCGCCAGCCTGCACAGCTTCCACGACGAGCATACCGAGCCGCTGCCGCCCGTCCCGCCGCCCGGCACGCGCACGCCGTTCGAGAGTCTGGTGCGCGAGATCCTCGATCAGCTCGGCGAGGACCCGAGCCGCGAGGGCCTGCGTCAGACGCCGGCCCGTGTCGAGACGTCCCTCAAGTGGCTCACCCGCGGGTACCACATGTCGGTCGCGGACGTGATCGGTGATGCCCTGTACAGCGAGCGGCACGAGAACCTGGTGTGCGTGCGCGACATCGAGATCTACTCGCTGTGCGAGCACCACCTGCTGCCCTTCTTCGGTCGGGCGCACGTCGCCTACCTGCCGAACGGCCGCTTGGTCGGTCTCTCCAAGATCCCACGCGTGATCGAGGTGTTTGCCCGCCGGCTCCAGGTGCAGGAGCGGCTCACCGACCAGGTGGCGGACGCGCTCATGGACGTACTCGAGCCGCGCGGTGTGGGTGTCGTGATCGAGGCGTACCATCTCTGCATGATGATGCGGGGCGTCGAAAAGCAGAACTCCAAGACGATCACGAGCGCCCTGCGGGGTGCGCTGCTCCAAGACGCGAAGACCCGGGACGAATTCCTGCGGCTGGTGTACAGCGGCCGGGGCCCGGGGTGAGCGACACGTCCCCCGCCGCCCTCGCCGGGAAGCTCGCCCTCGTCACCGGCGCCTCGCGCGGGATCGGGCTCGCCGTGGCCGAGCTCCTGCACGCCGCGGGCGCGCATGTCGTGCGCCTCGCCCGCAGCCTGGTGGACGCAACGACAGACCGCCGAACGGACCTGCGCTGTGACGTGACCGATCCCGTGGCGGTGGAGCGCGCCGTCGGCCGCGTGCTCAAGGACCGGGGGATCCCCGACATCGTGGTGAACAACGCGGGCATCTTCTTCATCAAACCGGTTGCGGAGACGACGCCCGACGAGTTCTCCCGCACGCTCGCCGTGAATCTCACGGCCCCGTTTCTCGTGACGCGCGCCCTTGTCCCACACCTCGTGCGGCGCGGCGCAGGCCATTTCGTCACCATCGGCTCCATCTCCGACCATGTGGCGTTCACGGGCTCGACCGCGTACGCCGCGAGCAAATTCGGCCTGCGCGGCATGCACGAGGTGCTGCGGGCCGAGTTGGGGCGCACTGGCGTTCGCACGACGATCGTCTCGCCGGGACCGGTGGACACGCCGATCTGGGACCCGATCGACCCCGATGCCCGGCCGGGATTCACGAAGCGCAGCGCCATGCTGCAGGCGGAGGACGTGGCCGAAGCCGTGCTGTTTGCGGTCACTCGGGCCCCGCGTGTCGACGTCACGGAGATCCGGTTGCTGCCCACGGTCTATACGCTGAGAGGGTAGATGTTACACGTTGCACGTTCCACGTTGCCCGTCTTGCTCGTGGTCACGAGGTCCCTCGGAGCACAGCAGTCGCTGCCACCGCTCCCCGACACCACGGGCTTCGGCGTGCACGTGCTCGCGCTGGCCCGGGCGCCCGACAACGCCCTCTGGGTCGGCACGTACGGGCAGGGAATCTTCGTCCTGCGGCCGGGAGCAGGGAGCTGGGAGCAGATCAAGCACTCGAGCGACACGACCGGGCGGACGATTTCCTTCGATTTCGTGCACGCCTTCGGGTTCGGGCCGAACGGAGCGATCTGGTACGGCACGGTGGGAAGCGGATGGGGCCTGTCGACCGACGGCGGTAAGACCTGGACCAACTGGCAGCTCAAGGAGCTCGGCCCCGAGTGGCAATACGTCGCGCCCAACGGCATCGTCACGCGGGGCGATACGGTATACGTCGGCACGGCCGACGGGATCAAGCTGTCGTGGGATCGCGGCGCGACGTGGGCGGAAATCACCGACTCGAGCGGGGCCGTGACGGCCTCCCGCCCGTGGGGTCGGTTGCGCAGCCAGTACGTGCTGGCGCTCGCCCGCGGCTCCGACGGCAATCTGTGGGCGAGCCACCTGCGGGGGCTCGCCCGCTCGACCGACGGCGGCCGTACCTGGACAGAGTTCCCCAAGCCGGAACGATGCCCTCCCCCCGGCGAAGAGTGCGTCAACCGGGTGCGGGCGCTCGCTCCGGATACCGGGGGTCTCGTGTGGGTGGGGACCGAGCGGGGGCTGTACCGGCTCGATCCCACGCGCAGCGCGTGGCTCGACAAGCGGGGAAATCCGGCCTGCCCGGTGGCACCGGTGGTGAAGGGCTGCCGTGTGGACCTGCCGCCAGTGCAGGCAGTCGTCCGCGGCGGACCGGCGCAGGCGTTCGCGGCCACCCGCGATGGCGTGTACGCGGAGGACGGCGACGCGCTCAACGTCTGCGACATGACCCGCAGCGTGAGCGCGCTGTTGCTGCTCGCGCCGGGAGTCTACGCCGCCGGGAGACCCACCGGTGTGAGCACCTGCCGCATCGATCAGCGGCTCACGCTGGTGGGTGTCACCTACCAGGAGCGGCCCGATACGGACTCGCACGGCACGCGACACACCTGGTTCGCCCGGCCCATCGCCCTCGCCGACCAGCCCTACATCGACCAGACGTACCGCTACGGCTCGACCATGGGGGGCAATTTCCAGGAGCATCAGGGCGTCGAGTTCAACAATCCGGACGGGACGCCCGTCCATGCGATCGGCGACGGCGTCGTGGTGTTCGCGGGCCCGGCGGAGCGCGGGGCGAACACCGTCGCCATCCGCCACGACCGGAGGCTCAAAGGGCTCTTCGTCTTCTCGACGTACTACCACAACGCCCAGCTCCTCGTCTCGGTGGGTCAGCGCGTCAAGGCGGGCGACGTGATCGCACTGGTCGGCAACACCGGCCGCGCGACCAACGATCACCTCCATCTGGAGGTGCACGCCGCGCCGGTCGACTCCGTCCCGTTGATCGTGGATCCGAACGAGCGGTATCCGAAGTACACCGTGAATCCGGAGCTCTGGATCCGTCCTTTGCCCGGAACGGGGATTGTGGCGGGGCGGGTGTGGGACGGGCAGGGCCGACCGGCGTCGCACGTACGCGTGTACGGGTTGGTCAAGGCGGAGCCACAGGAAACGCCGTACTCGTATGCCGAGACGTACGGCGAGCACAATCATCCGGACCCGGATTATCGCGAGCACTTCGCCGTCTCGGACGTCGATCCCGGCGAGTATACGCTCGCGGTGGTCGTGGACGGCCGGCGGATGACGCGCCGGGTGCGCGTCGAAGCGAATCGCGTCACATGGGTGGAGTTCGGCTCGGGTGCACATTGAGCTGACGGAGATGCTCCGCTGCCCGGAGCCGCACGAGGAGGGATTCCTCGTGCTGTCCACGGGTGAGATGCTCGGACGGATGGTGCGGTCGGGCATCCTCGGGTGTCCCAAGTGCGGCCGGGAGTATCCCATCGTGAAGGGAGTCGTCAGGTTCTCGGGAGGCGGGATGCGGGATGCGAGAGGCGTCGATTCAGGCGCGGCCACGCATCCCGCATCCCGCATCTCGCATCCCGTCGAGCCACAGACTCTGCAAGCGCTGCTAGATCTGAGCGGCCCCGGCGGCTACGTCGTGTTGCTCGGCGTCGCCGCCCGGCGTGCCGTAGGGCTCGCGGGGCTCATGGGCGGCATCCACTTCGTGGGCGTGAGCGCACCCGACGACATGGAGGAGGTCGCGGTGCTGAGCCTGCTCGCCTGCGAGACGATGATTCCGCTGCGGCAGACGGTGGCGCGAGCGGTCGTCGTCGGGTCCGACCGTGTAGGCGCCGAGTGGCTGGTCGAAGCGCGTCGCGTGCTGCTCCCGGGGCGGCGGCTGGTGATCGAGAGCGAGCAGGTTGCCGCGCCCGTCGGGCTCACGCGGCTGGCCCTGGGGCACGGCCTGTTCGTCGGCGAGCGGCGCTGATCAGCCTTCCACGGCTGCCGCGGTGGGATCGGCCTCCGCGTACACGCGATCGATCAGGTCCTTGTAGTTCTTTTCGACCTGCCGACGCTTGACCTTGAGCGACGGCGTGAGCTCGCCCGATTCGATCGTGAAGTCCCGCTCGATCAGGACGATCTTTTTCGGCATCTCGAACTTCGCGAGGTCGTGCAGGCCCCCCATCACCTCGCGCTCCATCTTGGCCTGGACGTCCGCCAGCCGAATCAGCTGGGCCGGCGACGCGTAGGTCAGGTTCCGCTCCTTGGCCCACCGCTCGAGCTGATCGTAGTTGGGGACGATCAGGATGATCGGGAACTTACGCTGGTCGCCGAGCACGACGGCGCTCGCCACGAATTTGTTCAGCCGCACCGTGTTCTCGATCGGTTGCGGCGCGATGTACTTGCCGCCCGCCGTCTTCAACAGGTCTTTCTTCCGGTCGGTGATCTTGAGGTAGCCATCGGCATCGAGCTCACCGATGTCCCCCGTGTGGAACCACCCCTCCGCATCGATCGCTTCGCGGGTCTCCGCCGGCTTGTTGTAGTAGCCCTGCATGATGTTCGCACCCTTGGCGAGGATCTCGCCGTCGCGCGCGATCCTGATCTGGACTCCCGGGATCGCCTTGCCGACGGTGCCGAATTTCGGCCGCGCGAGCGGATTCAGCGTCAGCACGGGCGACGTTTCCGTCAGCCCGTAGCCCTCGATGACCGGAAGCCCCGCGCTATAGAAGAACCGCCCGATCTCGGCTGAGAGCGGCGCGCTGCCGCATACGAACAGCTTGATCCGTCCTCCGGTGCGCGCCCGCAGCTTCGAGAACACCAGCCGGTCCGCGATCGCGTGCGTCAGCTTCAGGCCGACGGGCACCCCGATGCCGGCGAGGCGGTGCGCCGCCCACCGTTCCCCCACGCGCTTCGCCCACTGAAAGATGCCGCGCTTCACCGCGCCACCCGTGTGGGCGTTCTCGAGCACGCGGGCGTAGACCTTCTCGTACACGCGCGGAACGGCGGCGACGATGGTGGGCCGGATTTCCTGGAGATTCTGCGCGAACGCGTCGATCGACTCGGCGTAGACGATCGTCACGCCCACGTGCAGGAAGTAGTACTCCACCATGCGCTCGAGGATGTGCGACAACGGCAGCAGCGCGAGGCAAGTGTCGTCTTCGCTGACCCGCAACGTGTCCACGCAGGCGCGCACGTTGGAGCAGATGTTGTCGTGGGTCAGCATCACGCCTTTGGGCTGCCCCGTCGTCCCCGAGGTGTACAGCAGGGTCGCGAGGTCGGCCGGCCGCACGCTGAGCGCCTCCTCTTTGAACCGGGGATACTTGGCGGCGGCCGCGCGGCCGCGCCCCTCCAGTTCGGCGAGCGCCAGCGCGCCGTCGCCGCCACGCCCATCGAACACGATCACATGGCGGAGTGACGGCAGCCCGCCGCGCACGGCGCGGATCTTCTCCACCTGGGCGGCGGTCGAGCAGAACACCGCCGCCGCTCCGGCGTCCCGCAGAATGTATTCCACCTGATTGGCGGGGAGAGTCGGGTAGATGGGCACGTCCGTGGTACGGGTGCACAGACACGCGTAGTCGGTCAGGGCCCACTCGAGGCGCGTTTCCGCGAGGATCGCGACCTTCTCGCCCGCCCCGAGCCCCAGCTCGCGCAGGCCGAGGGACAGCGCCTGCACCCGCGCCGCGGCTTCCTTATGTGTGACGTCGCGCCACACGCCATCGGCCTTGTAGCGGAACGCGGCCGCATGATTCGCGTAGCGGTCCACGGCGTCGAAAAACAGCTCGGTCAGGGTACGGGGCGAGGCGCTCATGGCTGGAACCTCACGACGAAAGTGACGGGCGAGCCTGGCACCGTGTCTCCGCCCGCGCGCTGCGCAATCGCCTTCACGACGACGCTGTCCGGCACGGATGGACCCAGGAGCCGCACCTTGACGAAGGCAATGCCCGTCACGCCGGTCGTCACCGTGTCCGTCGTGACCAGGGTGTGGGTCGAATCGTTCGTGACCAGCGTGGCAGGGCCCGGGGACGCCGGATCCGTGATCGCGTACACCACGGGCCGGCCGGCGAGAGCGACCGTCGAGTCCCCGCCGCTCGTCGACGGGATCGTGTCTGCAACCTCGACTTGGAGCGAATCGGAGACGGAGTCCACCGCCAGTGATACGGTATCCACGGTCGACGATGAAGTCGCGAACAGCGTATCCGCCGCCGCCAGCGTGCGGATCGAGACGGGGTTGCCGACGAAGGGGCCGGCGCTGGCGAGCAGCCGCCCGGTCAGGCCGGTGTGGTTTACGGTGATTCGACCGGTGGTCGTGTCGATGAGGCGGAGGGCCACGGTATCGGCGCTGTCGGGCAACGACCAGACGATCGTCCCCGCGACCGAGTCGCCGCGACCATCCAGCAGTCGGGCGTGCGGGGTGACGGTGTCGTACTCTTCGAGGCTGTCCGGGGCGGCGACCTCGAGCGCGATCGTGCGGCTCAAGTCACCGGGCCCGAATTTCCCGCAGGCCGCAGCCGCCACGAGCACCAGGAAGCCGCCGAGCCGGCCCCTCCCCGGGAACCGGGGGGGCCGGCCGGTCAGGGTGCCTCCGCCGCGGCCGCGTGAGTCGGTCCGGAGGCGCCGAGGTCGCGCAGCGCCTGCGTCGCGTGCTCGATCCATTTCTGCGCGTCGGGCCCCTTGGGCGGGTGCGCGAGAAACGCACGCAGGTGCTGGGCCGCCCCGTCCGGATCGCCGCGCTTGAGCAGCAGGAACGCGAGCCCGTAGTGGGCGCCCGCGAGCTCGCGGTCGAGCTCCAGCGCGCGGCGGTAGTGCCGGATCGCCTCGTCGATGCGCCGCGTCTTGGTGAACGCGATCGCCATGTTCTGCAGGATGCGCGCGTCGTTGGGGTGGTCGCGCAGCGCCAGGCGGTACGACGTGAGGGCCGCGTCGTAGTCGCCCTGGCGTTCCAGGGCGAGTGCCTCGTTGAGATAGTCGAGACGCTGCGGGTTGACCTCGTCGGCGCTCGAGCCGCCGAGCAGGCGGCGCCAGAAACCCATGCGCCGAAAATAGCTTGCGGCGTCGCGACTGTGCAATGTAGCTTCACAGCCCATGCCCGCCCCGCCC
>Ga0209375_1003745_pt1 | contig 10513 bp, 8 predicted proteins | sample GraSoiAngelo_131_FD_185888 | JGI IMG/M metagenome (GOLD analysis project Ga0209375, IMG submission 185888) | Grasslands soil microbial communities from the Angelo Coastal Reserve, California, USA - 14_0929_02_30cm (SPAdes) (version 2) | ecosystem: Environmental > Terrestrial > Soil > Grasslands ...
GTGCTTTCCTCGGCGATTCCTAAACAACTCTCAGTTCCATCTCATACGCACCCGCGGGCGGTGGCCCACGGTGGGATGAGCCCGATCAAGCCGGGCAAAAGAAAGGAGACACGAAATGGACATGAGGAAAGCCGTCATCGCGGCGCTCGCAGGAGGTTCGATGCTCGCTGGCGTAGCCCTGGGGGCCGCCTTCGCGGCGGGCTCGAGCGCGAACGCGGCGACCAACACGCCGACGAGTACAAACAGGCAGGCCGACGCATCGGCGTCGCCGGGCGTCTTCGTCTCGAACGAGGATCCGGCACACGAGGCCGGCGAGAGCCCCGAGCGCGAGGCGCAGGAGAACGCGGGTCAGCGCCCGACCGTTCCCTGAGCCATGAGGGATCGCGCTCGGGCTAATACCCGAGTGCGATCCCGATCTTCGTCCCCTCCACGCCGCCGCGAAGCTCCGCGCCGTCGACCTGGATAGCACCCGGTCGCGCGAAATTCGTCGCGAGCACGTCCTCGACTTTGACTTCAATCTCGTGCCCCATCGCAGCGAGGGCGCTGCGTACGTCCTCCGGAATGCGCGAGTCGACCTGCAGCTTCTCGCCCTCGTCGTGGATCCGCGGCCGGCTCGTCGCGGTCTGCGGCCCGTCGCCGTAGTCGACGGCGTTCACCACGGTCTGCACGACCGCGCTCATGATCTTGCGTCCGCCTGGCGCGCCGCAGACAAGGAACGGTTCGCCGCCGCGGAGAACGATCGTCGGGGCCCCAGCCCACAGGACGCGCTTGCCCGGGGCGATCGAGTTGGGCCGGCCAGGACGCGGATCGAACCAATAGGTCCCGTTGGTGATCAGGATCCCGGTGCCCTTGATCATCACGGCAGAGCCGAAACCGCCGCCGAGCGTCGCGGTCAGCGAGACGCACATCCGGTCTCGATCGACCGCATTGAGGTGTGTGGTGTTCGGCATGTCGGCCATCGACGCGAGCCGTTCGGCGAACGCCGCGCGCACGGCAACGGCGATGCGGTGCAGGCTCTCCGCGCCGAGCTGGCGGTGCTTGCGCACGTCTTCGCGCTCGAGCAGTCGGAGAGCGCGCGCGACGGTCGGACCGCCCGTGAGTCCAGGCAGGGTCACCACGCGATGCCTTCGGTACTCGATCGTGTTCGGCGGCGGCGCGCCGGCTTCGTATGCCGCGAAGTCCTCTCGCGAAAGGATGCCGCCCAGCCCGCGAATGTCGTCGGCGATCGCGGCGGCGAGCTCGCCGTGATACAGCACCTCCGCGCCGCCGCGCGCGATGGCTTCGAGCGAATGCGCGAGGTCTGGCTGCATGAGACGATCGGCGGGCTCGAACCCCGTCGGTGGGCGGTAGGGCGCGCCGCCCGGACGGTAGTACACGCGCTTCGCCTCGGCGTTCTTGTGAAGCCGGAACGCGGACGCGCCGAAGACGAGCGTGCCGTACCAGTCCATGACAATCCCATCACGCGCAAGGCGGATCGCCGGCTCGAACAGTCGTGCCCACGGCAGCTTCCCAAGTCGCCGATGCGCGAGCTCGTACGCCGCGACCGCGCCCGGGACGGTGACCGAGAGCGGGCCTTCGACGTTCGCGTCGTTCTTGACCGCGGGCCATCCGTACATGCCTGACCGCGCGGCGCCACCGACAAGCTCGAACATCTCCGGCCGCGATGCGAGCGGAGCGCGCGTCGATCCGTCGAAGGAGCTCGTCTTGCCTTCGTGCCACACCACCAGGCCGGCGATACCGCCGAGGCCGCTACCGATCGGCGAGGTGACGCCCAGCGCGAACGCGGTCGCGAGGGCCGCATCGAGAGCATTCCCTCCATCGCGGAGGATCTCAACACCGGCCTCCGCGGCGAGCGGATCCGCCGTGACCATACCGTTCGTCGCTACGGCTTCGGTCTTCGAGAAGACCCACTGACTCCGGGCAGCGTCGGTCATCGGAGGCGTAGTCTTTCCGACCGCATGGACCCGGCCGACCTCCTCGCCTTCAGAACGATCCCCGAGGTCGATATTTCGCCGGACGGCAGCCGCGTCGCGTACGTCGTGACCTGGATCGACACAGCGAAGGACGAGTATCGCTCGACCATCCACATCGCGCCGACCGAGGGTGGCGCGCCGGTCGAGTTCACCCGCGGACCGACGCGCGACTCCGCCCCGCGGTGGTCACATGACGGCACAGAACTCGCGTTTCTCTCGGATCGGGAGGGCGGCGAGCGACAGCTCTACGTGATGTCGGCGCGCGGCGGCGAGCCCCGTCGGCTCACCTCGATGCCGAGCGACGCTGGTCCGGCGAGCTGGTCGCCCGATGGGACGAGGATCGCATTCAGCGCCCGGGTGTGGGTCGACCCGCGCCCTGAGGATGCCGCCGCGCGAGAGCGCTGGAAGCAGCGGCCGCGGCACGTCACGAAAGCGCAATACAAGACGGACGGCGAGGGCTATACGTTCGACGGCCGGTCGCATCTCTTCATCGTCGACATCGCGAGCGGCGAAACGACGCAACTCACCGATGGAGACTTCGACGACGACGCTGAGTCGTGGTCGCCGGATGGACACCAGATCGCGTTCTCACGGACACGCGGCGGCAGGAGCGAATACTCGTCGCGCGATATCTGGGTCGTCGACGTCACGACTCGCGCCGCACGACGCATCACCGAGACCATTGGACGCGCGACCTCTCCGACCTGGTCGCCCGACGGCACGATGATCGCGTGCTACGGCTACGACGCGCAGGACCCAGGGCTCGGCGATCCGATGGTCCGCGTATGGACCGCCCCCTCGCGCGGCGGGCAGCCACGGCGCCTCACCGAGCGCTACGACCGTGGCGCGATGCTCCTGCCTGTGGCCACGGATACCCCCGGTCCGATGTGGTCGCGAGACAACGCGAGTGTGACCTTCATCGCAGGGGACCACGGCAACGCGCACCTCGTGCGTGCGGTGATGAGTGACGGTTCTACGAGTGTCGTCGTGGGCGGCGAGCGTCAGGTCACGTTCGCGAGCGGCGCGCCGGGATCGGGCATCGCCTTTGTCGCCGCTGACCTGTCGGCCCCATCGGATCTCTACGTGACCGCTTGGGATGGGACGCGCGAGCGAAGGCTCACGCAGCTCAACAAGGATCTCCTCACGCAGCTCGCGCCGGTCCACGGCGAACGGCGCACATTCGCGAACCCGCACGGCGGCAGCCTGGAGGGCTGGCTGTTCATGCCGGCCGAGCGGCGCGGCGCGTCGCCGCTCCTGGTCGACATCCACGGCGGTCCACAGAGCTTCACCGGCAACGTCTTTTCTCTGAGCTACTTCTACCGCTACGTGCTCGCATCCCTGGGCTGGGCGGTGCTTGCGCTGAATCCGACGGGGTCGAACTCGTACGGGCGCGAGTTCGCGTACGGCATTCGTGCGAAGTGGGGCGAGCACGATCTCGCCGAGCAGCTCGCCGCGGTGGATCAGCTCGTGGCCGCAGGCATCGCCGATCCGGATCGCCTCGCCGTGGCCGGGTATTCGTACGGGGGCTTCATGACGAGCTGGGCCATCGGCCACACCGATCGGTTCAAGGCCGCCGTGGTCGGCGCGCCGGTCACCAATCAGGAGTCCTTCTTCGGCACGAGCGATATCGGTATGTGGTTCGCTCCGTGGGAGATGGGCGGCGACATCACCGGCGCCCGCGAGACCTTCCGCCGACTCGCTCCTGTCAACTATGTCGACAAGGTCACGACGCCGACCCTCATCCTCCACGGCGAGGCCGACGAGCGCTGTCCGATCGGGCAGGCAGAGGAGCTCTTCACCGGACTCGTGGCCGCCGGCAAAGCGCCGACCGAGTTCGTTCGTTACCCCGGAGGAAGTCACATGTTCATCGCGCAGGGCAGGCCGAGTCACCGCGTCGATTTCAATCGACGAGTCGTCGAATGGGTCACCAGGTACGCGTCGCGCGACTAGCGCGGGTTACCTGCAGCACGCAATGCGACCTCGTCGTTCGGCGCCTCCGTGATCGCGACCGCGTCGTACTCGCCGAGCGTGAGGTACACATCGATGAGCTTGGCGCCCGAGCGACGAGTCGCTCGCGGGTCGCCGCCATCCGCTTGTCCCAATCCTTGATGGTCTTGATGCCCTGATCCGTGAAACTGATGAGCGTCACATAGCGCGCCAGGGCCCCGCCTCCCCTTTATCTACGGCCCGGTCTCGGGCGCCGATAGGCTAATTGGATGGCGTACGCGGCGGTCGGCTTCGACCTCCTCACCGCGCTCCTCGACGCGTGGACGCTCTGGTCGGATGTGGCGGGGGATCGTGCGCTCGGGATGCGGTGGCACGCCGCGTCGCAGGCGCTGCTGCGGGGAAAGCGCTACCGGCCTTTCGAGGACATCGTCCGTGAGAGCGCGGGTGAGGTCGGCCTCGATGCGAAGCGCGCCGGCGAGCTTCTCCGGCGGTGGGGCGAATTCGAACCGTGGCCGGACGTCCCGCCGGTGCTCGAACGGCTGGACGGCACCAGGCGGTTCGTGGTCACGAACTGCTCCCGAAAGCTAGGACGCCTCGCCGCTTTCCGGGCGGGCCGTTTCGAGCTCGTCGTCACGGCGGAGGAGGCCGGCGCATACAAGCCCGATCCGCTTCCGTATCGGATGGCACTTGAGCGTCTTGCCCTCGATCCCGCCGAGGTGCTCTTCGTGGCCGGGTCGGCTCACGACGTCGGGGGCGCGGCGCGTGTGGGGATGGATGTCTACTGGGCGAATCGCGGTGGCGCGCCGGCCCCAACGGACGGCACGGCGCTGCGGGAAGAGCCGGATTTTCGCGGTCTACTTGAGACGTTGGGCGTGGCGTCCAGATGATCGGCCGGGCCGCGATCACACAACGCGACGACGGCGCTCTCGTCGATCCTCGAACGGACGCCGACTGGCTCGGATGGGTCGCGGCCGGCGACATACGCAACTGGTGTCACGACGACCTCCTCGCCGACTGGCTCACCGAGTACGGGGAGCAGCACGGCTTCCGCCGCGACGACCAGCTGCCGGGCTACAACCGCGTGTTCGACCTCCCGCGATTCCTGATGGAGCAGGGCCGCCGTTTCGAGCGAGCCGTGCTTGTCGATCTGCAACAGCGCTGGCCCGTGACTCGGATCGCGACGCGACCGGACGAGGCGCGGTCGCTCGCGGCGGCCGAGGCGACGTGGGACGCGATGAAGAACGGAGCGCCCCTGATCGCGTCGGGCGTGCTGCGCGATCCCGAGCGGCGCACATATGGTGTGGCCGATCTTCTCGTGCGGTCTGACGTGCTTGCGGAGCTCTGTCCCGACGCGTTCATCGGAGACCAGCTCGAGCTCCCGGTTGCCGCGATGAGGCATGGCCGTCATTACCGGGTCGTCGACATCAAGTTCTCGACGCTCCATCTCTTGAAGGACGGTGGCCTCGGCGCGGACTCCCTCGGAGTCATGACCCAGGCCTGGATCTACAACGAGGCGCTCGGGCGGATCCAGGGCTTCACCCCGCCCGCGGCATACGTCGCCGGCCGCGCGTGGCGCCAGGGCGCGAGCCGCGGTGATCGGTGCTGGGAGAAGCTCGCCCGCGTCCCGCGCGAGGCGTTCGTCCGTTCGCAGGACGAAGACCTCGGAGCGGTCGTCGGGCGCGCGATCGCATGGGTGAGGCGACTGCGCACCGAGGGCGCCGAGTGGCGCGTCCTCCCGATCCCCTCGGTCCCCGAGCTCTGGCCGAACATGAAAGCGAGCACTGACTTCCCCTGGCACGCCGCGAAGACCGAGATCGCAGCGACGCTCGGCGAGCTCACGATCCTTCCGCGAGTGAATATCGAGCTACGCGCCGCGGCGCACGCAGTCGGCGTCACCCGCTGGGACGACGCGCGCACATCGGCGACGGTGCTCGGCCTCGACGGGCAGCATGGACGCACGCTCGATGCGGTCATCGCCGTGAACCGAGACGCAGGCGGCGTGTTGCGTCCCGACCGCGTCAGTGCGGACGAGGAGCAGTGGCGGATGCCGCCACCGGCCGAGACGTTCGTCGACTTCGAGTTCGTCCACGACATGGACGACGACTTCAGCACGTTCCCACGAAAAGGCGGCCAGGCGCTCATTTTCCAGATCGGATCGGGCACCTACCGCGACCGGCGCTGGTCGTTCAGCCAATTCACGGTCGACGATCTCGGCGTGGATGCCGAGGCCCGAATGATCGACGAGTGGCTCGCCCACCTCGCGAACGTCGCGCGAGAAGCCGGATGCGCGTCGGCGAGTGACGTGCGCCTCGTCCACTGGTCGCTTGCCGAGGAGTCGAACTTCGAGCGGGCGTACGAATCAGCCCGGTCGCGTCACCCCGATCGCGACTGGCCGGGACTCGCGTGGTACGACCTCCTCAGCCGTGTCTTCCGCGCCCAGCCGATTGTCGTGAAGGGCGCGTTCTCCTTTGGCCTGAAGTCGATCGCCCGCGCGATGCACGCGCATGGGCTGATCGAAACGCACTGGGGCGAAGGCCTGGCCGATGGCGCCGGGGCGATGGCGGGCGCGTGGTCCGCAGCCGCCGATTCGCGCTCGCGTGGCCGATCTCTCACCGAATCACCGGTGATGCAAGAGATCGCGCGCTACAACGAGGTCGACTGCCGGGTCATGGCCGAGATCCTCGACTACCTCCGCCGGGAGCGCTGAGCCCGATCGCGAGCGCCTGCCTGCTGGTTGAGCAAGCGTTGAGGACGACCGCCCTCGTTCCGACGCTCTCCACGAGAGAAACAGACCTTCAACAGCGCCATGACGACGACTCAATCACTCCTTCCTAACCTGCGTTCACGGCAAGTAGCCGTCAAGCCTCAAGAACGCGGGAAAGGAGGAGCAGAACATGACCGCGAGCGCACTTCCACTACCACTCGAGCTTGCCCAGCCGATCCCCTTGTCGGGTGACCTGGACACGATGTTCCGAGCTGGCCTTCACATCGGGAGATACGACCCGAAGACGCAGATGAACTTCGGCACGAGCGCCTGTGACGACACGAGTAGCGAGAGCGAGGCGGAGAGCAATACCAGCGATAACACCGGCTTGATCGTGATCGACTCCCAGACAGACTTCGCAGTTGCCGACGACTTCCTACAGGACTTCGATAACGGCGGCGGCTTCTCGGAGACGAGCAGCGAGAGCTCGGCGGAGAGCAACACCACCGACAACACTGGCTTGATCGTGATCGACGCGCAGACCGACGCTGCGGTGCTTGACGACTTCCTACAAGACTTCCAAAACGGCTGACCCCAACGGGGCAGAGGAGAAACTACGTTGCGCGTGTGGGTGACAAATGGAGCGTGGTTATCGGCCTACCGTTTCCTGTGGCCGCCCAGCGAGGTTGCTCCTCCTGGAGGCGACCGACAGCCGGGCCCGATGCGCTTCGCCTTCAAGCCTTACACGACGACGTTCCCGGACCGGTCGCGGACGGCGATTTGCCGTGTCGAAGGGAGCAGGACCTATCTGATCCTGCTCCCATCCCATTAGAGGGCGGTGGGTAGCACCATGCCCTCTACGGTCTTGATCATAACCAACGACCACGATTCGCATGCTGACCACGTGATCGCGGAGCTGCACAGACGCGAGGTACCGGTCTTCCGCTTTCATCCGGAGGATTTTCCTGATTCATGCAGCGTGTCGATCGAAATCCACGACGGGCGGATCGAAGGAGAAATCCGGAACGCGCACCATCGGGTGGAGCTGCGCGATATCTGCGCTGCCTGGTTTCGGCGGTCGCGCAATCTTTACATGGGGCGCGTCAACGCAACATCGGAAAAGCTTGCTGACTACATAAGCGCGCAATCAGGGGCGACCCTGGCGGCACTGTTCGAGGGGCTGGACACGTTTTGGGTCGGTCACCCCTCCGTCTTGCGGCGGGCGGACGTCAAGGCGATCCAGCTCGCGGAGGCGCATAAGGCCGGGCTGAAGACTCCGAAGACGCTCATCTCGAACGATCCAGCCCAGGTGGCCGCATTTGCCGGCGCGCTGGAAGGCGCCGAGTGCGCGCTCAAGCCGCTCCACGCGATCGGCGTGACCGACGAGCGGGGCTACCACCTACCGCTCACGACAACACTGCCGCCGGGCCAGGCCCTCGACTCCGTGGCGATGGCTCCGACCATTTACCAGCCGTACATCGAGAAAGCGGCTGAGCTGCGCTGTGTGGTGATCGGGAGAAAGATCTTCGCGGCCAAGATCGACTCTCAGGGCGACGACAAGACCCGCCGCGATTGGCGCGGGGGGAGACGTCCGCACGAGATCTTTTCGCTTCCTGGCCATATCGAGGCCTCGATCCGCCGGCTCATGGACAGCTTCGGGATCAACTTCGCCTCCATCGACATGATCCTGACCCCGAAGGGCGAGTTCGTGTTCCTGGAGCTCAATCCAAACGGGCAGTGGCTGTGGTTAGAGCTGGAGTTGGGCCTGCCCTTAGTCGCGAGCATGGTGGACCTGCTCACCGCGAGCCACCACGAAGCCGCGCGAGCCGTCCAACCGCCGGCCGCGCTGGGAATCTCACCGTAGAACGCGACAGGTGATCATCGGCGGGCGGAGCGATCAGATCGAGGCGCCGGAGGGGCAGCGATTCGGCCGGGTCCCTCGGGTCCTCTTCTCATCGTTCCGCATCGTCTGGCAAGCTGCCCCCGGGCGTTTCGTCGCCTCGCTCGCGCCGCAGGTCGTCGCCGGGCTCGTGACCGCCGTGCAGCTGATCATCACCCGCGATCTCATCGCCGCCGTGATCGCGACCGGGGGCGGTTCCGATCTGAGCCGCGTCGGCTATCTCCTGGCCGCGATGATCGCGCTCAGCATCGTCTCGACAGGCACCGGCCTGATGCAAGGGCAACAACAGCAAATCCTCGGCGCGATCGTCGAGCGGCACACAAACTCGATTCTTCTCGACCGCATCATCGCGGTCGACTTGAAGCGCTTCGAAACGCCCGAGTTTCAGGACCTGCTGCGACGCGCGATAAATGCGACCAGCCGAATGCTGGGCGTCGCGCAGACCGCGATCACACTCGCGCGCGGCCTCTTCCTCATTGCCGGGATCGCCGTGGCCCTCTACCTGTTGCAGCCGATCCTTCTGGTGATTTCGATCGTGGGACTGGTCCCAATTTCGTTCGCGAGCGCCGCGGGGAGCCGTCAGGCGTACAAGTTCGCGAAGTCGATGACCCCAAACGAGCGGAGGCGCTCGTACGTTTTTGGGCTCTTCACGAGCCGCGAGACTGCAAAGGAGATTCGGGCGTTCACCCTGACGCCGTATCTTCGCGCGCTCTACGAGCGACTCTCGAATGAGCGGCTCGTCGAAATGGTCAAGAACCTGCGTAAGCGCGTCCGCTATCAGCTCATCAGCGCCGGCGCGTCGTCGGTCGTGACGGCGCTCACGTACGGCGCGCTCGGCTACCTCGTGATCGAACACCGGATCGGCGTGCCGGAGGCCGGTGCGGCGATCGCCGCGAGCCAGCAGTTATCGGGACAGCTCTCGAGCCTTGTCGGAAACCTGACCCAGCTGTATGAGTCGAGCCTGTTCCTCGAGGACTGGGAGACGTTCTCGTCGCTCGCCGCGGCTCGTCCGGTGCTCAAGGCTGTGCCGGTGACGCCGTTCGAGCGGATCGATCTCGACCACGTCTCGTTCCGTTACCCGCCCTCAACATCGAGCGACGGCTCCGCGCCGGTGACCGCGCGGCTTGCTCTCGACGACGTGTCGCTCGAAATCCGCGCCGGCGAGGTCGTCGCGCTCGTCGGCGAGAACGGATCAGGGAAGACCACGCTCGCGAAGGTCCTGTCGGGCCTGTACCGGCCCGATGCCGGCCAGGTCCGGTGGGATGGTGTCGATACGGCGACACGCGACCCGAGATGGGTCTACGAGCGGGTCGCCGTTCTCTTCCAGGACTTCGCGCGCTTCATGCTCACGGCCCGCGAGAACATCGGTCTCGGGCGGGTCGAGCAGATGGACGACGCGGACGCCATTGAGAGGGCCGCCCAGCGCGCGGGCGCGGACTCATTCGTGAGCCAGTGGCCCGAGCGTTACCAGACGATGCTCGGGCCCTTCTTCCTCGGCGGCCGGGACGTCTCGATCGGCCAGTGGCAGCGCATCGCGCTCGCCCGCGCATTCTTCCGCGACGCGCCACTCGTCATCCTCGACGAGCCGACGGCGGCGCTCGACGCGCGCGCGGAACACGACCTCTTCACGCGGATGCGAGATCTCTTCGGCGGCCGCTCGGTGCTGCTCATCTCGCACCGCTTCTCGAGCGTCCGGTCGGCCGATCGCATCTATGTACTGCACGAGGGTCGGGTCGTCGAGCAGGGAACCCACGACGAGCTCATGGAGCTCGGCGGGCTCTACACCGAGCTCTTCACGCTGCAGGCCTCCGCATACCTCCCGGGCGCTCGCGCCAAGACGGCCTAGGCCACGCGGACCAAGACCTCGCTCGGCGCGTGGCTCGCAAGGCGTGACTCTTATGGCGCTCCCGGCGCAGCTCCGAGGGCCGACAGTTTTCCCGCTCCAGGCGTTGCGAAGTAGAGATTGGCGACGAACATGGCCTGACCGAC
>Ga0209375_1003749_pt1 | contig 10504 bp, 9 predicted proteins | sample GraSoiAngelo_131_FD_185888 | JGI IMG/M metagenome (GOLD analysis project Ga0209375, IMG submission 185888) | Grasslands soil microbial communities from the Angelo Coastal Reserve, California, USA - 14_0929_02_30cm (SPAdes) (version 2) | ecosystem: Environmental > Terrestrial > Soil > Grasslands ...
CATTCAGCAGGCTGGCATGTACCACTCGTCGCAGGTTTCGGGCTCAAGCCAATGGTTGGATCGATTTAGCTAGCTCCAGGTGGTGATCCCGGAAGCCACAAGTTTGGGGAGTGCAGCCGCGTGCGCCTGGAATGAGGTCCCATCCTAGAGGGATGCGGATCCCGGTCCGTCAGTGCGGAAAGGGCGCGGTGGTGGTTTGCCAGGACTGAACGACGGCTTGAGGTTTTTCTTGTCGCAGCGTATCTTCCTCACCAGAAATTTTTGGCTTTTAGGAGCGGCCACTGTGGTCAGCTCGCAGGAGCAAACATGAGTCGTTCCCCGACTTCGCGGCTCCGAGTCAGAGCCTCAACCACCGGCTCGGCGGCCGGGCCTTCCCTGCGACCTGCTGCGCCCCAAACGGCAAGAATCGAAATCCATTCTTTTGAGACTATCACGCTGACGGACAGACAGTTTCTGACGGGGACCAAAGAAGGGAATCGGGCACGCATTGGCGGTGAGCTGCGGCTCCCCTTAGGAACCTCGCGTGTCCCCGCGGTTACGCTCGTTCACGGTTCCGCAGGCGTGGGAGCCAACGTGGACCGCTGGGCGCGAGAGTTAAACGGAATCGGCGTGGCTGCCTTCTTGCTAGATTGCTTTACCGGGCGGGGCATCGTCGAGACGGTAACGGACCAGTCTCGGCTCGGGAGCCTGGCCATGATCGTGGATGCCTATGGCGCGCTCGAGCTGCTCTCGAAGCACCAGCGAATCGACGCCTCGCGCATCGCGGTGATGGGATTCTCGAAGGGAGGTTTCGTTGCGCTTTATTCGAGTCTCAAGCGCTTCCGGCAGATGCATGGGCCGGCTGACGTCCACTTCGCGGCGCACATCCCCTTCTATGCGTCGTGCTACACCACCTATGTCGAAGACCAGCAAGTGAGTGATTGTGCGATTCGCCTTTTTCACGGAACGGCGGATGATTACGTTTCAATCGAACCCTGTCGTAGCTACGTAGCGCGGTTGCGGCGCGTCGGGAAAGACGTCCAGCTCACAGAATATCGAGGCGCGCGTCACGCGTTCGACAATCACCTCTACTCCCCACCGGTCTACTTGCCCGATGCGGTGACGACCAAGATATGCCCACGGGAGGAACGCCCCGACGGCGTAATCGTCAATCTCGAAACAGGTCGACCGTTCAGCTGGAGCGACGCCTGCGTCACGCGCGGCGCGACTGTCGGCTATGACCCTCAGGCTACGAAGGAAGCCACCAAAGCCGTGAAGGCCTTCCTGATCAGTGCATTTAAGCTCCCCGCCTAGCACACTGAGGTCTCCGTTCTCCCTGACAGACATGAGCGTGGACCGCCGAGGGACGACGCGCCGGACGTGATTGTGCCAAGACACCCATTCTGCGTTAATTAACGAAGTAACGTAGGAGGCCTCCGGAAAGGAGGGAGAAAGTAAGAAAAGACGCCATTCGAATAGATTGCCTTGCCGGTCTCATCGGCACAGCCGACTGGCCGATAGATCATTCTCTACACTGGATGGATGCGAATTACTGTCGGTTCCGAGATTGTTCAACCGCCGCAGCCTCGGCGGATAAGCCGCCCGAACTCGACCGGTCGGCCGCTGCACTCCCCCCAGGAAGATTGTATGTGATGCGATTCAGGCTCTGGAGATAGCTCGCCACGCCTTGATAAAGACCCTCGGCCAGGCGCTGGCGGTACTCGTCTTTCATCAGAAGCTGTTCGTCGGAGGGATTGCTCAGGAAGGAGATTTCGGTTAGCACCGATGGCATATTCGCCCCTCTCAAGACCACGAACGGCGCGCGATGCACGCCACCCTTCTGCGCACTCTTGGCCGAGTGCTGAATGCGCCGACTGAGCGAGCTCTGAATGTCTTCGGCAAACTGCCGTGACTCTTCGATTTTGTCGCTGCGGGCGATCTTCTTTACCAGCTCCGGTAAGTCCGATACCGTTCCCTGAGCCGTGGCATTCTCGCGTGCGGCGACTTCCAGTCCCTCTGAACCGCCTTTGAGGTTCGAATAATAGGTCTCGACGCCACGAGCCGCATCATATGGACTTGAATTCGCGTGAATCGACAGGAAGAGTTCTGCCTTCTTCTCGTTGGCGATGTTGGTGCGCTTTTCGAGTGCCATAAATTTATCCTCTGTGCGCGTGAAGATGACTTCCGCTCCAGGGAGGCGCAGCTTGATGATCTGGCCGAGCCGCAACGCGACGTCCAGGCAAAGATCCTTCTCCATTAGGCCCGTTGGCCCAACCGCACCGGTGTCATGGCCGCCATGACCCGGATCAATCACAATGCTGCCAATTTTCAGTCCCAGCGTAGGAGTCAGAAAGGACTGCACGAGTGCGCTGCGCGCGGTTGCGCGGCTGGTAGCGGGGGTTGGGACGGCCACTGGCACAGTCCCCCGCGGAGCCGGCACGGGGGTTACAACATCTGCCTCAACGGAGGTAAGCGCATCGTGCAGTTGCCTGCCCCCGCGACCCCTGGAATAGAATGACAAAAGACCCGTAAGTGCAAGAAGGACTACTCCTAGCGCTGAAGCGCGCATAGCACTGCGTCCCAAACTACCTTCGGAAACCGCGGGAGGCGAGAGTTCGGACCCGCGCTGCGGCGGGGGAACCGCCGGTTGCCCTGTCTGAGATGTTCTCCAGGTAGGATAAATTGCCTCAAAGAGAGCGACGAGATTGTCCACGCTAGCGGAAGCGACCTGCTCTTGCCCTGAGAAGTCACACCGCACAGTGCTCGCAGATTGCGCCTTCCGCGGCGGCGCAAGTGGCTGGGTGTTTTGCGGCTCCGACACTGGGAGATTTGAGCTAGAGTCAGATACCACCTTTGGCCCATCGCCTGAATGGACTTGCTTCAAGCCCGAAAAATCGCCACGGGTGACACTGGCATAGGAAAGCGGCGCTCTTTGCGGGGGAACAGGCACATCTGCGTGGAGGACTTGCGGCACCGGTTCTGGAAGAGTGGCCTCCGGCTCGACCACAACCGCCCGTGCATCATGGTAATCGCCTTGGTTTGAATCCAGATCAGTCTCGAACACGTCCGAATAAGGAATCGTCGGTGTCCGCGGCACCGCTGGAGGCTGCTCCTCGGTAACCATGGACTGGGGCTCCCGAGAATTCATTCCGAGATCAGCCAGAACTTGGTCCACGATCGCACAATCGATCTGTTTGCGCCCTGCGTCGTATCCAGCAAGCAAGGCATTGAAGCACAGATTGTTAATGTTCCGCGGCGTGCCTTCGCAGTGCTCCCAGATCTGTTCAAGAGCCCCAGGGGTGAACAGCGGGGCCCCCACGTAACCCGCCACTTGAAGTCGGTGTTCGATGTACCAAACGGTTTCTGCCCAGGTGAGCGGCTCCAGGTGACTGAGGATCGAAATGCGCTGCCTAAGCTGTGCCAGACTGGGGCTCAACAGCTTGTCCGCCAACTGCGTCTGGCCGACGAGAATAATTTGCATCAGCTTCGTCTGGGGCGTCTCGAAGTTGGATAGGAGTCGGACCGTTTCCAGCACGGAGTCGTCGAGGTTCTGGCACTCGTCAATGATTAGCACAAAGCGCCGGCCGGCCAGCAGCTCGCGCACTAGAACTTGGTTCAACTTCCTGTGCATGCTAACGATATCTTGATCTTGCTCCGCCACATCGAGTTGCAAGGCGCTGAGCAGGTGGCGCAAAAGATCACCCGAATCACCTAGGGTGTCGAACAGGAAGACCGCACGAGACGTCTGCTTAAGTTGCTTCAAGAGTTGGAAAACCAGAGTGGTTTTGCCCATGCCCGGCTTTGCAATCAGGGCCTGGAAGCCGCGGCCGGCTTCGATGCCGCAGGACAGGGAGTTGAACGCCTTGCTGTAGGTTCGACTGGGGTATATGAAGCGCGGATCCGGCGTCACGCCGAAAGGCTGCTCGTTCAGCCCATAGAATTCCAGGAACATGGAGCCGCTACCTTCGATTCACCCACGCGTCGGGGCACTCAGCAAAAGCCACGGCCGGTCGGCCCCCAGCCAGATCGCGGAGGCGCTTGGCCGCCCAGCGAATCTCGGCCGAAAGCACTTCAATGGTACTCCTCATACGCGTGCTCGTGCTTTGCAATCAGCAAGGATAATTGCGTTTCTACTCCCTCTCTAGGCTGTAACTCGGGCACCCAACAACTTGTGGCACGCTCCAGGTTCTCCCGCAGATTCATCAGCGAGAGGAACGTGCTGAGCATTCGCCTTCTCAAGTCGTCCGATAAGCACAAGTTGCTGGCGACGCGGGCGAGGAGCAAGGCGCATTCGCCCATGTAGGTAGCGACCTCGGCCTGGCGTTCGACGTCTGCTTGGCGCAAGGCAATCTGGCGATGCATCTCATCGCAGGTCCGCTCGACGCTCAAGGTGAAATGGGAGACGCACAGACCCACCGGCTTGAGCTCCGCGGGCACAGGGGCGTTGCAGCGACACCTACAGATTTGCTGATTGTTGGAATTGCCCATCCTCATCCTCGTACCCTACTGTATCTTACTCTCAGCGCAAGGGGAGTACCAAAGTTCAGGGCAGGCATGGCTTCCAAGGCGAACCGAAGAGGTTGGCTAGCAGAGGACCTTCCCCCTAGCAACCCGCCGGGGTAACGGAGAAATGCTGCTGCTAACAAACTGAGCTCTGTTATGTCAGCTCCGAAGGGAACGCCGGAGCCGACGACCTCTAAGTCGCAGGAATGCAAAGTGTTACGGGATGGGATGAAATTGGCCTCACCCCTGCTAGCCAAAGGCCTTCAGCGTAGTTCGCGGAACTAACAGTTTAAAGTGCATTTGCGGGATAACTCGAGCAGCGCTGTCTAGCGCGAGCCGGTACTCATAGGCGACGCCGAAACATGAAAAGGATGTCTCTTTTTCGGTACTTTAGTACTACAGAATACCCAGAGCCTTTACGCGCTCCGAGGTTTGAAGAGATCCGGCCCATACCATAATTAGCTAACTACTCTGGGTCCTGGCGAACCAAAGGCGAACCATGAAAGAAGCGGCGAAAGGGACACTGAAAATAAAGGGCTTACTGCTTCGTTCTAAGGAATAGCTACTTCTTGCGTGCGATGCCGCCCTATCACCGTGGTTGGCCAGAAAGGATGCGGCCGGGCGATCGAGCCTTGTTTCGGACGATTCCACGGCTGTGATAACATCAGTAATGCTGGCTTGGCTTTTCTCTCGTCCCGCTCGCAGGCGATCCATGTCCTTGTCGGCTTGGAGAAGCAAACCATCCCTATGAAAACGGCCATCAGCGGAAAATGGGCCGCAACGACGTGCCTTGCAGCTTGGCTTATGGCGGGCTGTTCGCACGCGGAAACCAAAGCGGCCGACGCCCCGGACCGAAAGTCTGCGGCTTCTGTTCATCACGCGGATACCAAAATCGCTGGTTCCTGGGACGCGAAGGCTGCCGCTGCCTACCTCGATCAAAGGGAAGCCGCGTGGATGGGATGGCCAGCCGCGGCCCGGGATCACCAGACTTTCTGCATCTCTTGTCACACGGCTGTGCCTTACGCGCTCTCGCGGCCTGTTCTTCGTAAAGCGCTTGATGAGCAGACCCTTTCCGCCAACGAACGCTTACTCCTCAATAATGTCACCAAGCGCGTGCGACTTTGGAAAGAGGTCGCGCCGTTCTACGGCGACGAGGAGTACGGTGCTCACAAAGCAACCGAGTCGCGCGCGACCGAAGCCGTTCTCAATGCGCTGGTCCTGGCTAGCTATGACGCTCAGAATGGAAAACTGAGTGCCGACACGCGGACGGCCTTCTCGCACATGTGGGAACTCCAGCAGACCAGCGGAGATGGGAAGGGTGCGTGGTCGTGGCAGCAGTTCAATTTGAAGCCCTGGGAGGCACGCGACTCGCCCTATTACGGGGCCGTCCTTGCAGCCATGGCGGTGCGCACGGCTCCCGAGAATTATCCCTCGACCCCGGAAATCCAAAATAACCTCAAGATGTTGCGCGAGTACTTGGTGCGCGGTTATCCGACACAGTCTTCCATCAATCGTGTCGAGCTGTTGTGGGTTTCAACGAAATGGCCCGGACTGCTCGGGCCAGAACAGCAAAAATCCATCATCGACGAGATCCTCGGGAAGCAGCGGCCGGACGGGGGTTGGTGCCTGGCTTCCCTTGCCACGACGTGGCGAGACTGGAGTCTGTCGTCCTTCCTCCGGGAATGGAAGACGGGAGCGCCCGAAGGAGAGAAAAGCGACGGGTATGCCACCGGTCTGATCATCCTGGCTCTCAAGAGGGCAGGCCTGCCCCGCGAGAATGCGCAGTTGCAACAAGGGTTATCCTGGCTCGTACGCAACCAGAATAGGACGGAAGGCCTTTGGCCTGGCTACTCTCTCAATCGGCGCCGTGACCCCTCTTCGATTACCGGACACTTCATGAGCGACGCGGCGACCGCCTATGCCGTACTCGCACTGACCGAGACCGACCTTCATTGAAACAGGTTACGCCGCTGAGGGATCCAGAATGATCGCGACGCTAAGAGCTACGGGAAACGCGCGCGTCAAGTCACGAGCGGGAGGGAGCGCATGAAGGACTGCCGGCAATTCTATATCGATGGGAAATGGGTCAGTCCAAGCAAAGCCCACGACTTCCCAGTCATCAATCCCGCGACCGAGCAGCCCATAGGAACGATCTCTATGGGCGGTGCGGCCGACGTCGACAAGGCCGTGGCTGCAGCCAAGAGAGCCTTCGCGTCGTACTCGGAGACAACCGTTGACCAGCGCTTAGCCTTCCTCGAACGGATTATTGCGATTTATCAGTCTAGGATGGACGAGATGGCCGAGACTATTTCCGAAGAAATGGGAGCTCCTATAGGGCTATCGCGAGCGGCCCAGGCTCCGGCGGGATTGGCGCATTTCCTAGAGATCGTGAGGGTGTTACGGCACTTCCAGTTTGAAGAGCTCAAAGGCTCAACCCTCATGCGCAAGGAACCCATTGGAGTGTGTGGACTCATCACCCCTTGGAACTGGCCCATGAACCAGATCGCCTGCAAAGTGGCCCCTGCACTTGCTGCGGGGTGCACCATGATCCTCAAGCCGAGTGAAATTGCGCCCCTCTCCGCCTATCTCTTCGCCCAGATTCTACATGACGCGGGCCTTCCGCCAGGCGTTTTCAACATGGTGAACGGGGATGGGGTCACGGTCGGTGCTGCGATTTCCTCACATCCTGACGTGGCCATGGTCTCCTTCACGGGCTCCACGCGAGCCGGTGTCGCCGTGGCCGCGGCCGCCGCTCCCACGGTGAAGCGGGTCACGCAAGAGCTCGGCGGCAAGTCGGCGAACATCATCTTGGATGACGCCGACCTTGAGAGTGCCGTCAAAGAGGGCGTGCAGGCTTGCTTCCGCAACACGGGCCAATCCTGTAACGCCCCTACGCGGCTGCTTGTTCCGCGGTCAAAAATGGCTGAGGCTGCTGCCGCGGCGAAGCGAGCGGCCGAAGCCACCCAAGTTGGTGACCCACAGACGAAAGGCACCAGCATCGGCCCGCTCTCGACGAAGGCCCAGTTCGAAAAGGTCGAGCGTCTGATCGAGAAGGGACTGGAAGAAGGCGCCAAGTTAGTAGCAGGTGGCCCCGGTCGTCCGGAGGGTAGGACCACCGGCTATTTCGTAAAGCCCACCGTATTCGCTGATGTTCAGAACGACATGACCATCGCGCGCGAGGAGATCTTCGGCCCTGTTCTTTCCATCATCTCTTACGAGGATGATGAGGATGCGGTCCGAATCGCCAATGACACTCCCTACGGGCTGTCAGGCTATGTAACTTCGGGCAACATCGAGCGCGCACGCCGGGTGGCCAAGCGAATTCACTCCGGCAATGTACACATTAACGGCGCACGATTAGATTTCGGTGGTTGCTTTGGGGGCTACAAGCAGTCGGGCAACGGGCGGGAATGGGGTGAGGCTGGACTCGAAGAATTCCTGGAGTTAAAGGCCATCTTTGGTTACGCGGGTTCAGGGCAATGAGGGTACACAGGACGGGCGTGACATCACATTCGCCAACGGGCAATAAGACGAATCAGGGTGGTTAGGCCTCGTAACGACGGACGGTAACGAAATCCCAGGTTCCCACACCGTTCAGTCTTTTGGCAAAAGATTACCTATCACGAAAACGGAGTACTCAGGTCAAGTCATTTATTTACAATGACATCCAGAATTCTCTGGTTTGGTAGCCCGATTGCACAAGGTAAGCACCGTTCCCGCAGAGGTGTACGAGTCTGACTAGGAGATGTATCGATGAGGGTTCCAAGGGCGTTGTGGGTCTTAGCAGCACTTCTCCTGAGCACTCCTTTTGCAAAAGCAGACAGCACGACAATGCAATTCACGGGCGTGAATGGGGCCAATAACGGAGTGTATTACGTTAGCCCTTATGCTGGGACAATGAACTATGGGACTTCGAGCGCCCAGTCCGTGGTCCTGTTCTGCGACGATATCAATAATGAGGTTTCCTTCAATCAGGTTTGGACTGCCAATGTGACCAGCTTGGCTTCCGGCAATTTCACTAGCACGCGATACGGGAATGCGTCAGTGAATACTGGCCTTAGCACTAATCCTTACGCCTCCAGTGCCGCGGTGCTTTACCAAGAGGCCGCTTGGCTTGTGACTCAGTTCAGCTCACATCCAGGAGACTACGTTAGCCTGCAGTATGCCTTGTGGAATCTCATGAGCCCCAATAACTCCAACGCCGGATCTCTCGCTTATCAGAACAGCGACGGCATCACCGTAGCAAGTTGGTTGCAAATGGCGGGGCTGTACTATGCAACCATCAATCCCGCAAACTTTCTAATTATTACCAACACTGGACCGCTTGCCTACACCGGTCAAGTACAGGAATTCTTTGTGGTGACGACGCCCGAACCAGCCACGTTTCTGCTGGTGCTGGTGGGAGTCGGCTGGATGTTTCTTTTCCTCTGCCGACGGCACCCGCTGTCGACGTAATTGATGTCCTGGAGATACGATCTTACTGGCAGTCACTTGGTTCAAGCATGCCAGAGAATGAGCGGGCGTCGTACAACGGTAGTACGAAAGCTTCCAAGCTTTCGATGTGGGTTCGATTCCCACCGTCCGCTCCAGATTTTTCACCGAAGACCTAACGGCCATGCATCTTTGCCTCGTAGAATGCTGAGACTGATGTCCTAGAGATACGATCTTACTGGCAGTCGGTTGGTTCGGGCATGCCAGAGAATGAGCGGGCGTCGTACAACGGTAGTACGAGAGCTTCCAAGCTTTCGATGTGGGTTCGATTCCCACCGTCCGCTCCAGATTTTTCCCCAAAGACCTAACGGCCATGCATCTTTGCCTCTTGGAATGCTGAGCATGATCGCGCGCCAGCAGACGCACTCGACGCGACGGCTGGCATCTCCGCTCCAATCCGGCACCAGATCCGATGGGCGGTATGCCGCTGTTTTCGGGGTGCGATTCGATCGCCCTGCAGAATCGCATCGATGAAGGGAATCGCCGGCTCCAATTTCGGTCGCGGTCGAATAGTGATTTTTCGATCCCTCGGGACCGCGCTGACCAACGCCTCGCGCACCAACCGCCGATGAACTCCCAACTTTCTGGCCACCCCTTTGATCGTCCCCGCGCCGAAGTCGTACTCCCGCCTAATCTGCTCAAATAGTTCCACTTTGGCTCTCCTGTTCAACCGGGCCTCCTTTTACGGGCTCGCGAGCTCGAAAACGAGATCCACGGTATATGATCGCTTTGCACGCTCCGTTTCACACCTGCTGCGGGCGCTGGAAACCTTCCGGTCCCTTGGCATTGAGTTTGTATCGCTATCCGAACAAGTGGATACCAGCACGCCGACGGGCAAGATGATCTTCACGGTTCTAGGAGCTGTAGCAGAACTGGAACGGAACTTGATCGTGGAGCGAGTCCGGGCGGGCCTTCGGAACGCCGTTGCGAAGGGCAAGAAACTCGGCAGGCCCCGGAAGGTACGGAATGAAACCGAAATAAAGCGCCTCCGGGCTCAGGGAGCCTCCTGAAGGACAGGTGGGAGGGCTCTAGGCGTAGCTCCTGCTACGGCCTGCGTGCCTCCGTAAAGGCCCGCTTAGAAATCCCTAAAAAACGGCAGGCCGTAAGTAGCTCATAACAGAAGGAGCAGGGACGAGTTTTAGGCGTTTAGATTTCAGTAGTTTTTGAAACGCCGGCAGTCGTAAGGCTGAGGGTTAGCTAAAGCCGCTTCAAAGAAGGGTAGGTCCTAATGATCGTATTCTTTCGTGGGAAAGAGGCTAGCCTTTGGAAGCAAGGCTATGCGCCACGCGATCGTGCCCAGTAGGCTCGGGAAGATCAGTGAGGCAGGTGTGTGTCGCCGGGCGGAGTTCTACTACCAACAAACAACTCGATAAGCTGAGATCGTGGCGGCAGCAAGTGCGGCGCGAACCGTTGGCCGAGAGCAGCAAACACAAAGGGTCGAAACTGCTCTGCCAAATCCCCTCGATTGGGCCGATCCGCGCAGCCCTGTTGATCGCGGTCATCCAGACCCCGCACCAAAGCGGGCGATGTG
>Ga0209375_1003751_pt1 | contig 10500 bp, 10 predicted proteins | sample GraSoiAngelo_131_FD_185888 | JGI IMG/M metagenome (GOLD analysis project Ga0209375, IMG submission 185888) | Grasslands soil microbial communities from the Angelo Coastal Reserve, California, USA - 14_0929_02_30cm (SPAdes) (version 2) | ecosystem: Environmental > Terrestrial > Soil > Grasslands ...
GATCCACGATTCGATCAACAATGTCGACATCGTCCGACACGACACCCTGGCCGATGGGCCGATGCCGTACAAGTACCGCAAGAGCGACAACGGCGCCAACTGGCAGCTGAACGACGTCGACGTGCCGCTGTATCGGTATGCCGAGGCCATCCTCATCTACGCCGAGGCGCAGAACGAGCTCGGCAACACGGGCGTGGCGGTCCAGTTCCTGGACTCGATCCGCACGCGCGCGCGCGGGGGCACGGGCGCCGAGAACCGCACAGAGCCGCACAACTACGGAACCGCCGGCGAGCCGACGGATAAACTGTCGGTGCGCGAAGCGATCTTCATGGAGCGCGCCTGGGAGCTCTCCTTCGAGGCCAAGCGCTGGTTCGACCTGGTGCGCCGCGACTCGGAAGACCCCGGCTACTTCTACAACAGCCTGCTCGACCACGATCTCAACCCCACGCACGCGAGCCCCGCGCCGCGGGCGGCACGGCTCGCGAATTTCCGAAAACGGTTCCCAATTCCGCAATCCGAGCGCAACGTCAACCCGGCGCTCTCGCAGAATCCGGGCTACTAGGGGGAATCATGACGACTCGAGTGACTCACTTCGTGGTGGCGGCGGCGCTCACGCTCGCCGTCCCCGGTGCCGCCCAGCGCGCCGGGACCGTCGAGGCCGGCGCATTCGCCCGCTACACGCGGTTCGACAACAGCCTGGGCGTCGGCAACGCGATCGGCGCCGGCGGCCGCCTCGCCGTGTTCCTGCAGCCCAACGTCACGGTAGAGCTGGATCTCGCCCGCACCTCGAGCGACCGGCCGGGAGGCGCCGCGGTGACGCACAGCCCGCTGCACGCGCGCCTGACCTATTACTACCAGACGCCGGGCAGCGCGCGCGTGGACGTGCTGGTGGGCGCCGGGCTGGTGCGCAACCGGTACAGCGGGGCCTACTCGGCGACCGACCACGGGCTCGCCGTGCTCGTCGGCGTACGGTACCACTGGAACGACCGCATCGGCGCGCGGCTCGACGCCAATGAGGACTTCGTGACCTCGCCAGCGAACGAGACGCCGCAGGTCACCTACAACAGCAACTTCGCCGTGCATGTCGGGGTGAGCGTGTTGCTGGGCTGGAGGCGCTCCGCTGCGCGCCGCTAGCGTCGCCACCATCGCGCTCGCCGTGACGGCGGGTTGTGGGGGCCGGGGGGCGCCGCGCGGCCAGGCGCCCACCCCCGACGACCAGGTCGCCGTGGGCTACGGTACTCAGGCCAGGAAGACGGGGACCGGCGCCATCACGTCGTTCGTGCCGAGCGAAGCCGACGCCCGCGCCGGGCGCATCGACGAGCTGCTGCGCAAGGTGCCCGGTCTGGAGGTCCGCCTGCTCGCGGACGGGAGTTTCACGGTCCGCATCCGTGGCACGCACGGCATCCTGGGGAGCGCCACCGAAGACGATCCGTTGCTCGTCATCGACGACATCCCCGTGCCCGCCGGGTCGCTCGGCGCCACCCTCACGGGCATCGCGCCGCGGGACGTCGCGCGCATCGACGTCTTGAAGGACGCGTCTTCGACGGGGATCTACGGGTCGCGCGGCGCCAACGGCGTGATCATTGTGACCACGAAACGGAATCGCTAGACGACCCGGTACCTCACCCCCTGGCCCCCTCTCCACGTCGTGGAGAGGGGAACGGGGGAGAGGCACTAGAGGCCCAGCAGTCTCGCCGCGTTCCCCCCCAGCATCAGCGCGCGATCCGCGGCCGGCACGTCGAGCCGGCCCAGGCTGTCGCGCATCGCCCGCAAGCTGCCGATGCGATGCGGATAATCGCTCCCCGCGAGGATCTGCCGCGCCCCGGCGAACTCGATCGCCAGCCGCAGCGCCCCCGCGTCGAAATTCACCGTGTCGTAGTAGAACTCCTTCAGATAGCTGCTGGGCGCCCGGCGGATGTTCGCCCGGCATTCCGGGAACGCCTCGAACCCGCGATCGAGCCGTTCGGCGATGTAGGGGATCGCCCCGCCGAGGTGGCCCAGCACCCAGTGGATACGGCGGAAGCGTTCCACCACGCCGCTGAACACCAGATGGGCGGCCGCGAGCGTCGTGTCCGTCGGAAACCCGACGAGAGGCATGAGCCAGTACTCGGTCATCGCCGCGACGCCGACGGGGTGGATGGGGTGGACGTACAACACCGCCTGCAACGCGTCGGCCCGCTCGTACAGCGGCCGGTAGCGATCATCGGCGAGCGCCACGCCGTTGACGTTGCTGAACAGCATCGCGCCGCGCAGGCCCAGCGCGGTGACGGCGCGCTCCAGCTCGGCGGCCGCCGCGGCGGGGTCGTTGAGCGGCAGCGTGGCCAGCGCCGCGAACCGCTTCCCCCGGGTCCTCACGACGGCGGCGAGCGCGTCGTTCACGAGCCGGGCCAGGGCGGCGGCGCGCGGCGGCGACTCGATGTGCGTGCCGGGCGTCGTGAGGGTCAGTACCTGCAGGTCCACGCCCTCGCGCTCCAGCACCTCCTCGCGATAGGCGATGTCGCGGTGCCCGCGCACGGCAACGTTGTAGTCGCCCGGGTAGCCGATGACTGGATTGCCCTCGTCGTCGGTGGACAATTGCACGGCCGTGGGGCCCTGCCGCAGCGCGTCGAGGTATTCCGGCGGATAGTAGTGGTTGTGAAAATCGATGATCATCCTCACCCCCCGTCAGGTTCCTCCTCTCCCCTGCGGGGAGAGTCGGAATGACGTCGGACCCAAATTGCATACACCGGCAGTCCCATCAGAACGACGGCCAGCCCGAACGCACTGGTGCGCGGATTGGCGGCGACCTGGCTGGCGGCGACCACCAGCGCCGTCGCCGCGAACACCAGGGGCACGACGGGGACACTGGGCACGCGGTACGCCGGCGTGTAGCCGGCACGGCGCCGCAGCAGCACGAGGCCCACCGCCACGGCGGCGAAAAAGATCCATTCCGTATACACAACTTGGGTGAACAAGGCGCGGTAGCTCCACAGGGCCACCAGCGCCGACGACCACAACGCCTGCAGGACGACCGCCCGGTGCGGTGTGCCGAAACGCGGATGCACCGTCCCCAGCCACCGGAACAGCAGCCCATCGCGCGCCATCGAGAAATAGACGCGGGGCCCGGTCAGGACGATGCCCGCCAGCGCTCCGAACGTCGAGGCCACGACCAGGGCGGCGATCGCCACGCCGCTCCCCTGCCCCACCAGCGCGGCCGCCGCTTCGGCCGCGACGCGATTCGAGGCGATGACGCGATCGAGCGGCAGGACGTAGAGGTACACGGCGTTGAGCGCGACGTACGCCACGGTGACGATCAGGGTCCCGACCAGCAGCGCCCGGGGGATCGTGCGGCGCGGCTCGCGCGTCTCCTCGGCCGTGTACGTGACCATATGCCATCCGCCGAACGCGAACAGGCCCGCCGCGACCGCGGCCGCCACGGCGCTCCACCCCGGCCCGGCGCCTGCGACGCTCGCCCCCACGAAGTGCTGCGGCAGCCGCCCGCCCAGCCAGAATCCGGCGACGACGATTACCGCGACGGCCAGGACCTTGCCGATGGTGAACGCTGCCTGCACGGCACTCCCGAACGCCACGCCGACGTAGTTGACCGCCGAGAGCAGCAGCACGGCACCGATCGCCACGGCTTTGAGTCCCGTGTCGCCGAGCGGCACGAAGTAGGCGACGTAGCGGGAGAACACCATCGCGATCGCGGCGATGATCCCGGAGTGCATGCTCCAGAACATCCCCCAGCCCCACAGGAACCCCAGCGCGGGCGAATACGCCTCACGCAGGAACACGTAGACGCCGCCGCTCAGCGGAAACGCGGAGGCGAGCTCGGCGCAGATCAGGGCGCCCGCCAGCGTCAGGGCGCCGGCGAGGGCCCATACGAGGACGACGCCCGCCACCGAGCGCATCTCGCCCGTGATCACCGAGGGCTGTACGAAAATCGATGCGCCGATGATCGTGCCCACGACCATCGCCGTGGCGCGGACTGGGCCGATGGAGCGCCGCAGATCACTCATGGCGTATCTTGATCCCCATGGTTCCCCCTCCGATCGCGACGCGGCGTTGGCCAACCTCCGCCGTGTTCCTCATCCTCGCCAACACCGTGCCGCTCGTCGGCGTATTCCTGCATCACTGGACGGTGTTCGCGGTCGTGCTCCTCTACTGGAGCGAAAACGTCATCGTCGGGGCGTTCAACGTGCTGCGGATGCTGATCGCCAAGCCGCGGCAGGGGCTGGCCTGGGCGGCCAAGGCGTTCATGGTCCCGTTCTTCTGCGTCCATTACGGCCTGTTCACCTACGTGCACGGGGTGTTCGTCTTCCTGCTCATCGGGGGGCAGAAGCCGCAGTCGGGGTTCGGCCTCAGCGTGCCCACGGTGCTGGCCGCGTTGCGCGAGCAAGGTCTGGCCTGGGCCGTGGTGGCGTTGATCGTGAGCCACGGCTTCTCCTTCCTTCATAATTACGTAGCGGGCGGAGAGTACCTCCGGATCAGCCTGCAGCAGCTGATGTCGCAACCGTATGGCCGGGTGGTGGTGTTGCACCTGGCCGTGCTGGGCGGCGGCTTCCTCATCCTGTCGCTGGGCTCACCCGTGGGCGCCCTGGTCATTCTGATCGCGCTCAAGACCGCGCTCGACCTGCGGGCCCACCTCGCCGAGCGCCGCAGGCTCGGGGCGATCCCGGAACCCGCTCCCGCCTGATTACGGCAGCGCCCGTTGTGCCGCGCGCGGCGCCCGCACCGCCCGCCACACGGGGAACTCCCCCACACCGGTGGACCCGTACACCATTCCCGACAATGCGCCGAATTCGCCGCCGAGCAGTCGGTCGAACACGCCCCAACGCGCCAGCCCGAACCCCTCGGGCTCGAGCAGCGCGAACACCAGACGCCCCAGCGGCTGAGCGGTGGAGACGAAGTACGTGCCGGCCGGCACCGTGCGGGACGCTCGCGCCCACGTCCCCGACACTTCCAGCAGGTGGTGGCCCTGGAATTCCCGCGGCGCCCACTTGAGCTGTGTGCCCGAAAGCGTCTCGACGGTATCGGTCCAGTCGCCGAGCAGCCGTTGCACCTGGATACCGTGGAGCCGCAGCAACTTCGCGGTCTCCCCGGCGGCTCCGGGGAGGAAATACCCGGTGGGGAGCGGCCGCGCGAGCGAATCGAGAAAGCGGTCGTTCACCGGGAGGCGGAACGCCCGCACCTCCCCCGTGGGCTCGAGCCGCGGCCGGCCGCGCGCCGAGTCGCTGCCCGCTTTCATGACCTCGAGCATCACGGGCTCGACGCCGCGCGCGCCCAGCTTGTACGCCACCGCGAGCGCCGGTCGGGCCGCCATGCCGGCGCCCTCCAGCGCGGTCTGGCGGTCGGCCTCCCGCTCCAGCCGGCGGATGTCATCGACGTGCAGGGCCGCGTAGTTCAGGATCTCCACCAGGAAGTCGTGCGTCACCCGCACCCGGGCCTTGAAGTCTGCGTGCGAGTACGCCTCCGACAGGATCGCCATGCGGCCGCGCAGGCCGACGTAGTTGGTGCCGTACCAGCCAAGTGGAGCGTAGCTGTCCCAGCTCTGCGGGCCGAGGGGCGCGTCCACGTTGCCATAATCGAAGGTCGGCTCGTGATACTTGTCCTGCAGTGTGCGCCGCAGCGCCGGCAGCATCTGGTCGCGGACGAACCCGGTGGGGCCGGGCGGGCCGTTGGGGTCGAGCGGTGGCGCGTAGGTGAGCAGGTAGCCGTGACGCGTCCCGTCGGTGGTGTGAAGGTCCACCATCAGCGCGGGATCCCAGGTGGTGTACACGCGGGCGAGCGACGCACGGGTCTCCGGCGCTTCGGCTTTGAAGTAGTCCCGGTTCAGGTCGAGGTTCAGCCCATCGGCTCGTTGGCCGACGCGCTCGGGGCCGTTCTGCTCGGCGCGGTTCACCGCCTGTGGCCCCATGGCGTCGTTGCCGTCGGGGTTGTAATCGGGCGCGACCAGCACCACGAGCCGCTGCAACAGGTCGCGGCGCGGTCCGGCGAGCTCGCGCAGCAGCGCCAGCACGGCTTCCTTGCCCTCGACTTCCCCCGCGTGAATGTTCGCCTGGAGGTAGACCACCAGCTTACCGGAGGCGGCTGCTTCTGCCGCCGACGTCACGGCAGGGTCCGCCGCGATGACGAAAAGGATCGGCCGGCCCAGGGCCGACGTGCCCATCTCCGACATGCTGATCGGGGCGCCGGCGAGCGCCAGGCTGTCCAGGAACGCGCCGACCTCGGCGGTCGTGGAGGTGGCGGCGTAATCGCTGCGCTCCGCGGTGGTCCGCGGCAGCGCCTGTGCCGCGAGCGATGATGCCGTTACGGCGAGAAACGGGACGAGACGGTGCACGGCGGCGTTGGTCATGGGCTCTCAAGGTGCAGGTTGTGGGAGGATGGCGCAAATGCGATCGTTGGAGGCACGGTGCGTGTCCTCATCGTCGAAGACGACCGCGAGCTGGCGGGCCTGCTGCGCGACGGGCTGCGGGCGCAGCGCATCGACGCTGCGCTCGCGACGACGTTCACCGAAGGCCGCGACGGCGCCGCGCTCACCGCCTACGACGTAATCATTCTCGATGTGCGCCTGCCCGGCGGCAGTGGCTTCGACCTGTGCGGGGAGCTGCGCCGCCACGGCGTGACCACCCCCGTGCTGATGCTGACGGCCCTCGACGCGGTGGACGACCGGGTGCGGGGGCTGGAAGTCGGGGCGGACGACTATCTCACCAAGCCGTTCGCGTTCCGCGAGCTGCTCGCCCGGCTCCAGGCGCTCGCGCGGCGGCGCCCCGCGCTGGCGCCGTCCCGGTACGGGGTCGCGGACCTGGAAATGGACCTCGCCGCGCGCACGGTGCGCCGCGGCGGCCGGCCGATCACGCTCAGCGCGAAGGAGTTCGCGTTGCTCGAGCTGTTCGTGCTGCACGCCGGGCAGGTGCTCGACCGGGCCACCATCACCGCGCACGTGTGGGACGACAACCACGACCCGTTCGCCAACATCCTCGAGGTGCTGGTGCGGCGGCTGCGCCGCAAGATCGACGACGGCTTCGAGCCGAAGCTGATCACGACGTTGCGCGGCGCGGGGTACCGGTTCGGCCCGGAGCCCGCATGACGCCCCTGGCGCGGCTGCGCCTCCGCCTCACGCTCCTCTACCTCGGCGTGTTCACGCTGATCCTCGGCCTGCTCGGCGGCGGCCTGTTCCTCACGGTCCGCCGCCAGATGTCCCGGCAGCTCGACGCGTCACTCACGGCCGCCACGGCGGCCCTGGAGCGCGCGGCACGCATCCGCGAGGAGGAGCAGGCGAACGCGCGCGGGGCCGTCGTCGACGCGGTGGACGAGCTGCACGTGCCGGGTCGCGCCTTATACCTCCTCGACACGGCGGGACGGCCCATCAAGCCCGCGGCGGCACCGGCGTGGATCGCGGGCGCGGCCCGCGAGGCGGCGGCGTCAGGCCGCGCGGACCGGGACGTCGAGGCCCCGGAGCATCGCACCCTGCGGCTCCACGCCGAGCGCTTCGCGGGGACGACCGGCGCCGGCTACGTCGCCGCGGCGGTCGCCGACCGCGTGGAGCTGGAAGACCAGTACGCGTCCCTGATCGGAACCTTCGCCGCAGCGGCCATCGCCGCTCTGCTCCTGGTCGCCGGCGGCGGCTATCTGCTGGTGCGGAAATCGACCGCCCCGGTGGAACGCACCATGGACCAGATGCGCCGCTTCATGGCCGACGCCGCCCACGAGCTGCGCACGCCGGTCACGTTGCTGCGCACCCGCACCGAGGTCGCGCTCGGCCAGGACCGCGAGGCCGCGCGGGACGCCGCGACGCTCCGCGCTATCGAGCGGGAGACCGCGTGCCTCGGGGAGATCGTGGGCGAGCTGCTCACGCTGGCACGGGCCGATGCGGGCGAGCGCCGCGTCGCACGGGAACCGGTGTACCTCGACGACGTCGCCGCGGAAGCCGTCGAAGCGGTGCGCACCCTCGCGGAGCAGAAGCGCGTTGCGGTCACGGTCGGCCGCTTCGAGGAGGCGCGCGTCACCGGGGACGCCGCCCTCGTGCGCCAGCTCCTCGTGATCGTGCTCGACAACGCCGTGAAATTCACGCCGCCCGGCGGGCGGGTGACGCTCGACGTGGCGACCGACGACGGCCGCGCGAGCGTTGTCGTCGCCGATACGGGGATCGGCATCCCACCCGAGCAGCTGCCGCGCGTGTTCGAGCGGTTCTATCGGGGCGACCCCGCCCGCCGCGAGACCGGCGGGGCCGGCCTCGGCCTCGCCATCGCGCGCTGGATCGCCGAGGCGCACCAGGCGCGGATCGATCTCGCATCGCCAACCGCGTCACGATCGTCTTTCCGTTGACGGCCTAACCCTCAGAAGCAACGCTGCCAGCCGAAGATCAGCGTCCGGCGGGGCCCAACGGCAACGCCGGGTGGCCTGAGGCCGAACACGCGCCAGCGTCCGCTGACGAGCTTGGCGGAGGTGATGCCGATCAGCGCGCCCATCCCCACGTCGCTCAGCCAGTGCCGATTGTCGTTGATGCGCGACAGCGCCGTGCCGGCGGCGAATCCATAGAAGCCGACATGGGCCCACTTGGAGTGCACCGCCTCCGACAGGCCGGCGGCCAGGGCGAACGCCATCGATGCATGTCCCGAGGGGAGCGCATCGCTGTGCGTGAACGGATCAAAGTCGAAAGCCCCGGCGTCGGCATCGGGCCGGGCCCGGCCGATCAGGGCTTTGAGAATGACGGTCGCCGCCCCAGCGAGTCCGAGGGTTGCGACCAGACGCCCGCCGGCGGCGGTGATCGCGGGACGATGGGTCACAACGCCCGCGGCGACGAGCCCGAGGCTCACGGTGCCGAAGACCTCCGGCTGGCCGCCGTGGCGGAAGACGGAGGCCATGTCATTCGTCGCGGGAGAGCGGTCGCGTTGCGCGAAGCGCTGGACCGGCTCGTCGACCAGCATCAGCGCGCCGACCCCGGCGGCAGCGACGGTCACTTCGTACCAGCGGATCGCGTGCGCCGTTACAGGTTGCACCGCCGATTCTGACTGCGGGTTGCCCTGCGCTCGAGCGTGAGTCGGCCGCCACAGCAACATGGCAAGCAGCAGCCCGCGACCCATCGCCGGTTTCACGCGCGACAAGATACCTGGGCGCGGGGTAGCGCAGGCAGGGTCCGGCCTACACCATTGTGGAGACGCCCCCCGGGCGTTTACCTCGACACCTTCGTCCGGTCCGTCGTAGCAGGAGTCTACCGCCCGAACCCAAAGGAACGACCATGAACGGTCTGTCTCGCGCAGTCTCCCGCAGCGTCGTGCTGCTGGGCGTCGCCCTGGCGCCCGCGGCGGCGCAGTCCTACCACGTCGCCAAGACCTTCACCCTCGGCGGTGACGGCGGGTGGGATTACCTCGCCCTCGACACCGTCGGCCACCGGCTGTTCGTCGCCCGGCAGACGCGCGTGATGGTCATCGATCCCGCGACCGGCAAGCTGCTGGCGGAGATCCCAGGCCTCAACCGGGCGCACGGCATCGCGTTCAGCTATGCCACTGGGAAGGGGTTCGCCACCTCCGGCGCCGACAGCAGCGTCACCGTGTTCGACCTCAAGACCCTGCAGGTCCTGGGGCATACGACCGCCGCCGTGGACGCGGACGCCATCCTGTACGATCCCGCCACCAAACACGTCTTTACGTTCAACGGCGACGCGGGATCCTCCAGCGTGATCGACGCCGCCACCGGGCAGCGCATCGGCACCGTCGATCTCGGCGGCAAGCCCGAGTTCGCCGTCTCGACCGGAGACGGCAGGCTGTTCGTCAATCTCGAGGATTCCAGCGTGGTGGCGGAGATCGACGCCGCCGCGATGAAGGTGACGCGCCGGTGGCCGCTGGCGCCGTGCCAGTCGCCCTCGGGGCTCGCGATCGACCGCGTCCATCACCTGCTGTTCAGCGGCTGTCGCAATCAGGTGATGGCGATTTCCGACTATGCGGCGGGCAAGCTCGTGACCACGGTGCCGATCGGCCAGGGCGTCGACGCCTGCCGCTTCGATGCGGGCACCCAGCTGGCGTTCGCGTCGAACGGCGACGGCACGCTCACGGTGATCCACGAGGACGGGCCGGACAAGTTCACAGTGGTGGCGAACGTCGCGACGAAGCGCGGCGCGCGCACGATGGAGCTGGACGAGAAAACGCACCGCGTATTCACGGTGAGCGCAGACTTCGGGCCGCCACCGGCGCCCACCGCCGACCGGCCGCGCCCGCGGCCGCCGATCCTCCCGGGGACGTTCGCGCTGCTGGAACTCGACCCGTAACCTCACCCCCCCGTTCCCCCTCTCCACATTGTGGAGAGGGGGTCAGGGGGTGAGGTACCACAACGTGGAGAGGGGGTCAGGGGGTGAGGTCCGCGGACCTACTGCCGCGCGGCGGCCGGCTTCCCGTCGGGGCCGACCTTCACCTCCGAGCGCTTGGCCCCATTCACCACGTGGGCCTCGTACATGACGATCTGCCCACCCTTGCTGACGGATTCGACCAGCCGGATCGTCCCCGCCCCGGCCCCCGCCCGCAG
>Ga0209375_1003757_pt1 | contig 10492 bp, 9 predicted proteins | sample GraSoiAngelo_131_FD_185888 | JGI IMG/M metagenome (GOLD analysis project Ga0209375, IMG submission 185888) | Grasslands soil microbial communities from the Angelo Coastal Reserve, California, USA - 14_0929_02_30cm (SPAdes) (version 2) | ecosystem: Environmental > Terrestrial > Soil > Grasslands ...
ACGCCACTGGGTGTCATCACCCGGGAAGGCGAGCCGCCCGCCCGAAGCCAGGAGACGTCTTCGTTCGCGCCACCTGCAGATCCCTCGCGGGAGGGATGGTGGCGCTGCGCACAAGGCGCAGACGCTAGCCCATCTCCGCTCCGTCGGGGGTGGGCGTTTTCGTTATGCGCCGCTGGGCACAGCGGACCCACCTCGCGGCCCTGCTCGCGCTCGCCGTCGCGGCTTGCGCGCGGGGAGAACACGTTCCTGTCGGGGGCGGCATCGCCGTCACCGACGACGTGGGTCGGCCGGTGACGCTCGCCGCGCCCGCCCGACGCATCGTCTCGCTCCTACCGTCGTTCACGGAGATCCTCTTTGCGATCGGCGCGGGCGACCGGCTGGTGGGTCGCACCACTTGGTGTGACTATCCGCCCGAGGCGCTCGCCGTGCCGAGCGTCGGCGACGGCATGCCGCCGAGCGTCGAGGCGGTAGCGGCCCGGCGGCCGGATCTCGTCGTGCTGTATCGTTCCGGCCCGAACGTCACCGCGGCGGAACAGCTCGAGCGGCTCGGCATCCGGACGGTGCTCTTCGATCTCAACCTGCTCGAGCAGCTGGGTCCCGCGGCCCGGCGCCTCGGCGCGCTCACTGGCCACTCTCGCGCCGCTGATTCGCTCGCACGCGTCGTGGACAGCCTTGCCTCTCTCCCCCCAGTCCCTAGCACCCAGTCCCTCGCCTTCCTCGTCTGGGACAACCCACCCATCGTCATCGGCGCGGGGAGCTACCTCGACCGCCTCGCCGCGCTGGCGGGGGCGCGCAACGTGTTTCACGACGTCGGCTCGCCCTCCGCGCAGGTCTCGATCGAAACGATCGCCGCCCGCGACCCCGATTTCGTCGCTGTCCTGTCGGACAGTGCCTCCCCTGAGCCACCCCGGTATGCCTCGCGTCCGGAGTGGCGCGTGGTGCGGGCCGTACGGGAGCGGCGGTTCGTCTTCCTTCCGGGACAGCTCTTCGGGCGACCCGGGCCCCGCGCCGCGGAGGCGATCCGCGACCTCCGGCGGCGCCTCGAGGCCGCGCCGTGAGGTACGTCCTGCTCGCGGCGGCGGTCCTTGCGACGCTCGCGGCGGCGCTGCTCCTCGGGCCTGCGAACGTGCCGTTTGGAGACCTGCTGGCCTCGCCGATTGTTTGGCAGCTCAGGTTGCCGCGTGCGCTGCTCGCTTTTCTCGTGGGCGGCGCGCTCGGTGTCTCGGGCGTCGGACTCCAGGCGCTGGTCAGGAATCCACTCGCGGACCCGTTCCTGCTCGGTCTCTCGGGTGGCGCCGGGCTGGGCGCCGTTGTCGCCATCGCCTTCCATCTCCCGGGTCCCTGGGCCCTGCCGCTCGCGGCGTTCGTCGGGGCGGTGGGTGCGATGGCGCTCGTGTATCGACTCGGGCTCATGGGTGGGGCCGAGCTGGACCCGCGGATCCTGCTCCTGGGGGGTGTGGCCGTGGGCGCCTTCGCCGCGGCGATTACGACCGCTCTCGTCTCCCTCGCCGAAGCGGCGGAGCTGCGCAACGCGTTCCTGTGGCTCTGGGGCGGATTCTCGGGCGCGTCGTGGACCACGGTGCTCGTCATGTTGGTCTACGCGCCGCTGCCGCTCGTCGTCCTCGTTGCGGCCGCGCGGCCGCTCGACCTGCTTGCCCTCGGCGAGGAGCCCGCGCAGTACCTCGGCGCGGACGTGCGGCGTCTTAAGCGCCTCGTCTACCTGTCCGCGTCGCTCTTGACCGCCGCCGCCGTCGCCGTCGCGGGTGTGATCGGCTTTGTCGGGCTGATCGTACCGCACGTCTGTCGCCTCCTCTGGGGCCGGCTCCACCACACGCTGTTCCCGACCGCGTTCCTCACCGGCGGAGTCCTCTTGGCCGCGGCCGACACGCTGGCGCGCACCGTCGTGGCGCCCCGCGAGCTGCCGGTGGGCATCGTGACCGCGCTCGTGGGCGTGCCACTGTTCGCCTTCCTGCTCCGCCGATGGACCGTGAGCTGATCGTCACCGTCAGCGACCTCACGTGCCGGTATGCGAGCGCCCCGCGCGACGCTCTCCAAGCCGTCTCGCTGCAGGTTCGGGCCGGCGAATTTCACGCCCTGCTCGGGCCCAATGGCAGCGGCAAGACGACACTGCTGCGGGCGGCGCTCGGCCTCGTCCGACCCGTCCAGGGTCGTGCCGAGATCCTCGGTCGCCCGGCGAGCGACTGGTCCCGCCGGGACCTGGCGCGCGTGGTGGGCGTCGTGCCGCAGCGCGAGGAGAACCTGTTCCCGCAGCGGGTGCACGAGACGGTCCTCCTGGGCCGATACCCACACCTCTCGCTGTTCGGCGGCGTGCGCGCGGCGGACCGAGCAGCCGTCGAGCGGGCGCTGGTGGCCTGCGACGCGGTGGACCTGGCTGACCGCTGGCTCTGGACGCTCTCCGGGGGTGAGTACCAGCGGGTCCGGCTCGCCCGCGCCCTCGCTCAGGAGCCCCAGCTCCTCGTCCTCGATGAGCCCACGGCGTCGCTCGACCTGCGGCACGAGATGGAGCTGTTCGAGCTGGTGCGCGCCCTCGTGGACGGGCCCGGGCTCGCCGCGCTCATGATCACCCACCATGTCAACCTGGCGGCGCGTTTTGCCGACCAGGCCTTGATCCTCGCCGAGGGCCGGGCCGTCGCCCGCGGCGCGCCCGCGGATGTGCTGACGCGGGAGACGGTCGAGCGTGTGTTTTCTTGGCCGGTCGCTATTCAGCCGTTCGAGGGTCGCCCGCAGATGATCCCCCTACGCCAGCGAAAGGACGCTCTATGAGACACGCCCTGCGTGCCCTCCCGCTCCTCGCGTTTTCCGTCACGCTCGCGGGCCAGGCACCGGCCGACACGGTGGAGCTCAACCCGGTGATCGTGACGGCCACGCGCTTCCCCAGGTCGGCCGCCGCCGTGCCCGCCGCCGTCACTGTGCTACGCGGCGTGGAGCTTCGCGCGCAGGGGATCCACACCGTGTTCGAGGCGCTGCGGGATGTCCCCGGGGCCACGGTCGTGCAGACGGGCTCGTTTGGCGGCCAAACCTCGTTGTTCCTTCGGGGCGGGCAGAGCAACTACGTCAAGGTGTTGGTGGATGGCGTCCCGGTGAACCAGCCCGGCGGTTCGTTCGACTTCGCGAATCTGACGACGGACAACGTCGAGCGGATCGAAGTGGTGCGCGGTCCGGCCAGCGTGTTGTACGGCTCCGACGCCGTCACGGGAGTCGTCCAGATCGTTACACGGCGCGGAACGGGGAGAGACCGCGCCGAAGCGAGCGTCCGGGGCGGTACGTACGGCACGCTGGTGTGGGACGCCGAGGCCTCCGGCGGGACCCAAGCGGCCGGTTACTCGATCTCGATATCGCGCTTCACGAGCGACGGGATGTATGCGTTCAACAATCGGTATCGCAACATCCTGCTCTCGGGCCTGGCGCGAGTCGCGCCGGACGACCGTACCGACGCGACGCTCACGCTACGGTACGGCGACGACGTATTTCATTTTCCCACGAACGGCGCGGGAAGGCCTTTCGACCACAACCAGTTCAGCTACGGGAGCGGACCGACCCTCGGGCTGGACGTCGGGCATTACTTCACCAGGCGGTTCGAAGCACGCTTGCTCCTCGCCACCAACGAAACCGACGGCGGGTTCGACGACCGGCCCGACAGTGCCGCGGATAGTTCCCGATTTCAGAATCTTGATGACCTGCGGCGTTCCAGCGCCGACCTGCGGGTGAATCTGTACTTGTCGTCGGGCGCGGTCGTGACGCTGGGTACCGCGGTCGAGCAGGAACGTGAGCGCAGCTTCAACGTCTGTCAGACGTCTTTCGGCGACTGCACCACGCTGCCGATCGACTCCGCCCGCTGGAACGCCGCCTTCTATGCGCAGGCGGTGACCGACCTCGGCGGCCGAATCGGCCTGACTACGGGGGTGCGACTGGAGGACAATGAACGCTTCGGCACGTTCGTCACCTACCGCCTGGGCGCGGTGTACCGCCTCGCGGGCGGGACGCGTCTCCGGGCGACGGCCGGCACGGGCTTCCGGGAGCCGAGTTTCTTGGAGAACTATTCGACCGGGTACACGGTCGGCAACCCCGACCTACAGCCCGAGCACTCCCGCAGCTGGGAGTTGGGGTTTGAGCAGTCGCTGGCTCGGGACCGGGCGAGCCTCTGGGCTACGGTCTTCGACCAGCGCTTTGCAGATATGATCGACTACAACCCGAACGTGGCGCCGGGCGCTCCGAACTACTACAACGTGGCGGCCGCCGACGCGAACGGCGTCGAGGTGGGCATACGGTTCGCTCCGGCGGGACCGGGGTCGGTGGCCGCGAGCTACACGTACCTTCACACCCAGATCAACAACCCCGGCTACGATCCGTCGTCTGGCACGTCGCTCGCGGCCGGGCAGCCGCTGACCCGCCGGCCGAGGCACTCGGCGCGCCTCGACGCGGGGTATCGGTTGACCGGGCGCGGCGCCGTGTCGCTCGCGCTCACGTACGTCGGCGACCGACAGGACCAGGATTTCTCCGCGTTCCCGTTTCCCCGAGTGACGCTCCCCCCATTCACCCGCGTCGATGTCGCCGCAGCTCGACGTGTTACGGCCCCGGCGTGGCACGCCCGGTTTCGCCGTCTCCGGCCGGGTCGAGAACCTGCTCGATCACAAGTACGAGGATGTGAAGAACTTCCCCGCCCGCGGTCGTACGTTCCTCGTGGGCGGGCGCCTTGGTTGGGGACCGTGAGGGCGACCCGCGTGGAGTTGCTCGCCGGGCTCCTCCATCCCGATTTCTCCCCCGTGGTCTCGCTCGAGGGCCGGGCTCATCGGTTCGGTGACTGATGTCCCCCAGCCCGTCCTCGTCGCGTGGAGCGGCGGCAAGGACAGCGCGCTCGCCTTGCGGGAGATCCAGAGCGACGGGCGCTACCGCGTGGCGGCGCTCCTCACCACCGTGACCGCCGGGTACGACCGGATCAGCATGCACGGGGTTCGCCGCACGCTGCTCCGCAGGCAGGCGGAGTCGTTGAGGCTGCCGCTCGAAGAGGTCGTCATTTCGCCCGGCGCGTCGAACGACGAGTATGAAGGGAACATGGAGGCCGCACTCGCCGCGCTCCGGACCCGGATCGCGGGCCTCGACACCGTCGTCTTCGGAGACTTGTTTCTGGCGGACATTCGTGCCTATCGGGAGCGGATGCTGGCGCGGATCGGCATGCGGGGACTCTTTCCGTTGTGGTTGCGCGATACTCGGGCGCTCGCGCACGAATTCGTCCGGCTGGGCTACCGCGCCGTCCTCGTGTGCGTAGACGCGGGCGCGCTCGGGGCCGAGTTCGCGGGCCGGGAGTTCGACGCCCACCTGCTGCACGACCTTCCACGAGAGGTGGATCCCTGCGGGGAGAACGGCGAGTTTCACACCTTCGTGTACGCGGGGCCGGGTCTCGACCAGCCGGTGCGACACCAGCGGGGCCCGGTCGTGGTCCGGGACGGCCGCTTCGTATATTGTGATCTTGTGGAGACCACTTCCCGATGAGACGACTCGTGTTCCTGGCGCTCACCCTCGCGACCGCTTGCAGCGACGCGCTCGAGCAGAGCACGACGGCTGGGCAGGTCGTCGCAGTCGCCAGCGTCGATGGCTCCGTGCTGTCGCTGATTTCGGCGAGCGATTTCACGTCGTCAGACGTTAACCTTCCGTTCTCCGCGCGGAGCCCGCGCCTTGTGGGCGGTGGCTCGGTTGTGCTACTTACCTCCGATTCGTCCGGCCGCGTCGCGGTGGTGGACCTGCACGCACGGCCGTTCGCGGTGACGGGGTCATTCGTGGCTACGGCGCCCGGCGGCGCGGCGATCCAGGACGATTCGATCGCATGGATTCCGCTCGCTCTCGACAACCTGCTGGAGAGGCTGAACTACCGGACCGGGACTTCCGCGACGACGCCCGTGAGTCTCCTGCCGCGCGCCGTCGTGTTAACTGCCGGGAAGGTCTTCGTCCTCAACACAAACCGCGCGAGCAGTCCAGATCCGTCCAGTTACCTCCGCGTTGTCGACCCCACGACGCGGACTCTTGAGGACTCCATTCCGCTGTCGGGCACGGGGGCGCGCTTCATGACACTCGGCGGCGATAGCCTCCTCTACGTGGTCGACGGCGGAGTATTCGGGGGCGATGGGAAGCTGTCCATCGTCGACCCGCGCGCAAGGAAGGAGATCGTAGTCATCAACGGCTTGGGCGATGGTGCGGGTCCGGCTGTCTTTCATCCGTCGGGACGGCTCCTTATTGCCTCCGCTACGAAAGGCATTTTGGAAGTGAATACTCTCACCCGAGCCCTGACGCGCGGACCCGACGATCCCATCACCGATGCGGGGGACGTCATCACCGGGCTCGCGATCGACGAGCGTCGTCGCGTCTACGCCATGGATCCCGTTGGCTGCGTCGTACACGTTCTTGAGCCTCCCCCGGACTATCACCCGAGTCGGACCGTTACCGTGGGTGGCTGCCCCTCCAGCGCCGCAGCGGCGACCGTCCCCTAGCCATGTCCCTCGTCACCACTCCGGCCGTGGTGCTCCAGACGTATCGCTACAGCGAGACGTCCAAGGTCGTGCGGCTCGCCACGCGGGACTTGGGCGTCCACAGTGCCATCGCCAAGGGCGCCCTGCGACCGAAGAGCCGGTTCGGAGCGGGGCTCGAGCTCCTGAGCGAGGGGGTGGCCCAACTCTACTTCCGCGAGACGCGAGAGCTGCACACCCTCGGCGCCTTCGATCTCCTGAACCTGCGGCGTGACCTGGCCGGCGACGTCGGCCGGTTCGCCGGCGCCGCGGCGCTCGCCGAGGTGATGCTCAAGATGGCGCCCCCGGCACCCCTCCCCGTGGCCTACGACACGCTGACTGCCGCCCTCGATACCCTCGAGGCTGCGTCCCCCGAACGAGTGGACGCCACCGCCGTGCGGGCGATGTGGCGGCTCGTCGCCGTGCTCGGTTTCGAGCCGTCGCTCACGGCATGCGTGCGAGATGCCGCAGCGATCGAGCCGGCGGGCGACGCGCCGGTGTGGTTCAGCGTAGCCGATGGCGGCGTGCTCTGCCCGCGCTGCGTGCAGGCGCCCTCGCCCCCCCCCCAGCCGCCAAGCCGGTTGCCGCCCCAGGCGTACCGCGATCTGCTCGCCCTGAACGACCCGCGGGTGGAGCTCCCCGCGCTCGATCCGCCGCATGCCGCGGCTCACCGCCGCCTCGTCGCCCGATTTGTCCGCTATCACCTCGCCGAGGCCGGCCTACTTTCCGCCCTGGACTTCTGGGAGCGTCGCGCGTGGGTGCCCCCCTCCCCCCCGGCCACTCGCACTCCGATCCCGTCCGCCGCTTCGTAATCGGGACCGCCGGTCACATCGACCACGGCAAGACGGCCCTGGTGAAGGCCCTCACCGGCGTCGATACCGACCGCTGGGAGGAGGAGAAGCGGCGGGGCATCACCATCGACCTCGGATTCGCGCCTCTCCCGCTGGGCGACGTCATCCAGGCGAGCGTCGTCGACGTCCCGGGGCATGAAGGGTTCGTGCGCAACATGCTGGCCGGCGCGACCGGCATCGACGTCGCCCTGCTCGTGATCGCTGCTGACGAGGGAATCATGCCGCAGACGGAGGAGCACTTGGCGATCGTGGAGCTGCTTGGCGTGGGGCGGGGCATCCCCGTGATCACCAAGCGCGACCTGGTGGACTCCGAGTGGCTCGATCTGGTGCGGAGCGAGGTGAGCACGCGCCTGGCGACGAGCCGCGTGCGCTGGGAGGAGAGCGTCGCCACATCCGTGGTCACGGGAGAAGGGCTGGCCGAGCTGCGCGACGCCTTGCGGCGGGTCGCCGGGGACCTGGTCGAGCGCCCCGCCGACGACCTGTTTCGGCTGCCGATCGATCGCGTGTTCGCGGTGGCAGGGGCCGGAACCGTCGTGACCGGCTCGACCTGGAGCGGCAGTGTCGCGGTCGGCGACGCGGTCCAGCTCCTCCCGCTGGGTCGCGAGGCGCGGGTCCGGTCAATCGAGGTCCATGGCCAGACAGCCGAACGGGCGGCGCCAGGGCGGCGCACTGCGCTGGCCCTCGTGGGCGTGGACAGGAGCGAGCTGGCGCGCGGCGACGTCGCCGTTACCGGGTCCGGCTGGCAGGCCACCAAGCTCATCGACGTGGCGGCCGAGCTTCTTCGCACGGCTCGCAAGCCGGTCGCCTCAAGGACGCGCGTGCGTGTGCACCTCGGCACCGCCGAAGTCCTGGCCCGCGCGGTGCAGACGCCCGCGATCGCGCCCGGGGAGCGGGGCCTCGCGCGCCTCGTGCTCGAGACTGCCGTGGTGGCGCGCGGTGGAGACCGGTTCGTGCTGCGCTCGTTCTCGCCGGTGACCACGATTGGTGGAGGTCTCGTACTCGACCCATTCCCCCCACCGCGCACCCGCCTGCGGCGGCGCCGCGTGGCTCTCGAGCAGGGCCCGGCGGCGCGGCTCGGGGTCCTCGCCGTCGAGGCGGGGCTCATGGGCCTCGCCATCGACAGCCTCGCCGTGCGGCTCGGGGTGTCGCCGGGCCGTGTGACCGCGGTCATCGCGGAGGTGGGGGAGACGGTGATAACGTCGGCGGAGACCGTTGTCGACCGGCAGGCGGTGGTGGCCGAAGCAGGTCGGCTGGCGGAGGTGGTCCGGCGTTACCACGAGGAGCATCCGCTCGATCCAGGGATGTCGCTGCAAGCCCTCCGGGCAGCGGTGGGGACGCCGGCGCCTCCGTCCGCCGTGACGGATGCCGTGCTGGCCTTCGGCGTGAAGAGCGGCAAGCTGGAGGTGGCGGGCAGCCTAGCCCGCCGGCCGGGGTGGCGCCCAGCGCTCGACGCGCGGGCCACCGATGCCAGCGAAAAGCTCGCGCAGCGCCTCGCCGATGCTCGCTGGCAGGTACCCACCGTGGCCGAGCTCGAGCGTGAGTTTCCCGGCTCTCCCGTGCGCGCGCTCCTGTCACACTTCGCCCGCACCGGCACCGCGGAGCCGATCGACGCCGAGCGCTACGCGGCGAAAGGTGCGCTGGCCGAGTTCCGCGCCGCCCTCGAGGCCGCGCTCGTCGAGCTCGGCCCGGCCACCCCGGCGGTGTTGCGTGACCGCCTCGGGCTCACACGCAAGTACTTGATCCCACTGCTCGAATGGGCCGATCGGCGCGGGGTGACCCGCCGCGCGGGCGACGCCCGCGTGCTGGCGAGGTTGACAGCGGGGAAAGGCGGCTCGTAGTTTGGATCAGCGCCCTGGAAGCACGAGTATCACTTGGCATAAGGAGAGCCGTCCCAAAGTCACGTCTCGTTCGCAAGAGGAGCGGTGGATGAAGCGGTACGCCTGGGCAATGCTGGGGCTCGGGCTTTGGGTAGCGGGGATGGAAGGGGGAACGCGGTGGGCATTGGGGCAGACCCCGCCTCCCACGATCGGGCCACAGCAGAATCGCTCGTTTAACCCGGCGACGACGATCCCGTTCAAGGTCAGCGGGGAGTTGTTCCTCAAGGGTCACCGGCCGGTGGTGTCCCTGAAGATCTACAACGTGCTCGCCCAGCTCGTGGCCATCCCGATTCTCCGGGGCTCGGGCAAGGCGCTCGATAGTCTTGCGCTCAGTTGCCCTACCACGATGGGCTGTGCGTACAGCGCGTACTGGGACGGATACGTCGGCAATACCGGGAAACAGGCGCTGTCCGGGGTTTACATCTACCAGCTGGTCATCGACGGCAAGAGAGTCACACGCAAAATAGTCGTCAAGTAAAGACGTATCACAAAGACGTAGCACACAGTCTGTGATAGGTCTTTATCGCTTCTGCCAAAACGGCACTTTTGTCCGGCACAGACGTTGCTTCCGGCGTCGGCGACTATCCAAATACAGCCATGATTAGACCCGAGCGTTTGACCGTTAAGGCGGCCGAGGCCCTGCAGCAGGCGAGCGCATTGGCCCGGGCGCGCGGCAATCCTGTCATTAACGACGCGCATCTCTTCCTCGCTCTGCTTTCCCAGGACGACGGCATCGTCGTGCCCTTGCTCCAGAAGGCGGGCCTCAACGTCGCCCAACTGACCGCGGAGACGGAGCGGGAAATCGACCGGTTCCCGAAGCAGTCTGGGACGATGGCCGAGCCTACGCTGTCGCGCGAGGTGTCGCGTGTCCTGGACCGCGCCGACGAGGAGGCCAAGGCGCTGGGCGACGCGTACGTGTCGACGGAGCATGTCTTGCTCGCCCTGCTGGAGGAGAAGGGCACCACCGCGAAGCAGCTTCTCTCCGCCGCGGGCGTGGATCGCGACGTCCTGATGGCGGCGCTCCAGGGCGTGCGCGGCACTCACCGTGTGACCGACCAGGAGCCGGAGCAGAAATATCAGGCGGTCGAGCGCTTCACCCGCGACCTCACCGAACTGGCGCGCAAGGGCAAGATCGACCCCGTCATCGGACGGGACGAGGAGATTCGCCGCGTGATGCAGGTGTTGTCGCGGCGCACCAAAAACAACCCCGTCCTGATCGGCGAGCCGGGGGTCGGCAAGACGGCGA
>Ga0209375_1003758_pt1 | contig 10490 bp, 8 predicted proteins | sample GraSoiAngelo_131_FD_185888 | JGI IMG/M metagenome (GOLD analysis project Ga0209375, IMG submission 185888) | Grasslands soil microbial communities from the Angelo Coastal Reserve, California, USA - 14_0929_02_30cm (SPAdes) (version 2) | ecosystem: Environmental > Terrestrial > Soil > Grasslands ...
AATCCCGATCACGCGACACTGCCGCTCGCCTGGTACATTGGATTTGCCGCAGTGTTCACGATCTTTCCGTTTTTGTTCCATCGAGAATTCGCCGCAAGAACAATGCCTTGGGCGACAGCTGCGCTGTCTGCGCCGTTACACGTCTTCCTCGTTTATGACGTGATGCGCACCGCTTATGCGAATGGGATGCTCGGTTTGGTTCCCGCTCTGTTCGCCGTGCCATCGCTGCTCGGGCTCATCGTTCTTTTGAAACGCACGCCTGCGGAAAATCCAGCGCTAAATGCGCAGCTCGCATTGTTTGGTGGCGCGGCGCTGTTTTTCATCACTCTTATCTTTCCCATTCAGTTCGACCGCCAATGGATCACGCTTGGCTGGGCGCTTGAAGGTGCCGCTCTCTGCTGGTTGTTCCATCGCGTGCCACATCGGGGGTTGCGTTTGGTGGGAACTGCTCTGTTGGTGGTTGCGTTTGCGCGGCTCGCGCTAAACCCGGCCGTCCTCAGTTATCATGCCCGTTCCGCAACGCCGATCTTTAATTGGTATCTTTACACCTATGGTACCGTGGCGATTTGCCTCTTCGTTGCCGCGCGGCTCCTTGCGCCACCGCGAAATCTTGTCCCCGGTCGCAACATGCAACCGTTGCTTTACACGCTCGGCACCCTGCTCGCGTTTCTATTGTTGAACATCGAGATCGCCGATTACTTCAGCCGGCCGGGCATGGCCGCGCTCACGTTTCAATTTTCTGGAAACTTCGCGCGCGACATGAGCTACAGCATCGCGTGGGCGTTGTTCGCGCTGTTGCTCCTGATTATTGGGATTCGTCGAACAGTCAGGCCGGTGCGATACGCGAGTCTCGGATTACTTGGTGTCACCATTCTCAAACTGTTCCTGCACGACCTTTCCCAACTGGATCAGCTCTATCGAATCGCCGCGTTCGTCGTCGTCGCAATCATCGCGATCTTCGCGTCTTTCCTTTACCAGCGCTTTCTCGCTCTTTCCGAAAAGCAGATCCGATGAAATTCCAGTCGAAGGTTCGCTGGTCGAACGGGTTGACGGCAGGTTTTCTGGTCGCGGCGTTCTTGTTCACCAGATCGCTCGGTGCATTGACGCCGAACGAGTGGCGATTCAGCCAAACCATCGATGTACCGGCGAACGGACTGATCCGGATAAATCTGCCTGCGGAAACGCTCGATGCTTCGCGTCCCGATCTTGGGGATGTACGCATATTGGACCCTGCGGGACGTGAAGTACCTTACTTGATCGATCGACCGATGCCTCGTCACGAGTCCGTGCTACGATCCCAGGAATTGCGCACCACGCTCGAACCAACGGCAACGCGGATTACGCTGACAACGGGAACAAAATCCTTGCTCAAAGGCGTAACCTTCGAAACGCCTCCAGGCGTTGAATTCATTAAAGCTGTCCAAGTGGAAGGTTCGCATGACGGCGCGCAGTGGCGCCAGATCACGACCGACAAACCGATTTTTAAAATGACCGGCGGCGCAGAGAATCTGGGTGTTTCGTTTCCCGAGGGCGCTTGGGAATTTCTGCGCCTGACGCTGGATGACAGCCGCACCGCTGCGGTGCCGTTCACCGGAGTGCGACTGCGGGTCGCCGAAACAAGAGCACCGGTCGAACCTCTTCCGATGTCAATTAAGTCGCGTGACGAAAGTCTGGGGATCACACGCCTGGCAGTTGATCTTGGCGCGACGAATTTGACGATAGCATCTCTGCGGATCAAAACGTCCGATCGATTGTTTGCACGCTTAGTCACGATCGCCATCCCGGAATTGGCTGACGATAGTATTCGCGAACTGACGCTCTGCACCGGGTCGATTTATCGCGTGGATCTGAACGGCAAAAGTGAATCGTATCTCGAAATCCCCATCGACACTCAAATTCGCGGTCGCGAATTAATCGTGCTCATCGATAACGGCGACAGCCCGCCAATGGTTATCGATGCGGTTGAGGCCGACAGGCGCGTGTCGCAGCTTGTATTCCTAGCGGGTGAGCCGGGCCGGTATCAGTTACTTTCCGGAAACACTCAATGCTCGGCACCGCGCTACGATCTGTCGGAATTGAGCGACAAATTAAAGAGCACTGCGGCAATTGAACTGCGACCAGCCTCTTTGATGGCGAGCCGCGATTACAAGCCGCCGGACAATCTTGCTGAGCTTCCGTTAACCGGCGCAAGAATCGATCTCGCCGATTGGAAATTTCGCAAGCCCATTCAAGTGTCGAAAGCCGGGGCGCAACAGATCGAACTGGATCCCGATGTGCTGGCACGCGCGGCGCCGGATCAGCGTGATTTGAGGATCGTGACCGAAGATCGACAACTTCCATTTCTTCTTGAGCGTACTTCTATTTCCCGCTCGATTTCGCTGGCACCAACCCCGGCCAACGATCCGAAAAAACCGAGGCTCTCGCGGTGGTCGTTGCGATTACCGCAAGCCGGCATGCCGATCGCTAGAATTACTTGCGCTTCTGGTTCTGCGCTTTTCCAACGCGAAATGCATCTATGGGAAGAAGTGGCGGACGAGCGGGGCAATTCTTTTCCTCGCGAGCTCGGCCGCGCGACTTGGAAAAAAGTGCCAGGTGAGACAACGCGGGAATTTGCAATTCACCTTGAGGTTACACCGAGGAGCGACACACTTTTCTTAGAGACAGATAATGGCGACAATCCAGCGATCGACCTGCGTACCTTTCGCGGCCATTACCCCGTTACCCGACTTGTCTTCAAGGCTGGGTCCGATGCCACGCAGCCAATCTGGATCTATTACGGAAACCGTAGCGCTGCTTCCCCGCGATATGACGTGACCTTGATCGCAGATCAGCTTTTCCGCGCAGAACGGGCGTTCGCGACACTTGGGAGGCAGGAACGCACGGATTCCAAAACCGAGCGGATCACGCAAACGCTCAGTGGTTCCGCGCACTCCATCTTTTGGGGTGTTCTCGCCGTGGTCGTTCTTGCGCTGCTGCTGCTGATCTCCCGATTGCTTCCAAAGGCACAATGAGAGCGCGCTGCTTCCTCCATGGTTGAGCGGTTGCCACGATCGTCTCAGCCTATGACTATCTTTCTTGGATGCGGTTTTGCAGCGAAGTACCGCGAAGGCGGTGGCAATTTTTCTGTGCCGCTGCAATGGATGCTCGGATTGCGTAGATTGAAACTGGATGCGATCTGGCTGGAGCTCTTGCCGGCGACAAACGATTCGCGCGCCGACCAGGCCAGGATCGATAATTTCCAACGAAGATTACGCGAACACGGACTTGGTGGTCGGTATTGTTTGCTTTACCAAAAGCCCGCATCGGATGCGCATGATCTTGGCGGGATGCGCTGCTTCGGAATGTCGAGGCGCGCTCTACTCGATCGATTAGCGGGATCAAACGCGCTGCTCAATCTCAGTTATTCGATTCATCCGCCATTTCTTCTGCAATTCGAACGCCGCATTTTCTGCGACCTTGATCCAAGCGAAATTTTTTATTGGATGACCAAGCTGGAGATGGGCCAGTCGTTCCACGACGAATTCTGGACGATCGGCCTTAACGTTTACGGAGGCGATTGCCAACTGCCAAAGTCGCCCCTTTCGTGGAAGACATTTTATCCGCTGGCGGATACCCAACTTCTTCGACGCCGGCCGCGTCCGACGGCGCCTAAGTTCACGACAATTGGTCAATGGTATTGGACTGGGGTCGTGGAAGTTAACGGCACATTCCCCGATCTTTCCAAGAAATTTGCCTTCGAACCTTATCTTGATCTGCCGAAGCAAATTCCAGAAGCGTGCTTCGAGCTGGCAATGAACATTAATGCGGACGATCCAGAGAGGGCGCGGCTTACTAGGCGCGGCTGGCATATTGTCGATCCACACCGCGTTGCGCGCACTCCCGGTTTTTATCGCCGGTACATCGCCAGTGCGCTCGGCGAATTCACCGCGATCAAAGGTGTGGATGTGGCATGGCGGACCGGATGGCTGAGCGATCGCGGCGCCGCCTTTCTCGCAATGGGACGACCGGTTGTCACCGAGGATACGGGCGCGGCGAACTATCTCCCGCACGAGAGTGGGTTTGAGTTTGTTAATGGAATAGCCGAAGCGGCTGAGGCGATGAAAGCGGTGCTCGCAAACTGGACGCGTTGCTCAAAGCGCGCGCGCGAGTGTGCGGTGGAAGTGTTCGATTCAGCGAAAAACTTGCGAAAAATCCTGGCAGTTTAGAGCCGCCGCCAGGGCAAAAATTTCGTTAGCGATTCATCATTGCAAAACGCTTTCAGGATGTTACTCGTTCCCCGTTATGGCTGATTTGATGAAAGCGGATGAGTTGAAGACCCGCCTAAAGAAAATTCCGGAATGGGAACTGGAGAAGAAGCACATTGAACGGACTTTTGAGTTTGATGATTTTGCCGATGCGATTGATTTCGTAAATGCAGTGGCCGAAGTGGCAGACGACGAGGAACATCATCCTGACATCGACATCCGCTACAACAAAGTGCGCCTGATTCTTTCTACGCACAGCAAAGGCGGCCTGACCGAGCTCGACTTTGCACTCGCGGAGCGGATCGACACGCTTTCTGAATAACATCTGCAGTTGCAGCCGGGGTCGTTAACCGCAGGCCAGCGTTAACGACGCGCCTACAGAATCTGGCGATCTAACTCGATGTTCCGGGATGCTATCGATGGTTGGCGTTTGGTGAGCGCCCTTCGTCGGCGTCGATGAATTGGAAGGCTGTTTCGATCTCCGATCGGCCAGCCATGCCGGCTTCCTTCTTCCGCCGTTCGAGCGTTTCCGAGACTTCATCGTTCCAGCCCCGTTTACGCATGAATTCATTCCAAACGCGAATTTCATCGTCGGACGGTTGCCGCCCCATGCTGAAACACCACCGCAAGATTTCGCCATCCGTGCCGCCTTGCTTTGCGCGCTCGACTAACTGATCGTAATCTACCTCCAACAACCGGACGCAACTCCCATCGAAACCTTTGCCTAGGTTCGCCTGATAATCCGGAGGCAATTCGCCTGTCGCATGACTCCGAATTTTATCCAGCATTCGGCCGAAATAAACTAAGCCGCCCACCTTCTCACAGGGACTACGAAGACCCAAGTCTCTTATGTCAGGGACCATTTTACGAACTTTCTGGATTTATTGCATGTTATTAACAGTTATTCACAACCCCTTGCAAGACTATTTTTTTGGCTGCGCTCTGCTACGGATGCCTGCGAAAATATTTAGAGATTTAGAGATTCAGTGATTAAATGGTTTCAATCGCTATCGTTAACTGACTAAAATGGATCGGATCGTTGGAATAGAAACCGAGTACGGCTGCCTCCTTAGCGAAGAAGAACCGCACGTTAATTCTGAGCTCTGGCCGGCCAAGGTTAAGAACTATCTTTTCCGAAAGGCTAAAGCCGGCACGATCGATTTGCACTACCGCGACTACGAGGAACCGCCAGGGAACGGAGGCTTCCTTCTCAATGGCGGTCGTCTCTACCTCGACATGGGGCATATCGAGTATGCATCGCCGGAGTGTTTGCATCTGCACGATATTGTCACCTACGAACTCGCCGGAGACGACCTGCTCCAATCATCGCTCGCTGCCTTGGGCGCGGATGGCCGTGTGTCGTTTATAAAAAACAATGTCGATCATTACACCGGCGCCACGTTTGGTTGCCATGAAAATTACCTGATGAAACGGGAGGCCCAATTCACGCCGCCGATTCTGGGAACGTTGCTCACTTTTTTGGCGACCAGGCAGATCTTTACCGGTGCTGGTCGTGTCGGCCAATCCAATCCGCTCGCATTCGACTTTGAGCCGCCTCAGCCAGAAGCGCAGGTCAATTTTCAGCTCAGTCAACGCGCCGATCACATCGTGAACGACATCTATCAGTGGGTGCAATTCAATCGCGCCATTATCAATGCGCGCGATGAGCCCCTGGCCGATTATCGAAAATATCGGCGCCTTCATTTACTGATCGGCGACTCCAACATGAGTCCGTTTGCTACCGCGCTGAAGATCGGCACGACCTCTTGTGTTTTATCGCTACTCGAGGATGGCCGCTTGCCCCGAAACCTTGTCCTGGCCGATGCCGTGCAAAGCACCCGCAATATTTCACGCGATCCCACTCAACGGTGGATTGTCGATCTTGAAAACGGCAAGACCATTCGTGCGCTCGACGTGCAGTGGGAATTCCATCAACTAGCGCAAAAATATCTGCGGAACAGGAGCGCGGAAACAAATTGGTTACTGGAAAACTGGGGCTTCGTCCTTGAAACGCTCGAACAGAACCAGCAGTCACTGATCGGCGGTGTCGATTGGATTACGAAGAAATGGTTGCTCGAGACATTCATGGAATCAGAGAAATTGACCTGGGATCATCCATGGTTGCAAAGCGTCGATCTCGAATATCACAACATCGACCCGGCCCGGGGATTATTCTTTGGCGTCACCCCGGGCAAGCGAATTGCGGAGTGGAACAACAGCGTCCGACGCCCTAATGCGACACATGTTCCGCCTGCCAATACGCGTGCATCGGGTCGTGCGCACGCAGCGGCTTTTTTTCAGAATTGCGATTTTCCGTACGTGATCAATTGGGATTCAATCGCGTGCGACAGCCGCGATTTTCTTGTCATGGGCGATCCATTCCAAACCTACAACGAAGAAGTCGACCGCTTTCTGGTCAAACCGCGGCCTTCTGGCAACGCCGCGCCCGATGAGCAGCTTTGATCTTGGGTGCGAGTCTTTGCCAATGTTTTATCGCAAACGAATTCTGGCTGTGTTGTTGGTCCTGATTTTCCTCTCCTTTTTCGGAACGCTTGGCGCGACCGCGTGGATGTTCCCCGAAAATTACGACTGGCGTTATCGCGTTATTTGTAACCTGTTGTCGCCGCGCGATAACCCCGCCCATTATTGGATGCCCGCTTGCGGAATATCGGTCGCGGCGTTGTTGATGCTACCGTTCGCCGGATATTTGGGGAGGTATTTGAAAATAGCTGCGCCGCGCGTGGCTCTGGTGAGCCGCGGAGCTTTTATGGCGGGAATTCTTGCACTGATTTGCGCATCTCTTGTCGTGCCGCAGCACGCGCACTCTGTATTAGGAATCCGCCGGCTGCACGAATTTCTTGCCCGCTCCTCCGCGGGATTTATCGCGATCGGAATGTTGTGCGGCTGCTGGTGCGCGTGGAAAGGCCGCGGACGAAGGCTATTTGGGGCTCGATTGTTCTGGACTTGGTCGTGCCTGACGACGTTGCCCTTGGTTGGGCTTGTATCTAGCGAGTGTTTGCTGCTGCTTACTCGATTGAAAGTAACCTGGACGATGCCTATTCGCGCTGCGTTACGGCATTCGGTGTTTTGGCACTTGGGTTTTTGGGAATGGACGGGCGCCGCGGCGGTGTTTGTGTTTCTTTGCGCGGCGGTCTTTTTAATGCCGCGGCAAGAAACGCAGTTGCCCCGCACTCGACTCGCTAAACTCCCTCCGGGCAGGCTGAAATTAGCCGCCGCTGATGTTTCGCCTCAGTCGAGGCGATTCAGCGAAGAGCTGCCGTAGTTTTCCTGGAGAACGGGTGCTTCAGCGGCCACTTGCGCATCCAGCTCGATCTGTTTCGGATCTTCCTCGGTCTCAATCTTGATGAAACGCTCGATGGGCTGTTTCACACGCTCGGCCAGATCGGCTAACGACTTGATCTCTTTGCCGTTTACTTTTGTGACGGTCAGCCAGGCAAGCTCGTCGTAACCGATTCTGCCATTGACCTGAAAACTACGGCGCTGGCGGTTCAATAATTTCTGATGCTCCACGATGTCGCCACGAATCCCAAATTGACGGCGGATGTACGCGTGGTGCCATTCATGATCCAGATAAGGCGCTGACCAGTGGAGCTGTTTTGCCAAAGAATGTCCGCCTTGCCGTCCCCGTTGAAGTCGCCCGAACCAGCGATGCTCCACGACGTCGCCACGAATCCCAAATTGACGGCGGATATACGCGTGGTGCCATTCATGATCCAGATAAGGCGCTGACCAGTGGAACTGTTTTGCCAAAGAATGTCCGCCTTGCCGTCCCCGTTAAAGTCGCCCGAACCAGCGATATTCCACGACGTCGCCAGGAATCCCAAATTGACAGCGGATGTACGCGTGGTGCCATTCATGATCCAGATAAGGCGCTGGCCAGTAGAGCTGTTTTGCCAAAGAATGTCCGCCTTGCCGTCCCCGTTAAAGTCGCTTGAACCAGCGATGCTCCACGATGTCGCCACGAATCCCAAATTGACATTGGATGTATGCGTGGTGCCGTTCATGAGCCAGATAAGGCGCTGGCCAGTAGAGCTGTCTTGCCAAAGAATGTCCGATTTGCCGTCACCACTGAAATCGCCCGAACCAGCGATGTTCCAGGAAATCCCCACGGTTCCCAAGTTCACACTGCTGCCGTAGGTTGTGCCGTTCATGAGCCAGATTGCGCGCGCCCCTGAAGTATTTTGCCAAAGGATGTCTGCCTTACCGTCGCCGTTGAAATCGCTCTTCCCGACGGACCCCACTATTTTGAAAACGCTGCCGTTGCCGATGTCGGCAATGTAAAGCTCGCCATTCGCATCTTCGCCTAACGAGGAGGGATTACTGAGCGTAAAGCCGCCGGCTCTCGTCGGAAAAAGCTGCCGAGTAATGTTCTGGAAGTTTGAAGCACTGATGCCGTTGTAATTTAGAGTGAATATTTGACCGGTGCCCGGACCCGAGTCCGGACCGAGGTAATCGGCAAAGACATAAACGCCACGCAAATTCGGGATTCGCTGGCCGCGATAGACATAACCGCCAATCACTGTCCGGCCGACCGACCGTGGATAATCGAATATCGGATCGACCGCGCCCGGCGGCCGAGGTATTCCAGGAAAGGCAGGATTTTGAATGCTTCCTTCGCGAACGCGCCAGCCGTAATTTTCGCCGCCACCGGGATTCGTTGGTTGTTGCACGTCGATCTCCTCGCGGCTGCTTTGCCCGACATCCCCGATAAACAGCCTGCCGGTCTGGCGATCGAAGCTGTTCCGGAATGGATTACGCAATCCGAACGCCCAGATTTCTCCTCGCGCCCCGGCGACGCCGACGAAAGGATTATTCGGGGGAATCGTGGCGGTCCCGGCCGTGGAATTAATGTGAATGCGGAGCATTTTGCCGAGTAAAGTCGTCAAACTTTGCGCATTGCCGCCCGGTTCGATGTGGCCAGTTCCCTGATCGTTCCCGCCGCCGCCGTCGCCCGTGGCGATATAGAGGTTGTTCGCGTCGCCGGCGCGCGGACTGAAGCCGATCCATCCTCCGTTGTGATTGGCTTGCGGGTGATCGAACGTGAGCAGGATTCTTTCGCTGGTCGGATCCGCGATGTTGGGATTGGCCGAGACGGTGAATTGCGAGACATGCGTCACGCCATTGCCAAAAGCGCCGCCGGGGACGGTGAAGTTGAGATAGAACTTTCCATTTGCGGCGTAGTTTGGATCGAACGCCATGCCGAGCAGACCCTGCTCACCTCCGGCGGCCAAGCCAGTGAGGGTGAGAAAGGGAGTCGCGTTCAGCGTGGCGGTGGCGAGGTTGAGGATTCGGATTCGGCCGTCCTGCTGCAAGATAAATAATCGCCCGGAATCTCCCGGTGGCGCTGTGACGAAGAGAGGCTGAGTCAAACCGGAAGCAATCCGGATTGCATCGAGTGTCGGTACCGTCTGCGCCCGCAGGCCAGCCAGCGAAATCGCCACGAGAACGAAAGACCAAATTGTAGTCCTCATTGTGCGAAGCATTATTCCCGTAGCCATCCGGTCCCTCATTCTCTTTAGAATTCATCCCGCAAAATGCAAGGGCGTGAATCACGGAAGGGTCGCGAGAGCGCCTCCTAAAACAAAGGCAGCAAGACCTCACCGCAGGGTGGCGTCCTAATTTGACCAGCTAGAGGTTGATAGCCCATTCCCCTAGGACATTTTACCTATGAAACCCATTCGCAGCGCGTACGGGAGTCGAACCCGTGCACCAGCCTTGAGAGGGCTGTGTCCTAACCACTAGACGAACGCGCCGTAAATCGAACGCGTATAGAATAACTGCACCGTAGGTGGAGTGGCAAGCTGGTCGCGCGAATCCTTTTTTCGATGCTTTTTATGTTTACCTCCAGGCTTACGCCCGGGCCCAGGCGATGCCGTTGCCGATGGCGTTGGCGTCGGCAGGGAGCCGTCTGTTTCATGCCGCACGCGCGGCTGATTAATCAAGCTTAGCTTCGCGGTTTTCAGTGACTCCAGAGCCAACTTCATTTCTACGCTCGAAGCCAGAGCTGACATTCGCCCGAAATAAATATTGTAATAATTGCGAAGGCCATTCCGCTTTTCCAAGTCCGTCCGGGCGGCTTGAGCAGCTGCCCTCGACGCGCGCACGGTCGGATCGTTCACTATTTGGTTTTTCAATTGTCGCCATTCGACGTGCAAGCGGCGTTCATCAGCTTCTTTGCCCAAAGATGTTTGTTTTTTAAAAGCCTCGTCGAGCTGTGATAACTCC
>Ga0209375_1003760_pt1 | contig 10480 bp, 7 predicted proteins | sample GraSoiAngelo_131_FD_185888 | JGI IMG/M metagenome (GOLD analysis project Ga0209375, IMG submission 185888) | Grasslands soil microbial communities from the Angelo Coastal Reserve, California, USA - 14_0929_02_30cm (SPAdes) (version 2) | ecosystem: Environmental > Terrestrial > Soil > Grasslands ...
CGCCCGACCACTTTTCAACCAAATAGAAAACTACCGGTATGAAGAAAACTCCAATGAGGCTTGCGGCCAGCATACCTCCGATGACAGTGGTGCCCATGATCTGCCGGGCAACAGCGCCCGCGCCGGAAGCAGTCCAGAGCGGGACGGAACCAAGGATGAATGCAAACGAAGTCATCAAAATGGGGCGAAGGCGTAAGCGCGCTCCTTCCAGAGCCGCGTCGACTAAGGGCTTGCCCTTCTCGTATTCGTCTTTAGCAAACTCGACGATAAGAATCGCGTTCTTGGCGGCCAAACCAATCAGCATGACCAGGCCGATTTGCGAATAGACGTCACTCTCGATTTGCACCATATAGCTCGGCAGGAAGGCCGACAGAACTGTGCGGCGCAGCCACAGAATGCCAAAGGCGCCGAAAACCGCGATCGGAGTGCTCAGTAGGACGCTGAAGGGTAGCGACCAGCTCTCATACAAGGCCGCTAGGATGAGAAAGACGAACAGAAGCGAAAAGCCGAAAATCGCAGCTGGCGGCACACCTTGCTGAGCTTTTTTTTCCTGAAAGGATATCCCCAGGTAATCGAAGCCCATTTCATGCGGCATCGTTTGCGAGAAAACCTCTTCAAGCGCGGCCATGGCTTGGCCGGCACTATAGCCTGGAGCGGCGGCGCCGTTAATCTGCGCCGAGCGATATTCGTTGAAACGCATGGTGAACTCCGGGCCCGAACGCGATTCAAATCGCGTGAGAGTCGCAAGTGGCACCATCTGCCCCCTATTACTTCGGACGTAGAACTGGCCAACGTTTTCCGCCCTGGTGCGATAATCGCCTTCGGCCTCGATGTAAACCTGCCACTGGCGGCCAAAGCGGTTGAAATAGTTGATGAACAGGCCGCCCATGAACGCCTGCAGTGTTTTGTAGACGTCACCAACGGCAACGCCTTGCTTAATCACCTTGTCGCGGTCCACATTCACGAACTGCTGCGGCACGCTGGCCAGAAACGTCGTGCTCAGGCCGGCAATCTCCGGACGTTTCCGCGCAGCTGTCATAAAGGTTTGCAGATTCGAGGCAAGAAATCCGACGTCTTTGCCGGCGCGATCTTCCAAGACAAACGTAAAGCCACCGGAAGTGCCAACGCCCGGAATGGCGGGAGGCGAGAAGGAAAAAGCGATGCCTTCGGGAATGGTGGACAGTTCCTGATTGATGCGCTGCTTGATAGCTTGTAGCTGCTGATCGCGCGACTTGCGGTCGTCCCAAGGCTTCAAGGTCACGAAAAAGAAAGCGTTGTAACTGGTACGCACGAAGCTAAGCAAGCTGAAACCAACAACGCTGGTCGTGTATTGAACGCCCGGCGTGTTGGCCAAAGCGCTTTCGATTTTCCTGGCGACTTCGTCGGTGCGTTGAAGAGAGGCTGCGCTGGGGAGCTGCAGATTGATGTACAGATAACCCTGGTCTTCGTCGGGCAGAAAGCTGGAAGGCACTTTGCTTCCAAACCAGCCGGCTGCGGCGCCAAAAGCAGCCAGCAGAATCAGCGCGATCGCACTCTTCCGAATGAGAACACCGCACATTCGAACATACGCGTTAGTCGCATTGGCAAAGGCGCGGTTAAACCACCTGAAAAAGGCTTTGAGAAGTCCGCCAGTGGAGGTCCTCGGCCGCAGCAATAAAGCGGCAAGGGCTGGACTCAGTGTCAGAGCGTTGAACGCAGAGAGAATTACGGAGATGGCGATAGTTACAGCGAATTGCTGATACAGGCGGCCGGTGATGCCAGGTATAAAGGCAGTGGGAATGAACACCGCCGAAAGAACGAGAGCGATACCAACCACCGGCCCCGAAATCTCTTCCATGGCTTTGAGGGCTGCTGCTTTGGGCCCAAGACCTTCCTCGATGTGGCGTTCAACGGCTTCAACCACGACGATGGCGTCATCAACGACTAAGCCGATGGCCAGGACGAGCCCAAACAAGGATAGAGTATTGACCGAGAAACCGAAGATCGGAAAAAACATGAATGTGCCGACCAGCGACACGGGGACAGCGAGTAGTGGAATGAGCGTGGCGCGCCAGCCCTGGAGGAAGATGTATACAACGATGATTACCAGGATGATCGCAATGACTAAAGTCAGAACGATTTCCTTCATGCCTTGTGTGACGGCCCGCGTAGTGTCCAGCGAAAGGACGTAGTCCATGTCGCTCGGCAAACGAGTTTTCACATCTGCGAAAAGTTTCCTGACCCCGTTGGCGGCCTCCACGGCGTTGGAACCCGGCAACTGGTATACGGCGATGATGGCCCCCGGCTTCCCATTCAAGCGACCCACAACGCTGTAGTTCTGCGCGCCAAGCTCTACGCGTGCAACGTCTTTTAGACGGACCATTGCCCCACCGGGGGACTCGCGTACAACAATTTCTCCGAATTCCTCGGGCGATGACAGGCGGCCCTGAGCCCGGACGGAATAGGTGTACACCTGGCCTTTCGGAACAGGTTCGCTACCCACCTGACCCGCAGGGTTGACCGTGTTCTGTGACTGGATTGCTGTGACAATCTCCGGAACCGTGATGGCCAGCTTGGCTAATTGGTCAGGCTTGACCCACAGCCGCATCGCGTACTGACCCGCTCCGAAGATCTGGACACTTCCAATCCCGTACGAGCGTGTGATTTGATCGGCAAGATTGATGTAGGCATAGTTAGCCAGGAATCGCGCATCGTAAGTGCCATTGGGTGAGTATAACGTGACCAGCATTAGGGGGGCCGTCACGGTTTTCTGCACGGTGACGCCAAAATTGGTGACATCGCTCGGAAGCTGTGACGCTGCCTGCGTTTCTCGTATTTGGGTCAGGATGAGATCGGTGTTCGGATTGGTCTTGACGTCGTAGTCCACAATGAGCCGCATTACGCCATCGGCCGTTGAGTTTAGCGAATACATGTAGTTCAGATTGTCAACGCCGCTCATCTGCTGTTCGATTGGCGTTGCCACGGATTGCTCGATGGTTTGCGCATCCGCGCCGACATACGTGGCGACAACTTGAACCTCGGGCGGTGCGATATCGGGAAAGAGGGCCACGGGAAGACTGGTGATGGTAACCGCGCCTACGATCACCATCAGAATAGCGATGACCATCGCCACGATCGGACGATTGATAAAGAACTTTGACATGGTCAGTTGCCCTTCGTGGGAGCGGCAGCCTGTTTAACCTTGACAGTCGCACCGTCGCGGACCTTTTGCAGCCCTTCGACAATCACCAGCTCGCCGGGTTTGACGCCGCCTTCGACGATCCACATTGCATCCACGCGCTCCCCGACCTGGACCGGCCGGATGCTCACTCTGTTATCGTTGCCAACCACGGCCACTTGATAGCTTCCTTGGAGTTCCGTGACCGCCCTTTGAGGCACGAGAAGAGCGCCGGGCCGAACGTCACCGGGTGCCCGGACTCTGCCAAACTGGCCCGGTCTCAGAATGTTTTTTGGATTGGGGAACGCGCAAACAACACGGATACTGCCAGTCGTCACGTCGATTTGGCGGTCGGTTAACAAAAGCGTACCTTTGTGTGGATAAACAGACGCGTCGGCCAAGATAAGATCGAAAGGGGGCGCGTCCGACGGCACCTCTTGCTGATTGTGAGAATTGATTCTTTCCGCGAAATGCATGTACTCCTGCTCGCTAATTGGAAAGTACGCTTTGATAGGATTCACCTGTGAGACCGAGGTCAGTACTGCCGTCGGGTTCACGAGATTCCCGATTTGCACCTGCGCAATTCCGGCGATGCCGTCTACCAGCGACGTGACGTTGGTGAAGCCGAGGTTGAGGTCCGCCTGTTCCACTTGAGCCTCGGCAGCTTTTACTGCCGCTTTCGCTGCGAGGTTTGCCTGGACATCGTTGTCCAATTGGCTCTGAGCAATGGCGCGCTCCTTGGCCAGCGGAGTATCGCGGTCGACATCGAGCTGAGTCTTGCCCAGGTTGGCCTGGGCTTGCGCGAGTTGCGCTTTGGCTTGATCAAGCACTGCTTGGAAAGGACGCGGGTCGATCTGGAAAAGCATTTGACCCTTGCGTACAAAAGAACCTTCCTTGTAGGCCTGGCGGATGATGTATCCAGTCACTTGGGGTTGAATCTGTGCGTTGACGTAGCCATCGAGCGTAGCAACCCACTCGCCGTAGATAGGGACATCTTTTTGCACCACCGTGGCAACTTCCACCTCGGCGGGTGATGGAGGAGCAGCAGCGTTTGGATTTCGACAACCCGTGAATAGCAACGAAGCCGCCGGGAGCAGAGCCACAATGGGCCAGATCTCTCCAAAAAGAGACCGTGATTTCTTCTTCCTCAGGGTTCGAATCGTGATTTGCATAGCTGCAATTCCTTGTCTGAATCTTGCCGATCTTTCCTTACTTGCAGACGCACAACTGACGGGTATGGCGCATATGATGCTCCAAATCCTCCATGAGGTACACACGAGGCCTGCTCAACGATCCCGGGGGCAGCTTAGTAATCCGATCGTGCCGGCACTGAATCAGCTGAGGAGATCACGCAGTGACGAAAAGAGATCGGGCTGCTCGAGCGATTCCCTGGAGAACTCGGAGGCCATCTTCCTGTGAGCCGGTATCGAACTGTGCGCCCGTATGATCGACAGCATTGCTGACCATAGCAACCAAGGCTACAGAAGCTTGCCTGGCCATGCCAAAGGCAAAAAGCGATGCGGCCTGCATTTCGACCGCGAGTGCGCCCTCCTGGGCCCATTTATTGAGTTGTGCTTTGGTTTCGCGGTACGGTGCATCCGTCGTCCACACCTTACCAGATCGGACGGCCCATCCGGTAGCGATCAACTCCCGCTCGAGTAGCGGAACCACGGCCGACTTGCACGCGACTTCACTGTCCGGAGGCAGGTAGTGATAAGAAGTTCCCTCGTCACGAATCGCGCTGGTTGCCACGACGAGACACGGGAGCGGTAAATCGGGAGACACGCGGCCGGCGGAAGTCAGCCCGATGATGAGTTTGGCCCCCGCTGCTTGGAGCTGCTCGGCAATGAGTACCGCGTAAGGTCCGCCGATGGTTCGCGCGATGATTCCGCAGGTAACATCTTCGAGATCCATCGCGAACATCGAGGTGTGAAAGCACGCCCAGGGCCCGAAGGGCTTGGCTATACCATCTCGAACCAGCCAGTCGGTGATATCTCCATCGAACTCCAGGATGCACACGGGAGGAACGATTCCTGCAGGGATCTGCCGCCTTCGGCGCACATCGTCGATCAAGTTTTTGGGGGTGAATGCGGACGGTTGATCCAGCGCATGGTCGAGGATCGGAGGAGTCGAATCTTCCGTCATGCCCGACCCATCACCTCGCCGCGTTCGGTTAAAGATAATCTTTATTCCGCGATGAAGCAGTATAGACGACATCGATTGACGGAACGATCCGCCTATTGCGCGTCCATCCACTTGTCCGAGCCCGTCAGCTTGACGGCCACATTCGTAAAGAATATTCGCGCCGCCTTGCCGTCCGCCATCCCGCGATGGTCGGTTGAGACAAGCAGCGGGCCGGCTTTCTTGTAGCCTGCCCAAGTGGTGGAGAGGAGACTCGGTTTCTTCGGTCCACCCCGATGGTAGGTGAATTCCTTAACTCGCCCATCCGACGCGAGGAAAAGATCCCACGTATCTCCCGGCGTGTAGCCGCCAGCCTCCGCAGGATATTTCACGGACACTAGCGTGGCCGTACCCTTGGCCAGGGGCAATTTTTGCTTTTCCTTGACTGTCACAGCGGCGCTGGTATCCCAATAAACATGGAAGGGGAAAATGAACCAATAATTGTCGTTGACGAAACCCGGCTCAATTTCGTCTTTCACGTTGGCAGGTGCGTTGTTGAGCTGAGACCGGTTATAGGTAACCTTCACCGGCTTGCCGTCCTTGTCTTTTGATTCATATGTGACTTGCCCGGTCTTGGGCTCCCAGGTCCACGTGCGTGAGAGACTCACTTTCAAATCGGGGAGCTCTAGGTTGAACGTATAGCGGATCCCATCCAGTTGCCCAAACGAGTCAAGGCCATAGGCTTTCGCAAGCTGTTCGACAATGGGTGGGCGCGTCTGTGCCCGGGAAGTGTCCGCAAGGAGCAGCACGCCAAAAAATAGCCAACGGATCATCGTGAAACGGCGCAACTTTGTCATGGATTGCCCTCCTCAGTGAATGAAACGACTGTGGTTTTGGATGATTTACAAAGTTCCTTGGATACCTGAATCGTATGTGGTGCAGTTGCCTTCACTCTACCAGGTCCCCTGAGCATTGCAGAGCGGCCGATCGTCTAGCCCTAAGCAAAGCGATAATGGCAGCGGCTACTGCCACGGACCCGTATTCCAGCATCATGATCCAGTCCGGAACTACCCACGGCCGTCCCACTAAGCGCAGGTGCCAGACATAATAAGTAGGAATAATGCTCAAAGTCCAGACCCTGATCGGGACCGTTGAGGTCGACTTTATGAACGGCAGCACCCACAGCAGGTACCAGGGATAGACAACCGGCGCACAGAAAAGTGATGCTGCCATTGGCCAAGCAAACGCGTCCAAAGATCCTTCCGCGGACCTTCTTCTCATCCAGATCGCTGAAAGAAGGCCGACGAGCACTGCCAGCCCAGCCACAACCTGTGGAGCCGTCACTCGCTCGAGTGTTGCAAAAACGGGATCATTAAAGCGGAACCTCTGCACGTAGGTGCCGAGCGAGCCGATCGGAATCCGCCCGTGCTTGAAAAATGGCACGTAGAGGAGTCCGACCACGATTGCCGCCAGCACCGCGTCGCGCACGCGAACACGCTTCCAATAGAGCGGCAGCAGTACGATCGGGAGGAATTTCACTGAAACAGCTAGTCCAAATGCCAGGGCTGCAACCGCGCGCCAGTGGCGCACAAGCGAGGTCACGGAGACCAAGAGCAGCAGCACGCCGAGAATATCGACGTGCCCGCTGCCCGCCACCTCAATCGCGAGCAGCGGGTGCCAGGTAAAGGCCAGAACCCAATGCTCTCCTTGCCGAGTACGACGCAAGACGTCGAGCAACACAAACACAATCACCAAATCGCAAACTACAAATGCTACTTTCAGCGCAAATGTGGACTCGTGAATCGATGTTACCGCGCGGAAGAATAGCTGCGCCCCCGCTGGATAGGGGCTCGGCACCTCCGGATTATTCAGCGTACGGGTCTCCGATGTGTGCAAGCCGGCAAGTGCCGGGTCGCTCGGAACCACGGTATAGGGGTTATAGCCGAGTCTCTGCACGCGGCCGTCCCAAACATATCGATGAATGTCGTCGTCTAGACCCGGTGGCATTCGCAGGAATTGAAAATGCCACAGAGCAGACAGGGCAAGACCGAAGACGATGACGCGCTTCGGAAACTCCGGCGTGGAAAAGAGCTCGCGGATGGCTAGGAGGTATGCGACGCCAGCAACAGCCAGAGGAATGAAAAACGACGATTCACCCGTGCGGCTGAAGTTGCGTGAGCAGATCGTCAGGGCCACAAGCAAGATGGCGCCGAGTCCGTACAGCCTGTGCGAGGGTGTGAGTTTCACAGGCCTCCCGTTCAATGACGAAGTTGCGCGACAGCTTGCTGCCATTCGCCGAGCCAGCTTGCAGTCCGCGGGGCCTTCGCGGGAGCGAGCCGCAATTCCCGAGCCAGCAGAATCAAATCGTTTGCGACATCGATGTCATAGAAGGGCTCCGTGAAGCCGGTTGAGAGTTCAAGGACCTTCGTGCGCGTCAGCAATCTGTCGAGCGCACTCCTCGTTCCCATTCGATCGCTTTCGAAGAGCGTCGGGTGAGCGGCTTTGGCGCCAACCAGGTAGTAGCCTCCATCGTTGGTTGGCCCGACAACCACGTCATGCGTGGCGAGTATTTCGAACGCGCTGTCCAGAACCGACGGCGCGAGGTGTGGACTGTCGCTATTGAATGCGATGACGTGCTGCTGGCCGGTGGCAGTGAAATGTCGAAAAACAGAAGTGAGGCCTGCTGCGAGACCTTCTCCTTCTTGCGCCACGACCTGCACTGTATTGCCTAATAGCTGCGCCAATTCGTCCTGATCCGACTCAGGGCCCATCACCGCGATCTCCACGCCCGTCAATGACGTTGCCAACGCGAGGGTGTCCTCTAAAAGGCAGCGATACAGGGCTGTCACTGCGGGAGAAGGAAGGCTCTCAGTGAGCCTGGTCTTGACCATGCCGGGCTTGGGGGCTTTCGCCATAATGACTAACATGCGCTTTGGGTGAGAAAAACACATAGTCGTGTGGCTAGAGGGTTCCCTGAAAGATTGGTCGATCGGGACTTATGCCGGTCGCGGCGTTCCCGCCCTTCGACGTTGAAAATAATAGCGCACGATCCGGCTCAGGATGAACCACGCTGCTCCCACCGTGCCTTTCACCGTACCGCTAATTTTGGATTTTCCAATGCGTGGGTAGTAGCTCACAGAGACTTCCACGATGCGAAATCCTGCGATGGCCCCTTTCACGATCATTTCCACCGCCCAACCGTAGGTAACCTCTTCAAGGGCGAGGGCGCACAGCACATCTGCGCGGCCGGCGCGAAACGGACCGAGGTCACTGACCTTCACGCGGTACAAAAGCCGGATCAGGCCGGCGGCGAGGTGATTGCCGAATGATTGGTGCCACGGGAGCGCACCGGGGTTGCTTTTGCCGCCGAAGCGCGAACCGAGCGTAATGTCAGCGCGCCCCTCGATGATCGGAGCCAAGATAATCGGCAACTCCGAAGGGCGGTCGCTGTAGTCTCCGTCGAGGAAAACGACCACATCCGGATTTTGCGTATTCGCAAGCCCTGTCAAACAAGCGCGCCCGTATCCCCTGCGGGGTTCCTGGATGACTTGTGCCCCCATCTTTCGGGCGAGATCGGGCGTTCCGTCAGTCGAATTGCTGTCGACAACGATGACCTCCGTGACGAGATTGGAAGGCAGATCGGCAAGCACACGGCCAATGGCCTGCGCTTCGTTATGGGTAGGAATGATGACCGATACTCGCACGCAGATTCCCTCATCACCACCAAGGGGACGCGGGCCGCCGCCGTGCCAGCAACGCGTCGATGCCCCAGGCACGACCTGCGCGTCCCACGGCGAGTCCGAGCGATGCGATCACCGGAACCAGGAGTTCCCAAACCCATGACGTGCCCCATTCCGAGATCCAAAGGCTGGTGAGGAAGAGGAATGCGACAAAGGCGGCTGGACGTGTAAGTAGACCAATGACCAGCAGGATTCCAAGCGAGATCTCCGTCGCCGCCTGCATGGGAGCCGCCATGGCCGCATGGCTTGCCATCAGTCCCATAACCCACTTCCATGCTGCCGGTGAGTGGCTCGACTTGATGTAGTAATTGATCACTCCTGCGTACCCCGCTGGGGTGTATCCGCCCTTCCCCAGATTCTCGAAGAACACCCATACAAACATCGCACCGATCGTCACGCGAACCAACGCCAAACCGTTTGCCGCATCGGGTCGGCCGATGACGCTGACTGTCGAATTTTGTGCTTGAGTTGCGTTTGTCGTCATTCTAAACCTCTGCGCAAAAGATTCCACCCGCGACTAAGGGCGAAATCTTAAACTATCGGACCCGTCTGTGCCAGATGGATGCGCAGGGGATAACTACGTTGCAATGAAGATCAGCCGTAAAAGCTTTTGACAGAATTCGTCAATTCCGCTTGATGATAAAAACTGTCTTATCGTCTATACGGTCTTGCTCGCCAATCTGTCGCAGACGATCATCTCGTTTGACAGCGTATTCGAGCAATGCATTGCAAATGTCTTTTGCCGGCAGCCGGTTGTGTTCGCGCATGACGTTTTCAAGCTGCTGGCGTTCCTCCTTGTCGCTTCCGTCATAAACCCCGTCGGTGTAAAGGAAGAAAATGTCCCCCGGACTCATCAGCGTTAGCTCGGACACATCCGAGGATTGTGCCCGCCTCTGCCGGAATTCCAAGGAAAGGTATCTGTTGCGATCCGGATCATCTTCCGCAAGCTGTACTCCGAGCGGGAGAAATTGCACCATCCGGCTTTTATCAATGTCCATGAACTTGCGGTATTCGGCCGAAAAGACTAGCGGTGGTGGATGTCCAAAATTCACGAATCTAAAATAACCATAAGGGTGTACTTCACCGTAAAGCATGGTGGCAATCTCCTGCGCGCTTTCTTTCTCGCTTCTGCCGAGAGCATTACGTGCGGTCACGGACAGGGCCAATCGCAAGTTGATCCTCTCGAACAACTCCGCAGTCGTTTTTCCCCGGTGATCGAGTTCGGAAAGCACAAGTGCATGAAACGTATCGTGAACCGTGGAAGCGATTTTCGCTGAAATGATTCCGTGTCCTTGAGCGTCCACCACGAGGACGCCCGCTGTGCTGTAAAGCTCATGCAGGTCTTCGGCGACCCGCACCTGTTCCGAACTTCGTGCGTCTCGATATTCGGTTTCCATTTCAGGTTTATAGCCCGGCCTCGATTTCAGCCATTCCACGTGGTCGTCCACCGTATTGTGTGGTG
>Ga0209375_1003761_pt1 | contig 10479 bp, 9 predicted proteins | sample GraSoiAngelo_131_FD_185888 | JGI IMG/M metagenome (GOLD analysis project Ga0209375, IMG submission 185888) | Grasslands soil microbial communities from the Angelo Coastal Reserve, California, USA - 14_0929_02_30cm (SPAdes) (version 2) | ecosystem: Environmental > Terrestrial > Soil > Grasslands ...
AGTCGAACTTCCCCCGGCGGGCCCGCTTGCGCCGGATCGACACCACGTTGCGCAGGCGCCGGGCGAGCTTGGTGACCGCCTCCTGCATGCGGCGGATCTCCTCCTCGGAGAGGTAGTAGAAGCTCTTCTCGGCCAGCGCCTGCAGCCGCTGCTGGTCGCCGCGCGTCACGTCCTGGCGCTGGAGCTCGCCGCGCACCAGGCTCTTCACCATGTCGGCCAGGTCCTGGAACCGGCGGTCCAGGTAGGCCTCGAGGCGGCGCGCGTCGGCGGGCGAGAGCCCGGCGAGCAGCTCCTTCAGGCGCGCCAGCTCCATGGAGAGCCCCGAGAGCCCGAGGGCCTGCGCGACCGCGTGCGCGAAGCGGCCCTCCTGGAAGCCGTGCTGGATGTCGCCGAGACCGGCCTGCTCCGCGGCCTCGCGCAAGAGCTTCTCGAGCCGCCCGGAGTCGGCCTCGAGGAGCGCGCGGGCGAGCGGCGAGAGCTCGGTCCCGGCCTCCTCGAGGCGCTTCTTCAGCTCCTCGAGGAAGCGCTGGAACTCCTCCTCGCTCATCTCGAGCGCGCTCGCGGTCGCCGCGGTGAGCTCCTTGATCGCGTCGGCCAGGCCCGAGAAGAAGAGGTCGAAGAGGGTCTCGAAGGTGGGGAGGTCGACGCTGCGCTTCACCATGGTGGCGCGCAGCGTCGCCCGCACCGTCTGACGGTCGGGCAGCCCGACCACGTCGAGCGCCCGCAGCATGTCCATGCTCTCCGCCAGCGAGACGCGCAGCCCGTTCTGGCGCAGCAGGTTCGAGAACTCGACGAGCTTCGCGTCCATGGACGGCGCGCGGCCTCCTAGTGCAGCACGTCCTTGTCGCTCTGCGCGCGGGGGGCCTTCAGCTTGGCCCGCTGCAGCTCCACGTACTCCTTGAGCTCCTGCTGCGCCTTGCGGATGTCACCCTCGTACTTGAGGATGGTGGAGAGCGTCTCCGAGACGAGCTGCTCGTCGAGGGTCTGCACGTTGAGCAGCGTGAGCGCCCGTGCCCAGTCGAGCGTCTCGCTGATGCTGGGGGCCTTCTTCAGGTCGAGCTTGCGGATGCGGTGCACGACCGAGACCACGTCGGCGGCCAGGCGCTCGGAGACCCCCGGCACCTTGAGCCGCACGATCTCGAGCTCCTGCGCCCGATCCGGGAAGTCGATGAAGAGGTGGAGGCAGCGGCGCTTGAGCGCGTCGGACATCTCGCGCGCGTTGTTGCTGGTGAGCACGACGAGCGGCACGTGCCGCGCCTTGATGGTCCCCAGCTCGGGCACGCTCACCTGGAAGTCGGACAGCACCTCGAGGAGGAAGGCCTCGAACTCGGTGTCCGACTTGTCGATCTCGTCGATGAGCAGCACGCAGGGCTTCTCCGCGCTGATGGCGCGCAGGAGCGGCCGCGGCAGGATGAAGCGGTCGCTGAAGAAGACGTCGTCCTCGTGCGCGATCCGGTCGACGGCCTCGCGCAGCGAGCGCGCGCTGCCCAGCACCTCGCTGATCTTGTCCTTCAGGATCTGCGTGTAGAGGAGCTGCTTCGCGTACTCCCACTCGTAGAGCGCCTTGGCCTCGTCGAGCCCCTCGTAGCACTGGAGGCGGATCAGGTCCTGGCCGAGCGCGCCCGCCAGCACCTTGGCGAGCTCGGTCTTCCCCACCCCGGCCGGACCTTCCACGAGGATCGGCTTCTTCATCTCGGCCGCCAGGTAGACGACCGTCGCGATGGTGCGGCCGGTGATGTACTGGAGCTTCGCGAAGCGCTGGATGACGTCGTCTATGGTTGCGAACATGCGCGGGAATCCTTGCGGGTGGGGGCTGGCAGACGAGCGGACGCTAACACACGGGTTGGGGCAAGACAACAAATCGGCGGCCTGGCGGGCATCCGAGGGCGCGGCTGTCCGCGACCGTGGAATGCCGCGGTGCGAGCGCGGCCCGGCCTACGGATTGTACTGCCGGTTGTGCTTCTTGCGGACGATGTCGCGGCTCGCCTGGTTCTGCTCGTGACGGATCGTGCTCCGTTCCTTCCGCGTGATCTTCCCGTCGGCGACGGCTTTCTCGCGGTCGGCCTGCACCTTCTGCTCCTCCGCCTCGAGCCGGGCCGCCTCCTCCGGCGTGAGCTCGCCACTCTTGACGCCTTGCTGGATGCGGGCGTGCTGACGCTTCTGGCGCCTGTGGATGACGCCGGCGGGCGCCATGGCGGTCGAGAGAACGAGGACGGATGCGGCGGCGGCGATCGCGAGTCTCTTCATGGCGGATCCTTAGCATCTCCGCGCGTGACTTTGAAGCGCGCCGCGTGCATTGGCCGAGTGACCCGATCGGGCTACCATCGCCACGGTGTGCACCCTGGCCGTTTTCGTCGGCGTCTTCCCTTCCTGGCCGCTCGTCGTCGCCGCCAACCGCGACGAGCACCTCGCTCGGCCGGCGGCGCCGCCGACGCTTCTCCGCGAGACGCCGCCGCGGGCTTTCGGCGGGCGTGACCTCACCGCGGGCGGCACCTGGCTCGGCGTGTCCGAGGTGGGCCTCGTGGCGGGCATGCTCAATCGCCGCAGCACGGCGCCGCCCGATCCGGCTTGCCGTTCGCGCGGCCAGCTCTGCCTGGACCTGCTCGGCTGCGCGACGGCCGCCGAAGCGGCGGCGCGGGTCGGGGCCGAGCCGCCGGGCCGTCACAACCCGTTCAACCTCCTCGTCGCCGACCCGACCGCCGCGTTCGTCGTGAGCCAGCCGCGGGGAGAACGGCCGCGCGCGATGCGGCTCGAGCCCGGTCTCCACCTCTTGACGAACCTCGACCTCAACGACCCCACCTGCCCGCGCATCGCGGCCTCGCACCAGGGCTTCGCGGCGACGGGCGATGCCTTCGCGCGCGACGGCGACGTGGACGCGCTCGTGTCCCGCCTGCAGACGGTGCTCGCCGACCACGCGACGGCCCTCGATCCGCGCGGCCCGGGGAGCCTCTGCGTGCACATGGGTCCCTACGGAACGCGCTCGTCCTCGGTGCTCCTCGTGCCGGCGGGCGCCGAGCCCGTCTGCTACTTCCACGCCGAGGGCCCGCCCTGCAGGACGCGGCTCGAGCCGGTGCCCCTGCCCTTCTGACACGGCTTCACGAGGCGAGCGCGCGAGGAGCACGAGCATCCACAGCGCGCACGCCGTCTCCGCATCTTCACGGCTTGACCAAGGGGGGATGGCGTGAGACGGATGGCCTCGTTCGCCCGAGGGGAGGCGAGCAAAGGAGGATCGCCATGCGGTTCCTCATCCGTGGTCTCCTGGCTCTCACCCTACCCCTCCTGTTGCTTCTGGGGACCGTCTCTCCGGGAAGCGCGGCGTGCGGTGCCTACCCGGCCGACCTCTCCCGGCTGCTAGCCGCTCAGGCCGCCGCCGACACCCAATGCGACTGCTGCAGCGCGGGGACCCGCGCTCAGTACCTGCGGTGCGTCGTCCGGGTCGCCAAGGCAGCGGTCCACGCGGGTGCGCTCCGCGCCGGCTGCGCGACCATGATGGTGAGTCGCGCGGCATCGCTGCCGTGTCCGCTCGGAGCCGCAGGGGGGCAGACCACCGTCCCGAGTCCCGTATGCGGAATCTGCAACAGTGACGCCGATTGCCAGGCGGACGAGTTCTGCGAGTGCCCGCCAGGCACCTGTAGCGCGACGGGCGGCACGTGCGTGGCGCGGCCTTCCGTCTGCTTCGATCTGTTCGCCCCCGTCTGTGGCTGCGACGGCACTACCTACGCGAACGACTGCCAGCGGCGCACCGCCGGGGTGTGCAAGCAAGCGAACGGTCCCTGCGAGGGCGGGCAGTGCTTCGACACGATTCAGCGGCAGTGCACCGGCCAGTCCTGCTCGGCCGCTCACCCGTGCCCGCTTCCGGGCGAGTCCTGCGTCCCCGTCTGCCCGCCGCCTCCCCCCGCCGGCACGTGCTTCGCTGCCCTCGACGAGCAGTGTACCGGGCAGTCCTGCTCACCCGGCACACCATGTCCGCCGAACGAGATCTGCCTCGCGGAGTGCCCGCCTCCCACCGGCATGTGCTTCGATACCATCACGCGGCAATGCACCGGCGAAGTGTGTTCACCCGCTCAGCCCTGCTCGCTGCCGAACGAGTTCTGCACGCCTCGCTGTCCTCCGCCGCCCCCGCCCTCGACGACCAGCACCACGCTGCCCGGTGAGACGTGTCAGACCGATGCCGAGTGCGACGACGGGAATCCCTGCACGCTGGATCGCTGCGTCAAGGGCACCTGCGAGCACGACTGCCTCTGCGTCAGTCCCGAGGGCGCATTCACGTGCTGTCCGGGCCCCGCCGCGCTCTGCCCGCCACCGCCCACGACCTCGACGACGGTTCCTGGTCCTCTGACGTGGTTCTATACGTGTGGCGATCCCGTGTGTCGCGGGCATACGGCGCACGCGGGTGTGCCCCCGTGCTCGGCTGGCGAGGTCGCCGGCGCGTCCTGCTCCCCCGCGGGCGCGACCTGCGATCCCGGCGACGGCTGCAACCGGCTGCTCGTGTGTGCGACCAGTGACCCGACGCACGGCGGCATGTGCCCGATCTCGCGCCGCGCGTACAAGGAGAACATCCGGTATCTCGGCGCGGCAGACTTGCGGCGCCTGCACGACGAGCTGATGAAGTTCCCGCTCGCGACGTATCGCTACAAGGGACCGCAGGTGTGCTCTCAGACTCACCTCGGCTTCGTCATCGACGACATCGAGCCGAGCGAGGCCGTCGATGCCGGGCGGGAGATGGTGGACCTCTACGGCTACACCAGCATGGCGGTCGCGGCGCTGCAGACCCAGGCACGGGACATCGAGGCGCTGAAGCGGGAGGTGGCGGACCTGCGCCGACAGCTGGCACGACGTAGCAAATCGACCAGATAGTCTCCCCTCACCACGCGAGCCACACGCCCTCGACGCGCGAGGGCCGCAGCGGATGCAGCTCGTAGCCGCGCACGCGCGGGTGGCGCACGGCGGAGCCGGCGGGGTGGAAGAGCGGCACCCAGGGCGCGTCCTGCATGATCTTCACCTCGGCCTCGTGGAAGAGGCGGAAGCGGCGCGCGGAATCGAGCAGCGGATCGGCCTCGTCGAGGAGGTGGTCCACCTCTCGGTTCGAGTAGAAGGTGTTGTTGTTGGTGTCGCGGCTGCGCGAGTGGAGGAGCACGGTCAGGAAGTTCGACGGGTCGGGGAAGTCGGCCTCCCAGCCGAGGAGGAAGAGCGGCACGATACCGGGGTGGCGGACGGCCTCGATGAGCGCCGGGAAGTCCACGGGCTTGAGCGCGAGCCGCACGCCGATCTGGCGCAGGTCCTCCTGCATCGACTGCGCGAGCCGCATCGAGCCCTCGTCGCGTGAGGCCCAGAGCGTGGTGGCGAAGCCGGCCGCGAGCCCGGCCTCGTCGAGGCGGCTCCGGGCCGCGGCCGGATCGTGCGGGTATCCGGGCACCGGCTCCGCGCCCGGCATGTCGGGCGGCAGGATGCCGGTCGCGATCACGCCCTGCCCGTCGATCAGCTCGAGGAGGCGGCGCTTGTCGATGGCGAGGTTCATCGCCTGGCGGACCGGGATGCGGTCGAAGGGCGCGAGCTCGCAGTTGAGGCCCAGGTACTGGGTGCGGAGCGTGGTGCGGCTCAGGATGAGCGGCTGGTAGCGGGCGTCCGCCAGCACGCGCTGGAACTCCGCCGACGGAATGCCCGCCAGGTCGACCTCCCCCCGCTGGTACTTGAGCCAGGCGAGCTGCGGGCTCACGCCGATCGTCACCTCGACCGCGTCCAGGTACGGACGCCCGGCGCGGAAGTAGTGCGGATTGCGCGCGAGGCGCAGCCGCTGCCCGTACACCCAATCCTCGAGCACGAAGGCGCCGGTGCCGACCGGGTGGCGCGTGAAGTCCTCGTCGCCATAACGCTCGGCCGCCTCGCGGTCGACGACCGCGGCGAACGGCATGGTGAGCTTGTGGAGGAAGAGCGGATCGACCGCGGTCAGATCGAACTCGATGCGGTCGGGTGCGGGCGCGCGGATGCCGCGCACCTCGTTCGCCTTCCCGGCAATGTAGTCCTTCGCGCCCTCGATGCCGTGGAAGAACTCGGCGCCCTGGGAGTGGATGGCGGGTCGGAGCAGGCGCTCGAGTGAGTATTTGACGTCCGCGGCGCTCATGGGCCGGCCGGTCGAGAAGGCGACGTCGTGGCGGAGCGCGAAGCCGACGTGTCGTCCGTCGGGGCTGATCGTCCAGGACTCGGCCAGCTCGGGCACGACGTTCGTCCCCGCGTCGTAGTCGACCAGGGTGTTGAAGATCATCTGCTCGAGGCCCCAGGAGGCCGTGTCGTAGCCCTTCGCGGGATCGAGCGTGCGCGGGTCCTCGCTCGAGGCCTCGCGGAGCACCCCACCCTGCCGTGGCGGCTCCTCGCCGTCTGCCGGCCCCGACGGCGGCGGGTCGAGCGGAACGGCACAGGCGGCGGCGAGCACGCCGACCAGGACGAGCCACGCGGGCCGTCTCACGTCCGCCGCTCGCCGATCAGATCGATCAGCCCGTAGCCGATCAGGTTGAAGCCGATGACGGCGAGCGCGATCGCCACCCCCGGCGCCACCACCAGCCAGGGGGCGACGGCGATGTAGGTCTGGGCGTCGCTCACCATGCGCCCCCAGGACGGCGTCGGCAGCGGCACGCCGAGCCCCAGGTACGAGAGCCCGGCATCCACCACGATCGCGCCCGACATGCCGAGCGCGGCGAGCACTACCGCGCCCGGCAGCACGCCGGGCAGGAGGTGGCGGAGGATGATGCGCGCGTCGGAGGCGCCGAGCGCGCGCGCCGCCGCCACGTAGTCGCGCTCGCGGAGGCTCAGCACCTCGCCCCGCACCGTGCGTGCGAAGGTCGTCCAGCCGATGACGCCGATCACGAGCGGGATGGTGAGGATCGAGGGCGGGAAGATGGTCGCGAGCACGATCAGGAGGAGGAGCGACGGCATGGTGAGCACCAGGTCGACCAGCCACATGAGCGCGGCATCGATGGCGCCGCCGAAGTAGCCGGCCACCAGGCCCACGCTCATCCCGATCGCGAGGCTCACGGCCATGGCGAGCCCACCCACGAAGAGCGAGGTGCGCGCGCCGTACGCCAGCCGGGCCCACACGTCGCGCCCGAGCGTGTCCGTGCCGAGCGGGTGCCCGTCCCCGGGTCCGAGCGGCCCGCGATAGGTGGTGACCACGATCGCGTCGGGGTCGTACGCCGTGAGCCAGGGCGCGGCGAGCGCGACCAGCCCGAGCGCGCCCACCAGCACGACGCCGGCCGCGAAGAGCCGCCGGCTCCGGCGGCGCGAGCCCAGCCCGGTGAGCGCGGCCTCAGGCACGCTGTACCCGCGGGTCGATCACGCCGTAGAGCAGGTCGACGACCAGGTTCGCGACCAGCACCAGCACCGCCGAGAAGAGGACCGTGCCGGCCACGAGCGGGATGTCGAGATTGAACACCGCCTGCACGGCGAGCCGGCCGAGGCCGGGCCAGTTGAAGACGGTCTCGGTGAGCACGACGCCGCTCATGAGCGCGGCGATGTCGAGGCCGAGGAGCGTCACGATCGGGATGAGCGCATTGCGCAGCGCGTGCACGAAGTAGAGGCGCGCCGGCGGCGCGCCCTTGGCGCGCGCGGTGCGGATGTAGTCGCTCGCCAGCGTGCCGCCCACGTTGGTGTGCACGAAGCGGGCGTAGAAGAAGAACTCGACGATCGCGAGCGTAATCGCCGGAAGGACGAGGTTCAGCGGGTTCGGCCGCCACCAGGCGCCTCCTGATCCGTACCCACCGAGCGGCAGCAGCTTCAAGCGATAGCTGAACTCGTAGATGAGGAGGTTCCCGAGCCAGAAGGTCGGGATCGAGAGGCCGATCAGCGTCCCGAGCAAAACCGCGACGTCGATCAGCGAGCCCCGGCGCGCGGCCGTCACGATGCCGAGCACCAGCCCGAGGAAGAAGCCGAGCGCGAGGCTCGTGAGTGCCAGCCACGCAGTGGCCGGCACGCGCTCAGCGATCACGTCGACCACCCGCCGCCCCGTCATGTAGGAGCGGCCGAAGTCGCCGCGCACGAGGCGACCGACGTAGCGGCCGTACTGCACCACGACCGGATCGTCGAGCCCCAGATCCTTGCGGATCGCGGCCAGCGTCTCGGGGTCGGCCTTGGGCCCCGCGATCGTCACGGCGGGATCGGCCGGGACGACCCGCACCAGGACGAAGATGATGAGCGTCGTCCCGAGGAGGGTCGTGATGGCGCGCAGCACGCGGCGGACGACGTACCCGATCACATCTACCTCCGGGGGCCCGTCCAGTGCTCGGGCGCTTCGCGCCCTACGAATGAACTCCCGCGCGGCTCCCGCCGCGCGCCCCGGACCCCGCGCCAGGCGCGGCGCATGTCCGCGCCCGGCGCGTGCACGTACCTCGTCGGGTCGGGCACGCCCGCCGCCGCGAAGGCGCGCTGCCGCTCGGCGCACTTGGTGCACCGGCCGCAGTGCCGGAGGCCCCACGGGCGCGCGCAGGAGAGCGTGAGCGCGAGCGGCAGGTCGCGGCCGCGGCGGATCACGGCGGCCTTTCCCAGGTGACGGAAGGGGGCGCGGACCCTGATGCGCGTCCCGAGCCCCCGGCTCGCCAGCCGGCCGAGGTCGGCCAGGAACGCCGGCGTCGCGTCGGGGAAAGGGTTGTCGGCGAGCAGCGCCAGGGCGAGCGCGGGGATGCGGTAGCGCGCGCAGTGGACGGCGCCGAGACCGCCGAGCAGCAGGTTCCGTCCGGGAAGATAGTTCGAGCTCACCGCCGCGCGCCGCCCCGGCACGCCGCGGCCCGAGACGCTCCAGTGCGCGGCGCCATAGAGCGACGCCACGGGCAGATCGAGGCGCGCGAGCGGCGCGACGCGCCGGCCGTGGCGGGCGCGCAGCGCGGCGAGGAAGCGGGCGAGGAGCCGCTGCTCGGCGCGCTCCCAGGCGAGGCCGCAGCGCACGTAGAGCGGGTGTACTGCGTGGCGGCGGGCGAGCGTGCCGAGCAGGACGGCGCTGTCGAGGCCGCCGCTCGCAAGCACACAGATCCGCTCAGGCAATGAGACGTCCGCCGTCGACCAGGTAGACGGCGCCGGTCGTGAAGTCGGCCTCCTCCACGAGGAAGCGCACGCAGCGCGCGACGTCCTCCGGCGTCCCGAAGCGCCGGAGCGGCGTCGCGCGCACGATCGCCTCGCGCTCGGCCGGCGTCAGGTCCTCGGGGGGCATGACCGGCCCGGGCGCGACCGCGTTCACCTGCACGGCGGGCGCGAGCGCTTTGGCGAGGGCCCGGGTGAGAGAGATGACGCCCGCCTTGGAGACGCAGTACGGGAGGTAGTCGGCGTACGGGCGCTCGCCCGCCCAGTCGGCGAGGTTGACGATCCGTCCACGCCCGCGGGCCCGCATCGCCCGGCCGAGGTGCCAGGCGAGCAGGAAGGGCGCCTTCAGGTTCACGTCGAGGCTCGCATCCCAGACCGCCTCGGTCAGATCATCGAAGGGCGCGCGGAGATAGTTGGACGCGTTGTTCACCAGCACGTCCACGCCGCCCGAGCGCGCCTCGGCCTCGCGCGCGAGACGGGCCACGTCCTCGCCGCGAGTGAGGTCGCCCCCGATCGCCAGCCCACGCACCCCGAACGCCTCGATCTCGCGCACGGTCGCCGCGGCCGCGTCAGCCGAGGCGTTGTAGTGCACGATGACGTTGAGACCCCGTTCCGCGAGCGCGAGCGCGATCGAGCGGCCGATGCGCCTGGCCGCGCCGGTCACCAGCCCCCACCGGCCCCGCAGCTCCATATGGCGCGCGAGGATAGCGAAACCCCCGAGGGGGCGCTACGCGCGCGCGCCGAGCAGCGGACGGAGCGCGGCCAGCGCCGCGGGCGCGCCGGCGAGCATGTAGTCCGGCGCGCGGCGGCCGTCGGCCAGAAGGCCCAGGTCGACGGGCCCGCCGCCCAGGTACTCGTAGCCGCCGGCCACGGCGGCGAGGATGGCGCCCGGCCCGGCCAGGTCCCACAGGTGCGCGTGGCCGAGGAGCGCGCCCTCGGCTGCGCCGCGCGCCACCAGCGCGACGTGGTACGCCGTCGAGCCGAGCGAGCGCACCTTGCCCGGGTAGGTGATGCGATGGCGGCGGTGGGCGTGCGCGTGGGCCACGATGAAGCGGTCGCCCACGGGCGCGGCGGCGCCGAGCGACGCGAGGGGCGCCCCGTTGAGCCAGGCCGCGCCGCCCACGGCCGAGTACGTCTCGCCGAGGCACGGGAGATGGACGACGCCAGCGACCGGCCGCGCGTCCTCGAGGATGCCGATGCACACGCACCACGTGGCGAGCCCGGCCACGAAGGCGGCCGTGCCGTCGATCGGGTCGAGGACGACGCGGTAGGGCCCCCTGCTCTCACGCGCCGCGCCCTCCTCGCCCAGGATGCCGGCGTCGGGGAGGAGCGTGCCCAGCTCGGCGACCAGCGCCGCCTCGACCTCGCGGTCGGCGGCCGTCACCAGCGTGCGGTCCGCCTTCCGCTCGGCCGTCA
>Ga0209375_1003763_pt1 | contig 10476 bp, 8 predicted proteins | sample GraSoiAngelo_131_FD_185888 | JGI IMG/M metagenome (GOLD analysis project Ga0209375, IMG submission 185888) | Grasslands soil microbial communities from the Angelo Coastal Reserve, California, USA - 14_0929_02_30cm (SPAdes) (version 2) | ecosystem: Environmental > Terrestrial > Soil > Grasslands ...
GGCCGGCATTTTGGGGCCAGTGACGCTCAGCAGATAGAAATTGGCCATGGCGATGTGCATGTAGACTTCGCCGGTAGAGCGCACTCCCGGCGCGGGACGCCAGGCAAACTTCTCCTCGGGCGTGGCATCGGCGAGCGCGAGCAACTGACTGGAGACGTGGCGCCACTCTCCGTCGTAGCCCTGCCAGAGTCCCTCCGGCGCCGATTGCGCGAGCATTGGCCGCGCGGCGAATCCCAACAAAAGAAGCATGAAAATTGTTTTTCTCATGGCGTTTTCTCTCCCAGACTTCCTTGGCCAACGAACCTGTGGCGGAGACCAGGAAGGATGACATTTTATTCCTCTTGCACGAAGACAAGGGAAGTAAAGGACGTAGAGGACGTACTGGAGACAGCGCTTCCCCAAGGCGCGGGGGAAAGAGAACTTGGAGAGGTCGTAGAGGAGGTCTTTGGGGAGATCTTCGGTGTCAACGGATGACGCCCAAGGCAGGCCCCTGAAGAATCCCGGGAACCCAATCTATGGCGTTATTCCTGAAGATTTTGCGGAGAACTGGTTCGGGCAGAGCCAGTCCCCGGAACTGCCGCCCTTTGTATTCGACCATCTCATCCGTCGCGAAGAACTTCCAGTCGCGAGCGTACTCCGCCTCCCAATGCTTCAACGTCTTTTCGGGATTACTCCAAGGCAGTAAGTCAAGGTCGGTGCCGTAGAGCACACGGTTTTGATACTTCAGGAGAAACGCTCGCACCTTCTCACGCGGCTGCAGCATCAAGTAGGAAACACGAGCGGCAGTATCCACAGCAAAGTTAGGGTAGCGATCGAAACGCTTGGCGATCTCGTCCACGTCTGTCTCCATGCTGCCTAAGTGGCAGCCGACCACGCGCAGCGTCGGATGCTTGGCCAGCATGCGGTCGCGTGCGGTGAGAATTCTTTCTTTCGAAGGCCGCTCAGGATGAAGGTACATGTACCAAGCTTGGTTCTCCTTTTGGCTGTAGTACCCGTAATCGGGGCTCGATGGATCAAGTGCTTTCCAGGAGGAGTCTGGTTCGGCGATGTGAGCGTAAAGGGTCCGATTCTGCTTTGCAATGAATTCCAATATCGGATCGAACACCGGATCGTCCGGCATTACGTAGCTGCCATCGTGCGATTTCAGTTCCATGCCGATGTTTTTGTAGATCTTCACAGCCACTGCGCCATCCCGAAAAGTACGGTTAATTTCCGCTATCGCACGGTTTGCAAAACCCGGTGAATCCCAATTTTCAGGGTCAAATGTAGAACACCAGGCGGCTCTGCCGCTGCTGAGCCCGAAAATCTTGATCGCGGTTGCGATCTGCGGGGCTGCTTGTTCGAAGCCGCGGTCATGCTTGTCCACCACACAAATGTTGAGCATCCGGACATTCTGCCGTCTCATCATGCGCTCGAATGCCGACGACAGGTTGAACACGTGCACATGGGCGTCAATTCGCTCGAAGTGGGCACTCACTGGCTGATTCGATCCAGCCTGCATACGTAGCCCGAGAAAAAAAAGACACGCCAATAACAAGGCAATCACAAAGACTTGCACTTTGACCGTCGTAGTAGCTGACACAAATCCTCCTTGCTCGAGAGCCGCCCGCATTCATCCATTAGAGCGCAAACTGTCTCACTTTAATGCGTTGCCGAGAATTTTGGAAATATCCATTTTCCTGATCTACGTTCGAGATGAACAGGTCTTTACCGCAATGACCGTGACAATAGTTTTCAGGATGCGGGTGGCGCGCCTTAATACCGAACAACGCCCTTGGGTGCCGCATCCCTGCGGCTTGGAATCAGGAGCCGGCGTGGATGCGGTCGGCGGGGACTTCGACTTCGGTGACGCCGCGGAAGGAGAACAAGAGCTTGACGAGGTAGGTGGGCGGCTGCTCGGAGGTTTGTTTGATAATGTGGGCAACGGCGTCGGTGACCGCGGCCTGGAACATGACGCCCTCGGCTTGGAGGCCGGCGAGGTTCACACGCACGAGTTGTCCGGGTTGGAATGTCGCGGCCACGGGAAGATGGTCCCGCCGGAAGCGGTGAAATGCAAGCTGGCATGATTCCGGGGAGTCCGTCAGTTTGGATTTTGACCCTTATTGTCACGATTAAGAAAATTCAAACTGATCGATGTCGAGTAGAATTTCACCGTTGTACGTTTGGCGGGAGGTGCCCTTATGCCCCAGAGCGTCGCAGTGGCCATCGTCCATGGAATTGGGCGACAGAAAGAAGACTTTGCATCGGCAATCATTCAGCAACTGCGCAAGCGTGTGGCGCAGCAGCTCGGAGAGGACCCTCAAGAAGCGCCGCGCTTCTTCTTCGAGCCAGTCTTTTGGGCTCCGGTCCTGCAAAAGGAAGAGGATGAGCTTTGGAGCTGCCTCCGCAAAGGAGGAGGGTTGGGCTGGACGGAGTTGCGCGGGTTCATGGTGGATTTCGCGGCAGATGCCATCGCCTATCAACCCATCTCAGGAAGGCGCGATGCCTATGACAGAGTCCATGCTGTGTTTGCGGATGCCCTGCGGCGTCTGGCGGAGCAGGCGGGGCCCCGCGCTCCGTTGTGTGTGATCTCGCACAGCCTCGGCACAGTCATTGCGTGCAATTTCTTTTATGACTTACAGGCGCACTCTTCCGAGAAGCCGTTGATTGGGCAAAGTGTGCGCCAAAAGTTGGGCGATACTCCACTCTCTTGTGGGGAGACTTTGACTCTGTTCTATACCATGGGCAGCCCCGTGGCGCTGTGGAGCCTGCGCTACGACAACTTCGGTAAGCCGATCCAGGTGCCATCGCCGAAGTTGCGCCGTCACTATCCAAATCTTGCGGGCGAATGGGTGAATTTCTATGGCAAAGCTGATGTCATTGGCTATCCGTTGAAGGAACTCAACGCCGATTACCGTGTGGCGGTGACTTCGGATTGTCCGGTCCTCGTTGGAGGACCGCTTGCGTTCTGGAATCCACTGTCGCATATGGCATATTTTGGAGATACGGACGTTTTAGGTCCGATCGCGGAAGGGCTGGTTGGGGTCTGGCAGACGATCAATACAGCGCAGGAGTAACGCTGCTCTTTCCAGGCGGGTGTGAGCGCACCGAAAAGAGATTCCGCGAGCTGTTTGCGGCTGCGGGCTGGCGACTGAGCCGCGTTATCCCCACCGCTGTGCCGGAGTCCATTGTCGAAGGTGAACGCTAGCGAACCTGCGCATTGCCGAGCGCAGCGATCGAAGCAGATGGCCGCCTCAGGTTCCAAGGAGGTTGGGCTGCAAGCGCGAATAGCCTTGTTCATGCGCCCACAGCGTGTGCGGGATAGCAGCGAGGTCGTCGACCAGAAGAATGGCGTTACCGTCTTTGGTGAGGTCGATGGTTCGCAGATAAAACTTGCAAGTGTCGCAGGCTTCGACGCGCACATGCGGAGAATCCTCGCCGATGTATACGGGCAATTTGTCTTCGGCTTCTTCACCGCAGGTTGGGCAAAGGATTCGACGGAACTCCCACTCCTGCGAGCAGAACGAGCAGAGGAGGAAGCGTTTTCCGCCGTCGCCCTCCGGTCGCAGTACGCCTAACAGTGGCCGGGATCCGCAGAGTGGACAAAGCCAAGGAGTCGTCACCTGCGGAGCCTGCGGCATCAGTGCAGCCCGAAACTCCGCGTAGGGTTGCAAGAACGCGCGCGGAAGAAATTGCGCAAATGCACCGACTTGCTGGTCGTACTTGCCCGCGTGCTGCCAGTACGCCTCCAGGCTCGCAATCCAGGAATCGGAATCCAGCAGGGCCATTTGCCGCGCGGATTCGGCTAGGGCGGGGGGCGCGTGATTTTCGACAACGGAGAGATAACCGCGGAAGTAGGGAAGAATCAGAGTGAAGTCGATTTCGCCCCGCAGGACGCTCGCTGGAGTGCTGCCTGGTTTCACTTCATGAGCCGCAGCGATGTTGACGCGAAGGAGTTTCTGAAACGCAACGACGTGTTTGTAAAACCCGAGGAACTCTGTGGCCGCGGAATGCGGTGAACTCAGGTATTCGGCGCGCTTGATGCGCGCGTCGTAATCGGCCCCACCGGTTTTTACCGGCATCACTTTCGCGGCGAGGAGGACTCGCCCACGATTTCTTTATACCAGCCGGGATGGTAGCGCTTAGCGAAGGCGATGGAAACGTCGCCGCGGATGACGGAGCCGAACGCGCCACGTTCCGCGAACACGCCCATGTAGACGTGGATCAGAAAAAGTCCAATGGTGAAGAGCGCGGCCGCCGGGTGAATCAGGACCGCGAAATAGCGCAGGAAGCGCAGGTTCCAGGGAATGGATTCCGGGAACCACAGGATGACACCAGTGACGAGCAAGGCGACGGCAGCCCAGAAAAATCCCCAGAAAAGGAATTTCTGGCCGGCATTGTAGCGCCCGGCGGGTGGCATCTTTTCATCCTGATTTGTGGAGTAGTACTTGACGGCTTTCCACCACTGCTTGTCAACGTCAGTAAAGCGCATCTGCTGCGCCCACATCACGTACATGTACCACGCCGAGCAGAAGAAGATCAGTCCGGCCCACGGATGCAGCATCCTGGAAACCGGCGCCCCGCCGAGAATCACGGCCACCCAGAAGAGCCACGGGGACCAGAACGCCAGGCCCGTCAACAGGAGATAAATGTAGGAGATCGCGGCGACCCAGTGCGTCAAGCGCTCACGTAGGTTGTAGCGAAGGACGTGTCCGTGAGGGATGATTTGTTCAGGATGGCTCATCTTCTTCCTCCTCCCGGTCCAGTAGTTGGCGCAGGATTAATGTCTTCTTCTTCGCGCGCCTTCGGTCCGTAGCGGAGGTAGTGCACGAACAACCCGATTAGACCGCCAACCATGGCTACGTTGCCGAGCCACTTCAGCGGACCCTTCCACAATTTCACGGACCAGGGAACCTGGGGATTTCTTGGCAAGCCGCCGTAAATTTCCGGGTTCGACGCATCGTGCAAAACGTAAATGACGCCGGTGCCGCCCACGCCAGGGGGATCATACACGCCGGCATTCGGGAAATTCGAATGCTCGCGAAGCTGCTTCGCGCGCTTTCCCGCCAGGTCCAGCATGTCGTCTTTCGAACCGAAATGCAGGCACCCGGTAGGACACGACTTGATGCACGCCGGCTCGAGTCCTTCGCTCACGCGGTCGGTGCAGAGCGTGCACTTGAACACGCGATGAGTCTTCGGATTCATCTTCGGAATGTCGAAGGGGCAGCCGGTGATGCAGTAGCCACAGCCGATGCAGTTGGCCTGCTGGAAATCCACGATGCCATTGGTGTACTGCACGATGGCGCCATCGGCAGGGCAAGCGGCCAAGCAACCAGGCTCGGCGCAGTGCATGCACTGATTCTTGCGCATGAGCCACATCAGCGAGCCGTCCTGCTCATGTTCGTTGAAGAGGATCAAGTTCCAGTAATTCCAGCGCGTCTCCGGCATGGTCTGATAGGTATTGTTGAAGACGGTTTCGCCGAATGGCAGGTCGTTCCACTCCATGCAGGCGACTTCGCAGGCTTTACAGCCGATGCAAGTGGTGGTGTCGATGAGTTTGCAAACGGTGAATTCGCGCTGCGTGTCTTCGCCGGGAACGGTGCCGGCATGTCCTGAGATTTTTTGAACGCGTAGTGTGGCTTGGCTCATGGCTCGGCTCCTACGCCTTCTCGAGTTTAACGAGGAAGCCTTTGAACTCCGGCGTCCACGCGTTCGGGTCGATGACCGTCGGCGAGAGATTGTTTGCCGCCGTCTTGGCGGTTTTACCTTCATCTTCGGCAATCCCGCGATAGCCCCAATGGATGGGGATGCCGATCTGGTAGGTCGTCTTGCCGTCAATCTTCATCGCTTTGATGCGCTTCGTAACCATGGCCTTGGCGATGTAATCGCCTCTCGCACTGCTCACTTTGACTTTTTCGCCGCCCCGCAGTCCCATTTCGTTCGCAAGTTCTGCGGGAATCTCGACGAAGGGTTCGGGGACGAGTTGCACGTTCATCGGATTGTTCTTGGTCCAGTAGTGGTAATGCTCCGTCAGGCGGTAGGTGGTGCAGACGATGTTGTAATCCTTGGCGGTGCCGTATTTGTCCGCATCGGTCTTGAATTTCTTCACGATGGGATTGTTGGATTGCTGCGGGTGCAGCGGGTTTTCGACGGGACTCTCGATGGGCTCGTAATGTTCCGGGAATGGACCGTCGGCCACGGCCCCAATGGGCACGAACAAGCGTCCCACACCTTCGGGATTCATGATGAACGGGCCCATGTGGTCTTTTGGTTTGGAGTCCGCTTTGAAGTCGGGCACATCATTGCCAACCCACTTCTGGGCCGCTTCGCTCCACCAAACTTGCTTCCGCGAGGGATCCCAGGGTTTGCCCTCGACGTCGCAAGACGCGCGGTTGTACAACACCCGGCGGTTGGCGGGCCAGGAAAACGCCCAATTGGGATAGATGCCCAGGCCGGAAGGATCTTCCGTGCCGCGGCGGGCCATCATGTTCCCGGCTTCGGTGAAGGAGCCCGAGTACAGCCAATTGCCGCACGACGTAGTGCCATCATCTTTCAGCCACGCATACCCGGGAAGCTGCTGCCCCGTTTTGATCTGCTGTTTGGTGACGGGATCTTCCAAATCGGCGAGCGCCTTGCCGTTAATTTCCTTCGCCACTTCGGCCAGCGCCGGATTCTGCGGACTGGTGTAGTTCCACGTTGCATGCAAAATCGCGTCGGGAAACTTTCCGCCTTCCTTCTGGTATAGCTCGCGAACTTTGAGGAAGATGCGGGCCAGGATTTCTTGATCCAGTCTTGCGTCGCCCGGCGGAGGTAAAGCAGCGTTTTTCCATTGCAGCCACCGCGCGGAGTTGACGAACGCGCCATCCTTTTCCGCAAAGCCCGCGCACGGCAAGCGGTAAACGGTGGTCTGGATTTTCTTCATCTCGTCCTGAGTAATTCCGGGAGACTTCCAGAATTCGCTAGTTTCGTCAGGATAGATTTCACCGACGATGAGCCAGTCTGCTTTCTTTAAGGCATCGATGTTCTTTTGCGAATCGGGACCGATGGCGACGCCATTCATGCCGAAGGCGAATAGCCCCTTGACGTTGCCGCGGTACATGTCGTCCCAGATGTAGGTCCACGAATAATTGCGGTCAACCTTCGGCAAGTAATGGAAGGCCCAGTCGTTCTGCTTGGTGGCCGTGTCGCCGTACATAGCCTTCATGAAGCTGACGGCGAATTTCGGCGTGTTCGACCAATAGTTCCACGAATCCCAAAGATGAGGCTTCGCGGACTTGGGGGTAATACGCTCGAGATAGGTCTTGAAGTCAGTATCGGTGGGCACCGGGACTTTGAGATAGCCGGGAAGGATTTCGAAGATTCCGGCCATATCCGTTGCGCCTTGAATATTCGAGTGGCCGCGCAGAGCGTTTACTCCGCCGCCGGCTCGGCCGACATTTCCGAGAAGTAGTTGCAGCATTGCGGCCGTGCGGATGGTTTGCGTTCCCGAAGTGTGTTGTGTCCAGCCCACGGCATAAATGATCGTGGCGACCTTCTGCGTAGCGCCGTCTTTGCGCACCGAAGTAAAGAGGTCGGCGGCCTTGAGGAACTGATCCTTGGGCACTCCAGTGATGCGCTCCACCATTTCCGGCGTGTAGCGCGAATACTGCTTCCGCAGCAACTGGAAGACGCAGTTGGGGTGTTGCAGAGTCAGGTCGTAGGCCACATTTTCTGGGAGATGCGGGGGGGCCGGTTTTCCATCCTTGCCGAGCGCCGGTTTCACGGTTGGCGCATGACTTCCCCTACCAGCTTTGCCGCTCAGATCGCCACCTTCCTGATAGTTCCAGGAGGATTTGTCGTAGGTCTGGGTTGCAGCATCGAACCCGGAATACAGTCCGTCTTCGGGCAGCTTGAAGCCGTCCTTGATGACAAACGCGGCGTTCGTATAGTTGAGAAGATAGTCTTTGGCGATGCGATTGTTTTCGATTGCGTAATGAATGAGGCCGCCGAGGAAGGCGATGTCCGAGCCGGCGCGAATCTGGCAGAACAGATCGGCAACCGAGGCGGTGCGCGTGAAACGCGGATCAACGACGATCATTTTGGCGTTGCGCGTGCGCTTGGCCTCGATGGGCCACTTGAAGCCGCAGGGATGGTTCTCGGCAGGATTCCCGCCCATGATCAACATCATGTCGGTGTTCTTGATGTCGATCCACCCGTTGGTCATTGCGCCCCGGCCGAACGTTGGTCCCAAACTTGAGACCGTAGGGCCGTGTCAAACCCTGGCCTGGTTTTCTAAGTACACTACCCCCAAGGAGCGCATGGTCTTGACGACGAGGTAGTTGAACTCGTTGGTGTCGGTGCACCCGCCGGAGAAGGCGATGGACTCGAGGCGGTTGACGGTGTGACCGGCAGCGTCTTTTTCGATGAAGGTATCGTCGCGGGTTTTCTTGACCTTCTGTGCGATTTCGTTGATGGCATCATCCCAGGAAATATCTTCCCAGTCCGTTCCACCGGGGCGGCGCACTTGCGGTTTGGTTAGCCGCCGCTCGTTTAAGATGTCTTGCTCGAGTGAAGCGCCTTTGGGACAAAGAGTCCCGCGATTGATGGGATGGTCGGGGTCTCCCTCAACATGGACGACCTGCGGAGTCACGTTCTTGGCGCGGTCGCCGATGGTGTAAATGATGACGCCGCAGCTCACCGAACAATAGGGACACGTCGAGCGCGTCTCATTTGCACGAGCGATTTTCAGCGTGCGCAGCTGTGCGTACGCCGGCTTCAAATCGAAGCCAAATAGTGCAGCCGCAGCTCCGCCAATGGTCGTAACTTTGAAGAAATCACGGCGGGTAGGGTTCATACAGAGGCTCCTGACGCGAGGAGAAAAGATGAGGTAGGGTGTACCTCGCGAAGCCTATCTAATAGAACTTGCGAGTCACCGTGTCAAGCGGTCTTTATGACATGACCGGATCGTGCGGATACGCCAAATTGCGAGTATCCGTCGACTCGTCCGGCGCATCAAAGATAAGTTTTCCGGTGCCTCTTCCTCCTTCGGCGGGAGCTTGCCTGGCCAGGTCTTTCCTTCCACAAGCAGTTCGAGCTCCGGGTAATCCAACTCCAGAAGATTTCGGATGGCCACGCGGATGGACCCTTCCTCATTATGCGCGGGCGCAATGATGGTGATCGGTGGCGTCATCGGGGTTTCTTTGAACCAACTGAGCCGATGGCTTTCGAGTCTGCGCTGCTGCCGCGCGCTCGTTTTCAACGCGATGATCAACATCCCGAGGTACGCCAGATTGGTGGCCAGGTAATACCAGAAGAGCGTCTGGTTCGAGATTTCCAGGAACCGAATCATGGGCGGAGTGCCGCCGGGTTGCGAGCCTCTTCTGTTCTCGCTGTTTCTCTTGGCGGCAGCGCACCGGTTTGCAGCACTTTCTGCAAAACAGTCTTTTCTTCACCGTCGATTCTTTCGCTGCCTTGAAGTTGCGCTTCGAGTTTTCCACGCAGGTTGGCATTCTCGAGCGCGGTGAGATAGGCGTGTAATCCGTAACGATCCCTCAGTTGGACGACTTCCTCGAAGACCGTGGCCATGACCGCCCTGAATGGCATCAGTCCTTCTGCGGCACGCAAGCGCACCAGGCGATTTGAGTCCGTCAAGCCCTTCAGGAGTGTGGGGATTGCGCGCGGATCCGCCAGCCGGCCGATTCCGATGATCGCGCGCAGCCGTACAAACCAGGTGCGGTCGTCTGCGAGTTCGGTGAGGGCGTCGAAAGCGACTCCTGCATCTGTCTGCGACATCGCGCGCGCTGCCGCCGCCCGCAGTTCTTCGCGTTCATCGCCGACGAACTGCAGCAACTCCAATCCCATCGCAGGAGTTGCCACCTCACCTAGCACTCTTCCCAGGATTTCGCGCAACGGGCCTTCGGCTTGTTCCACGAGGGGCAGGAGCAACTGCGGACGCTCCGCGCAGCACTGAATGAGAGCGCTTTGCAGCGGCAGCGCGGGCACCGATAATCCAGCCTCACCGACCCAGGCTAGGATTTCCTCCGCCGCCTGCGGGCATGCCGTCCGTCCCAGCCCGCGGAGGGCGGCGAGCCGAATTTCGAGATGGCGATCCCGCAAAGCTTCAGCCAACGCGGGGACGCCTTCGGGTGCGCGCGTTCTGCCGAGGGCCACGAGCGCACGCATGCGCCTCCAGCTCTTCAAATGCTGCGCTTCGAAGATGCGTTTTTCGATAAGCCCGCTGGAGCGCATGAATTTCAGCAGGCGCGCCGATTCCTCCGGTCCTGCTGCTTCGAATGCGTCCAGCGCCATGGCTTCCACAATGCGCCGGTCGAATGGTTTGCTTCGCCATTTCTCATCGGGGATCTTTCCCGAGATCAGCGCGTCCCATTGCTTGCGCAGTTCGAAGACGCGAGCGTCGCGCTTGGCAAAAAAGCGTTTGCGATAGGTCCGGCGAAGGAAAATGAACGCAAGGAGCAGCCCATCCGCGACGATAAAGGCCATGATGGCCTTAAACACGAA